>Ga0315535_1000054_pt1 | contig 65301 bp, 41 predicted proteins | sample SalMarSW160220MG_2_FD_203092 | JGI IMG/M metagenome (GOLD analysis project Ga0315535, IMG submission 203092) | Salt marsh sediment microbial communities from the Plum Island Ecosystem LTER, Massachusetts, United States - Salt Marsh Sediment SW1602-20 ... | reverse complement strand
CTCTGGCTTGCCGTCAGCATCGGTCAGTTTGCCGCCCAGTAGACCTGCATCGGCGCTCTGTCGAACATCGGCCAAAGTACGCAGGCAGGCATCCATGCCGCCGGCGCCGACGATCAGTAGGCGCTCGACAACAAACTGGTTCTCATCTCTCCGGGGAGGCGCCTGGCCCTCGGCGATGACCATGGGCGTGATGCTCTCGATCGACAGAGCCGACTGGATGCCTCCCTCGGCGCCGGTGTACAGGTAGCAAAGATCGGGGGCAAAGCCGCCGAAGTAGTCGGCCTTTCCTCCAATGTACTCGTCGCTTATCCCGGCCCCCCTGAAGAAATCGGCTGTTCGATCTCCGTTGAGTACCAGGTCGCCGACCTGAAGCGAGACCGACGAGGCCGTGCGTGACTGGAAGGATGTGCGAATACGCAGGTAGTCAGCGTCGGGCTCGAGGATGTAGTCCTGGACGATATCGAGATTCTTGGGTTCGAGCGCGCCGCCCACTGCCGCGTCCACCAGCGGGATGCCGCGCTGCTCGCCCCGGATGCGTACCAGCGCCGGCTGCCCGTCGCTGCCGTCGTTTACTACTTCGGCCTCGTCGGGGTAGAGGGTCATCAGGTCGATATTGATGGCCATCTCTTCGAATAGTTCCTCTCCCTCCTGACCCTCGGCACCTACACGAGCGGCGTCTAACAGTGTGCCTCCGTAAGGCATCCAGCCGCGCGGCTCGGAGATGTTTTCGACGATGAAGGCTACCCGGTTGTTGTAGAGCTTGAAGTCGCCGATCCAGCCGTGGGCGTCGACCCCCGACAGTAACTCGCTCTCCTTGGCGATAATCCCGGCCCGGACCTGGCCGGCGCCAAGCGGCTCATCGAGCGCCAGTCGATCAGGCCCGGCATCGGCACCGCCGCCAACTTGTGAACAACCAACCATCGGGCAAAGAACAAAGAACAGAAATAGCTTTTTCAAGGCCGTCTCCTTTTCCAGATAATTTAGCACAAACAAGGCGGTCCGGGGCAACCTTGTGAAAATCAGGAACTCGTTGTAGTATCTACGAGTTTTGAAACATGGTCGACTCCGTCGCTTCATACCTGATTGGCTTGGGCGGCGGGCGTGTCGAAAGGAGTGCGGAAATGTTCGAAAAGGTATACATGCCGGCAATAGTGATCGTATTTACGTTGGGTCTCGCGGCCTGCGGAACAACCAGTCCCACTGGCGATCTTTGTCTCTCGGACGACGAGTGCGCTTCCGGCGAGCAATGCCTCAACGGGCGCTGTCATTCATCGGCTTGCACTGACGACGGCGACTGCGCCAAGGGCAAGACCTGTAACGACGGCCAGTGTACCGACGTAAACGATTGCACATCCGACTCCGACTGCAACGGGGGAGTTTGCAAGACCGCAACAGGTGATTGCGTCCAGTGCCTGGAAGACGGCGATTGCGCAACGGGAGAGCACTGCGTGGACGAGGTCTGCCACCCGGGCTGCAGCAGCGATTCAGATTGCTCCGCGCCTGTTCCGGTGTGCGATGCTGCTGCCGGCACCTGTGTCGAGTGTGTGGAAGACGGCGATTGCGCAAGCGACGAGACATGTGTACAGAAATCTTGTGAGCAGAAAACGGGTTGCAGTTCGGATGACGACTGCTCGGGTGATACCCCGATGTGTGACACGGGCAACAGTGTATGCGTCGAGTGCATTGAAGACGGCGACTGCGCAAGCGACGAGATATGTGTCCAGAACGTTTGTGAGCAGAAGACAGGCTGCAGTTCGGATGACGACTGCTCGGGTGATACTCCTGTATGTGACACGGGCAACAGTGTATGCGTCGAGTGCGTCGAGGATGGCGACTGTCCCGCGCTGGGCATGGTATGCCGGCAGAACCAGTGTGTAACTTTCAGTTGCACGTCGAACGATGACTGCTCGGGGGCGACACCTTTTTGCGATCTGGTTTCCGGCGACTGCGTAGAGTGCCTGGCGGACGGCGATTGCCAGAACGGCTTCTGCGTGCAAGGCGCCTGCCAGACTCAGCCGCCGGAATGCCTGGTCGATTCGGATTGCCGGCTGGGTTTCGTTTGCGAGGATGCTAGTTGTGTTGAAGGTTGCCGTACCGATCGCGATTGTTCTCAGAACCTGCTCTGCGACCTGTCGGGCGGCGAGCCCGGCGTCTGTGTGGAGTGTCTGAGTGATGGCGACTGTCAGAACAATAGAGTCTGCAGCCCCGAGGGAATGTGTGTGCGTCCCTGTTCCAGCGACGACGATTGCCCCCAGGGCACGCTTTGCGATCTCGATAACGGAATCTGCGTGCAGTGCATCGAGGATGCTGACTGCCCCGATGGCAACAAGTGCCTGGAGAACCGCTGTGTGCCCTGGTGCGAACAGGATAGCGACTGTTTGCCGGGCATGATCTGCGAGCAGAATTCCTGCGTGCGCGGTTGCCGAGACGATATTGACTGTCTCGATATCGGCCCCGGCCTGATCTGCGACAACAACCAGTGCATAGCGGGATGCTCCGAAAACGTCGCCTGCCCGCCCGGCTTCTATTGCGACCTGGATAATCAGGAATGCCTTGAGGGATGCCAGAGCGACGACGACTGCGCGCAGGGCGAGACCTGTGACCTTGACAACCACATCTGCGTACGGGGCTGCCAGACCGATTCAGATTGCGATCTGGGATTCATTTGCGAGGGGGACGAGTGCATCGAAGGCTGCCGGGACGATCGCGACTGCCCGGGAGGAATGTTCTGCGACAACGGAAGCTGCGCCGCCGGATGCAACTCCGACCAGGATTGCCCGAACGGCCAGCACTGCTGGCTGGCCGAACACGCTTGCGTCGAGTGCCTGGTGGACGCTGATTGCGGCGGTATCGGCGAGCACTACTGCGACACCGATAGCCACACCTGCCTGCTGGGCTGCTCGGCCGACTGGCAGTGCGCCGCTCAGGGCATGGTCTGCGACGTCGACAGCGACCCGGCCGTGTGCGTCGAGTGCTACGCCGGCAACGACAGCCGCTGCACCAACCGCGGCATGGTCTGCGACACGGCCGCACGTGTGTGTGTCGAGTGCCTGGAGGACGGCGACTGCGCCAGCGCCGGCACGGACCCCAGGCACTGCCTGCCCGACGAGAACGTATGCGTCGACTGCTACCTCGACGAGCATTGCCCGAGCGAGATGCTCTGCGACTTGCAGCACTACGTCTGTCGCCCCAGTACCGGGCGCGGTTTGTGCGACGTGTGCGCATCCGACAGCGAGTGCGGCGGCGATGCCGATCTGTGCTTGCCGTTCGTCGGTCAGCAAGGCGAGATCATCGACCATGGTTGTGGCAAGGCTTGTTCCCCGGATAATCCCTGCCCGCCGGGCTTCCGCTGCGGTGCGGCCGGCGATATCGGTCAGTGCCTGCCCTACAATACTGAACCGGTGACGACCTGCGCCGCCCTTCGCGACATGGGCAAACAGTGCAGCATGAGCGGCGGAGACGTATGCGGCGTAGCCGGGGCCGATGACGCCCTGTGCGCCCCCAGCATCGGAGGGTTCTACTGCAGCGTGAGTTGCGAAAATGCGAGCGCCGGCGGAAGCATGTGCGCCAACGATTGGCAATGCGCCGGCATCAACCAGTTTCTTTTCTGTCAGCCTTAGGGGCGAGTCGATGGAGACGGCGAAATGAGAACACTGACTTCGGTTCTTTTCCTGGCAGCAACTCTGGCCTTGTCGACTTGCGGCACTTCGGGCACGGCCGGCCTGCCGGATTGCTATTCCGACTCGAATTGCGAAGAGGGTCAGCAATGCAAAGACGGCAGCTGCCAGTCGTTGGATTGCGAATCTGACGGTGATTGTCGCGGAGGAATGACTTGTGACGGCACAAGCTGCGTGGCTGTTGTAAACTGTGTCAACGACGAAGGCTGCAACGACTGGCGCTGCTTTTCAGGCGCATGTGTTGAATGCCTGGCAGACGGCGATTGCGGCGGCGATTTGATCTGTATCGCATCCACCTGTCGTGCAGGCTGCGAACAGGACGACGATTGCAGCCAGCCGGCGCCGGTCTGCGACAAGTTGACCGGCGTCTGCGTCGAGTGCACCGAGGACGGCGACTGCGCGGCAGGCGAAACTTGCCTGAGCGGAAGTTGCCAGCCCGGGACGGGATGCAAATCGAACACTGACTGCCAGGCGCCCACTGCCCTGTGCGACACCGTTTCCGGCACCTGCGTCGAATGCCTGTCCGGCGACGATTGCGATCTCGAGCAAGAATGTCTGGAGGGCGTCTGCACCGGCGTAGGCTGCAGCAGCGACGCGGATTGCCAGGAGCCAACGCCCAAATGCGACCTGGCTTCCGGGCTCTGCATCACCTGGGACGGTTGCAGTACGGACGGGGATTGCCCTGCAAATTTACCGGCCTGCGACACGCAGAGTGATTTCCCTTCATGTGTGCAATGCACTGTCAACGATTATTGCGCGAACAATGAAGAGGGCAGAACGATCTGCGACCTGGATCGGCGGATCTGCGTGCAGTGTCTTACAGACAACGACTGCGTCAACTCCGGTGGTATGGTGAACCATTGCCTGGTAGGTGAGGGGATTTGCGTCGAGTGCACCCGTAACGCCGACTGCCCTGATTACTCGAGCTGCAATCCGGAGACGCACTCTTGCCAGGAGGGCTACCATCCATGTGCCGAGTGCGGCGCCAACCTGGCCTGCCAACCCGGGACAAAGTGCGTCGAGTTTGTAGGCGGAGAAAAGGGAGACACGGGTTGCCTGCGCGATTGTCTGGACGGGAGTGACTGCAGCAAGGGATTCTATTGCGATTTCGTGATCGGTCGACTGGGCAGCTGCCGGCCGGCTTACGACAGGGAAAACGGCACTTGCCAGGCAATTCGCGATAGCCTCGAAAAGACATGCCATGACGATTCGAGTTGCGGTATGCCCAACCTGAGTGACGGGATCTGCGTCGCATTTCAGGATTTCAGCAGGTGTTCCATTCCTTGCCAGGTCGACAACGACTGTCCATTTGAATGGCAATGCTACGACCGGCCTGCAGATCCTAGTGCCGGGCGTGTCTGCGGTCCGCCCCAGTAAGGACACATGGCGCGCCCAGCCTTCACCCTGGCAGAGAGCGTCGACGACCTGAAGTACGCCATGACCAGCCTGGCCGGGCGTTCGCTTCTGGCTCTCGATCTGGAGACCGAGGGTCTCGATCCGCATCATGACAAGGTCGTGCTGCTGACGGTGGGAGACGACAGCCAGCAGCTTGTAGTCGATTGTCGACGCGTCTCGCTCGAACCGCTGCGGCCGTTGCTGACCGGGCCGGTTCCCAAGGTCACACATAACGGCGCCTTCGATCTTGCCATGCTGCGCTCTCACGATATCTTTGCCGAGAATGTTCTGGACACAATGCTGAACGAGCAATTGATCGAGAACGGACATGTCAGGCAGTCTTTGGCGTTGGCGTCCTTGTCCGAGCGCTACCTGGGACTGCAACTGGACAAGTCTGAGCAAACCGGATTTGCCCGTACTTCAGGCGCCTTCTCTTCGGCGCAGATCGAATACGCCCGGCGAGATGTGCTGGCGACTTTCCAAGTTCTTCTTGAGCAGACGCCCCGGTTGGCGCATGAGGGCTTACAGGATACGGCCCGACTGGAGGCCGAGGCGCTGCCGGCATTCGCCGATCTGCGCTACGATGGCGTTTTCCTCGACCGGCCGGCCTGGTCGGCTTTGGTAGAAGAGGCCAAACTGAAACGGGATCAGGCCCGAGCCGAGTTGGACGAAATATTCAAGAAAGTCGTATCGACCGATCTCTTCGGACAAGTTACCCTAAACTACGAGAGCGATGTCGACCTCAAGGATGCCTTGCAGCGTCTTTGCAACAGACGTCTCAGAGAGGTCAACAAGGCTGCTCTGCGGGGGTTGGGTCACCCGGTTGGCGAAGTGCTGCTTCGTTATCGTGATATGAGCAAGATCGTCGGTACCTACGGCGATAGTTTCCTGCAGGCCATTCACCCGAAAACCGGCCGGATACACGCCGACTTTCGTCAGATCGGCGCACCGACCGGTCGGGTGGCTTGCGCCAATCCCAACCTGCAGAACATCCCACGCGGCAGCAGATTCAGACAGTGCTTTCGCGGGCCTTCCGGCTGCCGCATGGTTACTGCCGACTACGCGGGCTGCGAGTTGCGAATTTTGGCCGAGTTGAGCGGAGATGATGCCTTCGTCAGAACCTTCAACAAGGGAGGCGATCTGCACTCGATCGTGGCCAGCGAGATTTTCGGTAAGAGTGTGTCGAAGAGCAGGTATCCCGAATTGCGCAGCCGGGCCAAGGCCATCAATTTTGGACTAGCCTACGGCATGGGAGCCGGGGGGCTGGCCGCAGTGACGGGGCTGCAGCCCCTGGAAGCCGAGCGACTGTTGTCCAGATATTTCCGTTCGTATCCCAAGGTCAGGCAGTATCTCGAAGACTCATCGGCCTTGGCTCTCAGGCAGGGTTTCGCCCGCACCATCGGGGGCCGTAAGCTGTACCTGCGTACCGAGGAAGATCCAAAGGCGCGTTCCGCCCAGGTCAGAGTGGCCAAGAACATGCCCATCCAGGGAACCAATGCCGACATGTTGAAGGTGGCCATGGCAGCCATTCGCGGGCGCCTTCGTCGCGAGGGGCTGCAGGCTCGCATGGTAAACTGCGTCCACGACGAGATCCTGGTGGAAGCGCCTGAAGGAGATGCCTGGGACGTGTCGGAGATAGTCCGCGAGGAGATGGTTGCGGCCGGTGAACGCTACATTCAGAAAGTGCCGGTCGTAGTTGACGTGTCGGTAGGCGATTCTTGGCAGAAATGAGTAAATACTGGGGTCAAGTGGTATTACCTGACCCCAGAAATTGATTGTGCAACTGGTGCACCGCCTGCTGTACTTTCGCAGAGTTGATCAAGACAGTGATGCGGAAGGATGAAGTATTCACTCCAAACGCCTCGATACCGGCGGATTCGAGTACGCCCATGCAGCGGCGCAGGTTTTCGAATGTCTGGTTGATGCCGGCCCCGATCAAACTGACAGCGCCCAACGTGTCGCTCAATCTGACGGTATCGCCCAGATGCTGTTTGAGTTGTTCACGGAAGGCGGCCGGGTCAGGCAGGAAATCGCGTGAGACGACAACCGCCATTCCATTGCCCGTTCCAAAACGATGAATTGCGAGCTGCTTGCCAGGTATCTTGCGTTCATCCAGAAAACCCAGCAATCTCTCATCCGTTGCCGGTTCGGCACTTTCTGCCGACAGCGCTACGACTGATTCCTCGTGGGCTATGCCGACCACGGCTCCTGGCAAGCGTGGGGCGTTCTTACGAATCAGCGTATGCGAACCACTCCCATCAGCGCGACGCACAAAAATGGCTATGCCGCGTTCCTTGGCGAACTCGACAGCTGTGGCATTGAGTACGCGGGCTCCGCTTTCGGCCAACTCCTGCATCTCGGCATAGCCCAGATCATCGATGTGCCTGGCTTGCTCGACCAAGGCTGGGTCGGCCGAGTAAACACCGTCGACGTCACCGAATATCTCGCAGCACTCGGCGTCCAGTGCGGCGGCTAAAGCCACTGCAGTTGTGTCCGAGCCGCCGCGTCCCAGGGTTGTGATCTCACGCTTGAACGACATTCCCTGGTAGCCGGCTACGATGACTATGCGACCCCTTGCCAGTTCGTCCTGGATGCGAAAAGGTCGGATCTCGATGATTCGGGCGTCGAGGTGGCGATCATTTGTAATGATACCGCATTGGCTGCCGGTAAACGAGATGGCGTCGTGGCCCAGCCTCTGAACCGCCATGGAAAGCAGTGCCATGCTGATTCGCTCGCCGACCGAGATCAGCATATCGAGTTCACGCCGCGGAGGTTCCGGGTGAATCCTGCGGGCCAGGCCGAGTAGCTCATCGGTGGTCTTGCCCATGGCGCTGACCACTACCACGACTCCATAGCCGCTTTCCTTCGCCCGGACCACGTTTTTGGCAACGGCTGTAATCTTGGCCTCATCCGCCACTGAACTGCCGCCGTATTTTTTTACGAGGATCGGCATAGCTAGCCTATTGGGCAGGTTTCGAATAGCGTTTGGCGTCGACATCGTGTTTCTTCATCAAGAGCCAGAAGTTCTTGCGATCCATCCCGGCCGCCCTTGATGCCCGGGAAATATTGCCATGGTGCAGCGAAAGCAGTTTTGTGACGTAGTTGTACTCGAACTGCGAGAGCACTTTTTTCTTCTCCTGTTTGAAAGGATCCAGTTCCCCCGGTGAGTCGATGTCCTCGGGACGGATCACGCTGCTTGACGCCATTACCACGGTCTGTTGAATCTTATTCTCCAACTCTCGGACGTTACCCGGCCATTGATAGCCAACCAGCTTTTGCATGGCCAAAGGTGAGATCTCGTTTATCTTCTTGTCGAACTCCTTTACGAACTTGAGCAGGAAGTGATTGGCCAGTAAGGGGATGTCTTCCTTGCGATCCCTCAAAGGCGGGATGGAGATGGGAACAATGTTCAGGCGATAGAATAAATCTTCGCGAAACTGTCCCGTGGCCGCCGCCTCCTTTAGATCCCGATTGGTGGCCGAGATAATTCGGACATCAGCCCGGATAGTCTTGTTGCTACCCAGAGGCTTGATCTCCTTTTCCTGCAGAAAGCGTAACAACTTTACCTGCACTTTTGGGCTGACTTCGCCCACCTCGTCCAGAAACAGCGTGCCCTTGTTGGCCTCTGCCACCAGGCCCGGCGTGTCTGTCACCGCATCGGTGAAGGCGCCCCGCTTGTATCCGAACAGCTCGCTTTCCAGCAGGGTTTCCGGTAAGGCACCGCAATTGACCGGTACGAAGGGCATTTTGGCCCGGCGCGAGAAGCTGTGAATCGTACGAGCGACCAACTCCTTTCCGGTACCACTCTCGCCGTAGATGACGACAGAGGCATCGGTTTGGGCGATAGAGGAGACCTTCTCTATCACCGTACGCATGATCTGCGAATTTCCAATTATCGACTCGACTTTTGAAACCCGCTCCAGAGATGATTTCAGCTTCGAAATTTCTTCAGACATTTGCAGGCTCTCGATGGCGCGGCCGACCCGGTGGCGGAAAACTTCCCGTGTTATCGGCTTGGTAATGTAGTCATAGGCACCGGCTTTCAAGAAATGTACAGCGTTTTCGATGGTTCCATAAGAGGTCATAATGATGACTGGTATTTGTGGATTGAAGCCGCGAATGGCACCCAGAACTTCCTCGCCGTCCTTTTCGGGCATTCGAATATCGGAGACGACTATATTAATACCCCCTTGATGCAGCAGGTCTATGGCTTCTTTGCCGTTCTTGGCGAACACCAACTTGTAGGGCGCGTCCTTGCAGAATACGTCAATCATGTAGCGTGTATTCGGATCGTCATCCACGATCATGACGGCTATGTTCTGGGCCAAGATACCCTCCCTGGTATTTTTACCACATCATAACGATTAGGAAACTGTGCCTATTGGGATTAGCCACCCCTTTTCTGTGGTCTGTATACCATGATTTTTGGGTGCGTACAAGAAAAATGTCACATCCTGAGTTGCCGGCTGTTTCTATTTTTGTCTTTAATTACAACATGTTAATAAAATAGTACTATTATTGGCACGCAAAATGCAACAAGCGGTCCTAAGTTGATTGACTACGGTCGCTGTCTGTGTGAGTAATCAACGTTCTTTGAAAGAGTATTCAGTTAGAGGAGGAATCGCTGCGGGCGTACATGGTTTCCCCCCCGCCTGTGAGCCTGCACGAGTACTCCTCGATTTTGGGAGATGCATATATAATGGGTATTGGGTTTCCCCCCCGCCCACGCCCAGACTTTGCATCTCCCTTTTTATTTAATTTCCAACCTGTAGGGTAGCATCATCAGGAATGGCTCGGAGTTGAGAGCACTTAGCTCGACAATCTCGTTGAGAGTCTTTCTGATCACGTCCGGGACAGGATCGGCTGTCTCGCTCATGATGCCGATTTCACCCAAAAGGACGCGAAGAGACAAGCTTGGACGTGGTAAGTGTACCACGTCGACGACTTGATCGGGATCCAGCCCGATTTTTTGCTTGGCCACCTCAATTGCACGCGCCAGTCCTCCCAATTCGTCCACCAGGCCCTTTTCCTTGGCCTGGCGACCGGTCCATACGCGTCCCTGGCCTACGGCGTCTATTTCTTCGGGAGTCTTATGACGACCCTCGGCTACCCTGTCGATGAAGCCCTTGTAGAAACTCTTGGTGGTTTCACCGAGCAGCTTCATCTCTTCTTCCGTTCGTGCTCTGAAGGTACTGCCCAGATCGGCCAGTTTGCCGCGCTTGACGATTTCCTTGCTGATCCCGAGCTTGGCCCACAACTCGCTCAGGTCGAAAAACAGAACGAAAACACCTATTGAACCCGTGATTGTCGCCGGATCGGCAACGATGGTGTCGGCCGCTGCACTGATGTAGTATCCACCTGAGGCGGCCACACCACCCATGGAGACAACCACCGGCTTCTTTTCTGCCAGCCTCTTCACCTGTCTCCAGATCAGATCAGACGCTGAACCGCTCCCTCCTGACGAGTCCACCCGCAGCACCACTGCATCCACCGACGAATTGTCTCGCAGCCAGGAAAGAAGCATGGCTATTCGATGCGCGTCCATGCCGGTTGCTAAAGACTCACGGTAGGCAATTAAGCCGCTGGCGTTGACCACTGCGATCACCGGTCTGCTACCCCAGCGATCATTGTACCAACGCTGAGCGATATAGCCGCCAACGCGCCTGGAAGAATGTCCGGTTACCTTTGCGATCGCGGAATCGACCTGGTCGAAATAAACCAGATCATCCACCAGGTCTTCCTGCTTGGCTTTCTCCGGCACCATGAAACCCTTGTCGATTAGCTGCTTGACCTTTTCGCGACTGATATCGCGGGAACTTGCTATGGCTTCTATGAGCTGGTCTGCGTATTCATCGGCCAGACTGTTCATAACCTCTCGCGCAGGCTCTGACGGCTCCTCGGCGGTCAGCGTCTCAACCGCAGACTTGTACTTGCCGATTCGCTTGTATTCGGCCCGGGCGCCTATCAGCTCCATGGTGCCGCCCAGGAAAAGGGCTTCGACCGTCGGCCCGGTCACGTTGAACGAACCACCGGGATCCAGGAAAATGGCGTCGCCGGAGGATGCCAGGTAGTAACTGAGGTTGTCGGCATCGCGCAGATGAAAGACGACTTTCTTGCCCGTTTTCTTGAAGTCTGCCAGGGCGTCTCTTAGCTCCTGGACCTCGGTCCAGTTCAGATCTGGATCTTCTACTTTCAACAACAACGAGTCTATGCGTTGATCGGTTGCCGCCCGGCGGATTGAACTTTGTATGTCGAAGGCGGTGACACGCCGGGTAAAGATTCCAACGGCGGTCGGTTGGCCGGCGATCAACTCGTTGTCGAGCGTGAATTCAGCCGTTTTCTCGTGGCTGACAATGAAGCCCGGATGGTTCTCGGCCGAAACCCTGGCCATCAGCAGCACGTTGGACGGCTCAAGTTCGTCCGTATTGCTGACTCCCAGGTAACTGCCGGCGCCCACGCGCTGGAAGTCTATCATCAGGCCGGCTCCGAAGTTGCCGTCGAGATCGGCACTGCCAAAAAGTGTCAGGCCATCGATCACCGAGAAACGCCCGGTGAAGCGCAGCGGCGGATCGTCGTTTTCTTGAACCAGGCCGTAGTCGGCAGTCAGTGTCACGCGTTCCGGAGCGAACCACAGGGGCCTTATGGCAATACCGATGTTCAGCGAGCGGTCTGAACGCTGCTGGTTGATTTTTGCGCGGCCCAGGTTGCGGCCGGTCACACCTATGCTCAGGTAACGCAACGGACGCACCATTGCGCCTAGTACGTAGTCGACCGAGGGATCCTCGTCGGTGTCTGTGGGATCCAGAATCTCGATCCCGGCGGCCATCGAAAAGATCCGGCCCTGCGTAATAAGCGGAAACGCAATGGTATATTTGAGGTAGTTCCATCGATCCTCGTCATCGTATGGCCGCACCCACTGCAATCCCAGACCCAGATGCTTGATATTCAGAAGTAATCCATCCGCACCGCCGACGAATACCTGGTCGCCGGAAGATTGACCGACGTCGAGGCGCTGCTGGTGCACAAAAAGCAGGTCGAAAGAAGGCGCCCAGGCGAGTGCGGCAGGGTTGAACGTCAGCGCCAGCGGACCCGGACAACTGGCCACCGATGCGGGCGGCAGGTGCATGTCGAAGGTGGCCGAGTATGGACCGCCGTCCTGCGCCCGAGCCGAAGGGACGACGACTGCGAGAGTAAACAAAGTGGTCAGGAATCTGCGCATGTTGATCCTCCATGCATGATTGGATAGATGCCGCCTGCACGAGTCATTTGCCGAAGCTTTCCTGGTTTTGGTTATATTTCGTCAATTGATCCCGTATCTCTTCAGTTTCAAAAGCAATGCCTGTCGGGTAATGCCCAGTGCCTTTGACGTTTGCGTCCTGTTGCCGCCATTGCGCTCGAGCGCCTGGAGGATCAGGATGCGTTCGACCCGGCTTACCTGCTCTTTAAGCTTTCCCCGTCCGGCACGCGAAGCAGCAGCTGCAAGGCAATCTGTCTCGTTGCCGCCAATGTGCTCGGGGAGAATGCGGCCCGAGTCCTGGGCCAGCAACATGGCCCGCTGCACCAAGTTGGAGAGTTGGCGGATGTTGCCGGGGTAGTCGCGCGCGGAGAAGAAACGCAGAGCTTCGTCGGAAACTGTGCAGGCCGGCCTGCCGGAGGCCTCGAACTTACCAAGAAAGTGGCGCACGAGCAGCGGGATGTCCTCGCGTCTATCTGATAGAGCTGGAACAGCGAGCGGAAAGACATTTATTCGGTAGAACAAATCCTCGCGGAATCTACCTGCGCTGACCTCGGCCCCAAGGTCGCGGTTGGTGGCGGCTAAAACCCTTACGTCTACTCGGCGCGGCCGGGTATCGCCCACCGGCGTCAGCTCGCGGGTCTCGAGAACCCTGAGAAGTTTGACCTGCAGAGCGGGCGACATGTCGCCGATCTCATCCAAAAAAAGTGTCCCGCCGTGGGCCACTTCGAAAAGGCCCTCACGGTCGCGGTTGGCTCCGGTGAAGGCGCCCTTGCGGCAGCCGAACAACTCGCTCTCGAGAAGACCTTCCACCAAGGCTCCACAGTTGAGTGCCGCGAAGATCTCGGCGTGGCGTGGAGAAAGGGCATGGATGCGCCGAGCTACAAGTTCCTTGCCGCTTCCCGATGGCCCGCTTATCAGCACAGTTGCATCGGTGGGCGCCACTTTGGCGATCTGATCTGTAAGCTCCGTCATGGCCGGACTCGCACCGACCATTTCGAAGCCAATCTGTTCGCGGCTTTTCTCGCGCAGATAGCGGTTCTTGACCGTCAGTCGCGACCTGGCGTTCTCGAGTTGCACGACCAGCTGAAGTTGCCGTAACCTGGCGGCCAACAGGCTGCAGGCAAGCGAAGCGCTGTCGATCTCACCCGCCTCGAAACCGTCGCCACGCCCCTGTGCCGCGATCCACAGCAGAGAATCGTGATCGAACCTGACGGGCGCTAAAATACAGCAACCGCCGTCGGTGTTTGCCGTGACGCTTATTTTCTCATCTGATTGCTCAGGAAGCAGGAACTGGATGGTATCCTGGGTATCCGGTTCGCTCCATACGGGTTGCGAGTACGGCTGTGCCGGCTCGGCTACCGTTATTTGTCTGATTTCCGGGATGACGGAGCGCAGGCAGCCGGAGAAGGCCTCGAAAGCCTGCGCCTGGGTCGAGGCCAGGGATAGTTTCTCAGACAAAGACAAGAATGGCAGCAACGTCCCGCCCAGTGATTCGATGCGCTCACCGACTTCCGCGGCCGGAGCCAGGCGCCGGGTGGCCACGATCGTTGCCGCCGGGCGAGTCATATGACCGGGCAGGCTGCAGCGCACAACGAGCAAAATCGCGGGCACGGCCTGGCTGCCTAAAAGAATGCGATCGCCCTTTTGAAGTGCAATGCCGGCCGGATTGCCTGCGTCCACCGCGATTCTTTCATTATCGCGTTCGATCGCCGAACCGTTGGTGCTGTTCAGGTCCTGAAAAAAGTAGTTGCCATCACGACAGATGATCTGGGCATGCAGTGCAGAGACATGAGGGTTGTCGATGACGATCTTGTTGGAGTCCGCGCGTCCAATAGTCAGCACATCCGCTTCCTTTGAGAACTCGAAGTGGGCGTCGCTATCTGGGTAAGTCAGTTCAAGCATGCGAAATCCTGAGCCTTTGTTTCAGAGGGCAACAAGCAGGCGTCCGCCGGCCACCAAGGTGAAAGAGCTCTTTACGCCGCCGCCAAAAGTTACAATCCAGGCCGGGCTGAGGAGCGCACCGAGTTGCAGCCCGTGACCCAAACTGAAGCTTGCTCCCAGGCGCATCGGCAACCACAGGCCTGCCCGGCCTTCGCTGCCGGGGACGCCGAAGTAGACCGCGCCCAGGCCGGCCTGGATCGCGACGGCAAACGTTCCCCAATGGTACTCGATGCCGGCCGCGGTCCAGCCTCCGCCAAGTTGCAGACTATCACTACCCTCGCTCAGGCCGTGATAACTGTAGCGCAACCCCGCTCCGATCCGCCAGGGATCCTGGACGATATAGTTGCACTCGATGTCCAGTGCCGGTCCTATATTGAGTTTGCGCCGGTCTTCGCCCACCAGTAACTCGGCCCCGGCTGTCAGGCCAAGCTCGACGGAGAGCGGCTTTTTTGGCGCGACCGGCCGGGATAGCCGCAGAACTTGTTGCCGGGGAAGTGGTGGAGGTTGAACGGCCTTTTCGATTTTGCTTAACGCCTCGGAAAATGCATCGAGAATCTTTGGTGAGATTCCGGGAGTGTCGAGACGGAAATCGGGCGCGATTTTGAGCAAGCGGACGAAGTCGGAGACGGCCTCCGCTCGCCGGCCCAGCGCCAGCTGGCTCTCGGCTAGTTTGCGGTAGATATCCACCAGGCGAACCTTGTCCTCACGCGGACAGGCACGGGCGGCAACGGAGAGCAATTCGATCGCGCACGAAAAGTCGAGCTTTTCAAAACAGGCTATTCCCAGAGTATAGGGATCGTTTTCGGCGGCGCCCGGCGCGCCGGTAAGGATAAACGACATGATACAAATCAGAACGAACCGTTCCACGGCTGCTCCCATGCTGAGCGGTCATAATAGACCGCCTGGCTTGCTAACGACAAAGTATTTTACCAGTTGCTTTTCAGGGGACCGTGATTCTCAGCACCAGCGGCGGCCGGCCGGAAGCGGCCAGGGTGAACACGTGCAGGCCGTGTTCGAGATGAACATTGCCGATCGGGGTCAGACCCCTTGGATTTCCGTCTATCGAAAGAATAGCGAAGGGTTGCGAGCGAAATGCGAAGACTACATCGCCTGTGTTTCCCGCTCTTTCAATACGTAGCGTGGTCGCGATTCCTTGCGGGTCAACTATCCTGATGACATGTGTTCCGCTAAATGGCTGCCCGGACCGATAAGGAGAATGACCTTTCGGTTTGCCGTCGATCAAGACCGACACTTCTCGATTGGCATTCAAGTAAAACGTGCTCGGCCTGGCGTCCGCGGGTGGTACAATCCCGCCGTCAGCAGGAACATTGTTTGCGATCGTTCCGACGTGCTTGCGGCGTGTCTTTCGTCGACGAGCCTTGCTTGTATGAGGTGCCTTTGCCGGTCCGGCATCAGCGGAATCCGGGATTCCGGCATCACCTTCCGGCGCGCCGTCAGGTGCGCCGTCGGGCGCAATCGCCTGCTCTTTTACGATCTGCCCGGGTTCAGGAGTCGCCGGCTGGATTGTCTCGGTAGTAACGCGCAATAGATACCACAGCAGGCCGCCCGCTATGACGGCTGCGACGATCACCAGCAAGAAGCCGGCCTTTCCGCCATGTGCCCCGCGGCGCGGAACCGGCTGCGCCACCAGGGTGCGCGGTATATCGTGTGCCCTGCTGTTCTTTGCTCCAGCTACGATTTTGACGATCGATGCGACACTGGCCGGTCCACTGTCTAGCCCCAGTTTGTCGACTACCTCCTGCAGGGCTGTTTCCATCTCGGCGGCAGCCGTGAAGCGATCGTCTATGACTGGACGCAGGGCCTTGTCGATCAGTCGAGCCAAGTCCGGATCGGCATCCGGCCGCAACTCGCCAAGCGCGGGGATCTGACAGCGTCGGGCCTGGGCCAAGGCTTCATCGAGACCCGAGACGCGCGAAAGGGGGCCAACGCCGGCGACCAGTTCGTAGAGCACGGCTCCCAGTTCGAACAAGTCGCTGGCCGCCTGCGGGGCCTGGCCGAAGGCCACCTCTGGCGGCATGTAGCCGAGTTTGCCGCGAATCTCGCAGCTTGCCGCGGGCCTTGGCCGGCCGGCCAGGCGGGCCAATCCGAAATCGGTAAGTTTCACCTGTCCCTCGCGGCCGAGCAGGATGTTGGACGGGCTGATGTCGCCGTGGATCACGGCTGGAGTTGAACGATGTGCGTAGCCCAGTGCCCGCAGACAAGAAAGACCAACCGCGGCAACCAGGTCGAGTGGGATGCGCAGGCCCTGCTGCTGGGCGCCTTCCAACAGCGCGGCCAGGTCGAGGCCGTCGACGTGTTCCATGGCCAGGTAGCAGTTACGTCCGATATAGCCGAAATCGGTCACCTGGATGATACCGGGATGGTTGAGCCGGGCGGCGATACGCGCCTCGGCCGAGAACATCTCCCTGAAACGTGTCGACTCCGAGTACTCGGGCAGGATGCGTTTGATAACCAGAAGCTTCTTGAATCCGTCGGCCCGCTCGAGGCTGGCCAGGAACACTTCACCCATGCCCCCGGCACCGAGCCGTTCGATCAGGCGATACTGTCCGAGGCCCTGTTCTTCCATGCGCCCAAGATAGCACCGACCCGCCGGGCATGAAACATAGAAGACGAGAGCGGATTAATGGCCGTGCGGAATTTCAGTGCCTTGTTCGAACCAATGCTAGTACCAGCAGCGCAAGGCAGAGCGGGAAAAACGTGCGGGCGCCGTCTGTGGCGCAACCGCAGCCTCCGCTGATATTGTCATTCGTGCCGCCGTCTGCTGCGGTTTTTCGAATCTCGAAATGGCCTGCCGAGACGGTCGGGACTTCACCGAAGTAGCCGCTGATTTTCATAAGGCACAAGGCTGACGGATCGTCTGGAACTTGCCAGGAATAGCTGCCCCACTCGGGACTACTGGTGTCCACGGAACCCGTGATATTCTTCCATGTTTGGCCGTCGTCGGTGGAATAGTCGATCTGCACATCGTCGAGGTTGACAGTGGTCCAGAGGATTTCCTGGGTGGAACCGACTTCCCAGACCTCGCCCCCGTTGGGGGCCTGGATCTGAATAGCCGGTCGATCACTGACTGTGATCAACACTTCGTCGTAAGCCTGCAGCGCACCGTCGTCGGCGGTCAGGCGCAGGCTATAGCTGCCGGCGGCGTCTATCTGGACTTCGGTGTCCGCCTGACTGGCATCCGCGAAAGTGACGTTGCCCGGCCCGTCTGTTTTCGTCCAGTTACTGGTCAACGATCCGTCGGGAAGCCCGTCATCTGATAGCGTACCGTCGAGGAACAGGCTGTGGCCCAGTTCGACAAGCTGGTCGACCCCGGCGTCTACCACCGGCGCCTGGTTGTCTGCGACACTGATTATCTCTATTCCGTTGACGAAGAAGTCGGCCGGTGTTGCGCGATCGTCGGTCAGTTCGATCTGCAGGCCGTTGCCGTCAGCGACCGTGACCGGCAACTCCTTGACCAGCGCAAGATAGATTCCTCCGGATTCGCTGACGATGTCCAGGTCGCTTATCCGCTCCTGGCCTTCGATCCAGACATCGATGGCCCGCGGCCCGTATGCGTCCCCGAAATGCAAGCGAACCGTATAATCGCCGTCGGGCAAGCTTGCAAAGTCATATCCGTATGAGCTTTCCACGTTGCGGATCCGGTGCCGGCAGGTGATATAGACGTCTTCCGGAGCCGCATTGCTGACTCCCGTCGTATCGAAGTTTTCCGCAAACACGAAATCGGTGCCGCCTTGAAGGTAGGGTTCGTCGTCCTCCCACCCGGGAGGAGTGAAGGCGTTGTCGCCGCAGTTGATCTTGAGGTGAATCTGCGATTCGGAGACCACATTGAGCGTGGCATCCGCCTGCACCCCGCCCGAGGAGGCGCTGACGGTGAATGTCCCGGGCGTTCCGTCCGAGGTGAAGCTCGAGGTGTGCTGGCTTTGCGCTCCGCCTGAAGAGGACGGGCTCATGGAGCCGCCGCCCGACACAGCCCAGCCGAAGACCACGGCGAAGGGATTGCCGTTCTGGTCCCTGGCGATGGCGGTGAGATCGAGGCTGTCTGAGACTATCAGAGTGGCGCTGGCCGGGGTGATGTCGATTCTTGTAAGTTCAGGCTCTTGCCCGACGGCCAGGCTGACATCGTATGATTTGGGCGAGTTGACCGCGTTTGCGCAACCGACTTCGACGCTTGCCTGGTACGAACCCGCTGCCAGGCCGGAAATGTCGATCTGGTTGGTCAAGATCTGTGAGTTTCCCGATCCGGAAACCGCCACGCTGAGCCAAGCCGCATTCTCGTTCACACCAACATCTGCCAGACTGCCGCCTCCCGAGTTTCCGACAGTCACTGTCTGCGGGTCGGGATTTGTTCCTCCCTCGAGTGCGTCGAAAGACAGGCTGCCCGGATTCAGCTGAAGAAGCGGATCGACAACGGTGCCCGGCCAGGGATCCCCTGAGCCGTCTCCAACCGTGAAATCCCCGTACATCTCGCCGCTACTCGACTGGCCCATCCTGGTGCAGTAGGTGCCGCCGACCTTCATGACCACCATGTAGTTGTATTTCTCATCTTGCATGGCTACGAATCTCGGGTCGTTGGAAGACCAGCGGTGGTTATCGAACCCCTTTTCTCCGCTGTAGTCATAGACCCAGTTCAACTCTCCCGACACTCCGCCGGACCTGATCCGGGTCAACTCGCAGATCTTGTGGCCATGCGTAAGACCTGTGACACTCTTGCCGTCAGGCGACAGGGAACAGGAACAGGTACCCCCGGTTCCACCTTCATCGCCGTTCGAGGTTTTCCAGGTGGCACCCGTTACATAAGACCAGATGCCGTCGCTTCCGAGTTTTACATCGCATTCACTCCCGCCTGCACCCAGCGCGGTCAGAGCCGGCACCTCGCTATCGTCACCCGAGAGAGAGATCCGGTGCCACTTTCCGCTTTTGACCAGCACCACTTCAGTGTTGCTTACCCAGTGAATCCCTCCCTCTGCTGTTACTCCTGTGGCTATGTCGTGGATTGTGGCATCTCCCTTGCGCATGCGGCCCCTGGCCGCAGATCCGTCTATCCAGGCCAGTTTGGAGCTGTCCGGTGAGAACTCGGGTCGTGTGCCCGGTCCGATATCGACGGTTTGTCCGGTCGACAGCTCGGTCAGGTAGATGCGGTAGTCGGGATCGCCGGCCTGGTATGCCAGTGCCCCGTCCCCGCATTCTCCCCGAAGCCAATCCAGATCATTCGGACTGGGATCCTGTGCCCGAACCGGGCCTGCTACCAGGCCGAGAATAAGCAGCGCCTGCGACAGTGCTTTCATCGGATCCTCCCAACGCCATATTCCATACATGCTAAGGCAGCAAGACACGAAAGCGCAAGGCAACCCATGAAACACAAGAGGCGGTGCCGCGTGGCACCGCCTCTTTCATCGGACGGGGCAACTATTCAGCCGCACCGCCCCATGCTTTATCTTAGCGGTAGGTGCATACTCCGTTGATGCAGTAGTCGAAGGTGTCCGGGTTGCCGTCGTCGCAGTCGGCATCCGATGTGCAGGCGGCGTAGCAGGCACCGTCGTAGCAGGCTTCGCCGGCGGCGCAGCTCATGCCGCAGGCTCCGCAGTTAGCCGGATCGGAGTACAGGTCCGCGCATATGCCTGCGCAACAGGCTTGGCCCGCAGCGCAGTCCGAGTTGCTTTGGCAGCTCTGCTCACAACCCTCGTCGACCTGGCCGTCGCAGTCGTTGTCGAGACCGTCGCAAGCTTCGGAAGCGCCCGGGAAGATCGAAGCATCTCCGTCGTCGCAGTCGGCGTCACAAGTCGTGTAGCCGTCGCCGTCCGCGTCGGGGCAAGAATCGTAGGTGCATGCTCCTTCCATGCATACCATCCCGGCGGGGCAGTCGCTGTTCGAGCTGCACTGATTCTGATGGACGCAGGTTCCGTTGATGCAGTAATCGACTGTGCCCGGATTGCCGTCGTCGCAATCGCGGTCATCCGCGCAGGCCGGCCCACCTGTGCACACTCCATCGAGACAGCTCTCACCGGTGGAGCAGGCCATACCGCAACCGCCGCAGTTTTGCGGATCGCTTGAGAAATTGAAGCCCTCGTCGACCTGCCCGTCGCAGTCGTTGTCGATGCCGTCGCAGATTTCCTGCATCGGGTTGCAGCCGGCAACGCACAGGCCGCTCTCACAACGCTCGCCCGCCGGGCAGTCGGAGTCGGCACTGCAGGGTGCAACGCAGACGCCGTTGTAGCAGATCTGGCCCGCGCCGCACTCGGCGTCGGTGCGGCAATAGATGCTGCAGCCTTCGTCGACCTGTCCATCGCAGTCGTTGTCGATGTCGTCGCAGATTTCGGGTGCTCCCGGGTGGATGGTCGGGTCGGCGTCGTCACAGTCGCCGCAATAACCTTCTCCGTAACCGTCGCCGTCAGCATCGGGACAGGTGTATACGCAGCGGCCGCCATCGCACATCCCGCCTGGGCAGTCCGAATCGCTCTGACACTCTCCCGTGCACAGGCCGCTTGAGCAGGTCTCGCCCGCGGCGCAGACCATTCCGCAGCCGCCGCAGTTGTTCGGATCGCTCATCAGATCGAAACCCTCGTCTACTTGTCCGTCGCAGTCGTTGTCACGTCCGTCGCAGATCTCGCTTCCAGGAATACAGGCCCCCTGGCAGATGCCATTCATGCACACCTGGCCTGCCGGGCAGTCGGCATTGGCCGCACAGCGGGCGACGCAAATGCCGTCCCAGCACAATTCGCCCGCGGCACAGTCCGAATCGGACGAGCAAGGTAACCCGCCACAGCCTTCGTCGACTATTCCGTCGCAGTCGTTGTCGACGTTGTCGCAACACTCGTAGGCTCCGGGGAATACTGTCGCGTCCTGATCGTCGCAGTCGCCGCGGCAGACGTTGTAGCCGTCGCCGTCAGCATCGGGGCAGTTGTCCTCGATGCACTGGCAGTCGACGCAGATGGCTCCCATCGGACAGTCTGCGTCAGTGGCGCAGCCGCAGAATGGCTGGCACAGTCCGTTCATGCAGATCTCCCAGGGAGAACAGTCGCTGTCCGCCGAGCAGGGATGCTGGCCACAAACATCACCTTCATCGACCATTCCGTCGCAGTCGTTGTCGATGCCGTCGCAGATTTCGGGGGACGGGTTGCAAGTTGTGACGCAAAAACCGTTTTGGCAAATCTCGTGAGCCGGGCAGTCGCTGTCGGTGCGGCACTCGACCTGATCGTCGAAGCACAGCCCGTCGAAGCAAACCATACCCGCCGGGCAGTCTGCATCGTTGGCGCAGGTGAGCGGGTTTTCACAACCCGATTGACATGAGAGAGTGACGATGAAGCTTCCCGTACCGGGCCCGGAGGCGCGGTCGACCAGCACCAGGTAGGTACCGCTTCCAGGAACCTGCCAGCCCTTTATGGAAATTTCGTCCGCGTCGGCCGAGGCCCAGGCCAGGGCCTGTCCGAAGGTATCGTTGTCGAAGTGGTAAAGCGCCAGTGCGGGAACGTCGGATCCGCTGACGCGAGTCAGTACGATGTCCAGTACTTCGCCGTCGAGCCCCTGGAAGACGAAGCCAAGGTAGCGCCCGTCGCCTGGAAAGTTGCCGTCGGCCTGGCCACCGGTGCCGAGCGGTTCGTCTCCAATGGTCAGGCTGGCAGCGCCCGAACTGAGATCGGGCGGAGCGTAACCGTCGTTGTTATTGGTGCCGGAACAGGCCGCAACCAACATGGCCGCTGCGATCGCCAGAATAATCAGTTTTGCTCTCATCGTCTTGCCTCCCTCATGGTTAGAAAAAACATCTCTCATCTCGACTGTGGCCTGCCTAACTGCAGGCATCGTGCCACCGGCCGGAATGGCCCTGTTTGTGGGCAACCGTCCTGGAAGCAATGGAGTTTTTATTTAGATAGTCTCAGCCGGCTTACATGAAGCGTAGATCGATCCGCCAATATTGGTTGACAGGTGGACACGCCTGTTTGATTAACTTATTGAATATTCATAACAAAACAGATCGGGGAGGCTGTGACAGGTTGTCGCCGGCATGACAATAAATTTTGTCACTCGGGTTGAGCCGGGAGGACCCAGAAACTTCCGCGTGCCTCGAGCTGTTCGTTTGAAGCCGCGAAAACCAGAGTCGGGGTGCGTTCGCCTTTTTCGGCCAGGGGGGAGATGAAGACTTCGATCTCCAGCCGGTCACTTTCGTTGGTGCCGAACGAACGGATGAAGACGCCCCGACCGAAGGAGATCTCGGTCGGATAGGCGACACCGCCTGCAAGAATTTGCTCGAGTTCGGGATCCATGCTGGTTACTTCAACCTTGACCGTTTTGCCGCGGCGCCCGAAGTCAGGGTTGAGTTCCATGTTGAATGAACGTCGTGAGCTTCGCTGCACGCTGTCCAGCGAAGACAGGCTGTCGCCGCAACCGGCAGACAGCCAAAGAATCGTGCAGCAGGCGATCAGGATCAGGCAGATTGTGTTGGGCACCCGGCGCGTCATGGTGCGCAGAATCCCCCTACCTGGCTGCAAACCTGGCGGTCCTGGCAATCGCTGTCATCTCGGCAGTAGATTACGCAAGTGGCGTTCGCGCAGACGAATCCCGCCTCACAGTCGCTGTCTGCCGAACACTGGCCGGAACCGAGGCAAACCCCCGCTGAACACAACTGGCCGGCGTCGCAGTCGGAGTCCGATGAGCAGCCGGAGAGGTTGACGCACAAGCCCACGTTGCTGCAATAGTCGAAGGTGTCCGGGTCGCCGTCGTCGCAATCGAGATCTGCGCTGCAGATTTGATCAATTGTGCAAACACCATCCAGGCAGATCTCGCCCGCCGCGCAAGCCATGCCGCAACCGCCGCAGTTTGCGGGATCCGACAGCGTTTCTTTACACAGACCTTGGCAACAGGCCTGGCCGGCTGCGCAGTCCGAGTCGGCCTGGCAGGCAGGGCAACCCTCGTCGATCTGGCCGTCGCAGTCGTTGTCACGCTCGTCGCAGATTTCGGCAGCGCCCGGGAAGACGGTTGCGTCACTGTTGTCGCAGTCGTCGCGGCAGAACCCGTCTCCGTCGACGTCGTTGTCTGTGGGCCAGCAAACACCGGCATCGCACAGCTCGCACGAAGCGCAATCAAGATCGCTTGTGCAGGCGGCACCGCAAATGCCGGCGATGCATGCCTGGCCGGCGGGGCAGTCGGCGTCGTTGGCGCAGGCGATTTCGCCAACGCAAGTTCCGGCCTGGCAGATCTTGCCGGCGGGGCAATCGGCGTTGCTTTGGCAGCTGTTGCAGACGCCCTCGTCGATCTGCCCGTCGCAGTCGTTGTCCAGCCCGTCGCAGATCTCCGGGTTGCATTGCTCACAGGACCCAAGATGATCGAGCCCGACGCCCGCACACAACCGTTCACAATTGTTGAGATAGCTGACTCCGTCCGTTCCGCAGACGGGGTCGTAACCCTGGCCCGAGCAGTCGCAAGCGGCGCGGCATTCGCCGTTTTCACACAACATGCCGGCAGGGCAATCGGAGTCTGACGAACAAGGCAGCTCATCGCAGGTTCCGCGACGATCGAGGCCGACACCGGCGCACTCGAGCTCGCACTGGTTGGCGTATGTCCGGCCGTCCGTTCCGCAGACGGGATCATAGGGCTGGTTGCACTGGCAGGGGTCTTCCTTGATGCAGCTGCCATTCTGACAGACGAAACCCTGCGAACAATCGGCGGTCACCACGCAAGCCACCGTGCAGCTGCACAGCGGGCAGCCGTCGGTATCCCGGGCCAGGCCGGCCGGGCAGTATGGCCCGCAGGCAAGAGCCTGGCAAACAGGCAGCTCACAAACCGAACTGCAGTCGAGCTGCAGCCGATAGCTGCCGGTGGAGCCGTTGGCCGAGGCAACCAGCACCAGATAGTCACCTGTTGCCGGAAGCGAAATGTCCCACAAGACGGCCTTGCCGCCGGCATCGGCCGTTGCATACGAGCCGGCTTTCCCGAACAGCCCGTCATTGGCCCGAGGACCGTAGAGCGCAAGCGCCGGAGCCGCGGAAGCGCCCTTGGCGTCGAGCGACAAGCTCACAACGGCGCCGGCGTAGGCGCCGAAGACGTATCCGCTAAATGGCGGCACGACGGCCAGATCGCCGTCACGAACATCCCCGTAACCAATCGGCTCTAGATCGATGGAAATTTGGTTGGACAATCCATCGCTGCTTAGTAGCAGCGGGGGCGTGAAGCTGACAGTGTTCTGCCCACAGCCGGGGGCAAGCAGCCCCACAAGTGCTGAAATTACGAAAATCGCAGTAAGTGTGCGCCGCGCCATTTTCTCCCTCGAAGGTTACTATTGCAGCAATCATACCAGCTTGGAACATATTAGCCAACACCCCGTAGTAGCGTGAGCTTTACGGTCCAAGTGAGCTTACAGTCGAATCCGGAAAACCAATCTGCCTGCTAAAAATGTTTGTCTGTTTTCTTGTTTCATTTGTAGCTGACTGTTTTCAAAGGCAATCTGTGAAGAATATAGTTTCGTCCGATCGTAAATATTTCTTTCCGTGTCAAATTTACAATCGGTGTTACAATTCTGTCCCGTACACGTTGTCATGAGTGATCGATTCGATGCGTGAGTGGATATTCAAAAACAGGCTGACGGTAATTTTAGGCGCTTTCGTTGTGGCCCTGGTCGCCGCAATGACCCAAAGTCTTTGGATCGACAGCAAATGGATCTGGATCCGGCCTTTGGCATTTTGGACGGATGTTCCCTGGGCACCAACAACGGTCTTGATTGGATCCGGCCTGCTGTGCTTGTTTGCTTTCGGGCTACGCACCGCTGCCGAGGCACGTTTGCGCGAGGTAGTCTACGGACAAGGAGAAACCGCCTCTCTCATCAAGCAGGGCCCTTTCGCCTGGCTGCGTAACCCCCTTTATCTGGGCACTTGGAGTTTTTTCTCCGGGGCGGTGGCGTTGTGGACGCCGGTCTTGATCTGGGCGGGTCTTTCCTTGTTGTTTTTTTTCGCCCTGGATGCCATGGCCCGTCATGAAGAGACGATTCTGATTGATCAATATGGAGACGAATTTAAAGACTATTGCCGACGGGTCAGGCGCTGGTTGCCTTGGCCTCATCGTTTACCAAGAACTTCTTCCCCCGGACTGTCAGACTATTCCTGGGCGGCCCTGGGCAACCTGGGTCTGGCCAGCCTGGGCTTGTTCCGGATAGCCGTCGCATTTGACCTGCCGGTTCGCTATATCGGCCCCGTCAACGTAATCTGTCTTGTCATCTGGATAGCAGTGGTAGTGTCCCGGCGCTACGATCGAACCGAGTCTGAAGACAAGAACCGCTGAACCAGCGACCTGCCGATACGGTCGTCCTTGACGGGATTGGATAGGGCTTGGGCGAAGAGGTCGGCGTGTTCGGGCCAGCGCTCGGCGCCAAATTTCAAAAAGGCGCATCCGGTTTCTGGGTCTATCTCGGGATGAGCCTGGATTCCAAAGACCGGTTTTCCTCGAAGGCGAAATGCATGAACCGCGCAGGCGGGAGTATCGGCCAAAATTTCGATCGCCGGATGACAGCCGGGTACGATCTCGTCGAAGTGGGAACAGAATGCATGAAAACTACCTGCCGGAAGAATACTCGCCCGGTCGCGCACTTTTATTTCGCACCAGCCCAATTCGGGTCGCGAGCAGCGTCTGACTGCAGCGGATCCTGCGATGGCAACCGCCAGTAGTTGATGACCCCAGCAGCTACCCAGCAGGTGCACTCCCTGCTCAATGGCCCGGGCCAGCCAGCGCGCCTCGCTGTGCGCCCATTCTGGCATCATGGTAATAGTGTCCTCGGAGCCGCTGACGATCACATGGGAGTGTCTTCCAGGGCGCGGTAAACTGTCGCCGGAGGGGAGATGCACACTCTCCGGCTCGAAGCCGCATAGAGTCGCCCAGTGTTCGACCGGGCGGTAGAAGTCGTGGTCTAGGGCGTTGTCGAGAACCAGTAAGCTGTCAGGTCGCGGGCCCGGATTGGAGATGCCAGCCATGGAGTGCGAGCATAAGTCATGGAGATTTTTTTGACAACTCGCGCCCAGGGGAGACACTAGAAGATGCGAGTGCTGGAAAATTACGGGAGTGCAACCCGATGATGAACTGGATCTGGCTGGGGATTGTGATCGCCTCCATTTTAGTCGCCGGTTTCACCGGCAACATGCACCAGGTGACCATTCGCTCGTTCGACTCGGCCAGGGAAGCGGTCGATCTGGCCATCAAGCTGATCGGGATCATGGCTTTGTGGCTCGGGATCATGAAGGTCGTCTCCGACGCCGGCCTACTGCGCATCATTGCCCGCTGGCTGCGGCGGCCGATGCGTTGGCTGTTTCCCGACGTACCCGAGGACCACCCGGCCATGAGTGCCATGATAATGAACTTCGGCGCCAACATGCTGGGCCTGGCCAACGCGGCCACTCCTTTTGGCATCGTGGCCATGATCGAACTCAACAAGCTCAACAAGCGCAAGGGCGTCGCAAGCGACGCCATGTGCCTGTTTTTAGCCATCAACACCTCGAGCCTGGCGCTTTTACCCACGGGCGTGATGGGCGTCCGGGCCGCGGCCGGTTCGGTTGATCCGGCATCCATCTGGCTGCCGACCCTGTTCGCAACGACTTGCTCGACGCTGGTCGGCATTTTGGCCGCCAAGTTGTTCATGCGTCTTCGGCGTTTCAGAATCGAAAATTACCCCGAGGTCGAAGAGGCCGAAATAGAACCGCCGACCGAGGTCGATCCTGCAGGCGCCGCAAAACAGGCCGCGCTGGAGACCGAGCGGGCAGGCTGGAAGACTATGACTTTTGTCTGGCTGAGCCTGGCGACGTTTGTTACAGCCGCGATATGGAACTACTGGCAGTGGTGGGGAAGCCCGGAAGCTGCCGGTTGCGGCAGTCGACCGGTCTTCATTATCAAGGACTTCTTTTCCAACTGGGCCGTTCCGGCTTTGATGGGCGGGTTGCTGCTGTTCGGTCTGTCGCGCAAGGTGCGAGTTTACGAGTCGCTGGTAGATGGCGCCAAAGAAGGATTCCGGGTGGCGGTGCGTATCATCCCTTACCTGGTGGCGATCATTGTCGCCGTAGCCATGTTCAAGGCCTCGGGCGCGATGAGCCTGTTGCAGGCATCGATCGGGAAAGTGACCAGCGCTTTAGGCATGCCCACCGAGGCGCTGCCCATGGCCGTCATCCGCCCGCTATCCGGAAGCGGTGCTTTCGCCTATATGGGATCGATTTTCACCGAGTACGGCCCGGATTCGTTTATCGGTCAACTTGTTTCGGTGATGCAGGGTAGCACCGAAACCACGCTCTATGTTTTAGCCGTTTACTTCGGAGCGGTTGGTGTCAGCCGGGTAAGGCACGCTCTTCTGGCCGGACTGACTGCCGACCTGGCCGGTATTATCGCCGCAGTGGGTTTCAGTAACCTGTTTTTCTGACAATGTTATTGCGCGACAAGCGCCTCGGGCCTATCATAGCCAAGCATGGTTTATCCGAGACAGACCGGCGGCCAGGGCTTTTCCCGCTTCGGCTTCAACCTGCACCTGACCAAGGCGGTCAAGTGGCTGCTGATAATAAACGTCGCGGTATACCTGCTCGAGTTGATCATCGGCCGACTTTCGGGTGGACTGGATCTGATCTACTTCGATCTGTCGATTTCCTTCGAGCGCTTCTTTTTCCACGGCGAACTATGGCAGCCGGTCACTTACATGTTCCTCCACGATCCGCAGGGCATCTCGCATATTCTCTGGAACATGCTGATCCTGTGGATGTTCGGCTGTCCGCTGGAATCTTTCTGGCGCGGGCGCCGGTTTCTGCAGTTCTATTTCATCTGCGGCATCGGCGCTGCGGCGGCCATATTGCTGGTCGGCCTGCTGGTTCCGTCCCAGCGAGAGATACCCACCCTGGGCGCCTCGGGAGCGCTATACGCGCTGCTTGTCGCCTTCGGCTTCAATTTTCCGAACACACTGATCTACCTGTTTGGAATCTTTCCCATCAAGGGCAAGCACCTGGTTATGCTTTTCATCGGACTGGGAGTATTACAATCGATGACGCTCTCGGCTGCCAACGTTTCACTTGCAGCGCACTTCGGCGGGATGCTGATGGGCTTTCTGTTGGTTACCGGAAGCTGGAAGCCTCAAAAGCTTTTCGGCAAGCTGAAGCTGTGGTGGATGAAAAGGCGCTACCGTCGTCTCAAGGAGCGCTTTCGAGTAATCGACAAGAACGATCGTAACGGCGGGGGTTACCTGCACTGAAGAGCAGAGCAGGGGAGCAGGGGTCTGACCCCTGCTCCTCATTGATCTTCGAACCAGATGTTCTTGATCGCGTCGTTGAAGACGATCACCCGTTCGGTGTTTCCCCTGGAGTCCTTGGGAAACAAGGTGAAGGCCTTGCGACGAGGGTCGTAGTCGGGAGTGCTACCTTCGAGTTTGCGACCGTCGATCAGCGATATCCTTGTGGGTATGCCATCGCTCTCGGGATGGGCGGTGCCGCGCGGCAGGAGCAGAAAGATGGCCTTTATGGAAAGGGCGACCAGGTCCTCAGCCCCGGCATCGCTGCCTGGAGCGGGTTCGAGACGGATGGTGTCGGCATCGGTATCGATGTGTCCGATTACCCCCCGCCGGGTGACGCCGTCCTTGAAGTGCACCGTTGCCCGGCGTGGTCCGCTAAGATCGTTTGACTTGCCCGCAGCGCCCGGGGGGTGCGCTTGTCGCTGAGCGCCTACGAAAGGAACAGGCGCGCCGCCGCTGTGTGCCGCCGGCGCCGTCGAAGCGTCGTCGAATAGATCGTTAAGAAAGCTGCCTGAGTTTACTGCCTGGTCGTTCTTGACGGTGACACTGGCCCGCAGCTTCTCATGTCGTGGCTTTGGCGGAGGACTCACCGGGACAACCTTGTCAGCGCTGAAACTGAAAGCCGGCAACGGTTGCGCGGGACGTTTTTTTACGGCCGCAGGAGATCTTCTGGGCGGGCGTGCAGTAGCCGGCCTTTCCTGGACCGGCTGCGGTTTAGGTGGTGGCGCAGGTGGCGGCGCTTCTTTGGGAGCGCTTTGTTCGCTGTCGGATAGTCCCCAGAACTGGTCGGCTTCGAGGTCGGCCCCCCTCTCGCCGGCTGGTTCGGTCGTATCCACGACGAGTTCCAGCGACAGATCCTCGTCATCGGAGAGATCGGGAACTTCATCGGCAGAGGCCGGCTCGTATGGTTCGTATGGCTCGGGCTCGGCGATCGGCGCCGGTGGGTCCGGGATCAATACTTCGTTTGCGGCAGTCGATTGTTGAGGCGGATCGGGAATCAGTATACCGGGCGAATCGGCGGACAGGTCGGGCGGTTCGGGAATGAGAACGCCGTCTGAATCGTCGGACATGTCCGGCGGTTCGGGAATCAGAGCATTATCAGGCGCCCGTCTTGACGGACGACCGTGTTCTTCGGCCTGTATGGCAGCGGCAAACAAATCGTAGTCCTTGGTTTCGTCGTCATAGGTCTCGGCGACACCCGGAGTGGTGGGCGCCTCATCCGAGAAGCGAGCCCTTCTAGGCGGAGGCGGTGACTGTGGCATCGCTTGTTCGGCCGCCAGGTCGATGTTTATCTCTCCCTGATCGGGTACGTGGGTGGCCTCGTTGCCATCATCATCCACCGCCCAGATGTGTTCGTCATCGACCAGGCCGTCAGCCTCTGCGTGCTGGACTGCCTGCTGAACGAGGTCGACATCGACCTGGTCGTCTTCGTTGGTCACATCGAAAGTCGTCTTGGCGCCCCTGGAAGAGTCGCCCTTCTTGGGCAAGTCATAGCTCTTGCGCAGAAGCACTTCCACTTCTTCGTTGACCTCTTCGTAAGCGACGGGCCTGTCGCTGTCGACGTCAAGCAGGGCGGCGTCCCCATCGTCCACGGCGAACGACTTGGACGAATGATCCGGCACGGAACTGTCCTCATAGGAAGCATACTTGTCCAGGCCGCTCGTCAAGCCGTCGGAAATATCAAGGGCGTAGGGATTGCTCTTTTTCCCCTTAGCCTTCTTGGTCAGCCTTTCAGACTCGTCCTGGGCGTAGACAGCCCTGTGTAAATCCATCTTCTGGGCGGCCTGTTCTTCTTCACCAGGAACGTCGGCCAGGCCCAGTTCCCCCTCCCTCATGTCGTCCGAGGCTTCAATGGCGAAATTGCTCAAGCCTTCCTGCTTGAAAGTCCTGCTTCCCTTGCGGTAGTCGCGGGCCTCGAAGGCGCGCTTCTGCTTGCCGACGTTTTCCTTTTCGTAGAACTTGTTGAGTTTCTGGCGCTCGGCCTTGCGCAGTAGTTCTTCCGATAGTTCGGTCGCGTAGTGGTCGTCCGACGTGGTCGTCTTGGGGCCGCTATCGACGGGTTCATCCACACTGATGCGCTTGACCTCCTCGGCCTCTCCGAGGCGTTCTTGCAGCCATGCCAGTCTGGCTTTGTCCTTGGGGTGCAGGAATCCGCCGGCCGCCTGTTTGGCAATCAGTATTTTCATCTCCCGATTGAGTTTCTTCCAGTCGTCGGTTACCACGTCTTGCTCCGTTCCTGCGCTCCGATAAGTGAATGTCAGAATAGATCATCTGGCCCATGTATGCAATTTCAGATAAATCTTAGGGTCAGTTGACATAGCACCTGTACCGGGATGATTATGGCAGTACTATGCCTGCAAAAAAGATACTTTTAATAAGAACCTGCGGCCTGGGTGACACAATATTAATGTGGCCGGCCATAAATGCGCTGCGTAAATCCCTGCCCGAGGGGCAGATCGACCTCATGGGTCATCGGGAGCGTATCGAACTGCTGGTGGGACCTTGGGGGGCCGACCAGGCGCTCGAGGTGGAAGGTTCTGGACTGCACTACCTGTTTGAAATGGGCCGCGAGCCGCCGCCCGGGGTCCGGGAACGCTTCGGATCATACGATTTGGTTGTGGCCTTTGCAGCACCCGGGGACTATGCTTTAGCCGAGAATCTTTCGGCTTGTGGGGCGCGTGAGGTGCATGCATTTCTGCCGTTTCCACCACTGACAGACAGGACACACGCCGCGGAACACTTAATGAACTGTCTTGCAGGAGCAGGCCTTGCCGAGAGAGTCGCAACCGTTTCACTGCCGGTCTCCGAGCAAGAGAGAACGGCCGGCCGGGAACGCCTCACAGAGTATGGCATCGCCGATGAACGGATAGTTATCTTGGCGCCGGGAAGCGGGTCGTCGGACAAGAACTGGTCGCCCAAGAGGTTCGCTCGGTTAGCTATCGGGTTATCGGAGTTGGGTCTGCGACCTGTCTTGATGGAAGGACCGGCCGATCGCGATGCATTGGCAATGGTGCGTGAGCGTCTGCAGAGTGAGATTCCGGTACTTGCGGGAGACTCACCTTTGAAGCTAAAGGGAATTTTGGCGAATGCCGCGCTTTTCGTCGGCAATGATTCCGGACCAACCCATCTGGCCGCCGCCCTTGGAGTCCCTTGTGTCGCCGTATTCGGACCGACAGATCCCGGGGTTTACGAGCCTCGAGGCGAGAGGGTGGCTATCGTCCGGCGCGGAGTGGACTGTTCTCCTTGTACCGAAGATGAAAGGCACTCTTGCGACGATCGCATTTGCCTGGATGCGGTCAGGATCGAAGATGTCATGCAGGCTTGCCGCGAACTACTGGCTTGAGGAATTTTCCGTCTTTAGTACCAGCTGAATGTCAACAACAACTCAGAATCGCCGGTCTTATTGTTCTCGTAGATAGTATTTGCGAAGGCTGCCTCGATGCCCATGTTGAAAGATTCGCCGAATTGGAACTCGTAGCCAAGTCCGAGCTTGATGTCGAACCCTGCACGGCTGCGTCCCCAAACATCGCCAAAACCAATCCTTGCCCAACCAAGACCAATCCCGCCCTTGAGAAAAAAGCCTGCATCGGCCCACGGGAACCAGGTTAGTACTGCGTCGTTGTGTTCGAACTGGATCAGTCCGTCCGAGTGCCCATAGTCCCAGGCCGAGGCCTCGAAGCCGATAAGCAAGTGCGAACTTATCGTACCCCCGATCTTGAACATGGCTGCCCCACCGCCTTCGCGAGGGGTAGAATCTCCGTCAATGTAGATCCAACCGCCTCCACCGCCTAAACCGAAACCTATGTACCAGCTGCTATCGCCGCGACTATAAGGCGCGGCTCGGGCGGGGCCGGGTACGATCGAGACAGTCCAGAGCAGTGCACAAATGACTAATATTGAACGTGGTTTCATTGGATCTCTCCTTGTTCTGGCTCGTCAGGAGTTGACCGACCCCCATGCGAAAAAATTCACTTGAAATACTTATGTTGAAACTCTATTGCTGCTTCGTATATCATCGATCGCGTTAGTGTCAAATACGGGGCAGTGATGTTTCAGCTCTACGATGAGAAGCGGCGCAAACGATACCCCTTGACCGGGATCATCAAGGAGATCGGGCGCACCAGTGAATGCGACGTATATTTACCCGATGACGAGCGGGTCTCACGTGTTCATGCCAGGCTCGACTGGGACGGATCTTGCTGGGTGCTGGTGGATATGGGGAGTACCAACGGATCGCTGGTCAACGGCGAAAAAGTGCTCGAACGAAAGCTCGAACCGGGAGACGTCCTTGAGATCGGCGACACCGAGTTACGTTACCTGCCGCTGGCGGTAGGAGATGAAGCTGCTCGCAAAAAGACGACCAAGATTACCCAGACTCCGCGCGGTGCCAAGTCGAAGCGCGAGTCGGATGCCACGCGACCCTTTGCCGAGGGAAAGACTCGGCTAAAAGATAAATAGGTACGAGACGTCAGTCTCCGTCTCTTGCATCTCTTGCCAGCTCAAACCTTTCGATCTTGGCAAGAAGGCTCGAACGACTTATGCCAAGTTCCCTGGCCAGCAGCGACTTGTTGAAGCGGGTGCGGATCAGGCCCTCGCGGATCATTTCTCGCTCCAGGATCTCGGTGGCGTGCTTCAGGTTGCGGGCCTCCTTGATGGCCCGGGTCAGAGCCTGAGAACCATGACCGGTTGCCTGGCGTATGCGCAGTGAGATGCTGTCACTACTAAGTTTGCCCCCGGAGATCGAAACGTCCAGCAGCGAACGAACCTCGTCCTCGAGTTCGGTGGCGTTGCCTGGCCACGAGTATCGCTTCAACACCGAGAGAGCTTCTGGATGAAGCACCGGCCGCTTCCCCTTGTGATGGGTGAGCCGGTCAAGAAACATGTTCACCAGGCCGGCGATGTCCTCGCGGCGCTCCGATAGCGCAGGCACGCGCACTGCCTGGGGAGCCAGCAGGTTGGCCAGGTCGCCGCGTAAGCCACTCCCGGTAACTTCGAAGTCGGAACGCATTCCCAGTATAATCCGAACGTCAATCTCGGTGGATATCTCAGCCCCGACCGGCAGCAGGCTGCCTTCCTGGATCAGGCGCACCAGCCGTAATTGAATCTCGGGCGTCTGCCACGAGCCAGGGGCCAGGTAGATACTTCCTCCACGCGCCTGTTCGAGCGCGCCCAGTTTGCCCAGCGAGCCCGACCTGACCTGCCCGCAAAGGTTGACTTCGGCGTCCGGGCCTTCATCGAAGATGAAAAATGGCGCCTTGCGCCTGGGGCCGGCCAGGTGTACCGCCCGTGCCAAGGTACGTTTACCGGTCCCGTCCGGGCCCGATAACAAGATTGGCGTCCCGGCCCTGGCCACTTTTTCGAGTTGGGCCGTTGTGCGGGCCATGGCCTCGGAATTCGCGACGATTTCCATAAAGGCCTCGCTTTTTTTTCCGCCCACCTCCGGCTCCCGGCGGGACAGCTGGCTGTCAAACTGGGCCATTTCCCTGGTTCCGTGAGCCAGCAGATCCTTGATGCGCTCGACTTCCTCACGCCCGAGGACTGGAACTCGTTCACCTGTCAGGCCGCTTTTTCCCGAAAGAATCTCCTGCACGGCACCTCGCAGTCGCAAGATGCGGGTACGGCTCAGTTCGCGGCTGGTGAAGCCGCAGGCGAAGACGAAGCCCCGGTATCGTTCACCCACGTGCAAGGGGCTCGCGGCCATGCTCAAACCCAGATGACAGACGTGGCTCAGTGGACCAGGTTCTGTGCGTGCGCCGCGTAATCGTGTGTTCAGTTCGCGAATGCTCTTATGACATTGGTGCCGGCCGCGCACCGATGACAATAAGGCGCGACAGAAATCGTTTCCCGAGGCGGGCACGTTACCCCAACCTTCGTCGAGCACCGCGCCGGAAGAGTCGGCAAAGCCGATTTCCACAAGCCACCATTTTCGTACCAGCTCCCGGAGCATGTTGACTGCATGCAGGCCGAGATAGCGACGCGGATCGTCCATGGCACGGAATGATAGGCAAGGTCGGCTTGAGATTCAAGACACACGTTGCAAGGCGCGTGACTTTGCCTGGGGTTGTTTTCTACTGACACCGAGAATCTTCGCGGCCCGCGGAGATTTCTGAGCACTGCGCAGGTCATTGGTTTTACGGCGGAGCTGCGCTGTGGCATACTGGCCGTAACTTTCGGGAGGTATTCGATGCTTGAGAGCTGGATTCTTTCTTCGATCATCTTGGCGGGCCTGGTCGTGATGTCGGCTTTTTTTTCCGGCTCGGAGACGGCTTTGATCGGGAGCGGCAGGATCAAGTTGAACATGTTGGCCGACAATGGAAGCAGGGGTGCCCGGCGGGCGCTAAAGTTGCTTCGGGATCCGGGCGATCTGCTGGCCACCATCTTAGTCGGTAACAATCTGGTCAACGTTATGACCGCGGCTCTGGCTACGGTTCTTTTGGGTCCCGTGTATGCGACGATCCTGGTGACATTCCTGCTTTTAATTTTCGCCGAGATAACACCCAAGACACTGGCGGCCTACCAACCTGAAAAGTACGCTGTGAAGGTATCCGGAACGGTCTGGGCCTTCAGACTGGTCTTCAAGCCGGTCGCCTTCCTTGCATCTGGTATTGCAGATCTGCTCTTGTGGCCTGTTCTGGGCGGAAGGCAAACCAGAGAAATGCGCCTGTCCAGGCAAGAGTTGCTTACGGCCATACGTTTGGGTGCCCGCGACGGTGAGTTGGAGCCGTCCGAAACCCGTATGACCCGCGAAATTCTGGCACTCAAGGACAAGCCGGTAAGACGTATTATGATTCCAATAGAGGAGGTCGACGGCATAAGCGAAGCGGCTGGTTTCAACGAGGTGATGCAAGAGTTCGTCGAGACCGAGAACACGCGTTATCCGGTTTATCGAGGAGAACTGGGCGAAATGATCGGCTTGCTGCTTGTAAAGGACCTTCTGGCACACCTGGCCGGCGCTCGCGAAAATTGGCGCAAGTACGTGAGGCCGCTGATGCGCTGCCGGTCCGATCTCGAGGCCGACGAGTTGTTGCGCGATATGCAGATCAAACGCTCGCATATGGCGGCCGTCGAGAACGAGTTGGGTGAAATAATAGGTATCGTGACCATGGAAGACGTGCTCGAAGAGATCGTTGGCGAGATACAGGACGAATACGATGACGAAGGCGGAGAGTTGATTCGCGAATACAACTCTGGCCGCTACATAGTACAGGGAAAAGTGGAGGTTGACGACCTGTGCAAGATGATCAACGTCGATCTGGGGTATATCGATCAACATGCGACGCTTGCACAGTGGTTCGAGCTGCGCTGTCGCGAAAGTTGTGGGCCGGGACGCAGGCTGACGGTCGGCACGACCCGTATCAGGCAGCGCAGCGCCGGCCTGTTTGAGATTCGAGTCCGGCCCGGGCGCACGGTCGAAAGATTGAATTGAGTGCGCGCCGGGAGGAGAGGAAGATGATGGCGAAATCGGATGGGCGTGGAAGCAGGTGGACGTTGCAGCAGCAGGCATTGCTGGAAACAGCCCGCAGGATCGAAGCCGAGCTTGGAAACAGCCTGCCGCCTAAAGATCTTGCCGCGGCAGCGGGATTAGCCCTCTTGCGACGGCGGTTGCTCGAAGAACTCGCCGGTCGAAAAATTGCAGGAAGCCGGGCCGAGTTGTGGGATTTTTGTCGTCAGGCGGATTGCCCTCTTGTGGAGGAGCAAAAACGACAGTCTCTTACCACAGCCGCAATGTCGTTGCGGTTTATTGAACTTGCAGATCTTCCGACACAGAGCGGAGACCTCGGTCGGCTCTACCAACAGCTGAACGAAGTTGATCTGGTACGATCGGGCAAAGGGAAACGAAAAAGACTCGGGCTTTCCCGGGGCCGTGTTCGGCGGCGGCGTAGCGGACTCTTCTATACTCCCGACTGGATGGCTAGACGCCTGTCTGAGATGGCTGTCGGTACCCGGCGGTACTCCGGCGGCAGCCTCAAGGTACTGGATCCGGCTTGCGGCAGCGGGCGGCTGCTTTTAGCCGTCTTGCATCTGCTTGTCTCCGATCTGAAACCCGGATCGCAAGACAGAAGCACGGCCGTACGCGAGATCATTGCCGGTGGGATACGGGGCATAGACATCGATCCGATAGCCGTGCAGATTGCACGCACCGAGTTATGGCTGCTGGCAAACCCTGAACAAGGTCCTGTACCGGAGCTTGTAGAGTCAATTGTGGTCGGCGACGCTATCGGCGGTCCGTTGCACGGGGGAAGGCGTGCGCAGGGCGCACTTGACTGGCAGAACGCGTTTCCGGTTGAAGTGGGCGAGGGACGCGGCTTCGATGCTGTTGTTGCCAACCCGCCCTTCGAGGTTCTCAAGGGTTTCGCGCGCCGGCGCGGACTTGCAAACTACGTAGAGCGCATCAGGCGCAGCGGCTACGAGCTGGCCCTGCATGGAAACGTGAATACCTATAGACTGTTTCTCGAACGTTCGTTCGAGTTGCTACGGCCTGGCGCTAGATTGGCGATTGTACTGCCCTTCGGCTTCATGACTGACAGAACTGCGGCACCGCTCAGGGCGCACATGCTGCGCGCCGGCTGGATTCGCAGGCTCGAAAGTTACCCGGAGAGCGCTCATACATTCGAGGGCGTAGGTCAGTCGGTTGTGCTGCTGGCTGGAGTCAAAGAAGCGCAAGCTCGGGGCGAGTTGGTTATTACAGAAGGCGGACGCGAGGCGACCGAGTGCCGCATCTCGCTCGATGATCTGGAGGCACTGGACGGCGAGCATCTTCCCGTACCGCTTCTGGCGCCGTCCGCGATCGATTTGGCGGCCCGGCTCAGGCGCGCCAACTCATCATCGCTTGGCGAGTTCGCCGACGGTCGAGTAGGTGAAGTGGACCAGACTTTCTATCGACGCTTCATGCTGAGCCGCCCAGGCAAGGATCTGCTAGTGCGCGGCACGCATCTTGTTTCCTATCGGGCCAATTTTGAAACCGATGATCCAAACGAACGCTGGCTGGATGTTGCCGGATTCTACGCCGCCCGGGCCGCGGGACGATGGAAGCAAGATATAGAATCAGAGCGCGTCGCGCAGACCGGAATAGTAAACATGGAGGCCAGGCGCCGCTTCGTGGCGGCGCTGATCCCGGCCGGCGTTTTTCTGGGCAATTCACTGAACTACTGGGTGCCGCGAAATTGCGACGACTGGGAAGCGAACCTGGCTAACGGTTACCTGCTGGGATTGCTCAACTCGACTCCCTGTGAGTGGCGCTTCAGGCTGACCAGCTCTAACAACAATATCAATCTCTACGAAGTGCGTTCTTTGCCGCTGCCGGCACTGGTACCCGATTTTCCGGCGGATCGCCTGAAGGCCTTCCTGGATCGCTCGACCGATCTGGTTCGCGAAAGCAACAAGAGCGTTCTGGGAACGGTCCGTCAGATCACCGCCGGTTGGGCGGTTCCCATGCGGAACGATCGCGCGGTTGGCATGTTGATCGGAAGGGTGGCACTGCTCAGGGCGGATCTAGACGACCAGCAACGCATTGCCTGGCTGGATGCGGTGATCGACCACCTGGTAAACTGGCACTTGGGTTTGGACGAGCCCGACCTCGATCTGATGCTCGCCGATATTCCGGCCAGGCGCCTGTAATGGAGATGATCTGGAGATCTCATGAAAAAATCAACGTACTTGTTGGTTGCGTGTTCCATCGGCCTGTTGTTGGGTGAGGTTGCCTGTGGCGGATCGGGTGGGCAGACCGACGTCTATGCCGGAAGTTGTCCGGCCGGTACGAACTGTTCCATTCAGGGTGTGGCCCTGGTGTTTAAAACCGATCCTTCACGGGCTGATTTTTTCGAGCGCCCATGGCCTTCGGACGTGCGCCTGACCGGCGAGGGCAACATCGACCTTGACGGTTTTCCAAACCCAGGCCAGAGTTCGTTGCTTTCAGAATGGCTGGAGACAGCACAACGCACCACCCGAGGCTTCGGCGAGAATGCGGCCGTGTATTTCACTTTCAGCGGTCCGCTCGACGTCGAATCGCTGCCCGTCGACCCGGCCGTGACGATCACCTCCGCTTCACCTGTGTTTCTCGTCGACCTGTCTGATTCCGCAAGTCGTGGCCGGCGCATACCCTTGGCGGTTCGCTACTTTGCAGAGCAACGCCAGTTCACCCCTGAATATACGCTGGTGTTGAGGCCGGTCGAAGGGTTTCCGCTGCGTTCGGGAACACGCTACGCCGCCGTGGTCACCCGTGGCGTTCGGGGCGGCAGCGGACGGCCCCTGGGCGCGACCAGCGATTTCGAGCGTACCAAGTATGCAACACCTCCCGAGGACGCCAATTTGCGCGCCTGGTGGGATGTGATGAACACGACCTATGACGAACTCGAGCAACTCGGTCTGCAGCGTGCCGATATCGCAGCTATGACCGTATATACAACCCAGACGGTGGTCGAGGACATGGATCACATCCGTGATTTCATAGCCAAGCGACCGGTGCCCGGGATCACCAACTGGAAATATCTTGCCGAGCGCAGCGACCTGTATCTTTTTGAAGGGCGCTTCGACTTGCCCCAGTACCAGGCCGGCGATCCGCCCGACTTCACGGGCGGAGGCGGGTTTGTCTTCGGGAACGACGGCCAGCCCATCGTGCAGCGCACTGAAAACGTAGCTTTTACACTGGCGGTGCCCAAGGGCTCGCCTCCTGCCGGCGGTTGGCCGATAGTCATGTACCATCATGGAACCGGCGGCGATCGCTTTTCGTTCTGCAACGGCTCGACAGACGTGTGCGACCTGCTTGCTCAAAAGGACATCGCGTCTATCGGTATCGATCAGCCCCTGCACGGAGAGCGAAACCCCTGGGGGAGAGACGAGACTGAAATCACCTTCAACATAAACAACATTGAGGCCTTCAGGGACAACTTCCGCCAGGGCGCCGCCGATCTGCTGGTACTGAGAAGGCTGATTGAAAACCTCGTCGTGCCTGCTGCTGTTGCTCCCGGCGGCGGGGAAGTAGCATTCAACAATGACAAGGTAGCATTCATGGGCCATAGCCAGGGAGGTATCACCGGTCCGATCTACCTGGGCACTGCCATGGACGTTAGCGGGGCGGTTCTGAGCGCCTCGGGCGGCGGGTTGAACATCGTCATCCTCGAGCGCAAGGACCCGGTGGACATCCGGGCGCTTCTGGTAATGGTGATGATGATTGAAGACTCGGAGTTCGATCTCGATCACCCGGTGGTCAGTCTGTTTCAGACTTTTGCCGAGCGGGCTGATCCGCTCAACTACACTGGCCGCCTGATATCCGAGCCGCCGGCAGGATCTCCTCCCAAGCACCTGTTCTACTCGGAAGGCCTGCACGACGAGATGACAATGCCCAAGCAGGAGGAGAACATGGCCGCCGCCTCGGGCTGTGCGTTAATGACGCCCTACGTGCGCCAGTTCGAATCGATGCAGCTGCGCGGGGTCGAGCCGGTCGACCCACCGGTAAGCGGCAATGCCGAAGGACCCGCCGGCCAGCCGGTTACGGCCGTACTGGTCCAGTACCCCGACGACGGCCACTTCGCCGTCTTCGACAATCCCGATGCCATCCGTCACTACACGGGATTTCTGGATACCTTGATGCATGCCGGGTTACCAATAGTTCAGTAGTCTTGAAACCGAACTGAACTTCTGCTAGACGAAGGTTACTGCAACAGGCGTGGAGCCACGATGACGCTGCATCTCAGCACCGAACTCAGGCAAGTCATGGCCGAGGCGCAGGACATCGCCGGGCAGGTCGGGCAGCGGCTCAGCAGTGCCCACCTGCTGCTGGCGCTGTTCACCGTTCAAAACCGGGCAGAGATCCTGCTCAAGGAAAAACAGGTGGACGAGGACATCATTCTGGCCTACGTCCACACGGTCGAGGGCGAGCCCAGAGAGACCGTCAAGATAGTCCACAAGAAGGCCCTGCAAATCGCTGTCGGCTGCGGGGCCGAGGCCGTCGATTGCCTGCACCTGGTTATAGCGCTTTGCGGTATGCGTAACACGTTGGCCTATGAGCTTTTACGGCGTAGCGGGCTTAGCGTACCCCAGTTTAGAAACACGGCCCTCTCGTACGTCACCGGCAGGCTGCCGCGGCGGCTTACAGTGAAACGCAACAGTGATCAGAACGAAAGTCAGCTGCCGGCCAGGGCTCCGGTGATCGATATTCCTTCGATGCCGCCTGCGGCCATGCCGTTAGAAGGGGCCGGGCGTGAGGAGCTACAAGACGATCAAGACGACCAAGATGAACGCGAAATGGCGGCGGCAAATACTTCCTGCCCGCCTACCGACTGGGATCTCGAACCGACTCAATTTCCGCTTCTGCAGCGCCTGGGGCGTAACCTGACCGCACTGGCGGCCGTCGGCCGCATCGATCCGCTGGTTGGCCGTGATGGCGAGGTCAGCGAGGTTATCGACACCCTGCTCAAGCGTCGTGCCAACAATCCGCTGTTGGTCGGTGAACCCGGAGTGGGCAAGACAGCAATCGTCGAGGGCCTGGCGCTGCGCATCGTTCAGGAGACCAGCGACACCGCGCCGCTCAGGGACCGGCGCATAGTCGAGTTGGACGTTGCCTCGATGCTGGCCGGGACTCAACTGCGTGGCGCCTTTTCGGAGAAGCTCGGGCAGATTCGGCGTGAGGTCAAGAAGGCCAAGGGTTCGGTGATTGTCTTCATCGACGAGATGCATACGCTAATGGGCGCCGGGGCCACCGGGGACGGTCCCCAGGATGCCGCCAACGAACTGAAGGCAGCTCTGGCACGGGGCGACTTTCCCTGCATTGGCGCGACTACCTACGACGAGTTCCGGCGCTTTATCGAACAGGATGCGGCGCTGGCAAGGAGATTCAGAGCGATCCGGGTGCCCGAGCCTTCGGCGGAGGAGACGCTCACAATTCTCGAGGGCATCGCCGAAGAGTACTCCCGGCATCACGGAGTGGCATACGACCGTGAGGCGCTCGAAGCGGCCGTGCGACTGTCGTCGCGCTATATCACCGATCGCTGTCTGCCGGACAAGGCCATCTCGCTAATCGATCTTGCCGGCTCGCGCGCGCGACGTTCCGGTAAGGTGCGAGTGAACCGTGAAGCAGTGGCGCGGGTTGTCTCTTCGGTGGCTTCGATACCGATTGATCGCCTGCTGATGACAGACGCCGAACGTTTGCTGAACATGGAGAAGATTATCGGTCTGCAACTGATTGGACACTCTCGGGCCGTACGTTCGATTGCCGGGGTCATCCGACGCAACTACGCCGGATTCGCCAACAGGCGTCCAATTGGATCGTTTCTTTTCCTGGGCCCGACGGGAGTGGGCAAGACGGAGTGCGCCCGGGCGCTGGCCTCGTTTTTATTCGGATCGAGAGACGCCCTGGTAAAGATCGACATGAGCGAGTACTCAGAGGGTCACAGCGTCTCGCGCCTGGTCGGATCTCCGCCTGGTTATGTCGGCCACCAGGAGGGTGGACAGCTGACAGAAGCCGTGAGACGAAAGCCATACACGATTGTGCTTTTCGACGAAGTTGAGAAGGCTCATGCAGAGGTGCAACAGGTTCTGCTGCAGATCCTCGATGACGGGCGCCTGACCGACGGGCGTGGACGCAGCGTAGATTTCAGCAATGTGGTTGTGATCTTGACATCGAACCTGGGGTCGGCCGACTTGTCCTCGGCCGGCCAAGGACAGGCAAAGATAGGCTTCGGGCAGGCTGCGTCCTCGCCATCTGTACCCGACGCCAGCGAAAAAGTCATGGCTGCCGCCCGCAAGGCATTTCCGGCAGAACTCTGGGGCCGGATGGAAGAGCGCCTGTTCTTCAGACCTCTAAACAATGCAGATCTGATCGCCATTGCAACGCTGATGCTGAAAGAGTCGGCTGCACAGATCGAACGCGAGCGGGACATGCACCTTGATCTCGATCCCGGCGTTGGTAGCTATCTGGTAGAGAAAGGTTGCCCCGACCCAAGCCTGGGCGCCAGGCCGCTCAGGGGGGCATTGCGCAAGCTGGTTGAAGAGCCGCTGGCCGAGGCGATTCTCTCGGGTCGCTTGCGGCCGGGAGATCATGTGCGGGTCGGGATCAAGGCGGGAAGCTTACAAATGACGGGGTCAGGTAATAGCACTTGACACTTATCGATTGTAATGACTGACCCCTGGATCTTTTGATTTCAGCAGCGGACGCAGCCTGCGCTTGTCCCTGGTTGAATCGAGCCGCTCAGCCTTCTGGAAAGCGGCCTTGGCTTTTTGTGACCAGCCTGTCCGCTTGTAGAAGCGTGCCAGGCTCGACATGTGATAGGCATTCAGTGGAAAGAGTTTGGTTATCGCTATAAGCTGACTCTCGGCTTCTTCCAGACGCCCTGACTGTTCATAGAGCACGGCCAGATTGCGCCGGGCTCCGATGTGGCTGGGTTTCTGCTTGACCAGCAACTCAAACTGATGGACGCCGTCACTCTGCCTTCCATCCTCGATGTAAAGAGTGGCCAGCCGGAAGCGCGCCTTGGCCATGCTGGGGCGCAGCGTGAGCGCACGCGTCAACTCGCGAATCGCCTCGCGCCTCTTGCCGTCCTCCTGCAGGAAGACGCCATATAAATAGTGCGCGCGCGGCATGTTGTCTCCAAGACGCACGGCCTTCGAAAGCGCATCGGATATCAACTCATGGTCGTTATCCGTTTTCATGTGGGCCACGGCGATCTCGACATACGGCAAGGCCCAATTGGGAGACAAGCTGATGGCCTGCTTGAAACGAGCCAGTGCAGCGTTGTAGTCGCCCCCGCGCGCAAGTTCGACACCCTGCCTGAACCAGGCCAAAGCGCCCCGGGGGGCGGGCTGATTGATGTTCGTACCGCTGCTTTCAGCGTCAGCAAAGGCCGGCGGGAAGGCAAACAGCAGCATCAGTAAACAAGTCGCTGTACGCATCGCGCTGAAACTGTTAACAGAAAGAGAACAAACAGGCAAGTGGCAGGTGTGTGAATGTACGCTGGTTGCTTCAGAACCCGGAATTGCCTTGACAATCGAAAGACTGGATGTTACCCAAGAATCGGAAAAACTGAGGAATCCTGGGGTGCTTGCGCCAAATGAATGATCGGGAAAGATGCGATTGGAGCGCGTTGTGATGCGAGCAGCTATTTTTCTGATGACGGGTGTATTGCTTACGCCAGTCGTTGTCGGCGGCTGCAGCAATCCTTGCCAGGAAGAGATCGATGCCTTGCGTGAACGGGTCATGCGCTTCGTGTATGACACTGATCCGCTCGAATTCGGAGAGCAGCGCTGCGAAATAAACCCAGCCTCAGAACACTACGATCACATCTGCGACTATGCCCTCAGGGCGCTGACGGTGCGCTGGCCCTACTACGATTGTACCTCTTGTGACGCCCTGGAGATCAAACTGTGCGGTTGTTACGACGACACCGTCTGGGTAACAGACGACAACGGCAAGCCGATCTACACCGGACTGGTCTACTGTCTCGCCGGTTACTACCGCCTGCGTAACCTTTGCGCTTGCGATCCGGCTTTCGGTGAAGATCCGGACAACGGTTGCTATGACAGGAACGGAGAGCGGGTCTGCGCCGATCCGCTCTCCCCGCAGCTGAGGCATCCGACGCTACAGCAATCCGACGTTTGTGATTCGTTGATACCTCCTTTCAGTTGTTCGGCATATGACGGCGATGGAGACGGTATTCCCGATCAGTACGACGGCGGGCAGGACATGAGCGACGCGAAAGCGGCCGAGGACGTCGAATGCCTGGACGGGCCGCCGTGCGCTCCGAATTTGGCCACCTGCGATCCCATGCGTGCGTCATGGAACGACTGGTTCGAAAATAAGAAAAGCCTTTACGACGGATCGAGAATTTTTGAAGACGCGGACGGATCACCCGACGACCAGGATGGCGACGGCGTGTCCGACTCGTGCGACAATTGTCAGTCGAATCCCAACGGTTTCGACTGCCAGAAGGAAATACAGGGAGAAAAGGTATTTCTCTCGCGCTGCAATGCAAACAACGACGATGCCGGAGTGAGCAATGTTTGCTGGGTTACATCGGGCGGTAAAGGCGGCTGGGTCCAGGTTGCCGGACTGACCTGTCAGAATGATGCCGCGGCTATTTCGGAGCTTGACTTCGGCAACCAACAGGATACCGATGGCGACGGCGTGGGAGATGCCTGCGACGGCGACCTGGACGGGGACGGAGTGGGTAACGACCTGGACAACTGTCCGAAGATATACAATCCTCTCCAAACGGACTCCGACCGGGACGGTTTTGGTGACGCATGTGACCCGGATTGAGGTCCCTGTCCGGGGATGAAGCTTTCCGAGACATGCGCCGTGCAACTGGGCTGGGATCAGGTTCTCGAAGCCCTTTCCTCCCGGGCGCTCACTCCCCTGGGGCGTGCAGCCTGTCTGTCTCTGAAACCATGTTGTGATCCTGAAATAATCGAACTGCAGCAAAAACGGTGCATCCAGCTTGCCAGGTTGTTGGACGAGGGGAAGACTCCCCCTTTGCAGCCCATCGAGGATGTCGGCGCGGATCTCGAACGAGCACAAAAGGGTGGGCAGCTATCGGCAGAGAGTATCATCCGGGTAGCAAAAGCCATGCAGGTCTCGTCCCGGGTAAGACACTATCTCATGAAAGAAGGCAGCCAGGAAGGCGGTGCACTGACCGAACTGGCCCGGGGAACCCACGACCTGGCCGCCGCGGGGCGCGACCTGCTGGCCGCCTTCGACGACAGCGGCGAGCTGCGCGACAGCGCAAGTCCCGAACTGTTGCCGCTGAGGCGAAAGGCGCGCGTAATCGCAGACGGGATTCGCCGCCGCCTCGAGCGCATGATACGCAAACCGAAGCTCCTGGCCTGCCTGACCGATGCCTATTTCACTCAGCGTGCAGACCGCTACGTGCTGCCCGTCAGGGCCGATACACATGAGCCGGTAGCTGGAATCGTCCACGACACCTCTCAGTCCGGAGCCACTCTGTTCATCGAACCGAGCGAACTGGTCGAAGATGGCAACCGACTGAAGATAGCCCGGGCAGCAGTCGTCGAACAAGAGCGCCAGATCCTGCTCGAATACTCAAGGGAAATTGCCGACTGCGCACAATCTCTGAACGAGAACATCGAGCGCTTGGCCGAATTCGATCTGCTGATGGCTGCTGTTGATCTTCGTGAGCGGATGAAGGCCGAGTTCATCGAGGTGCGCGGCACGGGTTTCAACCTGGTCGACGCCCGTCACCCGCTCCTTGTGTTGCAGTCAGGCAGCGTTGTTCCCAACAATATTCAGTTGAATTCCAGCCAGCGTTGCCTGGTGGTAACCGGCCCGAACGCCGGCGGTAAGACCGTTATCTTGAAGACCATCGGCCTGTCCTGCATGTTGGCCCAGGCGGGGCTGGCCGTGCCGGCCGGTGAGGGATCCAGAATCGGTCTGTTCGATGAACTGCATGTGGTCATCGGCGACGCCCAGGACATTAGTCGAGGTCTGTCGACTTTCTCGGCTCATGTCTCGACAATCGCCGGTATTCTCGAACGAGCAGGACCCGGAGCCTTGGTTCTGCTGGACGAGGTTGCGGCCGATACCGATCCGCGCCACGGCGCGGCTCTGGCCGGCGCCGTACTGGATGCACTGATGGAGCGCGGCGCGACCGTTGTGGTCACGACCCACTTCGATGAACTCAAGCACCTTGCTTACAACGACGAGCGCTTTGCAAATGCCAGCGTGGGTTTCGATCTCGATCACATGGAGCCGACCTACGAGTTGCATCCAGATATTCCGGGCCGCAGTCTTACGCTCGATATCGCTCGTCGACTGGGTATTGCGGAGTCGGTGCTGCAGAGTGCGGCGGCGCGCCTTGACGGATCGGAGCGCGATTTCGAAAAGGTGCTGGGCGACATGGCGCGGGAGCAGCAGGCGCTGGCTTCCTTGCGGTGTGAACTCACAGAGTCGCTGAGCGCGGCAAGGCGCGAGGCTCAAGTTCATGCCCAGGCGGCCGAGGACCTCTCAAACAGGAAGCGTGAAATGCTTGGCGATGAGAGAGCCCTGCTGCTTCAGGAGATCGACGACGTACGCAAGAAAGTGGCCGAGATGATAGAATCTTTGAGACGCAACCCGTCCATGAAGTCGGCGGTCACGATCAGCCAGAGACTCAAGGAAGCGGAACGCAGCATACGCGATCAGATTGAGGATCAGCCGCGCGCGGTTGCAGCCGGTGAGCACGAGATAAATCCAGGAGACACCGTACGCATCGCGTCTTGGGGCAAACAAGCGCTGGTGACTGCCATAGACAGCCGTGCGGGCATGGTTAGCGTCAGGTTGGGATCGATTCGCAGCCGGGTGCCGATCGAACAGCTAGAATGGGTTTCGTCGCGGCCGCCACGCCGGCGCCCCGGGGAAGGCGAGGATTCGGGCAGGCCTGATAATCGTCGAGGGCCAATCGAGGTGCGCACAACCGCCAATACGCTCGATCTACGGGGTAAGCGAGTGGACGAGTCACTCGATGAACTCGACAAATTTCTCGACGATCTGTTCGCCGCAGGCCAGGATGCGGCCTTCATCATACACGGCCACGGCAGCGGCGCCCTGAGGGCGGCCGTACGGGACTACTTGAAGGGATCACCCTATCCACGCCATTTCCGTTCGGGAACGCCGCAAGAAGGCTCAGATGGCGTGACGGTTGTAAAACTGAAGTAAGAGTTTCTACTCGGCCTTGACGATGCACTCCGGAACCGGGCACTCTTCACGGCACTGGGGCTCTCCCTCGTCGACGCATTCGGTGCAGGTCTCGGCGTTGATCAGGTAAACGGTCTCACCGTCAGAATCGGTTTCTTCGCTGATGGCTTCTCGGGGACATACCATGACGCAGGCGCCGCACTTGAGACACTCTTCATCAATGATCTTCATGGCCATGACTGTCTTCTCCTCTTGTAGAACGGTTGTCCTCGCCGGTTCGGGATCAACGCCCGCCCGGCCCAAAACTGCAGAATGTATAGGCGGGCAATCGACATCTGTCAACAGGTTTGTTTCATTGGGATCGAAGTGCTGAAAAACCAGTGGGACTTGCGAGCCTGGTAGCTGTGAACTATATTGCTTGCGTTCACGGTAAGGAGTGTAAGAATGGAAAAAGAGATCCTCGACGCGCTCAAGAAACGCAGAAGTTGCAGGGCATTTTTACCGGATGAGATTCCCGACGGCACCATCGCACGTATCATCGAAGCGGGCACCTGGGCTCCGAACGCCGGCAACGCGCAGCCCTGGTATTTCTACATACTCAGGGACGAGTATCTGAAGCAGAAGCTGGCCGAGGCGGCTCTGCAGCAGAAGTTTATCGCCCAGGCTCCGGTGGTTATCATCGTCTGCGCCGACCTCGATCGTGCCCGAGCCGCCTACAAGAAGCGCGGCGAGGAACTCTACTGCCTGCAGGACACCGCCGCGGCCGCCCAGAACATGTTGCTTGCCGCGCAAGCCATGGGACTTGGTTCGTGCTGGGTTGGGGCCTTCGATGAGCGTATTACCAGCGAATTGCTTGATATAATGCCGTCCCACCGGCCGGTGGCGCTGCTGTGCTTCGGAAAGCCCGGGCAGTTGGCGCGCAACCCGGGCAGGTTGGCCTTGCATAAAATATATTCCGAAGTCGATTGAGCCGGGCGCTCTGTTTCTGGGTTATTTCAAGATCTCGAACAGGTTCGAGAAATCGTCCCGCCACAGACTGGCCGAGAAACGGACTCGATTTGGATCCGGACGAATGAGAACTCCCCACTGGGACACGGCCCGAAGGAAATTCTCGTTGTTCGTGAGCAGAGCCCATAGCGAATCGGAGAGCCTGGCGCCCTGTTTCCGCACATGAACAACGAGCAGAGGCAGGTTGAAGTGCGCCGCCAGGTGTTCCGCGAGCGGCTCGAGATAGAGGCTCTTGTTGCTGATATGCAAGATCAGGATGCCGTCGGGTTTCAGGCGTGCGAGATAGAGTTCGACCGCCTCTACCGTCAGCATATGAACCGGAATCGAGTCGGATGAGAATGCGTCGATTATCAGTACGTCGAAATCGTGCCGGCGACCGTCTTTGCTCTCTCGATCGAGAAGCAGGCGACCGTCGCCAAGTTCAACTTCGATTTTGGCTTTCGAATCCTTCAAAAACGAAAAGTAGCCGCCTGTGCCCCGGGCAAGCTCGGCCACTTTTGGATTCAGTTCGTAGAACCTGAACGTATCTCCCCGCTCACCGAAAGCGGCCAGCGTTCCAATGCCCAGGCCGACGATGCCAACCTGAAGAGCGTGCTTGCCGTCGCTCGCCATGCGCCGAGGATGCCGGCTGAGAGCCAGCCCGCCGCCGCTCCTTCGTCCGTAATAGGTGGTCGGCTCATCCCGCAGGCGCTTGCTGGTAAACTGCAGGCCATGGACCGTGCGCCCGTCGACCAGCGCAATGTAGTCATCGGGGCTTCCCGGTGGAGAAGCCTTGACACGCAGCACGCCAAAAAAGTTGCGCCAGGCCGCCAGGCTGCCGCGTTGATTATCTTCCACCTGCACGGTCAGCGCCGAACCCAAGGCCACGGTAATCGCAATACAGAGAGCGCGCCTGGCCAACTTCCTCGGGCCCCAAAACCAGGAGTTTTTATCAAAGAACAACATCAAGAAGAAAAGGCCGCAGGCGCTAAAGAGCGCCAAGTGAAGTTCGTAGAATCCGTTGAAGACTAAGGGCGCGACCAGCGTCACACATAGCGCGCCGGAAACACTGCCCGCCGCAATTGTCAGGTAGAAGGCCGTAAGGTGTTTTACATTCGGACGCAGACGCGCCAATTCTCCATGCAAAACGAGACAGCAGGCAAACTCGGCGATAATGAACACCGTGATCTGCGTGCGAATCTCCAGCGAGTCGCCCTGGAACAAGGCTATCACCGTCAGCGCCAGGCTGATTATCATTGAAGGGCCGAATACCCTTCGGGAGTACCAGCGAGGGTTGCCGAAGGTAATAGCGAAAGAAAGCAGGTAGACAGAAAGCGGAGCGATCCACAGAAGCGGAATGGCCGCCACTTCCTGGCAGACCTGGTTGGTGATCGCCAGCAGAAGAGCGGATGTGCAGCCCGAAAGAGCCAGCCAAGCAAGATAGTTACTCCAATCCGGGGCCTGCGACTTTTTATCATTGGCGTGTTTTTTCTTGGGTCGCAGCCCGTTTTGTGGCGCGGCCCGATGCCCGGCGCTTCCCAGCGCTATGGCCGCGGAAATAACTACGAAAAAGGCGAACAACCCTCCCCACAGCCAGGCCTGACTGCCGAGATTGAGGTTGGGCTCCAACAGGAAAGGGAAGCCCAGCAGGGCGGCCAGTGATCCCAGGCTGGATATTGAATAAAGCTGATATGGAGATGCATCCTGGTGTTCGACCGCGAACCATTTTTGCAGAAGCGGGCTCGTGGCGGACAGCGTAAGATAGGGCAGGCCGACTCCCCAAAAAAGCAGCATAAGAACCCGGGCCATGGGATACCCAATGTCTGCCGGACTGAAATCGGCGCCCGGCAGCAATGGCACGCCGAAAATGCAGACTTGCCAGACAAGCAGGCCGATGGACGCCGCTAGCAGACCAAGATGGATTGTTCGCTGTCGCCGGGCGTTCGCCGCAGAAAGCCTATGAGCATAGCCGTAGCCGCAAAGCAACAATGCCTGGAAAAAGAGCAGGCAAGTCGTCCAGACCGCCGGCGACCCGCCGAACCAGGGCAGGATGTGCTTTCCTATCAGAGGCTGGACAAGAAACAACAGGAACGCGCCCAGGAAGATTGTCACACGGTATTTCGCCATGTCACTATTTCAAGATACCCCAAAAGAGCCGATGGGCCGGCTGCAATTCCTTAACTTCTAGATCTACGATCCCGGCTTGCTTCATCCATGAGCGGATTGCCGGTTCGCTATGGGCGTCTCCTGTGGAGCGCATGTTTATCGCAAACAGGCAGCCAAGGACGCTCTCTTGCTTGCGCTCGTCGATTTGGAAATCTACCGCGCACAGACGACCGCCCGCAACCAGGGCTCCGGCGGCCCGCCTGATCAATTCGGCCGCCGCCTCCGCCTTCTCGATATGCAGGACATTTGCCAGAAGCACCATGTCGTAGCCCGAGCCGAAATCGACTTGGTGGTAGTCGCCGTGCTGGAAGGCTATTTGGCCTTCGAACTCGGAGCCGGCGATCTCCCGGCTGCCAAGCTCGGCGACTTCAGGGACGTCCAGTACGTTGACTCGCAACGACGATCGTGCCCTGCAGAAAACCTCTGCGTAACCCCCGATTCCTCCCCCGATGTCCAGCAGCCTGTCAATGCCGGCCAGCCCGTCCAGGATCTTGACAACCTGCGGCGCGATCAATCTCGATGCGGCCTTCATCGCCCGCCCGAAAAGCGCAAGTTGTTCCTCCGAGCGCCGGCCCCGAACGTGACGTCCGCTGCGCAGCCAGTCTTCCAGCCCCGCGCCCCAGCTTTCGTACATTCTATGGGTATGTTCGACGAACGGAGTCAGGTCTCCGTCACCGGGAGTGAAAATCTCGCGTAAATCGGCGCATAGCCTGTAACTTGCTCCGCCTGCCTCAACCAGCCCCAGCGCGCACAAGGCGCGTGTCAGCTTGCCGCAGGCGAGCGTATCGAGCCCGAGCTCGGCCGCCATCTCTTCGGGTGTCGCATCTTGTACTGCAAGATGAGCGAGCATCCCGCTGCGGGCGGCCACGCTGATTACTCTGTGACGAGCGAAGTCCCAGAGGTGATCATATAGCTGCGTGATGTCCATGGGCGTCCCGGCTATCCTTCCAGCAAGCGGCGGTGCAGGCGCGGCTTGTGCCTTGGAATCTTCGCCTGAGCAGTCGCGGCCAGACGCAGCAGCAGGTGTTCTTCGAAGGCCCGGCCCATTGCCTGCAGGCCGACGGGCATCCCGTTCGAATCGTAGCCGGCCGGGAACGAGATGGCCGGCAGCCCGGTCAGGTTGGCGGCCGGGGCGAAGCGCATGATCTCGCCGGTCAGTTCGAGGTTCGATTCTCCGCTTGTTAGAGTATCTTTGGCTATCTTTGGCGCCGTGCAACCGGTGGTCGGCGTCATGATGGCGTCTACGCCCCCGAGCGCATGCTCGAAGTGCCGGCACAGGCGGGTGCGCAGTCGCTGGGCGTGGATGTAATCGGTGGCTTTCAGACGCCGGGCCAGCGCCAGGTTGAGGCGCGTGTCGCAGGCATAGTCCTTGCGGTGCGCTCGACGATACGACTGGTGAGCGGTGGCCATCTCCGAGACGATGATCACCAGGTGGACCGTGCGCAGTAGCGAAAGCTCGGGTAACTCGATTTCCACGATCTTGCAGCCGGCATCACGCAGAATGTCGAGAGCCTGCCGGCAGGCGCCGACCACTTCGGGCTGGGCGTCTTCGAACCAGGGGGTGTAGACGCCGAGCTTGACACCGTCGAGGTCGCGGTCGCCGAACCCTGAAAGGTGGGGCGCCGGCCGGCCCCGGCTGTTTGGATCCTTCGGATCGGCCCCGGCCATCAAGGCATAGCCCAGGGCGCAGTCTGCGGCGCTGGCGGCGATCGGCCCGACGTGAGCCACGCTCCAGCACAGGGGCGCCGCGCCGTGCTCGCTGACCCTGCCGAATGTCGGCTTCAGTCCCACAACGCCGCAGAAGGAGGCCGGCATGCGGATCGAACCGCCCCCGTCGGCTCCGACCGCCAGCGGGCACAACCCGGCGGCGACGGCGGCCGCCGGTCCCGAAGACGAGCCTGAAGTCATCCGGGTCGGATCGTACGGATTGCGGGCCGCCCCGTGGTGCGGGTTTATGCCCGTTACTCCCAGGCCGATCTCGTGCATGTTGGCCTTGCCGAGCAGCACGGCGCCGGCCGCCCGTAGCCGGGCGACTGCTGTTGCGTCCTCGGCCGCGGGTTTTTCCCCCAGAAAGCTGGTGCCCACGGTGGTCGGGTAGCCGCGCTGATCGAGTTCGTCCTTGACCACCACCGGCACGCCGTCGAGCGGTCCCAGCGTCCGTCCATCGCGGTAACGCTCGCTCGATGCCCGTGCCTGGGAGATGACGTCGTCCCTGTCCTGCGCTATGAAGATGCGCATGGGCGGATCGAGCTTTTCCGTCTCCGCGGTCCAACCGAGAGCGCGCTCGGCGACTTGCACGGGATCCGTCTTGCCCTCGCGGTAGGCAGCCACGAAATCAGCCGCGCTCTCAAAGGCGAATCCCTCCGCCTGCGGCAAGTCACAAACCGCGACTTTAGCCGCCAGCGCCGGCCCGTCCAGTTCTTCGGGCGCCGGAGCCGCGGGGCCCGGTTTCATGTGTGGCCCGATCAGAACGGAACTTGTAGCGTCAATTGTCCTCAAGGCGGAAATACCAACGTCCCGAAGCAGCTTGGCGGTGATGGCCGCCCCCAGCGGCGGGTGTTCAACTACAGGCGTGAGCAGGCGCAAGGCTCCCCCGGCCACCCGGGGCGCGCGAATCGGCTTGAGATCGTAAGTCATGAGCGACTCCTTGGAATTTGGCACAGCAGAGCACATCGGGATCTGTATTTCAATGGGTTGACTTGGGCGTGTAAAAGCCTTAGTTTAATCTGTTTTCTCGGCCCAAGGGGGCCGCACGTTTACCAGGAGGTTACTTTATGACCAGAAAGACTTTCTACTTTTTCTCACTACTTCTGCTCTCGATCGCCGTATCAGGATTTTTAGGCTGCTCAGGCAGATCTTCGGAAAACGATGCCGGCCAGGACGGCGGCAACGACGGCGGCGACGGAGGTAACGACAACTCTATCAGCATCTACGCCATCCAGAACCCGTCCGAGGCCAACCATCCGGCCGTGGACAGCGAGGTGCTGGTCAAGGGCGTAATCGTCACTACCCCGATGGACGCACAGAGCGACGCGGACGGGTTCTGGGTCGAGGAACCGGCCGGTGGCAAGTACTCGGGAATCTACGTATTCGTGCGCGGCCTGGGGATCACGGTTTCCCAGGGCGACAAGGTCGACATCACCGGCACCTACGTCGAAAACTATGATCAGAGCGAGATCAGTGCCGCCACGGTCACCGTTGTGGGTTCTGACAGCCTGCCCACCCCGGTCGACGTCAGCGTAGACGCCGTGTACACACTGGGCGCGGACGCCGAGGCCTATGAGGGTGTGATTGTGCGTGTGCAGAACGTCTACGTCTCGAGCGCCATGATTCCCGGCATCGACGGCAACGATCACGGCGATTTCGGCGTAAAGGAGAACGGGGGAGCCGCGGAACTGATCGTCACACCGACCTTCGGCTACAACTACGAATACACACGTACAGCCAGCGACCAGTTCAATGCCATCAGCGGTGTGCTGGAGTATACTTTTTCAGAGTTCCGCCTTTCACCGCGAGGCTGCAGCGACCTGATCGACGGGACCGACAAGCCGGTGTGCGAGGTGCAGGAATGCCCGCCGGCGGGTACACTGGTCACGATCGCGCAGTTGCAGAATCCCGACGATGCCAACCACGTGCCCGCGGGTTGCCAGATCAAGGTCGAAAATGCGGTGGTCTCGACGCCGATCTTCGTCACCGGCTCCGCCCGGACACAGGAGAACTTCTACATCGAGGATCCCGCGGGCGGCCAGTGGAGCGGTATATACATCAAGGCGCCTGCGTCCGGCTCGAACGGCGTTGGCATGGGTGACAAGGTGACCGTCGCGGGAACGGTCGAGGAATCTGGCGGCAAGACACAAATTACGGCCAGCTCGATTACGGCCACCGGTTCGGAGACCGTGCCCGACCCCGTACCCGTAACACCTACTGACGTGAACGACGACGGAACGCTCAACGAGAGCCTCGAGGGAGTGCTGGTCGAGATGGACGGGCTGATCGTCACCGATGTGTTGTTCCCGGGTACCGACGGCGGGGACCACGGCGACTTCCTGGTGGCCACACTTGCAGAGCCCGCCAAGAAGATGGTAATCGGCTGGGACTTCGAGTACACCTACTCGTGCCCGCCGGATCACACCGTGACCTGCGATGCGGCGAATGATCAGCGGACGGCCGGCGACAAGTTCGACAGCATAACCGGCGTGATCGACTACTCGTTTGATCACTTCCGCCTCCAGCCGCGCATGGACTCCGACCTGGTGCCGGGGACGGTCGACCCCAACGACATTGACGGCGACGGGGTGGTAAATGCAAGCGACAACTGTCCTGACGTTTTCAACCCCAACCAGGAAAACACGGTTGACTCCGACAATGTCGGAGACGCCTGCGACAACTGCCCTGAGGGCGACAACGACGACCAGGCCGACGGAGACGGCGATCTGGTCGGTGACGTCTGCGACAACTGCCCGGGCGTGGCCAATGCCAACCAGGCCGATCTCGACGGTGACGGCTCGGGCGACGCTTGCGATCCCGACATCGACGGCGACACCATTCTCGACGACGGCGACGGCAGCGGAACGGCCGGCGACGCCCCCTGCACCGGCGGCAACGCCTCCGACTGCGACGACAACTGCCCGACCGTGGCCAACACCGACCAGGCCGATGCCGACAGCGACGGCATCGGCGATGCCTGCGTGGGCTCGAATCATTTGCTCTTCACGGAGGTTTGTGTCCAGCCCAGTGGAAACGAGTTCGTGGAGATATACAACCCCGGCAATTCGGCAGTCAGCCTCGACAACTACTATCTCTGGGATGCCACCTCGCACTCGAGCAACATCGAGTACTGGCTGATAGCCAGTTTGACGAGCATCGGTTCGACCGATTTCGTTGCCCGCTTCCCATCCGGCTCGAGCATCGGCGCCGGTGAATACAAGACCATTTCAATAGCGCCCGCGGCCGATTTCACAACAGATTTCGGCGTTGCTCCCGACTTTGCCTTGAAAAATGACGGTACCGGCAACACCTTGAACATGACACCGGCTTTCGCGAATTCGGTGGGTGGTTCGGCCGGCCTGTCCAACGCCGGCGAGGGCGTAGTGCTTTTCTATTGGGACGGGTCGAGCGACCTGGTGCAAGACGTCGATTACGTTGTCTGGGGCGACAAGGCAGAGGCATCGGACAAGACCGGTGTGACGGTGGGTTCCTCGACTTATCTGCCGGATACTCCCATTGCCGACCAGGATGCTCTTTCGGGTCATGAGGGCACTCCCGACGACCCGAACAGTTGGCAATCGATGCAGCGTACGGATCTCACGGAAGGGGCGGAAGTCAAGACTGGCGGCAACGGGATCAGCGGGCACGACGAGACCAGCGAAGACGTAAGCAACACCTGGACGGTCGCGGCGCCAACTCCCGGAAGCGCAACGGAATAGGAAATGCGTTTCATTTCGAGAAGATCTTTTACAAGGCTGGCGGCGGGAGTTTTCCTGCTCGCGCTCGCCGCCTGCACGGTCGAAACGGAGCAACCGGTCATTCAGGGCCACACCATCCGTCTGACCATCGTGCGCACGTCGGACATTCACAGCCGCCTGTTTCCCACAAACCTGAAACCCAACTCTCACGACGTGACCGACGGCCTCTACGAGGAGACCTCGCCATACGGAGGTGTCGAGCGGGTGGCGGCGCTGGTCAACCGCGAGCGGCAGCACGGCCAGCGGGTGGTTTACATCGACTCGGGCGACGTTTTCCAGGGCGCGCCGATCTTCAACTACGGAGACGGCGAGCCAGAGTTTCGCTGGATGTCGATGATCGGAGCCGACGTGATGGTGGTCGGCAACCACGAGTTCGACAAGGGCGCAGCCAACCTGGCCGCTCAGGCTTCCCACTGGATAACCTATCCCTTCCTGGCTGCCAACTACCTGTTCGACGACTGGAGCGACGAAACCGCAAGTCAACTCGGCCGCTCGGTGCAGCCGTTCGTGATCCTGAATGTCAAGGGCCTGCGTGTGGGCGTAATCGGCATGGGCGACATCGGTTCGATGTATTCGATCACCCGCGGCGGAAACTCTATGGGTATCACTCCGATCGAAGCCAACGAAACAGTGCGCTTCTACGTGGGACTGCTCGGCCCGGCGGTCGATTTCGTGATCGTCGCCAGTCATCTTGGGCTGAGTGAGGACCAGGAACTGACCGACGGGCACGCAGCCTATTTTACCACCGACAAGGATTTGTCGGCCTATCTCGAACGCCCGCTAGACCCCTGGGTGCGGATGGATTGCGACGAGTGTCAATCGAACGTCGTCAAGTACTGGGTTCCAGGCGTGCGCGGCATTGACGCCATTCTCGGAGGGCACCTGCACATTTTGACACATCCACCGATGGTGCTGACCGACCCGGCCGGTCGCAAAGTGCTGCTCGAACACCCGGGCGCATTCGCCAAGTTCGTCACCCGGCTCGACCTGGCAGTGGCTGTTCCCGCCGAGAGTTACTCGTGCTCTCAGGGAAGCTGCGTTGTTTGCAGAGCAAGTTCCTGCGGCGACGAGCAAGACTACTTCAGCCGCGGATCGAGTTGTCAAAGCGACGCGGATTGCAGCCTGGGCAAGCTTGCGCCCTACGGGGCGGAGAGGATCTCTCACCAGCAGAAGATCTTTCCGGTTGACTCGATCTGGTGCACCGAACCGAGGCCTGACCCGTACGACTATCCCTACGGAGACGACACAAGTTTCAAGAAAGATGTTCTGGCCATCGCCGATTACTGCAAGCAGCGCGGGGACGCTCGCACGCGCAATCTGTTGCAGCCTTACCGCGTGGCCATGGAACTCGATCCCAAATTCATACTGACCCAGATCTACGGCTACGCACCCAAGTCAGTCGATCGCAAGGACCTCGGCGGAGGCGGCGACTCGCCGCTGGGCGATATGACCACCTTGGCGATGATGCGTCGCAAGCGGGTCGAGGCCGAGTTCTGCGTGACCAATACCCTGGGCATCCGTGACAACCTCTATCCGGGGCTGATCGACATGGAGGCCATTTTCAACAGCTTCCCGTTCGAGAACACCATCACGGTCATGTACCTCAGCGGGCGCGAGATCCAGGAGATGTTCGACTTCGTCACCGAGCGCAGCTTCGGGCGCGGCTGCCAGAGCCAGGCCCAGATCTCGGGAGCCTCGTTCGTGATGAACTGCGGTCAGGCCAAGCGTAACTACGCCCACTACCCGTGCTCACAACCTGAAGACTGCTGTCCCTATCGGCCGGAAATATGCGAAGAAGGCTACCAGGGTTCGGCCCATTGGGAGTGCAACCAGGGCGCCTGTTACAGCCACCCGGGCGAGGATATCATGATCGGAGGGCGCCCGCTGAACCTGGAGGCCTCCTACAAACTGGCAACCAATGATTATATCGCCGCGGGCGGTTCGGGCTTTGAAGTCCTTCGGCGCAACACCACCAAGGTGAATACGGGTGTCGCCATGCGGGACGCGTTGCTCGAATACCTGCGCGCCTTTCCCACCTGCAATGATCTATTGGCGGCACCGGATCCCAACGCTGTCGATGCCTTCTCGCTGTCATTCTGCCGTGAGCACGAATCGCCGCAGTCCCAGCGGGATATCTTGCTCAAGGGCAGCTGCACCTGCGGCGACGTGCTCGATTTCGCGGCTAACCCGGACGATGCGACAGTGCACGCGGCCTCGCTGCAACACTGCGACTCGATCGACAGCCTGGTGATCCAGTTCTGCGAGGATCCGCTGAACTTCCCGATCGTGGTGGGAGAGTCCGATGGGCGCATCACCCGCAAGGTCAACTAGAGGCTCTTGAGTGATGGCGACTAAAAAAGATGAGTCAAGTTTGGAAGGCTTGAGCAACCATGCTAGAGCCTCTTGTCCCGCGGATTGTGCGGGGCTAGGAGCCGAGATGACCAGGAACGTTAAGAGAATTTTTTTTGTCGCCGGGGCCGCGCTGCTTTTGGTCTTCGGACTGGCGTTCGGGCCCTGCGTCGAGCACGTCGATCTCGATAACGGTCTGGCCGGCTTCAAGGTAACGCTCACGGTAGAAGGGGCGACCGGCGGCGACGGCACCCGGGAAAACCCCTATGACATTCCGGAGGAAACGGTCACGTTGAACTACCAGGCTTCGGCCTATGATCAGCGGGGCGAACCGCTTGCCTTCAACGGCAATGTGAATGCGCGGGTGGTCCCGGGCGAAGTGGTCGCCCTCAATCCGGACCCGCCGTCGTTTAGTGAGGGACAAGCAACCGGCACGGTCGAAGTGCGCAAGGTGTTCGGGCGCGTATCTCTCTGGCTGGAGGATGTCCAGACCGTGAACGGTGATCTGGTCGAAGGCGGCAGCCAGCCGATCCAGATGACCAGGCGCGAGGGCAGTTACGCAACCGGCGTATCCGACCCTCTGAACTTCAAGAACCCGACCCTGGTCCAGGCGCAATACAGCCCCTGGATCGAGGCCAACGACAACATCGACACATCGGCCTTGGCCGACTCCTTCGTCGAGTTCGACTGCCGGCAGAACGACCCGGCCGGGCCATTTAACGACGGCCACGGCCAACTGGTGGTCACCGGAGTATTCAGCGAGGGATTCTTCGTGACCGACACCGCCGGAGGTACCGGCGGCTACAATCATCTATACGTCTACAACTACTCATATCCCGAGGATCTCGAGGTCGGCGATCGGCTCGATCTTCTGTCGGGCACCAGCCAGGACTTTTCCGGTTGCACCCAGATCAGTTTTCCTGCCTGGCAAAAGGCGGTCGACGAAAATCGCAACCCGCTTTCGATCGAGGAGCCGCTCGACAGCTTGATCCCGCCGGCGCTGGTAACCAAGGCGATGTGTGACATCAGCAACACCGGGGCCAACGAACACCTGTGCGGCCACAGCAAGAACAACTGGACCATGGAGGCTATCGAGTCGGCCCGGGTACGCATCGAAAACGTGAAAACTCCCGATGTCTTCGTCAACTGCGATTTCAACGGCGATCGAACCGTCGTCGCCGACTGGGCCGAACCCGGCAATCCCGAGGCCATCTGCTCGGTGGCCTGTTTGAAGCACGACGGACAGAGCGTGTTCACCGTCAAGGAAATCGCGGGCAGCCCCGCCGCTTTAGCCGACGTGGTTACCTCAGGCAGCGTGGTTTGCCCCTGGGAGTCGAACATCCCGGGCATAGATCCGCATTGCAAGACGGTGCGCATCGGACCTGAGCACATTTGCTCCGAGTTGACCACCATGCGCCAGTTCGGCCAGTGGGTGGTGTCGCTGGATGACGGCAGTGGTCCTCTAATCAACGTGCTCAGCCTCGAGTCGCTGGTCAACTACGATCCGTCCGCTCCCGGCAACCTGGGGCGCACCATCGACCACTTGCAGGGCAACCTGACTCAGGTGCGCGCCGCCCGGCCGCGCTGGATAGTCACCGTGGGAACACAACCCGACGATGCGCCCGAGGAACTGAGACAATAATCCATTGATGTGATTTTCAACTAGAGAGGATCTTACATGGTTTACAAGAGAATAGGCATTCCGGCGGCAGCGCTTGTGTTGATGTTATCCTCCAGTTTGGCCACGGCCGGCGACTTCATGGACACGCGCCTGACATTCACTCTCTCAGAGAACAACTTCTTCGCCGGGCCCGGCGAGACGCCCGTCAACAGCCCCGGCTTCGGGATCGGCGCGGACAAGTCCAACACGCTCTTCTTCGACAACTACGAGACGCGCTACTCGGGCTTCGAGACCTTGAGCCACCTTGCGCTCTACAAGAAGATGCCCTCCTTCTTCGACAACCTGACCACCGAGGCGGCCCTGGTAGTGCGCTTCTTGATCGTCGATGAGCAGACGACGTTTATCAGAGATGCCGGCTCGTATATCCGCCTGGTTTACGATCTCTCGGGAGCGATCGACGAGGGCTCGAACATCGAGATGGTGCTGTTCCCGATCAGCGGCGACCGCTTCCGGCTGGGATACTCGTACAAGATCTCCTGGGGCGGTAGCGGCATCTTTCCGCTCAACTCGGGCATGGTGCCGGCCGCCAAACTGCAACTCAACCTGCCCTGGGGCTATGCTTTCGCCGGTTTCAAGACGTCCCAGATCCAGGAGTTCGTCGGAAACTCGGATCAGACCGAGATGGTGACCAACTACGGTGCCTTGGCCGGTCTGGGTGTCGACATCTCGGGTTTCAGGGCCGAATTGAACGGCGGCTACTTCACCCGCGGCACGCTGTCGCACCCCGGGGTGATCGGCCGCAAAGCCTACGCCAGCGGCATTTCCTACCAGGTTGGCTATCACCGGGGCATGGACATCGGAACCTCGATCGACTTCGCCTTGTACAAGAACGATCCGGACAGGGAGACCGAGTTTTTCAAGCCCGAGGAGTACGGCCAGGGCCTCTCGTTCGTAGTCAAGCACGAAGGCACTTTCTTGTGGCAGACGCTGATGGATCCCGATCGTTACGGAACAACCACCAACCAGTTCGCCATGGCCATGGACGTCAACTTCGCCTTGAAATGGAACTTCCTGAGGGTTCACCTGGACGCCATGTACCGCACGCTGTCTTTCCTGTTGCACGAGGCGCCTTCCTTTACTCCCTTTCAGGATTTTCCGAACGCAGCCGAGACCAGCCCGGAATACTTCGTTGCTTTTGGCCTCGACTATCACCTGGAGGCGTCGCACTTGACCCCGGGACTGGTGTTCGGCGTGCAGATGCCGGCCACCTACAGCGTCAGGGATCTGGCCACAGGCGGCCAGGTCTTCGGCGGCATGCGCACCGTGGTTGTCCAGAGCGAGTCGGTGCGTTCGATCTTGCCGGTCGATGAGAAGGCCCGCCTGATCTGGTCGTTAAAGGCCAACTGCAAGTGGGATATCTCGGAAATAATCTCGCTGATCGCCGAGGTCTATTTCTCGTGGGACGACAACCAGAGCAGGTTCATCAGCGATTTTTACGGCCTGAACGTCTACTCGCAGTTCCTCGACGCCAAGATACTCGGCATGAACCTGGCCGCCCAGGCGAGGTTCTAACCCCTCGGTCTTGTGCCGCGCCTTTTAGGGCGCTACACTGGTGGCGTGACACTCGAAGCCATACTTTTCGATTACGGCAACACCCTGGTGTCCACCCGTCTGGACTGGGCCAGGATCCTGCCGCAGAACCTGGCGGGTCTGGCCGCGGCACTGGAGAAGCCGCTGCCCGGCGTCGATTTCGATCGCCTGGGACGCGACCTGCTCTTCATGCGCATGTCAGCCGCGCAGCGTGCGCAGGAGTCGCTGATCGAGGTGCCGGCGACCGAGTCGTTGAAATCGGCGCTGGCCTTGCAGGGAGTATCCGCAGTAAACCGGGACGTTTTGCAGGCCGGGGTCGACGGGTTTTTCGCGGCCGAGGAAGCGGCCTATCCGATCATCTTCGGCGTACCCGAGACGTTGGCGCGCTTGCAGGCTATGGGATACAAACTTGGAGTAGTCTCCAACGCCACCTGCGGCAAGTTGATCCGGCGTGCGCTTCAGAGGCGGCTGATGCTGGGAATGTTCGATGTCGTGATCGTCTCGGCCGAGGTCGGGCGACGCAAACCTGATGTCGCGATCTTTGAGCATGCGCTGTCCGCCCTGGGAGTACAGGCTGCTGCCTGCGCCATGGTTGGAGATCTCCCGGACAAGGACATTGCCGGCGCGCACCTGGCGGGGATGAGAGCGGTACTGGCGGATTTTTTCGGAGACCAGCCCGAGATCACCCCGCAGGGACCGCGCCCGGATGCCGTGGTCAGGCATCCGGGAGAGCTGGTCGACCTTTTCGAGAACTGGAGGGGAAAGGGTAAGGGGTGATGGGGCGCTTGCTTACGCTGGTCGGCATGTGCGGAGTTCTGGCGCTTGGCGCCTGTGGGCAATCGGACGATTTGGCCTATTTGGCCCTAAGGGTACACTCGCCGGCTCAGCCTACAGGGTCGCTTCGCCGCTTTCCGCCTTACCTTCCCGCGCCTTTGGACGTGCATGTCCAGGTATTCAAATCGTCCGACTTGCTCGGCCGGCCGGCTGCGGATGTCGACGTTGCCTGGGACGATCTGGAGATCGATCCCGACTCCGGATCCAGGTACCTGCTGGTGGGGGTGACTTCCAATGCGGGCAAGAACTTCAGCTACGTTCTGAAACTCGAGAGCATCGTCGGCGACGGCAGTGGCGGGCTGATCGTCGACGAGTGCGGGGTGGTTGGACAGATCACGGCTGAGCCCGGGGCCAAGGTCGCGCTCGATATTTCGACCCACCTGGAAGAATGTTCGAGACTTCTCTGCCAGCATGATACGGACTGCGTCGGCGAGAGCCGTTACTGTCTGTCTTTCGAGTGCCAGGATCGCGCGACCTGCGACCAGTGCCCGCCGGGGGCCAACTGCGATGACTTCAACTGGTGCGCCAGCGCCTGCGAACAGGCGACCGACTGCGAAGACGGCTTCGGTTGCTGTCACGGGATATGTTCGGCGAGTTGCCCGGACGGCTGAGTTCAGGCTCTTTTTCTTCTTTTGCAGATCACAAGCGCCGCGAAAAGAACGGCCAGCGTGACCCAGGGGGCAGGGGATGAGCCCGGCTCGCCGCAGCCGCAGCCGCCTGAGTTCTTGGGCGCGCAGATCCAGCCGCCGTCTTCAAGCTTTGGCTCGTAGCCGTCCTTGCACAACGGAACGCACACCCACTTCTCGCCGTCCCAGGCGGCGTCGAATCCTTCGCCGCAGTCGGGCGGCCCGCCGCCGTCGGCACCGATATCGCCGCCGCCGTCAGCACCGCCGTCAGCCGTGCCGCCGTCAGTACCGCCGTCTGTCGCGGTCGTGACGACCTCGCCCGAGATGGTGTACTCGCCGGTTGCCTGGCCGCGGTCGACGGGCTGCAGGTAGTAGGTGTGCCCGGGCTCGAAGAGCGGATCGGCGCTCGGCAGATCGATGTCAATGTCATTTTCGAGCAAGAAGTCATAGTTAGATGTGATCTGTAATGGATAATAGCTGGTGAGTTGGTGCTGGATCTTCTGGTCTTTGCGCACCAGGAAGACGATGTCCGCGGTCGTGGGGCGCGAGCTGAAATCGATCTTGAGGTGGGTTGCATTATCCGGCAACTCGACGAAGTAGTGCAGTTCGGCCGGGACGAAGGCCAGGCTGTTTCCCATGCTTCCCAGAACTTCTTTGCCGAACAAATAGCCGGTGTGGCCGCCGGTGCTCAGACGGATGAAGCGCTCGCAGTCGCCCATGCCGCGCTCATCGGCTAGGGCCTGTACCTGGTTCATGGTGGCCTGGTCGAGGGTCAAGGCGGCCGTGTCCATGTAAACTTGGGTGGCGCTGGGGAAGTCGATATCGGCCGGAAAAGCGGCTATGACGTCCATGTAGATCTTGTCCGCCTGGGCCTGGCCGATCAGGGCGCGCACCTTCCACAGGAAGCCGGTCCAGACCATGCTGTCGTCGTGGGCCTCGCCGTACAAGCCGTCGGGACAGGTCAACTCGTTATCCACGTTGCGCATCCAGCCGTTCGGAAAATAGGCCGCACCCATGGTCTGGGCGAAGTACTCTGCCAGTTCGGGATCGTCCAGCGCCGAGCAGGAGTAGTAGTCGGCCGTGCCCTCGTTGAAGGCCAGCCCCCAGAATACCGGCCCGTATTCGTCCATGTTGAACATGCCGGTCTGGCTGACCTGGCCGAAGACGTGGTGGCCGTACTCGTGGAAGATGATGTCGTTCTCGACCGCCGTATCGAGATAGGAAGACTGGCCCATGACGATCGAGTTGGACTGCTGGTCATAATAGGCGTTGGGCGAGCTCATCGGAAAGTTGACCTGTACCTCGATCGGGGTTGGGTTGAAGCCCACACCGACGAAGTAATCGTGGATGGTATTGATGCCGTAGTAGGCCTGGACCTCGACGAACTTGTCGGTCAGCAGGGCAGGATCGTCGTCGCCGGTCGGCTCGATCAGGTAGTCGCCGTTGAGATCGGGGGCGGCGAGTTGCTCTTTGGTCCCGCAATTTTGCGAACCCGAGCAGTTGTAGACGGTGACGTTATCGCCGGTCAGGTGTTCCGTCGAAGTCAGGTAGGGTAGATCGACCTGCTTGTAGGTATCGTTGACCGGGTTGCTCTCGTAGGCGTAGCCGGCGGCCATCGGCGAGCGGTTGAAAACGAAAATAACCTCGCCCATCGGTCCAACCAGGTAGGTGAACTCGCCCAGCGGCTCAAGGCCGCGCACGGTTACCAGGCGCATTAAAACAAGATCGTCTCCCGCCGCCATCCAGGCCGTCTCTACGCTCGGTGTAGCGCGGGTTGTGCCGCCGGCCGAGGTAAAAGCGGCAAGCGCCGCGCTTGTGGCGGTCTTTTCCGGGCAGAGCTCGGAGTGCCGGGCAAGATCGGCTGTCGAACGCAAGCCATTTACGACCAGGCGTGCCTTTTTCAGATTGTCCTCGGCAATGGAAAGCGATCTGCCGAAAACCTTGTGACCCAGCAGAAGCTGATCCATCTGGACCACGCGGCCGTAGCTGGTTTCGACCACCCGTTTGACCACAATATTACTGTCTGTGTCGCCTGGCATCAGCGTTTTGCGGTATCGCTCGACGAAAGACAGCGCCCTGATTTCCGGAGTCGCGCCGGTCAGGGAAATATCGAGATTTCCGATCACCCGCGGCGCGGCACTGGTTGCCGCGGGGAGTGCGAGTAAAAAGGAAAGAAGCACTGAAGCGGGAGCCAAACTCGAGCCTGTCATCTGCATTACCTCCTTGGCGGGAAGTCTACAGAGATTCTTGTCCCAAGGCAGGGGTCGGGTCAAGGGTCGATTCGATCCAAGTACCTGTAGAGTAGGGGGATTTCCTACATGTAGGGTGGCCTATGACATATTGACTGAGTCTCGCTGGTTGTCGTAATCTTCTTGCGGCTGGTTTCAGACTTTACTCGAGGAGGACTACCGATGCGGCGCGCGTTGATGATCGTTACGGCCCTACTGGCCGCCTTGGTGTTGTTCTTTGCAACCTCGTGCCGCAAGACGCTGCGCGATACACCGGAAGAACAAGAACCCAATCCCACCCCGGGCCCG
>Ga0315535_1000053_pt1 | contig 65670 bp, 58 predicted proteins | sample SalMarSW160220MG_2_FD_203092 | JGI IMG/M metagenome (GOLD analysis project Ga0315535, IMG submission 203092) | Salt marsh sediment microbial communities from the Plum Island Ecosystem LTER, Massachusetts, United States - Salt Marsh Sediment SW1602-20 ... | reverse complement strand
AAATTCTTAAAAAATGCTATAGTAAACGACCATAGCCCACCGAGCATAACGAAAAAATCTGTAAGCCTCAGCTCAAGCAATGTATAGTGCTTATTTTTGATTATTTTTGACTTTAGTTTAGACAACTAGGCCTGCTAAATTTATTATCAATTAAATAATTGTACCCTTAGAATAAGCGAAGATAAAGATTAAGCTTGAAATAAAAAATGCTGTGTAATTTTAATTAACCTGTATATAATATCTTAAATTCAGACTTAAATTTATCTCACGCTTTAAATTAGCTTTTTTTTTAATTAATGTTTGGGAAATTTGATTCTGGATCCATGAAAATTCAAAGAACTGAGCAAAAGATTTAATCTGAAATAATTAAGTTTTTTGCAGATGAAAAATGAAAACCAGAAAGAATATGATAATAGTGATAGAATTGTCAATACTTTATTGGAATTAGTTTTAGGCAATGACATCAAAACATATGATAATTCTTTATTAATAAAAATAAAGGACTTTGACCAATGAAATTAGTTCAATAAAATGCGTTGACATAATGTTTTATTTCCGGCTTTATTTCCCCCCTGAATAATACTGTTATAACATCAAACCGGCACTCAATTTCTCTTATTTCCTTTTCAAATAAATATGCATTAGCAACTTTTTTCAGTTGGGCCATTTTGTTTTTAGTAATTGCTAGAATTGGATCCCCAAACTCAAGATTTTGCCTCGATTTTACTTCTACAAAGACAAGCTGTTTTGTTTTCGGATCTTCGGCAATTATATCCAGTTCACCCGTTCTACCAAACCGGTAATTTCTTTCAATTATTTTAAAATTCTCTGAACGCAAAAATTTATCAGCTAATTCCTCTCCCTCTTTTCCAAATTCCCTAGAAGTTTTGCTCATTATTATCCCCCAGTTAACTTGCATGCTAATTAGGCAGGTTCATACTCCTTTTTACCTTGGCTTACAGCAAATTCAGGCAAAATATTTTTTAAGAAAGTTTTTCTATGCAACGGAGAGGGACCGTATAACTTTACAGCCTTTATGTGTTCTCTCGTTGGATATCCCTTATTTTTATTCCACGAATATTGTGGAAATTTAATATCGAGGCGTTTCATAACTCTATCCCTTGCAACTTTCGCAATTATGGAAGCGGCCGCAATCGAAAAAGATTTTGAATCTCCTTTAACGATCGGAAGAACTGGTCTCATAAATTCAAATTTCTTATTTCCATCAACCAGTACTAAATCCGGAACAATCTTTAATCTTGAAACTGAAATTGACATGGCCAACAATGAAGCCTGCAAAATATTAATTTCATCAATCTTTGAATGAGATATTACTGAAACAGAACAGCTAATAGATTTTTTCAATATATCGGGAATAAGTGTTTCTCTTTCTTTTTCTGATAGTTGTTTGGAATCATTAATTCCTTCAATTATTATATCTGGAGGAAAAATTACTGCTGCGGCCACAACCGGCCCTGCTAACGGACCTCTGCCGACCTCATCCACGCCTGCAACCAATTTAATACGTTTTGTTAAAAAAGAGTTGTCGAAATCTTTGATTAAATTCATAAAACGTCAGTTGCCCAGATAAATTGCGATTAGCCCAAACATCATATTTAACTTTAAAAGAAAACTTAATTTATTCAAGTTTTTTAAGGAATCATTCTCAAAAAGTTTTTTTATAAAATAAATAAGCAAAGGATTAACAATAACCATAACAACTATAAAATATTTGATCCCGTAAATATTAAAGAGAAAAGGATAAAAAGTTGCCAGTATTAAAATAAAAGTAAAGATAAAAATTAATCTTTTAGTCAATAATGGCCCATATTTATAAGGAAATGTCAGAACCCCTTTTTGAGAATCGCCTTTTAGATCTTCCATATCCTTCACCAATTCGCGTAAAAGATTTATCAAGAAAGCAAATATTGCAGGAATGACAGCATATTGAAAATGACCGACAGTGACGCCACCAAAAATAAATGCAAGCCCTGTAAGAAATGAAATTAATAAATTGCCAATAAGTACAACTTTTTTAAGAATGAAAGAATAAAGGAAAAGTGCAATTGAAGTAAAAACTTCTATCAGAAAGGCGGGCCAATTAATAAATGCGGAGAGTGCTACAGAAAAAATCACCAGCGCTAAGTACAAACCAAGGGCTTCATTAAGTTTTAACCTGCCTGCTGCCAGTGGTCTGCCAGGTTTGTTTATTTTATCTATCTCCAGGTCAAATATATCATTTATTATATTTCCAGCGCCGGCCGTTGATGCTCCAGCAATTGCAGCGAAAAGAATCTTGCTAATTACGTATTCTCCCCTGATACAGATGATAGCTGCAATGACTATTACACAAAAAGTTATAAGTACATTTATAGGTCTGGTAATTTTAATGAAAGAAGTAATTCTTGATAATAAATTCATAAGCAATAATAAATTTTTATGCCCAGTGAATTTAAGAAATTTTATCGAGTAATAATAAAAAAACGAGACAGACATACCTATGGAAAGAGATAATTAACCCCTTAATTTATCGAGCAGATAATTTAGCTGACTGACTTCCTTTTTGTTGAGGTTCGCAAAATATTTATCAGCCTCCTCTGTTACCGGATCAAGTTTAGCCAGAAGATCTAATCCTTTTTTGGTGATAATAACATCAACGTGCCTTCTATCCGCTGCACAAATTGTCCTTTTAAGTAATCTTTTTACCCTAAGTTTTTCCACAATCCTTGAACAATCGGACATACGATCAAGCATTCTTTCGCGAATCAGCTTAATATTTGCAGGCTTTGGGTGCTGGCCTCTCAGGATTCTGAGAATATTAAATTGCTGCATTGTAATTCCACAAGGCTTAAGAATTTTCTCCTGAAAAGCACGAACCCATCCATAAGTAAATATTATATTCACCATGGCTTTATGATATTCATTCCTAAATTTATTTTGAGATATTTCTTCTTCCAGTTTCATATTTCCAAGCATCTTTTAGTACAGAGAGAACTCAATTATGACAAAATCCGTATTGTCTTCAGCTGATATTTCAAATTGATTTTTCCCCACATATTACATGCATCACGGACTGATCATTACTAACCCAATAAATTAATCTTTCCTTTAATCACTAACAAATAAGGACCATTCCCGGGCTTAAAATTTTCATATCGGAAGGCTAAAATTGATTGACAATTCCGAAATTAATTTTCCCATTTGAGAATGTATCCCCCTGTCCCAAGGCAAAGCTTACACTTATTACTCCAAGATTAGTTTCAAGATTGATACCAAGCCCATACCCAATCCTAAAACCTTCTGTTTTGGGAATATTATGTACTAAATCTTTCGGTCTGAAAAAATATCCTGTATCCATAAACAAAAATCCGAAAGATCTTTGAGTTAATAAAAACCTATATTCAAGATTAGACCAAAAAATCCTTGAACCCAAGAACTGATCCTGCGCATAACCGCGAAGAGTATTTGCTCCGCCCAAACGATAAAGATCACTTACTTCAAAAAATGAGCCGAGTAATTCCTTCCCATTTAGCGCCAGTGCAATTATCTGCCTCTGAAATAATTTGTAATAAGTTTTAAATTCAACTTCAATTCTTTGTAAATCTATTTTTGTTTTTGTATTGGAATTGATAAATTTTTCAGGACCATTAATCGTTTTTCTGCTGAAGGAATAAGAATTAATAAATAATATTCCTCGTGTTGGTGAATAAGGATCATCTCTTGTATCATATTTTAAATCTAATCCTGTCGTGATGGAACTTGAATTATAAACAGTTAGACTTAATGTATCTGCATCACTTGGAATTACAGATTCCGTTGAAAGAGTTACTGCAGCCGAAAGATTTTCATTAGCAAGATATTCTAATCCTATATTTAAATCACGCTGGATATACGTTGAATCCTGCTTCCTTTGCAGCAATCCTGCATTTATATTTACAGGTAATCCTAAAATCCATGGTTCGAGATACTTTAATTCGAGCACCTGAGAGCTTTGATCTAATTTTTGCCAACGTATAGCAGCAGCTCTTCCAGTGCCAAATATATTACTTAAACTAATATTAACAAGACCAGTAAGATAGCCGCTAACTTTATTGTTTCCAGGTACATAACCAATAATTCCATCAAAGTTGTTTGTCTGTTTATCCTTGACCCTTACAACAAGCACACCTTCATTTTGAGCATCTATATAATAATCCGGCACAGCCACAGGTTCAAAAAAACCAAGTCGGTTTAAACGGGAAGGTATTTCCTTAATTATTTTCTGTGAGAATTCTTCACCGGGAGATAAACGCATTTCTCTTATAATAACATTATCTTTTGTCTTTGTATTTCCGTCAATCTCTATTTTATCAATCGTGCTTTTTTTACCTTTATCAATTGTAAGTGTTAAGTCAACGTAATATTTATCTTCTGTAGTATCATCAGAAAATTTTAATGAAGAAATTATAATTTTAGAAAAAGGGCTTCCATTGTTTTCATAGTAAGTTAAAGCTGATGATATATTTTCCACAAGCGAAGTTTCTTCAAATACTCTTCCTTCCATATAACTAAATATTGGAATTATTTCAGTAGAATCAGATTTATTCGCGTTTATAAATCTGATTTTTCTTAAATATGTAGGCTCATTTTCTTTAATTGATATTGATAAATCAACACCCTGTGAATCAGGAAGGCTTATTACATTTGTTCCATTAAAAACACTATGGAAATAGCCGTAATTCGCATAATTTAGAGCTAATCTTGATTTTACAGAATCTATTATTCCAGGGAAAACTTTTTGTCCTTGAGAAATTTTAATCCAGCTTATTATTTCATTTTTACTAACTGTAGAATTTCCGTTAATTTCTATATTTTTTATAATTTGCGAATTTATAAAGAGAAAAGGGGAAAAAATAATTACTAAAAGATATTTAACGAGGTGAAACATTAAGAGTCTTCATTAATTTGCCAATAGGTTCAATTGTTATCGAATCACTAAAAAGCTCAGCATCTGTTAATGATACATTTGAAGTATCAAAGGTAAGCGAATTAGCAATTCCAAGAGAGGTCGCGAGTCTGAGTGAATTTTCAAAAGTCATGCTATTATGCCAACCATATGCAATGCCCGCGACAAAACAATCACCGCTTCCGGTAGGGTCCAATGAATCAACCTTAGAAGGTTTTACCTTAAAATGGTAATCGAAGTTTGAACAATAAAAATCATTTGCTCCATCAGTCAGGTAGGACTGCTTTACATTTTTAGAATAAAGAAAATCCAGATAATCTAATATTTCACATTCGGATCCGAGATTGATACTTAAAGATTTTTCTGTTTCTTGAATATTATTATGAATGATAGTCGGTCCTGCCTCAATGCAATCTTTCAAATGATTTCCATAAGTATCGCAAACGGATATTTTATCATATTTTCTTGCTATTCTAATGCCACAGGGAAAAATTGTATCAGCATTTTTGTCAGGTGAGCTGCCAGAAAAAATCACTATTTCACAATTCTGAATCATTTTTTCCAGCTTCACTTTAAATTCATCCACCTCCGATTCCATTACTTCAGTATTAACACGAAAATAGGAAGTAAGTGAATTCCTGGATTTATCCAGAATTAGTATGGCATCTCTTGTTTCAGAATGCGTTTTAACGAATGTGAAGTTGATATACTCACTGGAAATAACTTCTTTCAATAACTTCCCATTATTGCCACCTAGAAAAGTGAAAGCAAGATTCGGCAGGTCTAATCTATTCAGTTGTCTGCTTACATTTATGCCTTTGCCGCCAGATTTTAATTGTTCCTGTCCGTTTCTGTTTTGATAACCGAAACTAATTATTTCAAAAGCTAACCTTCTCTCAAGCAATGGATTGATAGTTACAGTCAGAATCATAAAAATAAACTTATTTCGAGCCGGATTAATTATTAATCCTGCTTCTTACATAATCAAAATCAGATGGATTCATTAACCTATAATCACCGAAACCGGTATAATCCATAAAACCAAAACTCTGATTAAGGTCGTAGTATTCCCAGACTTCATAAGGTTTTGAATCGGGATCGAACGGATGGTGCTCCACGTTGTCAGGTTTGCCCAAAACTATGTAAACCATTCCCATATCAGTTTTCCATCCTTCCATATAATGAGAAAAATGGTCATTAGCATAAGCTATCCTGTTATAATATTCATCAAATGCCTGGTTTTCTTCATCATTAGGATTCGGATCCTTTTTTTTCCAGAATTCAGCAAATCTTTTAATCTTCTCTGCTCTGTTTGGAGCATTCTTTATATAGTCTAATTCATCATGTGAAGCAATATATACCAGCTCATTAATGGCCTGATCAAGGTTAGTTACATTCTCAGGTACACCGCTCCATCTAGAAATAAAACTGCTGGTGATAGAAGCTTCTTGTTTCGTATCTAAATTTATAATATCAATCTTTAATGTATAAGTACCAAGGTTAAGCGAACTGTCTTTCAAAACATAATTGACCTGGTTTTTTCCTTTTTCAAGTGTCGTAGAAACAGTATCATGAAAAGATTTTGCACCGGATCTGGCATTTATTGAATAAATGATTCTAAAATTGCCTTTATTATTTGAGTTTATCTCATAAAATATTGGTATCCCTGTTTTCTTGGAAATCACGTTTCTTGAAATATTAGGTACTATTTTATTATCTCCATTGATATTTGCTTTTTTCGCAATTATCATTACGTCGCTAACATCTAATTCAGGAGAAAACTTTCTCACTTCAATCTGCTTATTTATTACATATGTATTCCCTGAATTTTTATCATCTAGAGAAATCCTGACAGAATATTTGTCAGGCACGAGCATAAAATTTTTCAAACTTAAGTTGTAGTTAAGTTTTGAAGTTGATTCAGCAAATTCATTAGCAATAATTTTCTCATCCGAATTATTTTCAGCGATCAAATGTTCTTTGTCTTGATCATAGATGGAAACAGATATATTATATTCTGATATAAACTTATCACCATTTTTAAAGAATTGTACTCGGTTGTAGGGCACCTCAATAAATACGCTCACCAATGTTGAGTCAGCATTTCCGCTAAAATAATCCAGAATGTCTACATAAAATTTTGTGCTTTCTTCGAAGTTACTTCCTTTTCGATTTAGCTCCTGGGCCCGCAGAGAAGAAACTAGAATAGCCGGAAGAAGTAAAATCAAAAAAATTATTAATTTAGTATTCATTTTAATTCCTCATTGTTATTGACAATTTTTGCATAGAGATCATATTCATCATTGTCATAAATTTCAGCTATATAAAAATTGCCAGTCTTAATATCCATATGATCTCTGTCGATTAATACTTCTCCATCAACCTCAGGGGCATCTCTATAAGATCTGCTCAGGTAAAAACACCCTTCCACGCTTTCTACAAGCACATTTAATTTTGTATTAATAAACTCTTTATTTTTCTTAAAAGAAATGTCTTTTTGAATCTCCATAAGAATCTCTTTTCTTCTCAATTTCTCCTTTTCAGGAACTTGATCCCCTAATATAAAACTTGGCGTATTATCTTCAACAGAATAAGTAAATGTTCCTATTCTGTCAAATTCAGTTTCCTTAACAAATTCGCAAAGTTCCTCAAATTCCTTTTCGCCTTCATTTGGATAGCCCACTATGAAAGTAGTCCTTAGAGTAATGCCGGGAATTTTATCTCTCAGTTTATTCAATAAATTCCGCGTTCCCTTGCCAGTAATTCCTCTTCTCATCGATTTCAAAACATTGTCAGAAATATGCTGCAATGGTATATCTATATATTTGCAAATTTTGGGGTTTTCGGCAACAACATCAATAACATCTTCCGGAAAATGTGACGGATATGCATACATAAGTCTTATCCATTTAATTCCCTGAACATAGCTTAGCCTGTTAAGAAGTTCAGCAAGCATTTTTTTACCATAAATGTCTTTACCATAGTCGGTTGTATCCTGTGCTATCAAAATCAGTTCTTTAGTATTGTTTGCAGCCAAAAATTCTGTTTCTCTTATCAATTCTTCCATTGGTTTGGACTTATGCAAACCGCGCATTAAAGGAATTGCGCAAAATGAGCAGGGATGATCACACCCCTCTGAGATCTTTAAGTAGGCTGTATGGGAGGGTGTTTTTAACACTCTTTCTCCCAGAAGTTCCCTCCTTAATTTTCCTCCGACCTCATTTAAAATGCCTTCATATTTTTCTGTTCCAAAGAATGCATCAACATTTGGAATTTCTTTTCTAAGGTCATTCATATATCTTTCAGATAAACATCCTGCTACAATTACTTTCTTTAGTTTACCCTGATTTTTCAGTTCAACAGCATTCAAAATTGTATCGATTGATTCTTGTTTTGCAGCTTCAATAAAACCACAAGTATTAATAATAACAGTTTCCGCCTTTTCAGGCTCATCCGTAAGATTAAAACTATTTACCTTTAGCTGATTCAGTAATCTTTCAGAATCAACAGTATTTTTGGAACAACCAAGGGTAATTACGCTTATCTTTTCTTTAGATTGCATAAAATTTTATTATGTAAAAAATCTCAAGTACAATAATATAACTGGAGCGGAATAGAGCAGGGAATCAAACCTATCTAATACTCCCCCATGTCCGGGAATCAAGGAGGAGGAATCTTTTACTTGGGCATCACGTTTTATTAGGGATTCAATAAGGTCACCTATTTGTCCTACAATTCCAATTATAATTCCAAGAATTATTGCTTCAAAAAATGAAAGAAAATCCAGCACTAAAAAATGTGCGAGAATCATTGTCAATATTGCAAATATAAATCCGAAAATTGCACCTTCCCAACTTTTCTTGGGACTCACTCTTGGAAATAGCTTGTGTTTTCCAAATGAAATCCCCGCGAAGTATGCGGCAGAATCACAAATCCATATTGTTGCAAGAATTGAAATAACTAAAAACCCGCCACGCAAATATAAACCACCGACATACGGGTAAAATTCTCTTATATCCAATAGAGCAACGCTAAATAACCCGATATAAAAAATTCCCAGTAACGTAGTGCCGATATTTATTATAGCAGAGCCATTATTTCTGAATAATTCTATTAGCGCGGTAACAACTATAACAATTAATAAAAAGGAATAAGCATCAAAAAGGTGTAAATAACCATTAAACATCAAAAATAAAATGGCGCATATCCCAATGTAGAAATTTACATTAGCCCCCTTGTTTTTAGCCAAACGGTAAAACTCATAAAAAGAAATTAATGCAACAGCAAGCGAAAAGAAAAAGAAATAAACTCTGCCAAAGTAGCACGCTGCCAAAATCAAGGGAATGGCTAGTACAGATACCATAATTCGCATTGCTGTATTATTCAAGGCTACTCCAGATGTTAGTTTTTAGGACCAATTAATTTCTTTAATTCTTAATTTAGTTCAAAGAATCTTTTATATCGATCTGTTATCACTAATAATCTAATTTTTAAATAAATAACCAATTTTGAAAAATTACTATATGTATATGCAATCATGTTGGCTGATACTTCAGCAACTTTCAGGTTATCCTTTACCAGCCAAATTTCGTATTCTTTATTTATCTAAGTAATCACAAAGTGATCTTAGGAAAGTCCTTTCCTATTTTGGACCTGAGTCATTCACAAAATCTACACCACAGCCAGTGCAAGTAAAAACTCCTTCAATATATTCATATTATAATTTTGAACCCACTGCCATTTATACTTACTATCTATTTCTGGCCTTTTCCTGATAAAATTTAACAATCACATAAAGCATACCACCAAATAGTAACAAAAGAGATACGAATATAGTAATTGCGGATTTCAAATCAACAGCTTTGTCAGAAGGAGCTGAGTCCAACAATTGTCCATTTCCCGCTATGAAGAATACGACTATGGCAGAGAAATTATTTAAAAAATGAAGGGACATAGAGGTAAATATTGACTCACTCTTATAAGCTGCAAATCCGAAATAAAGACCAAGGATAATAAGCGGTAGTAAACCGTACGGGCTAAAATGATAAAGCCCGAAAAAAATTGAAGTAATCAATATTGCCCAGAAAGGTTTAAGTTTTAATTCAAAACTTTTCTGAATAAATCCTCTGAACATAATTTCTTCACAAACTGCCGGAACAGCAGCTACAACCAGTATCACAAGTAATTTTTCAGAAATTGAATGTGCTGTAATTAGACTTGAATATGTGCTTTCCAATCTATCATTTAGTGAATCAAAAATATTTTTTACTGAATTCACAGTAGTTGATGAAGCAGCCAGCTTGTCGATCAAATAATTTTGAATTACCGAAAAATTTTCCAGAAGAGGAATAAGAATTATTAATCCGACTACAAAAAGCCCTATCTCTATCCATCTTGAAGATTTAAAACGTATTACTGTAGTTACATCCTCATAAAACCATTTTGAAAATAGTAACGCCGGAAGAAGTATAAATAATATCTGGCCAGCCATTGTCATTAATCTCAAGCCATTAACTGGAGCTTTGTCAATTTCCAATCCAAAGACCAGCAGCGTCAGTACCCCGCCAACAATTTGATAGAGGAAAAATCCTCCAAAGAGGCCAATAAATGCAGCAGAGATCGGTGAAATTATAGGATTAAGATTATGGTTTAAGTCTATTGAAGAATGAGAATTCCCATTATCGTCTTTATTCTCAGTATTTTGATTTTGATTGTTATTCGGTAAATTTTGATCCATTATTGATTGAATTAAGTGAGGAATTTTTAACAATTAACTTATGCTTTACTCCAAGAGAAGGCAACCCTAATAAACATTAAAATCAATCAGATATTTTTGCGGTCGGAATACCATTTAAACCTTCATAGGATTTCAAGTAAGCGTCAACTGACCCTACTACCACCTTTGTCTTAACCCTAATAGGTATCTTTAAAGCATCATCAGAAAGCCAGACGTAAATGCTTCCCTCGCTCTTAAACAATTCATCTTCTTTAATCATTGGCTCAACAATTATACAATTGAATTTTCCGGCCGGTGCATCTACAACCTCTTTCCCAAGATATTTAATATTCAAATCATAATATTTATCCTTATAAAAATTCTTCAGGTAAATTATATCACCAACCTTCATTTTGGAATAGTCAAAAGTTCTCGCAAGATAAAAGGCCGAGACAATATCGCTAACATATTTCGGAATCTTATAGGTCCCCTCGCTGGTTTTTGCAATTCCCTTTCTCTGATCGAAGAAAGCGGAAAAATCCCTGGTGAAGCTGCCTTCTCTCAAATGTTGTTCGAACCGCCATGGAAAAATTCCTTGTGTATCAACATATGTAACATATCTGTCCCTGACTTTATATATCCAGTCAAAGCTCGGAACTGAATTAACATCAAACGTGATATGATACGTTGGTCTTCCAAAAATCGTTCTAAGATCCTGAACCTGCATTACAGAAATGCCTGCAGTAACAAAACCATACTTTAACTCAAAGGTAAGCTTTTCGCCTACTTTAAAGGCATGATTAACAATTGTCCTGAATTCATCGTCCTTATCCTGTTCTTTCATCCCACTAAACAAAAATATTAACATCAGAAAGACGATCATCAATTTATTTTTATTCATTCATAAACCTCCAATCAGGATAAATTCAACTTATCCAAAATTACGGAATTAACGTTTCGCATATCAATACTATTCATACACTCGACTTTATAACACTGTTCCTTTTTGCAATCCGAACATTCATTTATAGGCCTAAAAACCACACTTTTGTTTGAATAAGGCCCCCATCTTTTAGCCGAACATTGCAACAGATTTGGGTAAAATCCAATGGTATTTTTACCAAGTGCAGCTGCTATATGCAACGGACCGGTAGAATTTGAGATAAATATATCAACTTTATTAATTAATGAAATAAGTTCACCAAGATTAAATTTTCCCGCTAAATTATGAATCCTTCCCGAAATTATTAATAATTCACATAATTTAGTTTCCCGTTCTGTTCCCGTAATAATTATTTCAATATCATTCCTCTCGTTGAGCATCAAAACAAGCTCTTTAAATTTTTCAACAGGAAGATCAACAGCACTGCCACCGCTACCAGGATGAATGATAACAAGTTTTTTATCCTCCTTAATAGCCCTTTTAACAAATTCATTTACTTTTTGATTCTCTTTCACTATTAGATTAAAATTAACATCATTTTTATCGATTTTTTCTTTAATGCCAAATACTTCCAACAATTTTATATTAAACTCAAGTTCATGCATCTCAGCATATTTTCTATGCTGGAAAACTTTATGATTGAAGAAAAAAGAATACCACCTGTAGCCTGTACCAACAATATTTTTGATTTGGGTAAGATAAATAATAAAAGCGAGAGAAAATGTAGGATAAACTATTATACAGGAATCGAAATTTTGTACGGAAATTTTTTTTATATTTTCCCTTATTAAAGGCCGACCTTCATTCTCCTGAAGAATTAAAACTTCATCAATAAATGGATTACCTTCAACAATACTTCTGGTGTATTCACGAATCAGGAAAGTAATTTTACAAGCAGGGAAATACTTTTTTAGAATTTCAGCTAGAGGCAAAGTCAATACCACATCACCGATCCTATCAGTTCGGACAATCAATAATTTTTGTGGTTTAATCATTTCTTGGATACATACGGATTATCTTTAATATAAAATCGCCAGGGCAGCTCTATAGATTTTTTAATTCCCACTCTTTTAGTAACAACAATCATATTATTTTGGACTTTTTGTGAATCCAGAATAAAAATAGTGCCGTCCGTTAGATCAGCTCCATAATGTGATTTATTAATCCCCATTGCCCGGCATACTTTTCCCGGTCCACTTGTTAAATTAAATCTTTCTTTTTCATTTAACAAATCTCTTCCATAACGATTCTCTATCATTTTTTTCACGCCTTTAACTGGTTCAATAGCTCTGATTAATACAGCAGTTCCGTGATCTTTTTTGCCAGTTACAACATTACAGCAATAATGTGTTCCATAAGTAAAATAAACGTAGAAATAACCTCCTTCATTAAACATAATTTGGTTTCTCTTTGTTTTTCCAATGAAAGTATGGGCTGCCCGATCTATTTTTCCATCATATGCTTCAACCTCCACTATTTTTCCTGCCAGAATAGAATTACCATCCTTTTTAACCAGAATTTTGCCTAATAAATCCTTTGCTACTACTTTTACTTCACGAGTATAAAATTTTCGAGGGAGTATTTCCAAATGAAGAATGGTACCCATTAATGGCAAGTAATTAATGAAGAAAAATTATCAGGAATCGAGTCGTGAATTTAATTCTTCGATTTTTTGAAGATATTCTTCTTTTTTTGAAGGATTTTTAACAATCAATTTTTCGAAGATTCTTATAGCTTCTTTATATTCTCCCTGTGCTGCATATATCTTTGCTAGAGTTTCAGATACTATTTTGCTTTCTGAATCAGAGTCATCTCCGACAGGGTCATAAGATACATCCACATCAGTAATTTCACCTAAGCGGGCCCCTGAAATTTCATCGGCAAGTTCTTCAAGTCGCTCGTCAATACTAGTTTCTTCGAAATTCTTTTCTATTTCTAGTTCAGGCTCTTCCATAAAAAGATTCGGTTGCTCATTCTTTTCAAAATAGTTTGCTGAAGGAATAAAAGTACTCCCTTTACTAGATGCAAAAATAGAGCTCCGCTTTTCCATATTTTCATTTTCTTTCAAATAATATTCGAGTGTTCTCCTGGAATGCAGCAAATCACCTGCAATTTTAATCTGCGGAAGAGCTTTGTCATATTCACCGGCAAGGGACAAAGCTTTGAAGTATAAAACATATGCTGTGGGATAGTCCGGATATAGTTTAATACCATCAGTTAAAATTTCAATAGCACGATCAAGATTATTATTATTGATCTCCGTATTTGCTTGTCTCACAAATAACGGAGATGACTTATCATATTCAAATATCAGACTCACTTTTTCATTAAATATTTCTGCTGGAGATTTAGTCAAAAGAACTCTCTAACTTTTTGTTCTTACTAATGAATGTTTAATTGATGTAATGGAAACAAACGCAAATCCGGTAAAAAACAATATCTGGAACGGAAGAGCTGCAATTTCTAAGAAGTAAATTGAAGAAACTATTCCAATTAAGCAATATATGGCCATAATTAATTCTACCATCACCATCAAATCTATTTTTTTCTTTGCTAAATATTTGTTCCCTTTTAATATATCTTTACTGTTTTCAACCTTAAATTTTGGGGTTCTTACAAACTCACTTTTTCTATTCATTAGTCCTTCGAACACTGCACGTGAATTATTAACGGCAAACCCCATGCTTCCCGCCATAAATAATGGAAAGAGAACTATCTTTTTCCTCCAGTCAGTTCTTATATCTTTTTGCGAATATAGATAAAACAAAAATGAACTTACAAAAGCCAAAACAAAAAGCGACATAACGGCAAAATACGCTTCATGTGGGCCGCTATTTTTGATAAAAATCAGTGGCACGTTGAGAATTGCTGCCAAAAGAATAAACGGAAATACAAGATTGTTCGTGAGATGAAATGTTGATTGTAATTTAATCCGCATAGGCACATTTGATTTCCAAACAAGTGGAAGGATTTTCTTTGCCGTTTCTATAGCTCCTTTTGTCCATCTGAATTGCTGCGATTTTAAGGCACTCATTTCTGATGGAAGTTCAGCGGGGGATGTAAAATCTTTCAGGAATACAAATTTCCATCCGTTAAGCTGCGCACGGTAACTTAAATCAAGATCTTCGGTTAATGTATCTGCATGCCAATTTCCAGCATCCTCAATACAGGATTTTCTCCAAACCCCACCAGTGCCATTAAAATTAATAAAAAAGCCGGCCTTGTTTCTGACCGATTGTTCAATAACGAAATGCCCGTCAAGAGCAAGTGCCTGAGCTTTTGTTAATATCGAATAATCACTATTCAGATGTTCCCAGCGGGTCTGAACCATTCCAATATTATCACCAAAAAAAGATAAGGTTTTCTTTAAAAAATCTTTACGTGGAATAAAGTCGGCATCAAAAATTGCTATATATTCTCCTTTTGCGATTTTTAATCCCTCTTTCAGTGCGCCCGCCTTAAAGCCTTCCCGGTTACTCCTTCTTATATGCTGAATATCAAAACCCTGTCTCTTTTTTTGTTCAACCGCAGCCGCAACTATATTGATAGTTTCATCAGTTGAATCATCCAGCACCTGGATTTCCATTTTATCTTTCGGATAATCAATCTCACAAACCGAATTGATTAATCTTTCAACGACATACAATTCATTGAAAAGAGGAAGTTGAATTGTAACGAGGGGGTCCTCTTTGATCCCTGTCCTTGGAACAGGATTAGATTTACCGTACTTCCTATGATAGTAAAGCATTATAAAGCCGTGACAACCGAATATGAATAATATCGATAGGGAAATAAAATAAGCTATAAGAACTATCTCATCCATTTTCTTTTTTATATACCTTTATATTAATTTTTTATTTAACACTTACCAACCCGAAACTGTATCAAGCAATATATCATCAGTGAGCTTATCAACCGCTGTCGAAATCGCACTTGTTCTTTCACTTAACGGGTGCAATGGATCATAGTCTCCGTAATTTGTAAAAGTTTTTTCAAATATATTTTTCTTCAGCACAAGATCCCTGTATGTGACGAGTACAGAAATTGTAATTCTTCTCGAGGTAACATTCTCTCCAGCGGAAACTACAGATGGAGCATCGCTGAAACCAGTTATTGTGCATTCAAGTACAGCATTAGCATTTGATCTGTCGGTAACGCGAATTGTGTTATCATCAATAAATTTTTGAATTAACGTTTGCGTGAGTGTTTCTCTTAAGTTCGGCTCACCCGCGCCACTTCTGTCGTCAGCAATAGGGATAGAAATAGTTTTAATGTGTTCCGGAACTGAAGCACCGGTAAAAGAATAAACTCCACATCCTGTAAAGTTAATCAGCGATGTGAAGATAAACAAGATAAATGATATGCAGATAAAGCTCTTTCTAGCTAAATTTCGTAAGATTCTTTTTTTTAATAGTTTAAACAACATAACAAGCCTATAAAAATTGAAAAATCCTGAGCTTTTTAAAGCTTGTATTCCTTGATCTTTCTATACAAAGTTCTTTCACTAATATTCAACATTTCAGCAGCTATTCTCTTATTGCCCTTTGAATACTCCATTGCATTTATGATTGCTTCACGCTGTGCATCATCAAGTGATACAACCTCACTTGTCTCATTTTGCTGTTGTGGCGTATAAATTTCACGATGTCTCTCAGTTATTAGATCTTTTAATTCAAGAATATCTTTTTTTAATTCAAACAACGCACGGTACATTAATTCACGATCTGCTTCCTCGGATGATTTTTTTAAAAATACCGGGAGATTTCTGTTTGTGAATTCAGTTTCTTCCCTTTTCATTAACAATCCAAATGAAGATACATCAAGAATCCCGTCACGGTTTAAGGCAACTGAAGTTTCAATAGTATTTCTCAATTCGCGAACATTACCCGGCCAATTATGCTCACGAAGCAAATTTAAAGCTTCATTTGTAATTTTTGGGGGAGCAATATTATTTTCAGAACAATAGTTATTGATAAAGTAATGAGCGAATTCTTCGATATCTTCTATTCTTTTTCTTAAGGGCGGAATCGTAAGAGTTACCGCCTTCAATCTAAAGTAAAGATCCTCTCTGAATCTTTTTGTATCCACTTCTCTTTGAAGATCTTTGTTAGTTGCAGTAATGAAACGAACATCAACTTTTGTTACGGTTTCACTGCCTATCTTCATAAATTCCTTTGTCTCTATGGCACGCAAAAGTTTTACCTGAGTTGTCAATGGCATTTCAGCTATTTCATCGAGAAATAATGTCCCGCCATCAGCTATTTCAAAGTATCCTTTTCGCGATTCTATAGCTCCGGTAAACGATCCTTTCTTGTGACCAAATAATTCGCTCTCTAAAATTCCTTCCGGAATTGCACCACAGTTTACACTTACGAGCGGCTTATCTGCACGGTTGCTGTAACCATGAATAGCCCGTGCAAAAATTTCCTTACCAACCCCACTTTCTCCATAGATTAAAATTGAAATATCAGATTTTGCTACCTGCATTGAAATATCAATCAGATCCCGAATTTCGCGGGCTCGGCCTATAATTCCAAACCGCTTTTTAAACTCATCGACATTCATATTAAAAAGTCTGACATTTTGACATACTCTAAGTTGAAACGATCAAATATATCACATTTCTAAGCATAATTAAAGGAAAAATTTAGGGTGGGCTATATAAGAACTGACAAATCGTCATACGCAATTATAAATTTGTCACGTATCTTTTCAGAAAGCGAATTTTTCCATAGTTTCAGATTGGGTTGAACTTCATCATCAAAATGGCTTAGAAATACATTGTGTACTCCTAAATCCATAACAGCATTGAACAAAGTCTGTATTTCCAAATGCGCGGTCTCGCAGATCATCATATGAATATCGCGATCTCTGAATAAATATAAATCATTTACTGATCCTATATCTCCTGTATAAAAAACGCTCTTCTTTTTTAGATTAAAGAAAAAACTGCAGCAAATGAAATTTAACTTTTTCTCATTATCATATTTTAAATATTGATTCAGATGGGAGTTTTGCCTTGAGATAAAATTTATTTCACGGGACACTTTAATTTCTTGATCATGTTCAAATTCTACATACTTTATTTCAAATCCCATTCTTTCGTCAAACAAGTAAGAAGAATAAATATAATTTTTGAGAGTCGCTGATAACTCTTTATGAATAAATATTCTTAATGCCTTTGTTCTATTAATTAATTTCATCTGAACAATTAGCGCAGTGATGCCCGAATAGTGATCAGGATGAAGATGTGAAAAAAGAATTCCATCTATCTGATCAAACGTTATTTCGCCCGCTAAAAGTGCTCTGGATATCCCATCACCTGCTTCAACCAATAAATTAAATTTTTCAGAAAGAATTATAAAAGAGGTATGATACCTATGTAGAGAAACCTTCCCAGAGCTTGTTCCTATAAATTTTATTTCCAAAATTAATGCTCACTCAATTGGAACTATTCTTCCATTAAGACTAAATCTGGAGTTTATTACATCAAGGAAATTTTTTGCCTGATCTTCAGTAAGAAATTTTCCTACGTAAACTATATTAAAATTTGTTCCTGCAACATTTTTTTCTTTAACTTCAGAAAAAAAACCTGCACTTTCAAATTTTTTCTTCAAAACAAGTGCATTATCGACATTGCTAAATGCCCCCGCCTGTATCATAAATTTATAGTCCAGATTTTTCTGCTCGGGCTTTTTTTGTTCTTCTTTTTTAACTGGTGGCTGTTGCTTTGCAACTTTATCTTCACTAGTCATTTCATCCTTAGCTGGCATTTTCTTCTCAGCAATCTTTAGATAAGGTGAATCCGGATAATCCTTTTTAAGCAAATCAAGGTACGTCTGTGCAGATTGATAAAGTCCTAAAGCATAGTAATAGGAATAGACCCTGAAAACTGAAGCATCGGCATATTTACTTTTCGGAAATTGATTATAAACCTGCTTGTAAATGAGCATAGCGTTTTGTCCGTTTTCAGTCAACACTCCTTCAAGAAATAAAACAGATGGATCGTTAGGATACTCATTTTTTAAATCCTGCAATTTGTCAAGCACAGCCTGCCTTTGTCCAGATTCTATCTGTTTTAGGTATGGCACAATATCTACTTCCTGTGCTGATATAAAAGTTGACATTAAGCCAAGAACAAATAATAAAAATATGATTTTGTGCTTATACATCTAGGTTATTTAATTTATGCAGTTAACGCCAGTTTTTCCTCAACATTAAAAAATTCAATAAATTCCCCAAACAGGGTACCGGAAGTGGCTTTAATGATCTTTACTTTAACATAATCGCCTTCATTAATTTTTTTATCAGCGGGAATTATCGCAACTTTATTTGTATCCGTTCTCCCGGCCAAAAATTGATCTGATTTTTTACTGAAACCCTCCATCAGAATAATTTCCTCTTTACCTATTAACGTTTGATTAATTTCAAAAGCTATCTGCTGCTGAAGTTCAATTATTTCCTGCAATCTTTTTGTTTTTATTTCATCTTTTATATCATCTTCCATGTTAAATGCCTTGGTCCCTTCACGAGGTGAATACTTAAACATATACGCTCCGTCATATTTCACCTTTCTCATTACGTCTAATGTCATTACATGATCTTCATAGGTCTCGGTTGGAAAGCCCGAAATTATATCGGTTGAAAAACTTACGCCCGGAATTATTTTCTTAGCCTTTTCAATAAGATTCAAATAATGCTCTATTGTATACGTTCTGTTCATAAGTTCTAAAATTCTGTTTGAGCCTGACTGTACAGGTAAATGAATATAATTGCAAAGATTAGGATGGTTGGCTATTACAAACAATAATTTATCTGAAAGATCCTGCGGATGTGATGTAGTAAATCTCACTCTTATCTTTCTATCAACTTCTGCACATGCAGTTAGGAGATCAGCAAAATCATTTTCTCCATCAAGGTATGAATTTACATTCTGACCGAGAAGCGTTACTTCGTGGAATCCTCTTTGAGAAAGTTGTTTAACTTCGCCAACGACTGAATTCATACTTCTACTGCGTTCTCTCCCTCTAGTGAAAGGTACCACGCAGAAAGTACAAAACTTATCGCAACCACGCATTACTGATATCCATGCCTGCAGACCATCTTCGCGATAAGGGATTATATCATCATACGTTTCAGTTCGTGATAATTTAACTCCGATTCCCTTTTGACCATTGAACGCAGTATCCAAAAACTCGGGCAGACGTCTATATTCATCAGGTCCGACAACGATATCCACAATTTTCTTTTCTTCAATAAGATCTTTTCTTAATCGCTCCGCCATGCAGCCAAGAATTCCAATTACAAGTTCCGGTTTGGAATTCTTTATAGTTTTAAAATTTCCAAGCCTGCCATAAATTCTCTGTTCAGCATTATCTCTAATGCTGCAAGTATTCAACAAAACTACATCAGCGTCCTTTGGCTCCTTCGTAATCTCATAACCATGGTTTTTTAAAATACCAAGCACAAGTTCCGTATCCGCAACATTCATCTGGCAACCATATGTCTCTATGTAAATATTATTCTTCGTCATTCTCATTTATAGAAATTAAAGCATAAATATAAAATTTAATTGCCTGCCGTTCAATGAACAATTGCCCAAATAATTGCGTAAACGGAGTTTCTTGCTTTTTTAATTGAATTAATCAAAGCAACGTTGGCATTCTAAAAGACATTTTGTATTATTTCCACTACTAATTTCTAGGATATTTACTGATAAATGAAAATAATTATTACCGGAGCTACTGGTCTGATCGGCAAATCATTATGTGAAAATCTTATTAATCGTGGAGACGAAATAACAATTTTTACACGAAACATTGAAAAGGCAAAGGAGTCACTAACCGGGATAAAAAATTTTGTAGAATGGGATTATACGAAGCCAGACAAATGGGAAAATGAAATCTGCGGGAAGAATGCGGTAATACACTTGGCTGGAACAAATCTTTTTGCTAAAAGATGGAATAAAAATTTTAAGAATGAAATTCTGAAAAGCCGTGAGATCAGCACAAAAAATTTGGCTGAAGCAATATGTCAATGTGAAAACAAACCTGCTTCTTTGATTGTTGCATCGGGGATTAATTATTACGGGGATTGTGGTGAAAAAACCATAAATGAATCCAATAATGCGGGTGATGATTTCCTTTCACAGGTTTGTAAAGTGTGGGAGGAACAGGCAACTAAAGTTGAGTCATGTAGTGTGAGACACGTAAGCATTAGGACAGGAATTGTCCTGAGTACTAAAGAGGGAGCATTAAAGCAGATGCTTCTTCCATTTAAGCTATTTATCGGCGGACCATTAGGAAATGGGAAACAGTGGTTCCCCTGGATACATCTTGAAGATCTAGTAAATGCATATATTTATTCACTAGATAATGAAAAAATCAAAGGGGCTGTTAATGGAGTTTCACCTGATCTGGTCAGAATGAGTGATTTTACGAATACCCTCGGGAAAATATTACGCAGACCTTCATTTCTTAAAGTACCTTCATTTGTGTTAAAATTGGCAATCGGTGAATTTGCCGAATCCATAACAATGAGTTTAAAGGCTTTACCTGAAAAATTGGAACAAAATAATTTTAGATTCAGATATTCAAATCTTTATTCTGCTTTAAAAGATCTTCTAAAATAATTTCAATTGAGGTTAAAATGAAAAAACTTTTGTTCGCAATTTTTGTTTTTCCTTTTATAGCTGTTTCTTCTAACGCTCAGGATGAAAATAAAATGCCTGAGTTCAACATTAAGCAATATTATTTTGTCATGCTTGTAAAAGGAGAAAATGCTGATAAAATTGATTCCCTGAAATTAAATCAACTGATGATTGGCCATTTAAATAATATTAAAAAAATGGCAAAAGAGGGTAAACTCCTAATTGCTGGTCCTTTTGGAGATGACGGTTACTGGAGAGGTATCTTCATATTTGATGTAAAAAGCAAAGAAGAAGTTGTTGAACTGCTGAAAAATGATCCTGCGATCCAGGCCGGAAGATTAGCCTATGAAATTCATCCCTGGTGGGCTGAACCGGGAAATTGTCTGAAGTAAATTGTATTAATTTACATTGTAGTGGAAGGACTTAGCCCCCACTACAAAATTTTATCAAATCACCTTTGTTAATACCTGTAATAATCAGGCTTAAATGGACCCTTAACTTCAACACCAATGTATTCAGCCTGTTCCAGTGTTAAAGTTTCAAGTTCTACACCGAGTTTAGCCAGATGTAGCATTGCAACCTTTTCATCAAGATGTTTTGGAAGGACATAGACCTTATTGTCATATTTATCTTTATTTGTCCACAATTCAATCTGCGCCAGAACTTGGTTTGTAAATGAGTTTGACATTACAAACGATGGATGTCCCATTGCACAGCCGAGATTAACGAGTCTCCCCTCTGCAAGAACAATTATATCCTTTCCATCTATAGTATATTTATCAACCTGAGGTTTAATGTTAACTTTTGTATTGCCGTAATTTTTATTAAGCCAAGCCATATCTATTTCATTATCAAAGTGACCTATGTTGCAAACTATAGTTTTATCTTTCATTTTACGGAAATGTTTTTCATTAACTACATTATAGTTACCCGTAGCAGTAACAACTATGTTTGCTTCCTGCACTACATGCTCAAGTTTTTTTACAGAGAATCCACTCATACTTGCCTGCAATGCACAAATAGGATCAATCTCTGTTATTGTAACTCTCACACCGGCGTGTGCCAGTGATTCTGCTGAACCTTTACCAACATCTCCGTATCCGCAAACAATTGCTGTCTTTCCGGCAAGCATAATGTCGGTTGCTCTTCTGATAGCATCAACAAGCGATTCACGGCATCCGTATTTGTTATCAAATTTTGATTTTGTTACGGAATCATTAACGTTAAAAGCAGGTACAGGAAGTGTCCCTTTTCTCATCCTATCATATAATCGATGAACACCCGTGGTTGTTTCTTCAGAAATACCGCTGATGCCTGATACCAATTCAGGATATTCATCCAGGACCATATTTGTCAAATCACCGCCATCGTCAAGTATCATTGTTAGAGGTTTGCTTTCATCACCAAAAAATAAAGTCTGTCTTATGCACCAGTCATATTCTTCAAGATTTTCACCTTTCCAGGCAAAGACCGGGATTCCAGCTTTGGCAATAGCTGCGGCAGCATGATCCTGGGTTGAAAAAATATTACAGGATGACCACCTGACCTCAGCACCTAATTCTTTTAGAGTTTCAATCAATACAGCTGTTTGAATTGTCATATGAAGGCACCCTGCTATTCGCGCGCCTTTAAGAGGTTTTTTACTTCCATACTCTTTTCTTATAGACATTAGACCGGGCATTTCAGCTTCCGCCAGTTCAATTTCTTTCCTGCCCCACTCTGCAAGTGATAAATCCTTTACTTTATACTTCATAGAAAAATCGATTTTCTTTTCAACAACTTCACTCATTCTATTAACCTGTTATTTTTTATAAATTTTAATTTACATATTTTTTAAATTTAGAAACAAGATCAAGTTTTTCCCATGTAAATTCTTTTTCTTTCCGTCCAAAGTGACCATATGAAGATGTAAGCTGATAAATTGGTCTTCTTAATTTCAATTTTTGAATTATTCCTTTCGGCGTTAGATCCACCTCTTTCCTAATCATTTTAGAAATTTCTTTATCAGGAATTTTTCCTGTGCCTTTAGTATCTACAAAAACAGAAATCGGTTTCGCAACTCCAATAGCATAAGAGAGCTGAACGAGGCATTCTTTTGCAAGCTTTGCTCCAACAACATTTTTAGCGATATACCGCGCTGCATAGGTAGCGCTCCTATCAACCTTAGAAGGATCTTTTCCTGAAAAAGCACCGCCGCCGTGCGGAGCCCAACCACCATAAGTATCAACGATTATTTTCCTGCCTGTAAGCCCGCTGTCACCATGTGGGCCGCCAATTTCAAATCTTCCCGTAGGATTTACGAAATATTTAGTGTTTTTATCAATGTATTTTTCCGGTATAACTTTTTTAATAACGTATTTGATAACATCTGCTTTAATTTTATTTTGTTTAACTTTATCATCATGTTGAGTAGAAACAACTACGGCATCTACCCGCAATGGTTTGTGATCATTACTATATTCAATCGTTACCTGCGATTTTGCATCAGGTCTTAAATACGGCATTAGTTTCGGATTTTTCTTTCTTATGTCAGAAAGTTTTTTAACAAGTTTATGAGCATACATTATAGGCATCGGCATTAATTCAGGAGTTTGGTCACATGCATATCCAAACATAATGCCCTGGTCACCCGCTCCTCCATGGTCTACACCCATCGCAATATCAGGAGATTGCGAATGAATAGCATTAATCACTGAGCAGGATTCAGAATCAAATTTATATTCGGCTTTCGTATAGCCTATTTTCTTAACTATATTCCTTACAATTTCCTGAACATCTATATAAGCCCTTGTGGTTATTTCACCTCCAACCAGTACCAACCCTGTAGTTACAAAAGTTTCACAAGCCACTCTTGCATTAGGGTCTCTTTTAAATATTGCATCCAGAATTCCATCGGATATCGCATCACTTACTTTATCCGGATGTCCTTCGGAAACCGATTCCGACGTGAAAAAATATGACATAAATTTATTTTACCTTCTTTTCTTAGTAATAACTAATAAAATTCTATTTCGGATGAATCACCTGAATTTAATCTTTTATATGATCCTTTTATTAATGAATTATTGCCAATTATTGAATTTTCAAGAATTGCGCTCGTAACTTTTGCATTAGATCCAATTATTGAATTTTTTATGACTGAGTTTGCTACAACTGCTTCCTTATCTATAGAAACATCAGGGCCAATTACTGAATTTTTTATATCTGCATCCTTTGCTATAAAAACGGGAGGATTTATTACAACTCCTTTATATTTTTTATATTTTCCATCTCTCTGCAATAAGAGGCGGTTAGTAGAGAGAAGAGTCTCAGGTTTACCACAATCATACCAGCCTTCAACGGGAAATGTTTTAAATTCCTCTCCATCTTCAATCATTAATTGAATTGCATCAGTTAATTGAAATTCATTCTTTGTCCTGATATTTTTATCTACAAGCTGCTTTAAACTTTTTGATAAGCTTTCCGAATTGCAAAAATAATACAACCCTACCAGCGCAAGTTTGCTTACAAGCCTTTGAGGTTTTTCAACTACCTTCTTAATTACACCATTTTCAGTAACGGCTACACCGAATCTCCGTGGATCATCCACTTCTTTAACGCCAAGTGCAGATTTCTTTTTCTTGAAAACTCCCTTAAGATTTACGTCGAAAATTGTATCTCCAAGAATAATAAATATTTCTTTATCGTCAATAGTAGGGAGCGCAGTGTATATTGCGTGTCCTAATCCCAGCATTTCTTCCTGTTGAACAAAATCAGATTTAAATGAACGATAATTATCCTGCACAAAATCCTTTATCATATCACCCAGATGACCAATGACAAAAGTAGCTTTTTTAATTCCTTCTTCAGATAATTTATCCAATATATGGCCCAGAATCGGTTTTCCCCCAACATTTAAAAGAACTTTTGGAGTTGAGTATGTATGGGGTTTTAGTCTGCTGCCAATACCGGCAACTGGAATTATAGCTCGCATAAATTTCTGTGTTAGTTACATGTTACTAAATTACAAAAATACTTAAACTCATTTCGAATAACAAATTATGGGCACTTAGAAATGTACTGCCTAATCTTTTTGTGAAAGTGTTTATATTTCATTTACAAATAAAATTGAAAGAATGAATAATGAATTTAGATACAGAAATCACACATTTATTTAATATTCAATACCCTATAATTCAAGCAGGCATGGTATGGGCTTCCGGATGGAGGCTTGCTTCAGCGGTATCCAATTGCGGCGGGCTTGGATTAATTGGATCCGGCTCAATGAAACCTGAATTATTAAGAGAGCATATTCAGAAATGCAAAAATGCCACGGATAAACCTTTTGGGGTAAATATTCCCATCTTTCGTAGCGATGCCGAAGAATTAATAAAAATTGTAATCGAAGAAAGTGTAAAAATAGTTTTTTCATCAGCAGGCAACCCTGCAAAATTTATAGAGCAATTTAAGATAAATAACATCAAGGTTGTCCATGTAGTGCCATCTGTGAAGTTTGGACTTAAAGCTGAAAAAGCCGGATGCGACGCAATAGTGGGCGAAGGAGTTGAAGCAGGTGGTCATAATGGAATTGATGAGACCAGCACTTTATGTTTGATCCCCCAACTTGTTGATGCATTAGAAATTCCTGTGATTGCTGCAGGCGGAATTGCTGATGGGAGAGGAATTCTTGCTGCGCTTTCACTTGGTGCTGAAGGAGTTCAACTTGGAACCAGGTTCGCAGCCACAATAGAATCCTCCGCTCACACTAACTATAAAAGAAAGGTCATTGAATCCAACGATGGCGATACCGTGCTCGCTTTCAAAAAAATCGGTCTTGTTAGAATGATGAAAAATGATTTTGCATTCAGATCAATCAAAGCTGAGGAAGAGGGCTGGAATGAAGAACAACTAAGAGAACTGCTAGGTAACAAAAGAGAAAGGCTCGGTATTTTTGAAGGCGATGAGATCGAAGGAGAAATGGAAGCCGGGCAAAGCTCAGGGATAATAAAAGAAATACTCACTGTTGATGATCTGTTCAAAAAACTGCTGCGGGAAATTGAAGAGTCAAAAAATGATATAGAACAAAAAATCAGATAGTCCTAGCCATTCATCCCTTTTAGATTTTATTTTTATTCAGATTATTATAGTTTAGCATTATTATGATCATTAATCGCAGGTGGTAAAATGAACTCAAGAATTACTCTTTTGCTGATTGCTTTATTCTCGCTCCTAATAGTTGTTAAAATTAGCGCACAAAACGGAGACCAAAAAGCTTTTAAAAAAATTTCTTCTATAACCGATTCAAATAAAAAGATTGAAGCTCTTGAGAATTTTACTACTCAATATCCACACAGCGACTATTTACCGAGCGCATATTATAGTCTTGTCAACCTGTATGCGGATGAGAGTGATGAAACCAATGCATTAAAGTATGGAGAAATGTTTGTGAATTTCTATCCTGAAGCCGGAAGGATGAATGCATATAATACTATTGCATATGCGCTTGCACAAAAGAAAATCGGACTAAAAACCGCAGCGGATTACGCACAGAAGGCAGTTGATATGGCAAGAAATACAAACCCGCGGATGTTGAATATGATTCTGGACACACAGGCACTTGTGATCTATGACTTGGGGAATGCAGATTCAGCAAGAGTTCTGGAACAGGAAGCAATTAAAGGGAACGAGAATGATCCTTCATATCTTTATTACCTTTCGCTATATGAAGAGGCAAGCGGACATACAAAGGATGCACTTGTTCATTCAGCAAAAGCAATATTGTATGGTGATCCCGGTCAGGCAGAAGAAAAATTTAATGAATGGTTGAAGAAAACGAAGTCAACTGAAAAAAAACAAAATGAGCTGAAAACAGAAATTGTGAAAAACACAGTTAATGGCTACTTAAACACCAATAAGGAAAAGGATAACCCATTAATTAAATCCACTGTCGCAGCCTTCTCAGCAAAAATGGGAATCGATTTGACGAAATCTGAAAAAATGGCCACCGACGCAATTAAATCTGCAGGCAAAAATACTCCACTGGAAAATATGCTGGCTCTTAAAGCTAATCTCGCAATTGTATATTCTGCCATAGGACAAAACAAGAGAGCAATTGAAGAATTAAATTCAACAAAAGATTTGGCAAGCCCTTATGACAGTGATTTCTGGTACACTCTTGCCAAAGCTTATGAAAAAAGCGGTGAAATAGAAAAGGCTTTCGATTCATATATTCAGGGTCTTGTCGCTTATGAAAACCCGAAAATAAAATCTGCCCTTGACAATTTTATGAAGAAAAATGATATAGACACAAGAACTCTTCAGGCAAGGATAAATGAAGAGAAAGAAAAGATGCTGAAATTTGAACCGGGCAAATTTAATCAGAGTAATACAACAGGCAGAGTTGTTCTTGCAGAATTATTTACGGGGGCGGAATGTTCGCCTTGCGTTGCAGCTGATAAGGCATTCGATATGCTCTCTGAATATTATCCAAAAAAAGATATGATAGTACTCGAATATCATTTGCATATTCCAGGACCTGACCCGATGACAAACCCGGATACTTTTAAACGTTACCTGTACTATGGCGGCAATTTTGGGACTCCAACAGTCTTCTTTGACGGAGGCAATCGGCTAATCGGTGGCGGAGCTGATTTTGTTGCTCCTAACAGGTTTAATGTTTATAAGCACATCATTAATAGTAATATGAAAGAAAAACCCGGTTATGATATTTCCGGCACGGCAAAGTTGGGAAAGGATAATGAAATAAAAGTAAACGTTGATTTAAAGAAATTAAAATCATCCGCTAAAAATTTATCAATTCATTATGCTCTAGTTGAAAAGTCTATCAATTATACTGGCGGCAATGGTGTAAGTAAGCAATTATTTGTTGTCCGCAACCTGGCCAATGGACCTGAAGGAAAAAAGCTTGACAGTAATAAAAGAACTGATAAGCTTGAACAAACATTAGATTTAACAAAAATAGAGAACGGAATTAAATCATATCTTAACGATCCGACAAAAGATCCATCATGGAGAGGAAATTTTACCGGCTGGAAAACTAAAACTGATAAAATTAATCAAAATAATCTCGCTGTCGTTGTCTGGGTTCAGAATAATGAAAATAAAAATATAGAACAGGCTTTCTATACGGATGTGACAAAGACTTTTAGTTCAAAATAATTTATTAATTCTTTTTTGGTATTCTATTTATGATCAAGAAACTTGTTATTATTTCTATTTCTATTTCTATAATATTTTTATCAAGTGCTTTGTTTGCTCAAAACATCAGGCCAGAGGATGTTGTCAGTATTACTCCTGTAAGCAAGGTTAAGCATACAAAAAATGGGACACAGCTTGATATAAATTTTGTTTTAAGTATTAAAGATACGTGGCATATTAATGCAAACAAGCCAAATGAACCATCCCTTACACCAACGGGAATTAAAATTGATTCTTCTTCTTTCTACAAGGTAATAAGCATAAAATACCCACCTCCTGAAATGTTAAAACTTCAATTCAGCGATAAGGATCTTGCCTTGTATGAACAGGAAGCTGAAATTAATGTTGTAATTGAGGTAAATAAAAATTTTACTAAAAAGATGCTAAATATAATCGGACAATTACAGTACCAGCCGTGTAATAATCAGACTTGTTTGTTTCCGGTTAGTAAACCCTTTACTGTGAAGGAAAAGCTTTTATAGTGTACGTTGGCCTTATTTTAGATAGATTCAATTGTTTAAGGAATTACAGCTTCCAGCTTTTTCACACCATCAAACAGTGAAGTAATTTTTCTCAATACTTGATCGACTATTGCATCGGGGCAGGAAGCACCACTGGTAAGAAGTATGTCCACGGGCTTTTTGTTAGGCATGTAATTATTACTAGTAATTTCTACCTTATTTTGAATGTCAAAATGGCTAATAAGATTTTTTGAAATTATCCTATCAGGAGATGAAATAAAATAAGTTTTTATTTTTGCTTCACACAGCTCTACTATGTGACTGGTATTTGAGCTATTGTAACCACCAACTACTATTGCAAAGTCAGCCTTTTTTCCCAACAGACTGTAAGTTGCATCCTGGTTATCATTTGTTGCATAGCAAAGGGTGTCTCGCGTATCCGCAAAATGGTTTTTAAGATTATTCTCTCCAAATTTCTTTAGCATAGTTTCTTTTAAATAATCTGCGATTGCCTGTGTCTCAGTAGCAAGCATTGTCGTCTGGTTCACAACACCTATTTTCTGTAAATCTCTCTTTACATCAAACCCTTCAGAATATTTTCCTTTGAAAAATTCATAAAAGTCTTCTTCAGATTTATCACTTAGAATCACCTGAGAAAGATATTTTGTTTCTTCAATATCACGCACTATCACAGATGCGGAATTTAAAACACTATGTGAAAATGTAGCACGTGTTTCCTCATGGTAATGTTTTCCATGAATTATTATCGTATAATCCTGTTTACCAAGTTGTGTAGAGCGATTCCAGACTTTTTCAACAAAAGGACAGGTTGTATTATATTTATATGCATCTAATCCTATCTCTGCCAGCTTTTTCTGAATTTCAAGAGTAGTTCCGAATGCCGGTATAATTACAATATCATCTGAATTCAATTCTCTCCAATCTATAAGTTGATTGCCTGAAGTATCCATAATGAACCTGACTCCCCTGCCTTTAAGATCATTATTTACACTTGGGTTATGGATTATTTCGCTTAAAAGAAAAATTCTCCTGTCAGGATTTTCTTCAACAGTTTTGTATGAAATCTCAATAGCATTTTCAACTCCATAACAAAATCCAAAATGACGGGCTAAGTAAAAACGAACTGGTCCGAAATCCAGCAGGGTTGGAGAATAATCTTTTTTGCGGGGATCATTATCCATCCTAGATTGCTTTATTTTCGAAATTATCGAACTTTTATAGAATTGGGGAATTTCAAATTTCTTCATCTAAGTCCAGAATCTCATTAAATCATAGCCCAAAGATATTATTAATTACTCACTTTATTTTCTTCCCTGGTATATCCCTACCATTTTGATGAAGAATCAATTCTGTTATTTTCCCAGTGTCATCTTTTACAAAACTAATTTGCGCATTTACTACCTTGAGGTGATATTCATACTCCGAATTTGGGAAAATTTCCAATTTCTGCTGGCCCGTTGCCTGTTCATAAATTCTATTGTCTTCAGTCGTAATAGTGATTGTGAAATTTGGTGCAAGTTGATATTCACCTGTTAATATTTTATAAATCTCCGGGTCTACATTTGTTTTCTTAGATTCATAATCGACACCCATTTGCTTTAACATCTCAACTGCATTGCTATTACCGGGATTCATTTCCAGAGATTTTTTATAATTTTCAATTGCTGCTTCCGTTTGTCCATCCTTCATTAGTGCTTCGGCATAGCTATCATAGGAATTTGCTGAATTATATTTATCTATATTGAGCTTAAATATTTTTATTGCTTCTTTTGTTTGCCCGGTATTCAGCAGAGAATAGCCAAGATTATTGATGTCTCTCTCATTCAACTTTTTAGATTCTTCCGGCGAAAGATTTTTAATATATTTTATTGCATTATCAACGCCATCGTCAGAAATTTTTCTAGCGAATTTGATTACAATTGGTTCTTCCGGCATTTCGTACTTTTCATTGTAGAGTATTTTCTCGATATGCTTTGCAATGTCCTGCAAATCTGTCGCGCCAGTATTGTTTAATAACACTATTAGGTTTTTATCATCTGTAAAGCGTTCAATTAAAGAGTTAAATCCATTAACTGCCCCACCGTGCGCAACAACATTTACACTGTCGCCATGTCCATTTGATATTTTAGTTACAGCCCAACCGTAACCGTAATACATCCCGCCAAAAGCGGGGATATATTTACGGAACAATTTTTTAATATTTTCTTTAGACAGAATTTTATTGGTGTAGAGTGCCTGGTCCCATTTATAAAGATCTTCAACTGTGGAATAAAGTGCGCCTGCTGAAAAAGGAACAGTCATATCAATATAATTTGCGTTCTGCACCTCTAATGCGAAATGGTTATAACCATAAGCACGTTTGGGAATTATTTCAATGTTGTGATCGTATCCCGAATTTTTCATCCCGAGAGGATTAAATATATTCTCCTTTAATACTTCTTCATAAGGTTTGCCGGTCACCTTTTCAATTATATAACCCAATAAAATATATCCGGAGTTACTGTAGCTGAATTTGCTTCCTGGTTTAAATTCAAGTGGCTTATTTTCAAAAAGCTTTACTAATTCCAATGGAGAAAAAGTATTCTTCATTATTTCTGTTGGATAACCAGGAAAGTCCGTATAATTCGGAATTCCAGATGTGTGGGTCAACAGGTTGTGTATAGTGATTTTTTCACCCTGCTCTTTAGGGTAATCCGATAGAACTTCCGAAACTTTTTCATCAAGACGCAATTTACCATCCTGGACAAGTTGCATTATAAGCATTGAAGTAAACTGCTTTGTAATAGAACCTAATCTGAATTTTGTGTCAGGAGAGTTGGGAATATCCCATTCAAAATTTGCATAACCGTAACCTTTCTTAAAAATCACTTTTCCGTTTTCAGCAACTAAAGCTGCACCGTTAAATGCATTATATTCTACATATTTCCTGAGTAACTGATCGATTTTATCGGCTTTACTTTGCGGAAAATTATTGAATGAGAACAGCAGAAAAAAAGCGAGAATTATTTGTGAATATTTTATTTTAGCAATCATAATACACCCTCTTATTACTTCATTAAAGCCTAAGATAAAAGCAAATTTAACTATTTAAATACCGCTCATCATCAATATAGCACAATTTATCAAAAGGAGGTTAAAAGTTCATATCTTTTCCTATTATTTTAATCAAGTATTGCTGGTATAAATTTATCTTAATTTCAGCCGGAGAATTTAATGAACAATATTTTAAACAGGTTTTGGAAAACCTTAATATTTAGTTTTCTGATTCTATTTTCAACTTCGTTTGCTCAGCAGATTTTTGAAGTTAATTTAAATAGCAGGGCAGATGACAAATTTCATGTAACAGTTTATCCCGAAAAATTATCCACTAATAATAATATTTTTCAATTTGCCTCTACTGCTCCCGGTACCTATCAAGAAATGGATATAGGAAGATTCGTAAGTGATTTTAAAGTGTATGATACAAATGGAAACGAAATTCCTGCTGAGCATAGTTCGGCAAATCAATGGACTATTAGTGATCCGGTCAATGTTAAAAAGATAACTTATAAAGTTGCTGACATTTGGGATTCACCTGTCCAAGAACATAGAATTTATCCGATGTGCAGTTCTACCATTTCCGATAATTTTGTAATGATAAACGGTCAGGCAGTGTTCGGATATTTAAGTGGAATGCAATCAGAACCCATAAAAATTAAAATTGATTACCCATCAAACTGGTTACTTGGAACTGCTCTTAAAAAGGATGCTGAAGGATATTATGAGGCCGATACGTATGATAAAGTTGTTGACTCCCCATTTTATCTTGGAAACCTTACAAAAGCAACAACTGAAGTGGGCGGAGCAAAAATTGATGTTTATACTTATTCAAAAACCGGGATGATTACATCGAAAGATATACTAGGCTTATTAAAAGATATTTTACATGCAGAATCTGATTTTACCAAGGGCTTACCTGTTGATCATTATACTTTCCTATTTGAGTTTGGTGATTTTAGTGCAGGAGCCTGGGAACACTCCTTCAGTTCAGAATACGTAACAAAAGAAGATTCTTTAAAAGGTCCTGTAGCTGAAAATCTAAGATCCGTTGTAGCACATGAATTTTTCCACGTTAATACTCCACTAAATATCCACAGCGAATTAGTTGAGAAATTTAATTTCGTAAAGCCCGTTATGTCTCAGCATTTGTGGCTATACGAAGGTGTGACCGAATGGGCTGCGCATATTTTACAACTCCGTGACCATCTCATTACTCTCCACGACTATTTGAATAACCTTAGCATGAAGCTTACAATAAATGATAATTATGATCAGAATATAAGTCTGACCAATCTGGGTGTTCACGCTACAGAAATGCCGGATCAATATCCGAACATTTATATGAAAGGTTCCGTAGTAGGAACACTACTGGATATTAGACTGCTTGAACTCTCAGGTGGAAAAAAAGGATTGAGAGAACTAATTATAGAACTATCAAAAAAATACGGGCCTAAACACTCCTTTAGGGAAAAAAACTTTTTTAATGAATTGGTTGATATGACATATCCCGAAATTAGAGATTTGATCGACCATTATATAAAGGGCACCGATAAACTCCCTGTAAAAGAATATTTCAACTGGCTTGGAATAAATTATTATGAAACTGCTGGCATTGACAGCAGTCGACCCTCTTTGGGACTATCATTGGGGTTTGTAAATAACGCTATTGGAGTTACAAAAGTAGAGCCCGATTCAAAAGCGGGTTTCGAGAAAGGTGATATTATAGAAAAAGTGAACGGAACACCTCTTTCTTTACAAAACGTTCAAATGGTATTTGGAAAACTGCGGTCACTGAAAGTGGGCGACACAATAAATATGACGGTGAAAAGGGGGGATAAAGAGATTGACTTAACTGCTACTCTTCAGCCACGCGTTATAAGACACAAATTTGAAGTGAACCCCGATGCTTCTCCAGAACAGCTAAAATTAAGAGAAGCCTGGATGAAGAATTTATAGTTTCTCATATAACCTAAAAAAGAGGCTGAAGGTTTCTAATACTTCAGCCTTTTTTGTTATGAAATTCTATCTATGCTAATAATTTACTATTCTCCTATTTTAGATTTTAAACATCACCTTTGGTATATTTAAGGCTCTAATAATTAAAATTGAAATGAACATACTCGATAGACTAAAAAAAGTCAGGGACCGCTTTGAGAAAATAAACCAGCAACTTTCCGATCCCACATTCATGAACGACAGGGAAAAGATAGTTAGTCTGAGCAGGGAAAGAAGCGATCTGGCTGAAATAATGGAAGCTTATGAAGAATACACAGAAATAATAAAAAACATTGAAGGAAATAAAGAGATAATTCACTCCAAAGCCGATAAAGAACTTATTCCTTTGGCTGAAGCTGAGCTTGTTGAACTTGAGGAAAAGAAAGTATCACTTGAAGAAAAAATTAAATTCCTCTTACTTCCAAAAGATCCAAATGATAACAAAGATATAATAATGGAAATCCGTGCGGGTACAGGAGGAGAGGAAGCAGCCTTATTTGCGGGCGATCTACTCAGAATGTACACCCGTTTTGCAGAAAGAAAAGCCTGGAAAGTTGAGCTTATGGATATTAGTGATACAGGACGTGGTGGCATTAAAGAGGCTGTCTTTTCAATAAGCGGGGAAAATATTTATGGGAATTTAAAATTTGAAAGCGGGGTACACCGCGTTCAACGGGTTCCGGAAACCGAAGCAAATGGAAGAGTGCACACATCTGCTGCATCTGTTGCAGTGTTGCCGGAAGCAGAAGACGTTCAAATTGATATTAACCAGAATGATTTAAGAGTAGATATCTTTCGTTCAGGTGGAGCAGGTGGTCAGAATGTAAACAAAGTCGAAACCGCCGTAAGAATTACCCACATTCCCACAGGAATTGTTGTGCAATGCCAGGATGAAAGATCTCAGTTAAAGAACAGGCAAAAAGCGATGAAGGTTCTGCGGGCACGTTTATATGATATGAAACTGAAAGAGCAAAACGCAGAAGTCTCCGCCCAGAGAAAATCCATGGTGGGGAGCGGAGATCGTAGTGACAAAATACGAACCTACAATTTTCCGCAAAACAGGGTTACCGATCACAGAATCAGTTTGACACTCTACAATCTTGCAAATATTATTGAAGGTGAATTGGATGAATTGATTGAACAATTGAAATTAGCAGATAGGACGGAAAAACTGCAGGCCAGCAGCGAAGTTTAATCTTGATTTTTAATAGTAATTAAACTTATATCATCTTCGAATTTACTCTCTGTAAAATTTATAAATTCCTTTTTTATAGCTTCTAATGGATTATCTTCAGGTGAAATATTTTTAAGGGCTTCGTCGAGTTTCTTTGCTCCGAATTGTTCTCCGCCCGCGTTTCTAGTTTCAATAATTCCATCTGTAACAAGAAATATTAAATCTCCGGGTTTCGTTTCAATTGTAATATCTTCATAATTTCCATCTTCGGCAAAACCCAGCAGCATCCCTTTTGATTTAATCTTTTTGATTTCCCTATTTGATGCCGAAATCCAAATGACCGGTAAATCTCCGGCACCCGTGTACTTTATTGTTTTGCTTTTATTATTGAGAACAAGAATCGATAGGGTAGCAAATACTTCGGAAACTTTCGCATCCTGGTAAACAGACTGGTTAATATGTTGAAGAATTGAATCTGGTGTTTTTTCTTTGCTGTTCTGCAACACAACCCGAACTGCACTTCGTACATACCCTGCATAAGCAAAAGCAAAATACCATGCACCCCATTTTTTGCCCATTACATCGCCAAGAATTATTGCAAGGCTATCATCATCCAGTCTAAAGTAATCGATAAAATCTCCTCCGGGTATTCCCTGAAAAGGCTGATGCCATTGCTTTATTTCAAATCCTTCAAACTTAGGGCTTTCGTCAGGGACGACTTTTACGTGCATTGAATCAGCAGCCTGCTGCAATTCATTCACAGCCTTTTGTCTCTCGCTACCAAGACTTTTTATTATCGCATTAACCTTAGCAACAACTACCTTTGGCCCAGCCGTTTTGATCACATAATCAGTAATACCCAATTCATAGCCTTCAAGTATGTCGCTTTCCGCACCTTTTGCAGTTAAAAAAACAAAAGGAATATATTTAAGGTTTTCATCTTTTAGCAACATTCTTCTGAATTCGTAGCCATCGGTTTCAGGCATCATAATATCAGAAATGATTAAATCAGGTTGAAGTAATTTGGCTTTTTTATATCCTTCCTGCGCACTAGCGGCTATGACACATTCAAATCCTTCCTTATTCAAATTATATTGAAATAATCGTGATAGCGTTTCATCATCGTCGACAAGCAGTATTTTACTTTTCAGCTTTTGAAAAGATTCCTCAACTGTTCTCTTGATCCCAGTTCCGTAAATTTTATATATATCAGCTTTACGGATTAACGCACGAACTTTTAATATAAGCTCATTTATATCGAAAGGCTTAGTAATAATGTCATCAGCACCAACTTCAAGGGCAACAGATTTATCTTTAATTGTTGATTTGGCAGTTACAAAAACAAAAGGAAGCGTTTTAAATTTATCGTCGGTTCTTACCTGCTTGCAGAAAGCAAAACCATCCATTCCCTGCATCGTTACATCGCACAATACAAGATCAACTTTACTTTTCTCCAGGTGTTTGAAACCCCCTTCCGAACTATCGGCAGTCAGGGCAATAAATCCATTTTTCTTTAAATGATGCTCAATCAGCTTGCGAACCGTCAAATCATCGTCAATTACCAATACCGCTTTTTGCTCTTCTTGCATCCAGGCCTGTTTTGTTTGGAGATGTAATAAATGAGAATATTTGAAAGAGATAAATCTCTTATAAAAATCATTATTGGCTAAAACTTTTGACAGCTTCCTCTTTCGTCTTATACGATTCAAATACACGGTACATTCTTGTTAATTCAAACATAGAATGAACCGCAGGTTGAAATCCTACAAGCCTAAGATCACCACCAAGCCCAGTGATTTTCTTTAGCGAAACAACAAGGGCTCCAAGAAATGTTGAATCAATGAATTCACATAGTGAAATATCAACTACTATTTTTTTTATCCCTTCTTCAATATCCTGCGTTAGTGTGAGTTTAAACTCTTCGGCTTCCTTTAAAGTGGCCCGGTCAAGATTAACAACCTCGACCACCACATCACCATATTTTTCTTTGGTAAAATCCATTTAGGTTCCTGATTTAAATTAAATTAAGTACGATTTTCTATTTTATACCGTTCCATCAATCTATAAATAGTAGCCCTTCCAAGCTGCAATTTCTTGGCTGCTTCCACAATATTGCCGTTAGTAACTTTTAATGCATGCCTTATCGATTCCTCTTTTAATTTTTCAAAAGGAATTATTGTTTCGTCGCTGAATAATGACCCGCTGTATTCAATGGAGGCTGCAGGGTCCGCGGTTCGCAAGTGAGATGGCAAATCCTCAATATCAATCATATCTTTTTCAGCAACTATAAGGCATCTTTCAATAGTATTTTCCATTTCACGAATATTCCCGGGCCAGTTATATTCATATACTAATTTCAAGGCTCTTTTGGTAAATCCTTTTATGCTTTTCCCGAGTCTATCGTTAAAAGTTTTCAAAAAATGTTCCGCCAGTATTAAAATGTCGCCTTTCCTTTGACGAAGAGGTGGAATATTTATCGGGAAAGAGTTTAACCTGTAATATAGATCTTCCCTGAATTGTTTTTTCTCAACGGCCTCCTTTAATTCTATGTTTGTTGCCGAAATAATTCTTACATTCGTCTTTATTAGCTCATTACCTCCGACTCGTTCGAATTCTTTTTCCTGAATGACTCTCAAAAGTTTGGCCTGCAAAAGAACTTCGAGTTCACCGACTTCATCAAGAAAAATAGTACCTTCATTTGCAATTTCAAATTTGCCAAGTTTGCGTTGATGGGCGCCGGTGAAAGATCCTTTTTCATGTCCAAACAATTCACTCTCAAGCAGTTCACGCGGAATAGATGCACAGTTTACAACTATGAAAGGTTTGTCTTTTCTTTTTCCGTTAAAGTGAATTGCTCTCGCAATCAGCTCTTTTCCAGTACCGCTTTCACCATGAATTAATACAGTGATATCATTATTTAAAACTTTTGATACTAATTTAAATACGTCTTGCATCTTCCCATCGGAGGAGATTATATTATCAAAGCTGTATTCCTTCTTAATATTTTCCTTAAGTGATTCAATTTCCTTTACGAGGTCATATGACTTAATAGCATTTTTTAAGGCAGGTTCAAGCTTTTGCATATCAATCGGTTTCTGAAAATAATCAAAAGCACCAAATCGCAGGGATTCAACAGCAACTTCAATACTGCCTTGTGCAGATAGCATAATAACCGGCAGGTTTTCATCATATTTTTTGATCAGTTTCAGGGTTTCTATTCCATTAAGTCCCGGCAGCATAATATCAAGCAAAATTATATCAGGACGCATATTCAGTTTTTTTAGCATGTCCTCCCCATTTGAAAAAATTTCGACTTCATATTTCCATTTGTCCTTAACCCAATAGGACAAAAGCTTTGAAATAGACTGCTCGTCATCTACTATAAAAACTAACTTGTTCACTTTAGGCCTTTATTTGTTTGTTGTAATTTATTTTCCTTAGGTAATTTGATTACAAAAGATGTTCCCATATTTGCTTCACTGTTTACTGTGATTAATCCTTTATGTAAATCTACGATTTGTTTGACAAATACCAAGCCCAGTCCGGTACCTGAGATCTGCTTCCCTGGTCTGCTAACCCTATAGAATTTCTGAAAAATATTTAGAATATCATTTTCGGGTATTCCAATACCAGTATCGCTGATTATTATCTCAATTTCCTTATATAAGCTTCGGGCACCAACAAAAATTCTACCGCCTGAGTCCGTAAATTTTATCGCATTATTTAACAATCCTTCAAAAACCTGTCTTAACTTTTCCTTATCAGCGTTTATAATGACTTCATCTGCAGAAATATCACAACTCAGTGAAAGCCCATGTTCCTTTATTAGCGGTTTGAATTTTTCAATTACATCATTCAAAACTTCAATAATATTAAAATTACTCCGATCAAGTTGAATTTCACCGCCTTCAATTTTTGTTATGTCAAGTACATTATTAACCAGGCCTGCCAGCTTTTTGCTTTCTTTTAATATAATTTCAGTAAATTCTGTTTGAACCTCCTTCGGCATATTAGGATCAGATAGTATTGCCTCCGAATACCCTATAATAGACGCAAGCGGAGTCCTGAGTTCGTGCGAGACATTTGATATAAATTCATTCTTAAGTCGAGCCAGTTCATCAATAATTGTATTTCTTCGATTTGTGCGTTCTCTTTCAATTGCTATTAATCTTTGTGCTTCAATTAATTTGACTGCCAGGTCGTTTGCACGTTCGGCCTCATAATGCAGACTTGTAATATCTTTAGCAACGGCCAGCAATTCGGGTTTAACACTCTTATCAAAAATTGTTTTTGCAGTTATAAGAAAGATTATTTCTTTTCCGGATTTTGAGACCAATACGGTTTCAAATGTTGTAAGCTCATTAGATTCTAATATTTCCTGTAAGGAACTTGCTATGACTCTATTGCTATTGGGATCCACAAACTCCAATAAATGCTTTCCCAATAGCTCCTGTGAACTAAATTCAAGTAATGCTGCTCCATTTTCATTTACTCTCTTAAAACATCCTTTGTTATCCAGTATAAAGATAAGATCTTCTGATGCTTCAAGTAAAACTTCGAATATTTCGTCTTTTCTTGACAAAGAAATACAATTTTTTTGACAGAATAATGATTGATTTAATTCAGGCAAACCCTTAATCTCAATTTAACACAATGAAAATGAACATAAAATAATAGTGTTCCAAATAAATACACAAGGAAATTATGAAATATTAAAAACAAAAAGCAATTTTACCATTGATGATTTAGAAGTTCATATATCAATCAACTATTTATGCAAATATATGTAATATGGGAAAGAGCAAAGCTGAATAACCGGTGTCTCAAAATAAGCAATTTATAAATAATCCAAAATATTTCTTGTTCAAAACAAAACACTTAAAAGATCGACATTAAAAACAATCGAGTAGTGTCCTGATTTGAAATGCAAGAACATGCCGGAAATTTAGTCTGAATTAAAATAGGTCCAAAACAATAACTGGAGTTACTCAATGAATGGTTAAAATTTCATAAATTCTCACCTTGAACCCAATTGTTAAGCAAAAAAAGGATCAAAATGATGCTTTATTTCTTTGCTTATCTGAAAACGGAAAGCTAATATCTATCAGAGTTTTTCCAATTTAACAGAATAACTTCTATCTTTGCCTATGGCTAAACTTCTTAAAAGAGCTGCAAACCTTTCGCTTCTTGCAAATATTTTCCTTTTTCTGATTAAAGCGTTTGCCGGGATAATTTCAAACTCGATCGCTGTAATTTCAGATGCGATCAATTCGCTTACCGATATAGTTTCTTCGGCGGCAATAATGATAAGCGTAAGGATATCACTTAAGAAACCCGATGACGATCACCAGTTTGGACATAATGCCGCCCAGCCAATAGCAGTATTTCTAATTGCACTATTTACAGCTATTGTAGCAATTAATCTGATCGAAGCTTCAGTGAATCGAATTTTGCACCCTGAACATTATAAAATAAATATCCTTGTTTATTCAATTCTCATAGTCACAATCCTGGCGAAGATATTTTTGACCAGATACCAAGCAAGAGTCGGTAATACATTCCGCAGCCCTGGATTACGTGCAAGTGCGGTTGATAGTCTCAATGATGTATTAGCTTCCTCTTTGTCATTAATCGGAGTTATAGGAGTGCAAATCGGTTTGCCTTACATTGATGGAATAGCAGGAATACTAATTTCACTTTTTATTTTAAAATCCGGCTATGAAATTGCCCGTGAAAATATTGACTATCTTATGGGAAAAGCAGCAGATGAAAAAATAATACTTGAAATTGCCAACCGTGCATTAAAGATAGATGGGGTAAAGGGAATGAACGATTTGAGATCCCATTACGTTGGGAATAATTTTCACATTGAGATCCATATCGAAGTTGATAAGAATTTATCTACTCATAAATCTCATGATATAGGGAAAAAAGTTCAGAAGGCAATTGAATCGATAGAAGAGATTCAGAAAGTGTTTGTGCATATTGATCCGGTTTGATTTATTTATTGCTCGAATTCACGTTTTCCTTTTGCAATTCTTCATAATATTTCCTAATCAATTCTTCGTAATCTTTTGAAAATCCTTCCTGCACAGCTTTATTAAGTTCATCTCTAATTTTATTCCTACCTTTGTCTGAAGATAAATTTAATTCTGCCGGAGATTCGCGGACGATATCCTTACCCGTGAAAGATTCTCTTTCTTTTTCATAATCCCTTTCATTTACAGATCTTTGTGCATCAAGCATTCTTGATAAAATATGCTCCTGTTCCTGAACCACATTGTCGTCCAGTTTTTGTGATTTCATATTAGTAACAACTTCCTGCATCTGTTGAAGCATTTTATCTATACTTGCAGCCAAGGTCTTGGACCTGCCTGATGCTTTTGCTTCATTATTTAACTGTTCAAGGCTTTTCCTTATCTGTTCTTGTTGCTGAGCCAGTCTTTGAAGTTGTGTCTGTTGTTCAATCGTCATTGATCCATGCATAGCCTGCTGCAACATTTGTGTAAGATTATTTAAGCTCATTTGCTGCTGAGACATTATTCCCATCTGTTGCATGAGGGACATCATTCCTCCTTGTCCCTGCCCCCCACTCATCATTTGTTCCATCGAACTCTTCATAAGTGATGCTGCATCATTAAGGTCCTTCATAGCATTGGATTGCTCGTTCATAGCCTGATTGCCATTCCTATTCTGCATCGCCTCCAGAGATTTTAACATTGCCCTGTTTGCATCTCCAAGTGCTTTTCCCATTTCCGGCGTGATAGCAAAAGTTTTTTGAGAAAGCGCAGACATTTGTTGTAAGGTCTTCTCCAGATTGTTTTGAATATCATTTTGTTGTTCGGAATTTTTCTTAAATCCGGATGAATTTGGATCCATGTTTTCTGATGAATTCTTTAATTTTTCCTGTTGTTTCGAAAGTGAAATTAAATTATCCGTAATCTTCATCATATCAAGAAATGTTTGTATCTGGCTTTGGCGGGCCATGGATTGCTGCAGTTGTTTCATCCCTTTTTTCATTTCCTGCATATTCTGCATTATCTGCTGCTGATTCTGCATTGCAAGCTGATTTTGGTTTTGCTGAATTTTTTCAGACGCCTCCTTGGATAGTTGTTGATTATTTTGTGTATCAAATTTTTGCTGTAATGAATCAAGCTCTTTATTTGGAAGATCTTTTAATTCCTTCATTTTGTCTGAAAGATCATTCATATTCTCTTTCAGATTTTTAAGATCTTCAGAAATATCATTTTGCTTATCACCTAATTCATTCTTGTCCTTTCCCTTGCTAATTTTGGTTTCTTTCTGAAGATTTTCCTGCTTTTTCGCAAGCTGATCTATCCTTTTTACTAAATCATTAACTTTTTGCTCTGCCTGAATCCTTTTTAATAAATTCATAGTTCTTTCAATGCCTGCACGGAATTGTTCTTCATTGAACTTATAATTTTCCATAGCCTGCTGAATTTGTTGTCTGTCCAGCGTTTGCAAAAGGTTCTGCATATTCTGCATTGCCTTTTTCATTTCATCGTTTGAAAGACTGTCGAACAATTTTTGCAGCTCAGAATACTTCTCCAGAGTTTCTTTTGAGAGCAGGTTGTTTTGCTGAAGACTTTTTTTCATCTCATCAATTTTCTTCCCAATTTCGTCGGCCTTTTCCTGCATTCTTTTAAACTGATCAATTGTCTTCTCAATTTTTTGCTTCTCATCCCAGCTAATGTCTTTTTTATTCTGCCTAAGATCCTGGGCTATTTTTTCAAGTTCTTTCTTCAAATCCTGAGCTTGTTGCAGAGTTTCCTGCAAATCATTTACAGCACTGTTCTGTGTATTATCAGCCTGGCTGAGCATTTCATCTAGTGAAGGAACCCTAATCGTCAGTGAGGAAGTCTTAGAAGATTTAGGTCCATTGATATTATCATTATCAAACACTTCAAGGTAATAAGTTACAACATCATCTTCTGTTAACTGCATATCTGAAAGATTCCAGATGTAATTGATATCCTGTTCTTTAGAGTTTTTATCTATTGGAATTTGCACTGATCTAAATTCAGGCTCAGTCTCTTTATATCTTGATGAAGAAAGACGGTAATTTAAAGTCATCTTTGAAAATCCGTAATCATCATTAATTTTTGCAAATAAATTAACTCTGTTATCCACAGGAAGATTGACATTTCCATCAGGCGAAATGAGCATTATAGATGGGTATAAATCTTGAATAGTCTTTATTGAGTAAGTAATTGGAGAAAGATTTTCATTTCCTTTACTATCTGTAATTATTATCCGATAACTATTGTCTTTTTTGATCCTGAAACTGCCATTTGCATTATTACCACTTATATTTAAATTTACAGCGGTGGAATCTCCAAATACGATCTTTGCAGTACTGAGACCCTTAGTTGAACTGATATTAATCTTTACATTACTACCGGGAAGAGCAGTGATATTTCCATTATCCTTTTGTTCAACAAAAGATAATTTAGAATAAGACGGTGGAGCTATGGTTTCATCAAGTGTTTTAATAATCGGCCTGTCAATAACAACAACAGAATATTTAACACTAGATATTTCATCAGCTTTGGCGAAATACGTAAAGCTGTTTCTGACAGATTTCAGATCGTAGTTATATTCACCCAATGAATCTCGCATTAAACTTTGAAACTCAAATTGTGTTTCATCTTTACCCTTTGTTGCAATAAATACATTCTTTGGAATTGGTCCGTTTACTTTGACTAAGATTGAAATATCATCACCTTTAGTCAATTGAATATTACCCGGATAAATTTCAAAAGAATATTTAGCCGGCGGAATGAATTCTTTATTAAAATTTATTAAGCGAAAAGCAGCTGCATTGAGAGGATTAACAAGCAAGAATAAAATCGAGGAGATAATAAAAGTTACTAATAAATATTTGAACAGCTCCTTTGCTTTTGCAAAACTTACTATCGATTCAAACTTTATGCTTTTGGCTTTTTCATAAACATTCAGAAACGCCGCATCAATAAGACTGATGGAATAATTTCGGGTGCTGTTTTCAACTGAAACAAGCTGCATTGCATTCAACAGGTCATCTTTTAAAAACTGGAAATTATTTCCAGCCTTTGCTGCAACTTTGTAATAATCTGTTTTTCTGATGATGTTAAAATATTTCAGAATCGGGACTACAAAAAGAAAAACGAAAACTCCGATTGTAAAGACCAGAAAGATCACAAATAATATTGTTCTTACAAGAGATTCAAAATGGAATAACGCTTCCCCAAATGAAAAACTCAAAAAGATTAAGATTCCTATTATTACCGTAGATTGAATACCAATTGCAGCAAAAAGGAAATACTCCCGCTTAACCAAACATTCAAGTTTCGCAATTATTTCCTTATAATATGTGGACTGATTTCTCAACTAAAATTTTGGTTTTTGAATTTTGAATTATTATTGACTCAATGCCCATATAACCAGGTTTGTTCCGAATTTCAATGCCTCCAGTCTCTTTTCAGGAGGATCATTATGAACTTCAGGATCATCCCATCCATCACTGGGATTTGATTCATAAGTATAATAAACCGCTAACCTCTTACCGATAAAGATTCCAAAGCCCTGCGGGGGTTTTCCGTTGTGCTCATGAGTTTTGGGAACGCCGTTCGGAAAATCATAAAAATCGTGGTAAAGCCCATAGCTGAACGGCAATTCAATCAGGTCTTTATCAGGAAAAACTTTTTTCATTTCTCTTCTGAAAGCTTTATCCATTCCATAATCATCATCAGCGTAAAGAAATCCTCCTTCTTCAAGGTACCTCCTCAGTCTCGATACCTCATCATTAGATAATACTATATTTCCGTGACCTGTCATAAACAAAAAAGGATAAGAAAATATATCATCAGATGAAATATCGACAAACGTATATTCAGCTTTTACCTTAATATCCGTATTCTGTTTTATAAAATTCAGCAAGTTTGGTTCCTCTGTCTGTCCGTTGTACCAATCGCCGCCGCCATCATATTTCAGTCGTGCAATTTGAAATGCCCCATTATCTTGAGCATAGCAGAAGCTCACAAATAAAAGAAATATCGAAAAGATCATTATTTTCATCATAAACCGTCTTTTGGCTGTCCAATATATCTACGCCCGCCGGTAATTTCAATTCTGTGTATTGTGCATCTTTTTTTGCTGTAAAATATTCAATGAATTGTTGTGCTATTGAGTGATAACACCGGAAAAGGATCTAAGTTATCTTCACAATTTCAGTCATACTTCAAAATGACAGGCCAAGATATGTGTTATAATGTGCGGTGAGGGCTTGATATAGCGTTTTCAGAGTGTTTTCAGAGCGTTTTCAGAGCGTTTTCAGAGACTACCTAAAGCCCACGTGAAGTAAAATGTGAAAGAATGTGATATTTCGGAAATACTTATAATATCAAAGCAAGATCGCGCTAGCTAAGGAAAGCAACTGAGAAATTACCCAATTCGGAATAAATTGCATCTTTCCCTAATTATTCAAAATATTGGTATAATCTTTATAACTTTTAACGGAAAAATTTATAAAAGGGCGCCTAAATGGCAAAGAAATACTGGCTTGTAAAATCAGAGCCTGATGTGTTTTCAATTGATGATCTTGCAAAAAGTAAAAACAAGACTACTCACTGGGACGGAGTGAGAAACTACCAGGCAAGAAATTTTATGCGCGATGAGATGAAAAATGGGGATGGAGTATTATTTTATCACAGCGGCACGGATCCAATGTCTGTAGTCGGTTATTGCGAAGTTGTAAAAGAAGGTTACCCTGATCATACACAATTCGATTCTGAGAATCCGCACTTTGATCCCAAAGCCGATCCGGCAAATCCTCCCTGGATAATGGTTGATATAAAATTAGCAAAGAAATTTAACATTCCGGTTACACTTAAAAGTATTAAGTCTAACCCAAAACTTAAAAAGATGAGACTTGTGCAGAAAGGCAACCGCCTTTCTGTCATGCCCGTTGAAAAGAATGAATGGGATGAGATTTTAAAAATGGGCAATTAGGAATAAAACTACTATGGGGCTGTAGCTCAGCTGGGAGAGCGGTTCGTTCGCAACGAACAGGTCGTCGGTTCGATCCCGATCAGCTCCACGAATTAAAACTTAATAGTCCACGAAAAATACAACCCTCTTCTATTAGATTTCCTTTAAAAAATATTATTTCTATTACGGTCGGTTGATGCCAATGAGGAGATTTAGGGCCACATTAAGATTTGAATGCTTTTATAGAATAAATCATAGGTAGAATATTTTCAAATCCTTTTATCCGCCAGAGATTATCTTCACCCTTAACCATATCAGAGAAGCAATTATAAAATGAAAACGGATATTCATTAAAACTTCCTATACTCATTACATTATCCTTCAGAGAATTAAATACCTCATCGAGTGAATGGTTCCAGCCGTATTCGGTCATTTCAATTTCGGCATTCTTATCCGCGTAAGTTCCTTTTATTTTTTCTTCAATAGGCTTGCCGGAATTAAAATAGGAGTATTTTAGGTTTTTAATTTCATTATCGTACATCCATATAACAGGGTGAAACTCAACCAGGAAAAATATCCCTCCGGGTTTCAGGAAATGACTAATAATGCCCGCCCACTTATTCAAATCCGGCAGCCAGCCTAATACACCGTAAGATGTAAAAACTATGTCAAATTTTTTATTCAACTTCTCTTTCAGCTCATAAACACCAGAGCAAATAAACTCTGCATCGAGATTTAATTCAGTGTTTAATTGTCTTGCAAGCTTTATTGCTTCATCTGAAAAGTCTACACCAGTTGCTTTTGCGCCGAGCCTCGCCCACGATAGCGTATCCATCCCAAAATGACATTGCAAATGTAAAATTGATTTCTCCCTAACATTTCCCAATGCCTCAAGCTCAATAAAATTTAAAGAGGTTTTCCCTTTCTTAAATTCTTCTAATCCATAAAACCCGGATTGAGTATTAATCAAAGTTCTTTTATTCCAGAGTAATTTATTTGCATCAAAATATTTCCTATTCAATTACAACTCCTTTCTCATTTCAAAATGCGGGATTGAACCGAACAGTGTGTGTGCCTGTCTCAATATTTTGTATCCGTGCTTTTCATAAAACTTAACTGCCGTTTCCCGGGAATTAAGCATAATGAATTTTGCTCCTTTATCTATAGCTCTCCTCTCAAGTTCTGTCAGGATCAAAGCTCCAATTCCGCGTCCCCTATGACTTTCTTCTATAGCTATGTATCTTATTTGCGCTTCATAATCGGCATTAAAATGAATACGCCCGATTCCTACCGGTATTCTCTTGATTTCACATACTATCACATGAATAGCTGTTGCTTCTTTATCGTCTTTCTCGCTCCCCTTCGGTTGATTCCATGGCGCGCGGAGAATTCTCCAGCGAAGGTCATAATACCTTTCAAATTCTTCAAGAGTCTTTGGTTGGGTGATTGTCATACTATTTTAGAAGTAATGTCACGCAGATATCGCTTATTTTCGCAGATTTTAATCATGGATATTAGTGCGTGCTATTCTTCTAATAAATTTTCATCATCGTCAATCATAGATTGAGGAAGAGTTTTAGAAGTCTTGGCACCCAGCTTTCTGATCTTTTCGGCACTATTCAATAGATTCCCACGGCCGGTACTCAATTTTTTCATTGCATCGGAGTAAGCATTTTGAGTTTGTTCAATCCTGCTGCCGATTGTTTGCAAATCCTCCACAAAACCGACAAACTTATCATAAAGTGCACCGCTCTGTCTTGCAATCTCAATAGCATTTTTATTTTGATTTTCCTGTCTCCATATACTCGCAATTGTACGCAGCGTTGCAAGGAGGGTAGTCGGAGAAACTATCACAATATTTTTATCGTACGCTTCCTGGAAAAGGCCGCTGTCATTTTGAAGTGCCAGACTAAATGCCGGTTCAATCGGTAAGAACATTAAAACAAAATCGAGCCCATTAATTCCATAAAGATTTTGATAGTTTTTTCCATTCAGATTTTTAATATGATTTCTAATGGAAAGGATATGTTCTTTAATGCTGCCAAGCCTTTCATCTTCATTTTCTGCAGAACTGAATTTTTCATAAGCAATCAGAGAAACCTTGGAGTCTATTATCACACTTTTATTTTCGGGGAGTCTGATTATAACATCCGGCTGATATCTTCTGCCGCCTTCAGAAGTTATACTTTCCTGAAGAAAATATTCTCTATCCTTTAAAAGCCCCGATTTTTCCAGAAGACTTTCAAGAATAAACTCTCCCCAGTTGCCCTGAGATTTAGTTTCTCCTTTTAAAGCATTTGTAAGATTTGTTGCATCCCTGCTCATCTGCTGGTTCAAATCGTGAAGCGTTTTTATCTGCTGGGCAAGCGTAGCTCTTTCTTTAGTATCGTTTACATACACATCCTCAACTTTTTTCTCGAAGGCCTTAATATTTTCATTCAGCGGCTTTAAGATCTGGTCAAGATTTTCTTTATTCTGGAGCGTAAACTTGCTGCTTTTCTCATCCAGGATCTTATTGGCAAGATTTTCAAATTCCTTTACAAACTTACTCTGTAATTCCTCAATTTCTGATTTTTGTTCATCAAGTTTTTCCTGAAGATTTCTATAATCCGAATTCAATGATGATAATTCTGAATTAAGCTTGAGCACTTTATCTCTCTCGGCAGAAAGATCATTTTCGTTCTTTTGTAGCTGCTGGGTGAGAAAGGAGTTGCCGCTTCCGAATTTTGCCTTTGCAATGAAGAAAGCCGCGAATGCGCCAATCACTACTCCGATTATTAAAAAAATTATCCCTTCCATAGTTTTACCCTAGACTCCCCACTTCCTTTTCAACATTTTCCAATATTTCACACGACTTTACCACCTCTTTCATTTTAGTATGATCAGGATAAAGAGGTCTATCAATATCAAGATGATCCACATACTTTCTAATTATATCTTTCGCTTTTGCTACTCCTTTTCCTGTTTTATGATCCCGAAAATCGAGTGCCTGTGCAGCGGCCATAAATTCAATACCGAGTACTCCATAAGCATTATCAAGTATTTGAGCATTCTTGATCGATGTATTCATTCCCATTGAAACAAAATCTTCCTGGTCTGCAGCGGCCGGAATGGACTGAATTGAAGCGGGGGTAGACAATATTCTTTGCTCAACAATTAATGAATCTGCCGTGTATTGACTCAGCATCATTCCTGAATACATACCGGCTCCTCTAGTTAAGAAGGAAGGAAGTCCGACACTAAGTGCCGGATTCAACAGCCTGTTAAGCCTTCTCTCGGATAAAACAGAGATCATTGTAACCGCTGCTCCAACATTATCCATAGGAAGCGAGACTGGGGTTCCCTGAAAGTTAGCCCCCGTTAATATGATATTATCTTCCGGAATAAAGATCGGATTATCACCAACACCGTTTAATTCAATTTCCACCTGTGATCTTGCAAACGCGACAGCGTCGTGGGCTGCGCCAATAACCTGCGGAGTTGAACGCATTGAATAGGCGTCCTGCACCTTGCTTTTTAACTTGCCCGTCTGAAGATCGCTTCCATTAATGCATTTCATAATGGAATTAGTGCTTCGGACTGCACCGGCGAATCCGCGCAATTTATGAAGTCTTTCGTCATAAGGTTTCAAATTCGCATGCAGTGCTTCCAGTGACATCGCAGCCGCTATCTCAGCTTGTTTTAGCCATTTGTTGATATCATAAAGCTCCAAAGCAGCCATGGCGGTTAAAAGATTTGATCCATTAATTACCGCCAGCCCATCACGTGCCTGTAATCCGGGAATTTTAATGCCTGCTTTTTCAAAGGCCGCTTTCCCGGAAAGTCGTTCACCATTATAATAAGCCTCGCCTTCACCCATCATCAAAAGGGCAACCTGCGACATCGGCGCAAGATCACCACAAGCACCAACGGATCCTTTCTGACAAACAACCGGAGTTATGCCTTTATTGAGCATCTCAACAAGCGTTAAGGTAATTTCCGGTCTGCAGGCAGAGTTTCCGTGAGCGTGAACGTTAATTCTGCCCGCAATTGCTCCACGAACATACTCAAGAGGAGCAGGGTCTCCAATTCCTGCCGAGTGATTATAAATAAGATATTTTTGAAATTCTTTAACCTGTTCATCATTTAAAGCTATTTCTGAAAATTCGCCTATTCCTGTGTTTGTGCCGTACATTATTTCTTTCGCCTTAAGTTTCTCCTCAAGCATTTTACGGCAAACTTTAATTTTTTGAAGTGAGTCAGGATGAAGTTCAACTTTCTCGTTATGACGAGCGATTTTTACCAGTTTTTCAATTGTTAGTCCGGAACCATTTAGAACAATGGACATTTGATTTCTCCCAAAGATGAAAAAAAATATGAACTAATTTAAGAAATATGTAGTAGAAATAGGAAGAAATTAAGGTAGTAAACCTCAGGCTTTAGAAAACATTTTCTTTATTTTTTCTGAATTTTCTTTGTTTGTTCTATAGGTTATGTGTACGGAATTCTCATCATATTTTTTATTCAGCACCTCCGCCAAGGAATGAATTGCGGCGGCAGCTTTTGAATCAGCAATCTCAAGATCAATATCTTCCTCAACAAAAGTTTCTTCGGCTAAATCAGTTAGTTTGTCCTTCAGTGCTGTGATATTTATACCCCTCTGAGCAGAAATGATGATTGCACTATCATATTTATTTCTCACAAGATTAATTTTCCCTCTATCGTTGACCAGATCAATCTTATTAAATATTTTAAGCAGGATTTTCTTTTCACAGTTTAATTCCTTAAGAGTATCCTCTACAACCTGAATATGATCTTCATAATAAGGATTAGAAAAATCAATTATGTGCAGAATAATATCTGCTTCCTTAACTTCTTTGAGAGTGCTTTTAAAAGATGCAATTAGATGAGGAGGAAGTTTTCTAATAAATCCCACGGTATCACTTAGTAATAATTTCTGATTCTGTCCCAGCTCAAATGTTCTAGTTGTTGAATCCAGAGTCGCAAATAATTTATCTTCGGCAAAAACATCAGATCTGGTAAGCAAATTAAACAAGGTAGATTTGCCCGCATTTGTGTATCCGACCAGTGAAATTTTTGTAAAATCTTTCCTCCCCTGACTTTGAGTGATTCTTTGCGACTCAATTTTTTCAAGTTTGCTTTTTAACAGGCTTATTCTTGTTCTGATTATTCTTCTGTCGGTTTCAATCTGTGTTTCACCTGGACCTTTAGTTCCAATTCCACCGTATTGTTTCGATAAGTGTGTCCACGCTCTTGTTAATCTAGGCAACATATACTGGAGCTGAGCTAGTTCAACCTGAGTTTTTGCTTCTTTTGTCTTTGCACGCGACGCAAAAATATCGAGAATCAATCCGCTACGATCGACTATTTTTCTTTCAAACAATTTTTCAAGATTTCTCAACTGAATCGGTGTTAAATCATCATCAAATATCACTAGATTGATGTCATTCATTTCAATCAGCTGCTTCAATTCTTCAGCTTTACCTTTACCTATATAGTAAGCAGGATCTACAGAGGATTTTTGCTGTGTTACTTTCAAGATGGTTTCTGCGCCGGCAGTTAGAGATAATTCCTCAAGCTCTGTCAAATGTTCCTCTACAAGCTCCTTATCCAGAGCCTTAGTCATCAATGCTACGAGCATAGCCCGTTCGACAGTCTTCTTTGTAACATCAATTAATTTATTTGTCAAATTTTTCGATCTATCTCCTTTTACTGATTAACATTTACCATTTCTTTCCTGGTATTTCTAGCAATAGCCATCTCGATAATCGCAAGAAGCAGGGCAATTAAAATAAAATATTTCCATAGCTCAGATCCAAACCTTGATTGTAATATAACCTTGGCTGGATCCTGATTTTTTGCAACTACGATATGCTTACCCCTAAAATCGATTTTTTTAAGATAATCATCAAAATCACCTTCACTCAGATAATTGGTAACTGATTCTCTTGGATCTGTGTTCACAGCAATTTCATCAATTATTTGCGATCCTGAAAATACTTTATAATTACCCACTATTTTTGTTTTATCATAGCTTATATAATTATTCTGCAAATTCTTATCAAGATTCAAAAAATCATCTGAATTATCCGGCCGCTCAATTTTAATTTGCGGAGCAAGATTATTGGATAAATTTATTTCAATTTTATTGCCAGCCAGGTATTCCTGGTTACCATTATCTTTTGCTGCAAGATAATAAACGGCTTTGTTCATTAAAGGAACGAATATCCCTTTTAATGGAAGATTGGACCAGCTTAAAACAGGAGCGATATTCATTAGCAAGACTTTTCCACTACCAATTTTATATTCGCTTAAAAAAGATGAGCCGTCCATTAAAGTAATAATATTGATACCCTTTCCCTCTGTAGTTATTTTGAAACTGTGGTAAATATCAGGAGATTCAATCTTCTCTTTATTTCGATTTGCAAAAATATCCTTAAAGATGGGATGATTGAATTCAATTTTGTCAAAAGAATCAGTATTATCCGCAGAATTTATCTTACCAAAAGTACCAGTAGCGACTGGCAGGTTTAATTTATTTGTCAAGGCCTGAAATCCCTGAAGTGAAGAAGCAGAGCCTGGCATCAGAAACAAACTGCCTCCGCCTTTTATATAAGAATTTAACCTATCAAGGCCTGTAATATTTTTGGAGCCAATTATCATCACTGCATCATATTGATTTAGATCAATTGAAGATAGCTGGTTAATGCTTTTATTTGTTATTTTAATAGAGCTTTGATTATCACCAGCAGTCAGTGCAAGATCAATAAATTTTGCATCTGAAGGATTGTCAGTGAAAATTATTACAGGAATTTTATCCGGAATAAAGAAATTTGTAAAGCGCTTATTATCCTGCAAAATATCGTCGTCTTCAATTTCAGCAATAACGTCAATATAACCGAACTGCTTTGGAACATCCTGCATAGATATTACTCTGGATTCCCCTGCTCCAATTGTTACACTTGCCTGAGTGCTTCTTACACCGTTCAAATATAGAGAAACGACAGTATTATCTACTGGTCGATTAGAATAATTGGTTACGGTGACACTAAAATTTACAGGTTTATCCTTTTCGAATATCTGGTTATCAATTTTCAGCCGATCAATTCCAAGGTTAAAGACTTCTTTCCCCGAATAATTAAATGTGTATAATCGCACATTTTCGTTGAGTAACTCACTTAGATCTGAAAGTGTCCCCTCGTTATACAACCTGCCAGACTGGAAGTCAGAGAGTATATAAATCTCTTTATTAAAATTCTTAGATTCGCCCAAGATTTTTGCCGCTTTTACAATAGCGTTATGTAATAATCCCGATGCATAAGAAATTTGAACAGAGTTTACCTCGTTCTCAAATGCCGCCAGGTTACCAGTTGTTTTAATTTCCCGGTTGCTTTTATCTGATACCAGCACCAGCGCAGCATCGTCTCCTTCCTGCAGTTCTTTAAGCAGATTCAGAATCATAGATTTTGCCTGATTCAGGTAGGAGCCGTTCGCATCAACAACCGACATACTGAAAGTATCATCAAGTATAAAAACTGCAGTCGTTTTAGCCGCAGAAGTAGTACCACCAATTGCTATCCCTTTAATTGTGGGTCGGGCAAATGCCATCACTAAAAAGAGAATTATCAAAACTCTCAGTGCAAGCAGCAGCCACTGCTTCAGCTTTATCTTTCTGATCTTGTTTTTCTGTAACTCTTTCAGGAATGCAAGAGTGCTGAATTCAATCCGTTTTAATTTCCTGAGATTAAGCAGATGAATTAAGACCGGAATTGAGGCAGCCAGAAGCCCGAATAATACCGCTGGATTTAGAAAAAGCATTAAGTCTTGATTGTTTGGTAATTAATTTATTTAATGGGGAAAAATAAAGATATGAAGAACGGAATACCAATGCCTTTTTTAATGCTTTCTTAAAGAAAAAACCTCCGAGGTTTCAAAACCTCAAAGGTTTAATTTTTAATATATTCCAGAATATCCCCCGGCTGGCACTCCAGGATTTCACAAATTTTGTTTAGTGTAGAAAACCTGATTGCTTTAGCTTTTTCTGTTTTAAGTATTGAAAGATTTGCCTGTGTGATCCCCACTTTCTCGGCAAGTTCAGTTAAAGATATTTTTCTTTTTGCCATCATAACATCAAGATTTACTCTTATCGACATATTTGCCTCATACCGTTAAATCCTGTTCTTCTTTCAATTCTGAAGCACGAACTATTATTTCCCCAATAACAAAAACAACTAACCCAACAACCAGGTAGGGATTGAATAGAGAGCTAATAATAAGCATCAAGAAATACAAAATCTTTACTACTCCGTGGACTGGAAATGGGTTAAGAAAGCCGGAAGACATAAGGCTCAAAAAAATGATGGTAGAAAGAATCATAATAATAATGCCGATCGATTTTAGATGTTCGCCGTTTTCTTTAACAAAAGGCTTTTCTTCCACCACATTTTTCATAAATTTATTAAGTTTTCCTAATCCCCGAAATATCCCCAAAACTATAGAAGCATTTGCAATTAGAATTATGACCCATAATATTACATTGCCAATGTTGATATCCGTTATGAATTTTTCTTTGCCAAATAGATTAAACAAATCAACATTCAATAATACCGTATGACTACTCTGGTTACCAAAAGGCAAATTGAATAAAATAGGCAGTAGAAAAAAGAAAATCATTAAAGGAAAGAACAAATAAAAAAGGTTTACATAGCTGTAGGCTGTTTTCACTAAGAAGTTGTCTTTTAATAATTTCATAAATACCCCGCTCAATTGTCTTATGCAATATAATACGCTATTTATCGTTTGTCAAGTATATTTTACTGATAATCAATAAATATTTAATATTTATCAATATATAACTAATTTTCAGGGTTTTTAAAATAAAAAACCCGATTCCGAGATATCAGAATCGGGTAAAATTTAATAGAGAGGGGGCATGCCCCGTCTCTACATATAATAATTTATTATTTATTCATCTTCGCAATCAGGTTCAGCGCACTGCCTGCTTTAAACCATTCGATCTGTGCTTTGTTCATCGTATGATTCAACATAGCTTCATCTTTTGAACCATCTTTATGTTTGATAACCAGCTTTAACTGTTTTTCCGGCGCTAATTCAGTAATTCCAATAACGCTAAGCTTGTCATCTTCTTTTATTTTATCATAGTCAAACAGATTTGCAAAAGTAAGCGGAAGCATTCCCTGCTTCTTAAGGTTTGTCTCGTGAATTCTTGCAAAGCTTTTTACTATAATTGCTCTGCCGCCGAGAAACCTTGGTTCCATTGCTGCGTGTTCACGGCTTGAACCTTCGCCGTAGTTTTCATCCCCGACAACAATCCAGTTAACACCTTTTGCTTTATAATCCCGCGCAACTTCAGGGACTGATTTCGTCTCACCGGTAAAAGTATTTTTAACCTTCCCTGCATCACCACTGAACGCATTAATGGCTCCGATAAACATATTATTCGAAATATTATCAAGATGTCCTCTGTATCTTAACCAGGGGCCAGCCATTGAAATGTGATCTGTTGTACATTTACCTTTTGCTTTAAGCAGCAAGGGGAAGTCAACAAAATCCTTTCCGTCCCATGGAGCAAAAGGTTTGAGTAATTGTAATCTCTCACTGTCAGGTTTCACGATTACTTCGACATTCGATCCGTCTTTTGCGGGAGCAACGAAGCCTTCTTCACCTTTATCAAATCCCTTCGGTGGAAGTTCCTCTCCGCTCGGAGGATCCAGTTTAACCTTTTCACCTTTTTCATTTACCAGTTCATCTGTGATAGGATTGAAAGAAAGGCTTCCTGCTATTGCCAGGGCTGTCGTTATCTCCGGGCTTGCAACAAATGCAAGTGTTTCAGGATTTCCGTCATTTCTTTTTGCAAAGTTTCTGTTAAAGGAAGTAACGATTGTATTCTTTTCTCCTGTTTTTATATCCATTCTTTTCCACATTCCTATACACGGCCCGCAGGCATTTGCTAGGGTAAGCCCACCGACTTTGTTCAGTGTTTCGAGTAAACCATCTCTTTCAATTGTTGCTCTAACCTGTTCTGAGCCGGGAGTAATAGTATACTGCGATTTTGTTTTCAATCCTTTCTTTAAAGCCTGCCTGGCTATGCTTGCTGCACGGTCAATATCCTCGTAACTGGAATTTGTACAGCTTCCTATCAAAGCAACACTAACTTTATCAGGAAAATCATTCTCTTTCACAGCCTGTTTCATTTTTGAAATCGGCCAGGCCTTGTCAGGAGTAAATGGACCGTTCAAATGCGGCTCAAGCTCAGATAAGTTAATCTCAATTACCTGATCATAATATTTTTCAGGATTTTTTATTACTTCATTATCAGCTTTCAAATTGTCTGCATTACTTTCTGCAAGGGAAGCCACATCGGCACGATCAGTAATTCTTAAATAGGATGACATCCTCTCATCAAAAGGAAAGACCGAAGTTGTAGCACCGATTTCAGCACCCATGTTGCAGATAGTTCCCTTGCCTGTGCAGGAAATTGAAGTAGCTCCCTCACCAAAATATTCCACAATTGCTCCTGTTCCTCCTTTTACAGTAAGCAATCCCGCCAATTTAAGTATCACATCCTTTGCTGAAGTCCACCCGTTCATTTTGCCTGTTAATTTAACACCGATAATTTTCGGCCATTTTAGCTCCCAAGGCATTCCAGCCATTACATCCACAGCATCTGCACCGCCTACACCGATAGCTATCATTCCAAGCCCGCCAGCATTTGGAGTGTGGGAATCAGTTCCGATCATCATTCCGCCAGGGAAAGCATAATTCTCCAAAACCACCTGGTGAATAATTCCGGCGCCTGGTTTCCAGAAACCAATTCCATATTTGCGCGAAATACTTTCCAGAAATTGGTAAACTTCTTTATTTTCATCTGTTGCTCTTAGCAGGTCATCTTTGGCACCAACCTGAGCCTGGATAAGGTGATCACAGTGAACTGTTGAAGGAACTGCTGCAGATTTTCTTCCCGCAGACATAAATTGCAAAAGAGCCATTTGTGCAGTTGCATCCTGCATCGCAACTCTGTCGGGTGATAGTTCGGAATAATCCTTCCCTCTTTTTAATTCCTTTGTTGCATCCTCCCATAGATGTGTGTAAAGAATCTTTTCTGCATATGTTAAAGGTCTGTTAAGAACTTTTCTAACTTTGCCTAGTTTAGTTCCAAATTCTGAATAAACTTTTTTGATCATATCTATATTTGCTGCCATAATCATTCCCTGTTTAATATTTTATACTTTATATTATTGTTCAAAGATACAAAAAATTGAGAAGATTTTGTTTAAATTTTTAGGTCAATATATTCGCCATATTGAAAAAGTAAAATGTTGATATGAAGAAATTTAAACAAAGGATACTTATGTTTAGCCTGAAGAATTATTTGGTTATATATTAAGCATGAGCACAAATTCAATATTAATACTGGATGACGAGAAAAGTTACCTTGAGCTTCTTAAAGGCCTGCTTGTTGAAGAAGGCTTTACGGATGTAATTACTGAAACTGATCCGCTTGAAGCTATTGATATATTGCATTCGAAAAATGTTGATCTGGTACTGTGCGACGTTTATATGCCTCAGATGAACGGACTTGAACTATTGGAAAGAATCACCCTGGAGTATCCTCATATTCCAGTAATAATGGTAACGGCCATTAGTGATGTCAAAACAGCACTTAAAGCAATCGAACAGGGTGCATATGAATTTATAACAAAACCCCCAGACATAGACAGATTAATAATTACAATAAAACGTGCTCTCGAAAGGAGATTACTCTCGCTTGAACGGGATGCACTTAGAGAAACCAGCGCGTTACCAAAGATTAAATGGCAAAAAGATTTTGCCGGCTTAGTCACAAAATCAAGTTTAATGTATAAGGTTTTTGAGCTGGTGGAAATTTTTGCACCTACTAATGAAACAATTCTTATAACAGGAGAAACAGGAACGGGAAAAGATTTAATAGCTAAAAATATACATAATCTTTCACCCCGAAAATCAGGACCATTTCTTGTGGTTAATCTTGCATCGATCTCACCAACTCTATTTGAAAGTGAATTATTTGGTCATGAGAAAGGATCTTTCACCGGCGCAGCAAATGATAAAGCAGGCTATTTTGAATCTGCAAATGGAGGAACAATTTTTCTTGATGAGATCGGGGAGTTACCAAAGGAATTACAAGGTAAATTATTGCGAACAATTCAATATAACGAAATCTTCAGAATCGGCAGTTCCAGACCGATTAAACTCAATACCAGAATTATTGCGGCAACAAATAAGAATATGATGAATGCAATTAAAAAGAATGAATTCCGATCTGACCTATATTACCGGTTAACGCGTGGATTCATTAATCTTCCTCCTTTGAGAAAAAGAGAGGGGGATATCAAATTACTTGCAAACTATTTCCTTACAGCAGGTAATTTAATCTACAAAAAAAACATTCTGGGAATAATTGATGAGGCATTTACTCAATTAGAACAATATTCTTTCCCAGGAAATGTAAGAGAATTAGAGAATATAATTTTGAATACAGTCGCCCAAACAAAAGATAAAACATTTATAGAGCGTTTCAACCTGCCTGATCTTTCAGATGATAGAGTATCTATGAAATCAATGGCGGAGGACGATCTGGTTACTATTGATGATGCTGTCAAACTACATATAATCAGAATTATGAACCATACCAATCAGAACATTCAAAAAGCCGCGGCTATTCTGGGAGTAAGTGAAAGAACCCTCCAAAGAAGACTACAGGAAATAAGAAATAATAAAATTAAACTCCGACAATTTTGACGTCAAAATTGCTGTGCCGCAGTTATTTTTACATGCTTCATAATAAAATAGTTGAATTATTATTCGAAAAAGAGTCCTTTTAAAAGGAAATAGACAGGCATAATTGTTGAACATTAAAACGGACTAATTATTAAAGTCATTAAACATTATAAAATAATTCACTATGCAAAACATACAATCACTATTGACAATAGGCGCCCTTTTGTTGTTCTCTCTCACTTCTTTAAGATTCAATAATGCAATCCTGGATACCTCAACCGCAGATTTGCAAAACAAAATATATTTGACAGCATTTTCTCTGGGAGATGATCTTATTGAAGAGATGAAAGCAAAAAGCTTTGACCAGAACACAGTCAAATTCCCCATAAATAATCCTGCGGGCTTAACAGCAGTTTTAGGACCAGAGTCCGGCGAGGCTTATCCAAATTTTAATGACATTGATGATTATAATGGATATTCAAGGTCAATTGATGCTCCCAATGCAGAGGGCTATGTTGTAAGCTGTGTGGTTCAATATGTTCAGAGTAATAATCAGGACGATGTAAGCTCTACACAGACCTTTTTCAAGAAAGCAACAGTTACGGTCACCAGTCCGTATATGCATCCATCAGTTGCTATATCATATATATTTACACTTAAATAATGGACACAGTTTTAGACTTAATAGGAGCGGCCATAATTGCGGCAATTGTGATGGTTGGTATTGCAAATTTGAATATCTACTCATCACAAATCCAATTCAAATCAAATTCCGACCTTCAGCTTCAGATGAATGCAAAAACTCTGGCTGATATAATGGAGAGCGATTTGCGAAAAATCGGTTACGGTTATACGGGTGCAAGTCCGATAATTACTGCCGATCCACAGGAAATAAAATTTTACGCTGATATTGATTCGAACAAGGTTATGGATACAGTGTCATACTTGTTAAGCGACTCAACAGCAGTTTCATATACAGATAATCCCAGCGACAGAATTTTGTATAGGGTTGTTAACGGAGATACTTCGAAAGGACCATCGCTTGGAATTACTAATCTTAAGTTTTCTTATTTGAATATTTTGGGAAATGTAACAACTGTGCCCGATAGCGTTAAATACATTAAAGCTGAATTATGGGTTCAATCACCCACAAAGGTATACGACAATGATCAGCAAAAATATCTTTTTACATACTGGGAATTAACTATTAACCCAAGGAATATTTGATATGGGAAAGGCAATTTTGATTTTAGCTTTGGGCATGTCTTTGCTGGTTACGATACTAATATTCAGTCTGAACAAGAATACAAATACGGGCTTAGCAACTGCCGTTAATTCCTACTCAAATACCAAGGCAAGGCTGATTGCAAATTCAGGGATTGAAATTTATCTTGAAAAACTTAGGGAAGATAAAGCGCTTACCGGCAGCTTTCTAAATAATTCCCTAATGGATGGCACTTATGATTTATATGTTTACGGTAGTGACACGCTTTATGTAAAATCGATTGCACGCTATAATGGAGTTACACACACAAGCTTCGCTACAGCTACCAGACAGGCCATATCTTTTCCCAAAATCAGTGCTGCAGTTTACATTTCTTCAGACACCATGAACATAAACTTAAACGGAAATATGGACATAAATGGAAATGACCACGATATTAATGGAAATCCAATATCAGGAACATCTGTACCAGGATTTGGAGTTGATAACCCGAGTGACAGTTCTTACGTTGTAAACAATATTAAAAATAAAATAACATATGCAATTCAGGGCTCGGGGGGAACCCCAAGCGTCAGCACAGTGCAAGATACAACAAACTGGCTTGAAGTTACTGAAAACTACATTTTTTCTGCTGACATATCATTGTCATCGGGAACTTATGGAACGGGCACAGTATTAGGCACTGCCACTGATCCAAAAATTACATACACAACAGGTGATGTTAATTTAACTGGAACTGGTTATGGATATGGCATACTAATTGTGAATGGTAACCTGTCAATGGAAGGACAATTTAATTTTCATGGAATTGTAATCGCCTACGGCAATTCTTCAATTACTACTAAAACGGCAGGAAACGCCGGAATCTTCGGTGCATCAATATTTGTGGGAAAAAGTGTTAATATGCAGGCAACCGGAAATGCACAACTCTATTATAGTAGCGCTGCCATCGATAATGCCAAAGCAAATCTCAAATCTTCTCGTTTTACAATACTAAGCTGGTGGGAGTAAGTTAAAAGACTATTTCATCATTCCTGATAAGCATAAGCACAGCGGACTGAGCTACAATCAGAAATTTCTCTTTCTCAAACTCAATTTCATATGCTTCTTTACGCAGAAAAATTGCAAGATCTCCTTCCTTAATCTGCAACGGAATAAATTTTATCGGTTCTTTAGGCTCTTTCCAGGGTTCGTCATCTCCCTGTGAAGCAATTGGATATCCCGGCCCGACTTTTATAACATATCCGCTTTGAATTTTTTCCTTTTCCGAAACTCCAGGCGGAAGATATAAACCGCTGGCTGTTTTTTCAGCATTTTCTTCCGGTCTTATAAGAACCCTGTCGCCAATTACTACGAATTTATCAATGCTTTTCAACTTCAATTTCATATTTCCATTAAACTAACTATGTAAAGATAATAAACTAATTGAAAACTTGTATTTGCTTAACCTCTTGTCATCATTACAATCTTAGGCAAAATTGAAGGAAAAAGTTTCAAAATTCCAATACTTGTTTTTTGTAAAACGCTGCCTAATACCTGTTTTTGAATAAAACCGGCAGATAATAACCTCAATTTAAAATGCTCATTCCATTTTTTGATATACTGCTTTTCCATAGTTTCAACATCTTTATTTTTCCTGATTCCATCTGCCAGGATTTTGCCCAACAATTCTGCGGTTTCAAATGCCATTCCTATTCCATCTCCTGTAAGAGGAGCTATAACTCCTGCTGCATCCCCCACCATAAAAATTCTGTCTTTCACTAATTCTTTTTTGCCGAAATAAATATTACCGGCGCCATACGCCTGCAAACCATTGATGGTATCAGGGAAATCGCTCGTAAAAATATCAGCAAACTGTTTGTTTGTTTTCATTAAATAATTCAAGTGATTTTTGGCTGAACCAGTATAATTATTTCTGTCCTCGAGAAAGCATAATGTTGCCTCAGTAGAGCTGATTGAATTTATACCGCAATAGATCCCTTGTGCAGCATAAATGTGAATTTCATTGCCTGGGAAATCCTTTAAATATTTTTTACTAACATGAAATTTTATGCCGTTCAAACCCGATTTTCTGTTTACAAAGTTTCTGTTCAATAATTTATCAAGGATATTTTGTTTTCCATACGCTGCGATCAAAAACCTGGAAGAAACATCTTCGTAAGTATTTTGAGGGCCTAATGCTTTTAACGTGAATAAAGTCCCCTGTCTTTTGATTGTTTTTATTTCGCAAGGCTGAAAGACTTTTACACCGGATTCCTTAGCCTTATCAATAAGGAAGTTATCGAATATAGATCTTTTCATTGCATAAGACTCAAAAGGGAATTCAGTTCTAATTTCCGATGAATCGTTATTTATGAATCTGAATGAATTAATTGAGGTTGGGTTTAATGACATAAATCGCTGGTACAATCCGAATTTCTTAAGGGATTCTATAACTTCATATGAAAGAAACTCACCGCATATAACATCACGCGGAAATTCTTTTTTCTCAAACAGACTAACATTCAAACCGCAGGATGCTAAATGTATTGCTATTGACGAACCTGCAGGTCCACCTCCTATTATAGCAATATCAAATTTATTTAAGCCCATTTTAGTCCGGATAAATCACCAGCATCCACCTGAATGCCCATTTTCTTTTAAGGCAATATTTTTTTACCTGGAGCTCCGAAAGAATATTTAATAAATCACCTCTTACAAATCCTCTTTTTACCGATAATGGCCCATCATTTTTAAACATTTCACTCCTGGAAAGTAAAACCGATATTATCTTAATTCCAATCAATGCAAATATAGATCTTCTTAGATCATTTATTATTACTCCTTCCCTGCAAATTTTTAATAATTCTTTTAATAACTTTTTAATCTCCTCTTCCTTAAAGTGATGCAGGAACAATGAAGCATGAACAACATCAAATTGCTTTTCCTTTACAGGCAATTTCCGCGAATCAGCGCAAACGATATTTGATACAGAATTCTTCCTTAAATAGACACATGCTCTTTTATTCAATTCCAAACTTGTAAATTTTAATGAACGAAATTTTTTATTAAGATATTGAAGTATATCGGATGCTCCGGCTCCAATGTCAAGGATAGATATATTGTCTTTATTATTTCCATTCAGCAATAATTTCAATCCTTCTCTGCTGGTTGAGATTCCACCAAGGTATTTATTCGTTACTGATAATTCTTTTAATGCATCATCAATTCTTTCATCTAGAATTGAAAAATCATCCATAATTTCAGGTGAGTAGCTCCTCTTAAGAAACATTAAGTCCCCTTTAAAATTGCAACTTCCATTGTAAGTCCGGGACCGAAAGCAACAGCGCAGCAATATTCATCATCTTTAACTTTATTATTATCGATTATTTCTTTGAGCACGAAAAGAATAGACGCAGAGGACATATTGCCGTAATTCTTTAACACTTCCCTTGATGGACACATTTGCTCTTCATTAAGATTCAGTCCTTGCTGCAGTGAGTCAAGAATTGCCCTGCCACCAGGATGTAACGCCCAATATTTTATTTTATCAACAGAAAGATTTTTCGATTTCAGTATTTCCAAAAGCTTGGGTGCGGCAAATTCAAGAATCATTTTAGGCAGCTCAGAGGATAGCATCATCTCAAAACCAAAATTGCCAATTTTCCAGCCCATTGCATTTGAGGAGTCCTTAAATAAAACGGAATCGGTGCTAACTAAATTCATCTTTCCCTTTTTTGAATTTGAAAAAAGAGCCGCCGCCGCACCATCTGCAAAAACCGTATTTGCGAGTATATTATCACGAGTAGGTCCAGTCTGCAAATGCAGACTGCAAATTTCCACTGAGACCACCAAGGTATTAAGTTCGTTTCCATTAGCTGAGTTCATTGCTTCCAAAACGGAATTAAATCCGATCAGAGAAGCGGCGCAGCCCATGAATCCTATGTTAGTTCTTTTAACTGAAAGCGGTATTCCGAATTCTCTTATCAAATGGTAGTCCAGGCCCGGAGCAAAAAATCCTGTGCATGAAATAGTAATAAGTCTATTAATTTCCGAACCATTAAATTTATTTTGGTTTAATATATTTGAAACCACTTCTGCCGTTAATCGCTTTGACCATTTTTCATATTCGGTCATTCTCTGGTTTGTATCCGGCCTCAAATAATTTTTCCCATCCGAAAAGAATTTATTCTGAGAAGAGGGAATTGCGTCAGGCACTACAACAAACCGGGTATCAATGCCTGAGTAATGAGCCGCCATATCTATCATTCTGGAAATAGCGGAAGTTCCTCCCATTCTCTTTTTTAATTCCTCTTTTGCAATTTCTTGCGGCACCTTAAAAGGTGGTGAGGCGGTTGATATATCTATAAGCATGGCTACCTGAAAGTTTTATTTAAACTACAAAAGGAACCTTAATTTAAAAATCCAAATAATTCCCCTTAAATGCCTAATTTAAAATGCTGATCGCTGGTGTCTTATTCTTTATCAAACTGTTAATATCCAATTATTCAAAATAACTGTCTGTATCAAAACCATTCTTTGACACAGTCCTTTATGAATTTATTCCAGATGAATTACTTAATTATCTCATTTTGTTGCACAATTCAAGGCAGCCTTCAACTAGGGTACAACTGGCCTTCACCTGGCCTTAAATGACCAGCTGGTCAGAAAATAAAGACCAAATGATTAGCAATATGAGACAGGCTTTATACCTTCAGCAGTCTGCGTATAAATCAGTTTGAAATAATCTTTAGAGCCATATTCGACATAATTTATATAACTAATATAGGTCTTCTATGAAACTTTAATGGCTATTCGAAATCTGCAACCTTTAAAAGGATTTTACACTTTGCTAATCCCCCCTTTCAAACAAGGCTTTAAAAATTAAACAAGTGATAGCTTTTGAGATGACTTAATGATTTGAAGGATCAACATAATTTTGTTGACACATTCTATTCTTTATTACTTTATCGGTAAAGAAGCTATGAATATATTAAACACGATAGAGTAGGTTGACTTAATTTTAATTCCTCCCTTACTCAGAAATTTAGCATAGTAAACTATGTCATAAATTTGAAAATATTAATTTGCTTCATGTTTTATTTACTTTATGTATGCATCCAATCAAAGCAAAACAATATCTAAAAATCATTATAAATAAATTATAACTAAATTTTAGTATTTTGAACTGCTTATAATTCCAAATTTGGAGATAGAGGATGAATAAATATGGCGGCTCTTTCTGGGATGAAAGATATTCAGATGAAAATTATGTCTATGGTACCATGCCCAATGAGTTTTTTAAAGAACAAATTGATTTGCTTAAACCGGGCAGAATATTAATGCTTGGTGAAGGTGAAGGAAGAAATGGAATCTATGCGGCGCAAAAGGGCTGGCAGGTCGATGCAGTGGACTTCAGTTTAAAAGCAAAAGAAAAAGCTCTTAATCACGCAAAAGATAAAAATGTAAATATAAACTACACTGTTGAAAATCTTGAAAATTATTACCCTCAAAAAAATTCTTATGATGCTGTTGTTTTGATCTTTGTCCACCTGAA
>Ga0315535_1000052_pt1 | contig 65951 bp, 64 predicted proteins | sample SalMarSW160220MG_2_FD_203092 | JGI IMG/M metagenome (GOLD analysis project Ga0315535, IMG submission 203092) | Salt marsh sediment microbial communities from the Plum Island Ecosystem LTER, Massachusetts, United States - Salt Marsh Sediment SW1602-20 ... | reverse complement strand
TTTTCTCCGGAGTTAAGAATGACAAAAAACGGCTTGAGGGTTAAAAACTGAAAACCGCTGATCAGTTTTTGTTCGTTGGAGTTCAACGTCAAATCCCGGACGGGTTGCCCTCGGTATAATTCTTCGAGGATCTTATGGAGAACCTTTTCTTCCAGCTGCATGGTGTTGGTCTTTTTACCGCGCTTGGTGCTCCAGGCGATGCGTTCGAGCCTTTTCTCAGTGACCATCATATCCGTCAGGATAAACTCCGTGACCATGGTATGGATATCGGCAAGCGGCATGGGACTGCCCGTCAAATCATCACCAAAATTACGGATAACCAGAGCAATAGCATCCAGGTTGCGGACAAGATTCATCTGCGCGCTGAAAGAATCGTTTTTGCGGGCCGAGCCTTCTGCAAATCCGGCAAAATCGACGATTTCGATGGTGGCATAAGTGGTTTTTTTCGGGTGGTAAAGCTGCGTGAGGCGGGATATGCGTTCGTCGCCCACCTCTACAACGGCAACGTTGGGTTTGGCCTTGTTGTTTACATAAGCGCCGACCTCGGCTTGCGAGCGTGTCAGGGCGTTAAAAATGGTTGTCTTGCCGGAGTTGGGAAGACCTAACAATCCGATTTGCATGGAATTTCCTTTCCTCATTTGTCAAAGACAGATAAGATAAGACGCGTTTGATGGTTTGTCCAGTACAAAAATGAAATCAAGGGGTGCATAACAGGGTAAGCGCATTTGAATCCCAATACAGGGAGAACGCTCCACGACGGCGTATATCTCTTTCCAACCGACTGAAACTTGTGCTTAAGCACCCGTAAGTCCGAGCCGAGCCGGAGTTGTTAAGAACAATTCGTCGTAAAATTATCCTATTGATTCTTTTGTCATAATTTCATTCGGCTCGGGCTAACGCGTTCTAAAGCCCTTCAAACAGTCAGTCGGTTTCCAAGAGAAACACACCGTCGCTACGCTACACCGAAATCAAATGCGTTTGCCCTAAAGTGCATAGGAATTGAGCTCAAACCAAAGCCTGGTCCGATTGAGCAGGATTCTTTACGCATGGACCCTTTTCTCTTCCAATCAAACCCGCCACGATGTGACATGTTCTTTATTGACTTGGGCGGTTTTATATTTATGTTGTTTTTAAATCTGTCAGGACTCCGAAGGATCCTTTTTTTTTGGATTCATGACAAAAGGAGGAATAAAAATGAACACACTGAAATTTATTTCTAAATTATTTTTCACCGTGTCAGTGGCTGCGGTTATGGTAATGCCGGCTGTTGCGTTTGGCGTAATGGTCAATCTTATGAGGGATATTTCATTTTTCCTTCTAAGCAGGCGCTTTTCGTGTTGCTGATTCATGATTGGGATGGACTCACAGATTATGAGATTAAACGAGCCAATATGCTCGCTGAATTGGGCTATTCGGTTTTTGCTGCGGATTTATTTGGTGCCGGCGTGCGACCCACTGAGGTGACAGACAAACGCCAGCATACCGGAGAACTCTATAAATTAAATCTTTTATGAAAATTGATGAAAAGCTTTTTTATGGGTAATGAAAAAGGATTTTAGGCTTATGGAACCACCTTTTGGAGGCGGTTGCCGCATAATTCAGATGAAATAAACATATGGATAAAGGAAAACTATATGGAAACGGACTCAGATAATAATAAAGATGCGATGGATCTTAGATGCCCGGAATGTCGCGCAAAATTAAAGGAACGGAGATCGCGTACACGGGATAAATGCGAGATGATTTGCGGTGGATGCGGACAACGTTTTGATGTGTGTGACCTTGAAACCCTGGATGCACTGAAAAAGCAGCCCTAACCCGGATATTTCATGAAAATATTCGATAAGCGGGACCTTCGAGACGCGTTATCAATGGCTTGCAATGGTCTACTGCGGATGTGTTTTTTGATTCCGACAATCTCGAAAAAAGCAAGTTTGATTTTGTGGTAAAGGTAGACAGTATCAATACCAATAATGGAAAGAGGGATAATCTTCTTCGATCCGATGTTTTGATTACGCTGGAAATGATTAGAGATAAGTAGTAAGCTGTTAGGATGGCAAGGTATCGTTAAAATTAAAAGGGCATCATTTTTGAGATCTCTCTATACCGTATCTTGATTTTAATGAAAATAGATACCTGTAAGATATCTTTGCATGGCCGTTTGAGTGGGTTGTGTTTCGTGGGGAGGCAATTTTCATGTGCGAACTACTGGGTCTTTGTTTCAACACAGAAGTTTCCGTTCATTTGGCATTTTCTGGTCTGAAGGCCGGGGCAATGAAGAATCCTGATGGGTGGGGAGTGGGCTGGTATGATGAATATGGTACCCAAATCGTAAAAGAATCAAGACCTGCGGACCAAAGTCGTCTTTCCACAAGCTTTCTGGAACATTCAGGCCCTCGGTCTCGGATTTTTGTCTCGCACCTCCGCCGTGCCACAACAGGTAGGGTGGGTTACATCAACACACATCCATTTTATCGGAGATTTGAGCAGAAAACTTGGGTTTTTGCCCACAATGGCACCATAGATTCCCGTCAACTGAGTTTTCCCTCCAGAGAATACAGTCCAATTGGGGAAACCGATTCCGAGCGTGTCTTTTGTAGTTTATTATCATGGCTCAGCCATCGTGGGATTCAATTGAGCGGTAGGAATGGTTTTATTCTTTTGCACGAGAAATTACGAGAAATAAACCGATTGGGATCGCTGAACTTGATCTTTAGTGATGGCAGGCACCTATTCGCATACCACGACAGATCCGGGCACGTTGGACTGAATTTCTTACTGCGCCAGGCGCCATACCAAGTTGTCAAATTTCGTGGCCAATACCTGACCATCAATTTGGCAGACGTCATGGATCCGGAGGAACGGGGATATATCGTGGCCAGCCAGCCGTTGAGCGATGAGAATTGGAACCGGATTGCACCGGGCCAGATGTTGGTTTTTTCCCAAGGCAATTCCATTTTCACGAGCGCAAGTGAATGAATAAGGTTTTTAATGTGTTTCAGCCGCAGGTAGAATGTTCCCGATTCTCATCCTTTGGGTGAGTGGGGCCTGTAAAAATGCTACAGCAGGAGTATCAATTATGAAGATTTTGGGAATTGATGGAAGTCCGAGGAAAAACGGAAACACTGAAACGCTGGTAAAAACCATTCTGCAAGGCGCCGAGGCAAATGGGGCTGAAACACGGCATTACAAAGTTGCCAGGATGAATATTTCTCCATGTCTCGGATGCATGGACTGCAGAGAGAGCGGCAGTTGCATTCATGAAGACGACATGACGCCGCTCTATGATGAGATACAGTCTTCTGATACCATGGTCATCGGATCCCCTGTGTATATGTGGCAGGTAACTGCTCAAACCAAAACTTTTCTGGATCGTCTGGTACTGTTTCTCAAACCGGATTTTTCCAGCCGTCTCAACGGTCCTAAGGGTTTGGTTTTAGCCTTTACCCAAGGAAATCCGGACGTAAAGGCCTTTAAAACTTACTTTGACTATCTTGAAAACCTGTTTTCTTTTCTGCACTACGATGTCAGAGGAACCATCGTAGCTGCTGGAACCAGACAAGAAAATGACATTTTTAAGCAGGCAGACGTCCTGGAAAAGGCGAGGGACATGGGAATGCGTCTGACGGCTTGATTTAATAGTTGCATTTTTATGATATATGCAGGGAGTGTCGAAAGACCTCAAAAACATGGTCTTGAAACTCATATCCATAACACAATTTGGCAACAGGAGTTGTCGGAATGATTGAGCATGCCGTTGGAATATATATCGGATTATTGTTGCTGTCGTGCGTGATAGCGATTGCCACTAAAATGGTGACGCATTTACCGTATACCATCTTTTTGACTCTGGTGGGACTGGGGATCGGTGTGCTGGGAATTGGACCGGAGATCGAGGCGACCGGGTTTAGCCATGATTTAATATTTTTCGTGTTTTTGCCACCGTTGCTTTTTCAAGGAGCGTTTCACATGAATCTAAACTCCCTGTTGAAGCAGTTCTGGCCGGTCGTTTGTTTTGCGGTACCGGGTGTGATCGTATCGACCCTTCTGGTGGGAGGAGTTGTCGGATGGTTGGGGGGGATCAGTTCGATGATGGTGGCAATACTTTTTGGCGCCTTGATCTCACCAACAGACCCCGTGAGCGTACTGTCGTTGTTCAAGGAGGTGGGGGCACCCGAAGATCTAAAGACAATAGTGGAAGGAGAGTCGCTCTTTAATGATGCCACCGGGGTGGTATTATTCACGATCCTGCTCAAGGCCTTGCTGGAGGGGCAAGGATTTAGATTCGGACAAGCCGCATATGAATTTGTAAAAGTTTCCGTGGGGGGACTGCTGCTGGGAGCACTCCTGGGCTGGATCGTTTTTAAGGTCATGCGTCATATAGAGGATCATCTTCTGGAAAATGCGCTTTGCCTGGTTTTGGCTTACGGGTCCTTCTGGTTGGCGGAAGTCATGCACCTTTCCGGCGTAATTGGAACCGTAATGGCCGGATTGATGATCGGCAACTATGGCCGGCGACTCTCAATGAGCGAAAAGACGACTCAGACGGTTGAAATATTTTTTGAATCCATAGGGTTTTTGATCAATTCGCTGTTGTTTATCTTGATCGGCCTGGAGTTGCGTGAAGTACCGGGAAATATTATGTGGATGACGGTGTTTGTTGCCATTGCGGCGATGCTGGTCGGGCGTGCAGCGGTTTCTTACAGTTTCTACTGGTTGCTGAATCAGGTAGGGACCCGGCGACCGAAAAAATGGAAGCACATCCTATTCTGGGGCGGTTTGAGGGGGTCGATACCCATTGCTTTGCTGCTTCAACTGCCGAATGAAGGTGTGCTGGTACCCTGGCGCCCGGTGTTGTTGGTGGCAGGGTTTGGGTGTGTATTCTTCTCTTTGGTTGTTCAGGGAATTACTATGAAACCGCTAATGCGAAAGCTCGGAATTTAAGGCCCGGCGCAAATAGTTGCCCATTACCGCAGCATAATTTTATTAGCCATCAAGATATAGGTCTACAGAAAAATATTTTGGGGTTATTCTCATCCTGCCTGGAGACAAATTAAGGGAACAATTGGGGTGCGATACTTGAAACTGGAAACTCGAAATTTGGGAAAGAAATGACAATTCATACAAGGTTGTTATCAAGTTTCAAATTTCAAATTTCCAGTTTCTTGGAGTCGCACAGGAAAAATCTCTTCGGAGATCGTAACCCAAAAGCTCCAAAAACATTTTCTTAAAATCTATAGAAAGGATATATAAAAAACAAAACCGTGCGGGAAGACCAAAACAAAACCTCTTTAGATGCCGATACCGAACCTTCCGAAGCTCCGCTCCCTCCGGAACAGCTGATCAGTCTTAAAAACCGTATTTTTATCATTGTGGCAGCTTTATTGGCCCTGTTTTTAGCGGCCCTGGACGCTCTGGTTATGGGGGCGGCCATGCCCTCTATTGTAGCGCATCTGGGCGGGCTTCATTTATACAGCTGGGCCTTTTCCTCCTATCTTTTGAGCCGAGCGGTGGCTCTACCGCTTTTTGGCAAGCTCTGCGATCTTTACAGCAGCAAAAAACTTTTCAACGTTTCCATCTGTATTTTTCTGGCCGGCTCGGTATCTGCCGGGATTTCCCAGAATATGACACAGCTTATTTTATCCCGGGTGATTCAGGGCATCGGTGCGGGCGGCAGCTTTGCCTTGACCTATATTGTTTTGTCCGATATCTCTTCGCCGGAAAAACGCGGCAAGATGATGTCCATAGCCAGTTTTGTGTGGGGGGTGGCCAGTGTTCTGGGTCCGACTCTCGGCGGGTTTATCGTCAATTATTTCTCATGGCGCTGGATATTCTTTATCAATATACCGGTAGGAGCGGTTTCCTTGCTGGGGATATTCTTCTATTTGATCGAAACCCGTGAAAAACGGGAAGCAGTTTCCATAGATTATTTGGGCATGTTAACCCTTTCTTCCAGCATCCTGGCATTGCTGATCGGTTTTTTGCTGGCCGGCCGCAGTTATCCCTGGCTGTCTTTTCAAATTGTAGGGCTGTTTGCGGTCGCCGCCGCCGCGGGCTTGGCCTTTTATCATGTGGAAAAGCGGGCCAAAGAACCGATTATATCCATGGATTTCTTCAAGCTGAAACGGTTTCGTTTCGGCAACGGGGCCGCCTTTTTTGCCAGTTTTGCGATTTTTTCGCTCTTTTCATTCAGTCCTTTATTTATTCAGGGCGCTCTGGGCAAAACACCGGCACAATTGGGGCTGGCCATGATGCCTTTGAGCCTGGGATGGTCATTCGGCGCGCTGGCCTGCGGGCAACTTGTCAATTTGATTGGAAAAAGAACCGCCAGCATTCTGGGCGGCGTTCTTCTGGTATTCGGCAGCACCATGACCCTATGGTTTTCTTCGGGGACTTCTTTGGTGGTATGTTCGATCATTTTGACCGTGGCCGGGCTCGGCATGGGCTTTGTATCCATTGCCACACTCCTTGTGGTGCAGAACAGTGTGGACATTTCAAACTTGGGCGTTGCCACCGCCTCTCACCAGTTCACCCGGACACTCGGAGGCACCATCGGTATCGGCATATCCGGCAGTCTCGTCACGGTTACGTTTTTAAACGCGCTGGAAAAGGTGTTGAGTTTGGATCTGCAACAAACAATCGGCCCGGAGCTTTTGTCCAAGATTCAACAAAACGTGGGGAACATTTTTCTCCCGGAAATTCAGACACTCCTGTCAACAGATGTCCAACATGCCTTGCAGGAAGCCGTGGGCCACGGAGTCATGCCGGTGTTCTGGGCATCCCTGTTGGCATCGAGTGTCTGTCTTGTGTTTGCTATACTGTTGCCTCGTTCCGACTCGTCCGAATAGTGAGGGATAGAATCTGTTGTTGCTCAGGTTGTCGTGTCCAGAAGTGCATGAGTTCTTGTTCGTCGAGTGGCGATGATCCCGGCAATGCAAATCAGGACAGCGCCGGCCCATGTCAGAGCGTCGAGGGATTCCCCCCAAAATAACCAACCGAGAAAGGTCGCAAATAACACGTTCCCGTATGTGAATGGACCAATCTGGGCCGCGGGTGCGAGACTGTACCCCTTGGTGAGCAGGATTTGCCCAACTGTGGCGAGCATACCGATAAGGACGAGGTAACACCATGTCTTTGGTTGCGGTGATTGCCAGGACCAAATCGTGGGCACTGCCGAAATCAAAGTGCCCAACGCCGAAAAATAAAAAACGATTCGGATCGTAGGCTCGGAAGCGGACATTCGTCGGATGCTGACCATGGCCAGAGCGGCAAACATGCCTGCCGCCAGACCCACGATGGCAATCGGTTGAAAGACTCCGATTCCGGGCTTGAGAATTAAGAGGATGCCAATAAAACCGATAATGATGGCCCCTCGCACCTTCCGGGCGACAGGCTCACGGATCCATGCATAGGCAATCACCGGAATAAACAGAGGCGCCGTAGAAGCGAGCAGGCAGGCTTCGGAAAGCTGCAAATGAGCGATTGAATAGAAAAAACAGTACATTGCAGAAAGCCCCGCCAAGCTGCGCAGCAGATGGAGTTGAAAGAACGATGTTTTGATTCCTCCAAGAGAACGGCGGTACCAGATCCACGGCAGAATGAAGACCAGGGCGCAGAAATTGCGAAAAAACACAACCATTTCATTGGGGAGCGAAGTTGAGACAACTTTTATCAGTGCCCCCAACGCCGCAAAAGTGAAAGATGCACTCAAGACGAATAGAGCGCCTGCCAAAGGCGGATTGCGATAGGTTTTTGCTCGAGTAGAGGAATTCATTTGACTCTTAAATACATTAATCCGAAACATTCAATAACAGACCGGGAAAGTGCATACCACCAAAAAAAAAATACAAGCAGGCAATACCAGGGCACCCTCCCACGCCCCCCTTTTCAGCTTGCATCCCGGAAACTAGAGATACGGCGCCATTTTGATCATAATCTCGTGCTTCTGAAGGGTTCCCGGCAGGGTTTGTTTTAGACGGCCGTTATCAAAAATTAAAATTTGCGGAACGCTGAGAATGTTGTATTTGGAGGAGAGCGCCTGATTTGAATCCACGTTTAATTTGCCGACCCTGACTTTTCCCTTTGCATCTTTTGCGTAATCATCAATAATCGGTATAGATGTCTTGCATGAGGGGCACCAGGGAGCCCATGCAAACAGGAGCACCGGAAGCGGGGATTTGAGCACCAGATTGTCGAAATTCGAATCCGTAACCATCAGCGGCTGGGATAAAAACAATTCTTTTGTTTCAAGTATTGCCCCGCATTTTCCGCATTTGGGGCCGCCGTCGATTTTCGCAAGGGGGATTTTGTTGCGGGTTCCGCATGCCGCACATCGAAAAAAAACGGATTCGCCGGCATTCTTCCCGGTCCGATCCATTTCAAGGGGTGTTCCACACTTGCCGCATTTTGCGGTGCCTTTCATCTTCTCCGGGGATACTCTGTTTTTTACGCCGCATTTTGAGCATCGAACAACGATTTGTGCATTATTCTCCATCCTGTTTGTTCTCCAACATTCATGCAAAACACAAAAAAAGGTTGATTTCCATTTAAAATATAGTCTATTTCGCTAAAAATCAATCCATATGAGCGACCTATTGATCTTATCGCTAATTTTTAATAAAAAACAGGTTTGCATTATAAAAATCTTCTAACTTATTTCGAGGTGCAATATGAGCAAAGACATACTTTATTCTCCATTTAATATTAAAAACTATGGTCTTAAAAATCGGATTGGCGTGGCCCCTATGACTCGCATGTCATCCATAAAAGACAGTGTCCCCCGGCAAGATGTTTTGGATTTTTTGGTAACAAGAGCGGAAAATGGCGCGGCGATTATTTACACCGAAGCAATAGTAACCGATTATGAAAGCGCTCAGGGCTATCCGGGCCAGGCCAGAATGCTCACCCAACGCCAGATCAATGCGTGGAAACCGGTCGTAAAAGCGATTCAGGACAAAGGGGCTGTAGCCATCATGCAAATGTTTCATTGCGGGCGGATGGCCTGGCGGGAAGTCAATCCGGCAAACCGGGTCATCGCACCCAGCCCTATTCCACCAAAGCAAAACAATCCCTTAACCGGCAAACCTTACCCCGTGCCCGATGAGATGACCAAGTTTGACATCGACCATGTGATCACCGGGTTCGTGGAGACAGCAAAAGGGGCTGTCGAAGCGGGATTTGATGGTATTGAGATCCACGGTGCCCACGGGTATCTGATCAACAACTTTCTCAGCTCTTATTCAAATCAGCGCACGGATGAATACGGCGGAACGGTTGAGAATCGTTTTCGGTTTTCAGATGAGGTGATTCAGGCCGTTCATAAAATCGTTCCTGAAGACCTCCTGTTGATTTTCAGAATATCCAATTGGGGGGTCGCGGATATGGAAGTATCCCTATTTAAAAATAAGGAGGAATGGCAGGAGCTGATCAAATTATTGTCCAAAGCGCCCATAGATGCAATCTCGGTATCCACCTATGGATACAAGGATAACGCTTTGGGAACGGATCGGAACATGGCCCAACTTACGAGAGAGGCAACGGATTTGCCGATTATGATATGCGGTCAAATTTATGACAGAACCAGTGCGGAGGATGCCTTGACGGATGCGGATATTGTTTTGAGCGGAAAATCCATGCTCCTGAATCCCAATTGGGTTGAAGAGGTTAGATCGGGCAAAGACCTGCCGCTATATAAATCCGAAGAAGCCAATGTCGCCTATACCGAAAAGCCGTTGCCGTGATAGATGAACGGGTTGCGAATGCATCAAAATTAAAAAACAAATTTACGAAACCAATAATGCACACGTTTTATTGAAATCATAGGAACATCCTATGATGTTATACTGTTTTTCACAGTGGCGGTGGCGCAAGTGTTGATCATTAATCAAACAAGTATAACACAGAAAACATGTTAAGAGCTGTGAGGTTGAGTATCTTTTGCCCAACACCCCACAGCTCTCTAAAACCGTAAAACTGAAGAGCGTCTTTACCCTCGCAGTTTTTTCGCCAATTCCCCGACCCTTCGGCCGAGCTTACGTCCATTTTCAGCGGTTCCCTCATCAGGTGCCCCCACGCAGGCAGTGCCATAGTGGCCGGTGGCATCCATGGGATCGCCGGTTATCACCATGCCGTAGATGAGAAGTGCCTGGATAATGGATATCATGGTTGTCTCCTTGCCGCCCGTTGGATCTCCGGATGTAGCAAATGCAGCGCCAATCTTTCCATCCATCTTGTTTCTCACCCCCACGAATTCATCAAAGACCTTCTTTAATTCCGCTGCCATGACACCGAAGTACACGGGAGATCCTGCTATGATCCCTTGGGCTTGGACGAAATCATCCTTTGTGACCTCGTCGGTTTTTCTCATGACGCATTCAACTCCGTCAACATCTTCAACGCCCTGAGCAATGGCTTCGGCCAGTTTTCTCGTGTTTCCGCCTTTTGAAAAATAGAGTACAAGAACCTTCATTTTATACCTCCTTAATTCGAATAGTATTCGGTCAATTAACCGCCCAAATTTTGTATAAACATATCCGGCAGTACAGTAACGATCATTCTCTCAGATTGTGTATTTTGTTGTATTGAAATAACAACCGGTTTTCATTCTTTCACGAACAGTTCATGCAGATTTTAGATATAAAATATTTCCATTATACGGCTATGGCAAGTATTTTTATTTTCTTTGTGGGATATTAAAAGCTCTCCGGTTGCAGACCGCTTACAGCTTTACTAAACTTACGGGCGGCATCGATTAGAACAGTGGTGAAAATTAGTTCCGGAAAATAGAATAAATTTACACAACAGACTGTTTTGATTATTTTTATTGACAACAAAACAATATCTTTATAAAAGTTTTTAAAATGAACAGGTGATGAGATTCATGGTTTGCTTACGGGAAGTTCCGAAGTCAGATACTGTAACATTTTAAAACGGGAAGCCATGAGCTTCGGAAAAAGGGGGCAGATTAAAAATGAGAGATCATATCTTAATGTTTGGATTAGCGTTATACTTTTGTATATGGATCAACTTTCGTGGAATGTGCGCAAAGGAACAAAAGACGACGCAGAAAGAAACCAAAGAAATACTTATAAAAAGGCTTATGGATATAACCGAATCTATCAAAAAACAGCTTTGGGAAATTACAGGCCCGAAAAAAATAGTGGGGTTCCCACAAGAAATTAATAGTATTAAAATACAGGAAGTTATAAACCTCAATTCTTTTAACTATAGTCATATGAATGAGCATCTGTTGCTAAAAAATATTAAAAGGGCGGAGTTTAAGAGGAAGCTTAAAAAATCCTCTAAAGTGCTGGTATTTGGATTTATCGTTTTGTGGTCATTTTTAACATTTTATGGTCTTTATAAGGATGTTTCATGGAAGGATTATATTGATCAATTTAGATGGCTTATGTTTCTTGTCGATTCAAGATTAAATAGCGTTTATTTTTCCTGACCCATATTTGGAAGTTATAATTCAGCAGATAACCCCTCGTAAGCTTATGCGGTACCCAAACTGTTTTTTGTTGAGCTTTTAATTTTAAATAGTGCATTGTCGGCTAAAATCAACAACTCCTTTTTAGTCTCTGCATCCTCGGGATAAGCTGCAATTCCAAAACTTGCCGTGATTCTGGCAGGCTTGGCCTCTGATTTTAGATAGGTTGATTCCCTGATAGAACGGAGAATATTTTTGCAGTGTTTTGCGGCCTCGGTTTTGCTCCTGCCCGGGAAGATGATGACATATTCATCTCCGCCGTATTTTATCAGAATATCCTGCTCGGAAAGATTATCTTTAATGGTTTCACCGAGTTCTTTTAATAATCTGGTTCCCATGAGATGACCATAAGTGTCAACAATGGATTTAAAATTATCAATGTCAACAAAAACAGCGGCAAGCTGTTTTTGTTGATCTGTTTTACTGAAAAATTTATCTAATATCTGATGGAGATAACGGGCGTTATACAATCCTGTGTACTCATCCATTATGCTCATCTTTCTGATTTTATCGACATACCGGGAATTTTCAATCGCAATTGCGGCATAATCCGCAAGGATTGTTAAAATGGGAAAATCCTCCAGTTCAAAAACTTTCATATCCTTGACATTGACGATTTCAATAACTCCCAAACTTTTTCCATGAATAATAAGCGGCATACAAATTATGGATCTGGTTGTAAAACCCGTATGAAGATCAACTTTTCTATTGAATAGGGGGGCATCGTTAACATCTGGTATGAACATTGCTCTGCCGGTTTCTGCAACATGGGGGGCTATGCCTTCTCCTGGCGACAGATATACTCCTTTAAATAACTCTTTATTAAGCCCTACTACAATTTCAAAGGTCAGCTCGCCAGAGCCCTCATTTATTAAAAGTAAAGACCAGTTTCGCGCTCTGATTAATTGACTGACCTTAAGCATAATCAGTTCCAGGATTTCCTTCAGATTCAAGGTCGAAGTTAATAATTTGCCAACTTCAACACATGTCCTTAGGGTATCAGTTTGGTTCGCAACTACATTCGATGCTGGTTTATGATGATCCGTCATGAGTCGTTCCTATGCGTTTTAAAATAAATTTCTCAAAATCTATTTTGGATTTATTAAAAACAAACCAACTATGGATTCAGGTTGAATATTTTCGACTTAACAGAGCAGAAAGATATAATCAATTAATTTGTCAGATTAAAAAATTAATTAATTTAAACCAATTAAGTAGAAATATTGACGTTTGAAGGAGTTTGTGCCATAAAATTATCAGACAAAGGAAAACTTGCATAGATACGCTATCGGTGCATTATATTTTTACGCGGTATTGAACGTAAGGCCATTTTTAACGACTCACCGGATCATTCAATTTTTTTAAACCCATTGAGAATTGGTTTATTGAAAACAAACATCCCATATTTCGCCTGAATGGCAAGATTAGGTCAATGACTTGTTTTTGGGCGGTTACAAAATTATGCATCAGGGGCAGGGAAAAGGAGAAAACATGTCCGATCTCATAGAAAATCCGGAAGAATATTTCAGACAGTTTATACCCGAAAGAGATCAACTGCTCATAGAACTGGAGGAAGAAGCCCGGAAAGAAGAAATTCCGATTGTCGGACCCATTGTCGGCGAACTGCTGCATATTCTGGCAAGGGCAACCCAAGCCGAGCGAATATTGGAACTCGGCACTGCTACCGGCTATTCCACAATTTTCCTTGCCAGGGCGTTTGCAACCCCCCGGGGAAGACTGGTCACCATCGATAACGATTCGGATATGGCGGCCAGGGCTGAAACTAATTTCCGAAAAGCCGGGTTAGAACGGCAGATTGATATGATTGTCGGTGATGCTCAGGAGAAACTATCCCAAATGAACAAGTGTTTTGACTTCATTTTCTTGGATATTGAGAAAGAACACTATGCGTCAGTTCTGCCGCACTGTGGCCGGCTGATGAAACCGGGCGGGCTGCTGGTCGCAGACAACGTAAGATTCAAAGATGCGGATTCTTTTAACCGTTTGATTTCAAGATCTTCGGAATGGCGTTCGGTGAACCTTTTCGCATATCTTCCCCTGCATTCACCGGAAAGAGACGGTCTGTGTCTGGCGTTGAGACGATAGAATATGTTCTTTGCTATGTTTTGTAGAATCTAACCAAGCCAACATGCACTACTTGCATAACAAAGAGGAGGATAGCATGATAAAAAACAAAGGACTTAAGGTTATGTTTTCAATTATAGTGACACTTGTCACCTTTTTTGTCGGGAGTGCTCTTGCGGAAAGAGTTGCGAGGGATAATAAAGGAGAAGGGTATGTTTTTATTGGTGGCTCGGTTAAGGAGATTATAGTCTCAGAATCTGTGGTCGAGGAAAATAGAAAATTAATAGGATGGGAAAGAAAAAAAAGAGAACCGATTGAAACGAAGTTAAGAAGATTGATGAAAAAAGAAGAAATGATTCAAAACGATTATATAAAACAGAGGCAAGAACTAGAAAGGATAAAAAAAGAACAAGAATGGAGACAAGAACAGGAAAGGAGGCAAGAACAAGAAGAGATGCAAGAACAAGAAAAGAGACAAGAACAAGAAAGGATTAAAAAAGAGGATTGGTTTCGATAATCTAAAATTGATCCATACCCTAATTGGCGCGCTGACCGTTGATGAAATTCATGGGGCTCTGAAATCGTTTTGGGAAACTCATGAGTTGACGTTGAACCTGTTGCGGGAGGCATAAAAAAACACGAACCGGCATATACAATTTTATTTGGGTGTTATTTTTTGGGGCGATGAATTTCCGGCCTTCTGCAACTCCTTTTCAATCATTTCCGAGAAACCCTCCAGGCTCCAATTTCGAAGGCTTCGGCCGTTGATGAAAACCGTGGGCACGCCCCTGACCCCAGCTCTGTTTCCATCCATCAGGTCGGCACGAACTTTTTCGACAATCGCAGGGTCTTTTCTGTCTTTTTCAAACCGAATCATGTCAAGTTTTAACTGGTTGGCAATTTCATACATCTTTTTATCGCTAAGGTCCTTGTAGTGTGCGTATAACAGGTCGTGAAAGGGCCAAAATTTACCCTGTTTTTGGGCTGCCAGGGCGGCTTTGGCCGCCGGTTCTGAATACTTGTGAGATCGGATCGGAAAGTTTTTATAAACAATCTTTACTTGTTTAGGGTATTTTTCGATCACCTGATCGAGAAGAGACGTCAGTCTCGAACAGTACGGTCACTGGAATTCACTGAAAACGGCAATAATGACCGGTGCATTCCCAGGTCCCTTGAAGGGGGAACCTAATGTATCGATCTTTTGAACAAAGTCCAGTTGGATGATCTGAATGGTTTTGTCCTTACGGCTGCTCAAGAAAAGAATATCGGAGCCTTGAACCAGCTTTAATCTGTCATAACCTTTGCCCACGTTGATTTTTTCGGTTAAATGACCGCTGGTATCGTAAATCAGCAATTCCCCTTTTGGGTTGAGGACATAAATTTCGTTGCGATTGGTCGAAAAAGCCATATCAACCGGCTGATCTTCGAGCTTGTATGTTTTCAGAACATTGTATTCCACTTCTGCATGAACCGGTGACAAGAGACCGAGGCATATCAGCAGGATCAGCATCAATGCATTAACTGAGAACTTCATATTATCAAACCTCCGCTTTCGCCTTGGACTGGACCTGCGCTCTATAGACTAAAAATATCTATAAAAAATAATGACATTTTACACAAAAAAGCTCAAGTCTTTTTATTGGGTTTGCGATCCGATTCAAATGCCATGCACAATTATCTGTGCATCGTGCACATTTTTCTGTGCATTTTTTAATCCCATGTCCTATCTATAATATTCCACACGTATAGCCAATATTTCATAACCCACTATAAATTAAAGATCTTTGCCATATTATACGCGCAAAACGGATTTTGGCACGGATTTTGAACGATTAATATCTTTAGCTGGGTGAACGGTTATCCTTCCATTCCGTGGCACACACAATTTAAAAGATTAAAAGGCGATAACACCATGCATTCAAAGAGGAGGTCAAAACAAGCGGGTCGCACCTTAGTGCCCAACGGTGTTATTAACATTGTGGGCCGAAATATGTTGCAGAACCAACTGTTGCTTTCGTTTATGAAAAAGGAAACGGGACTAAAAGGCAGCTGTTTCCCAAAGCTGGAATTGATAAACCAAATTGATGCATATGAGGTGGCAATTCCGCAATTGCTTATCATGGACTGTAAACATATTGATATGAAAAATCTTTGGACTGCCATCCAAAAATGGGTTTGTCCAAACTCTTCCCCATATTTTTTTGCTTTGTGTAATGTCGAACCCGATTCGGGTCTTGAAAAAATTGCTATAGATAAGGGCATACAGGGCATCTTCTATAATAACGCCCCGCTTCAGTTAATCTCCAAAGGTATTTGTGCTATTTTGAGAGGAGATTTATGGTATTCCAGAAAAGCGCTGAAAGAATACCTTTTGGAAACAGGATCTTTCGCAAATGCTTCAATACATCCGATCACGTCAAATTTGACAGGCAGAGAAAAACAAATGCTTGCAGGTATTGCTTCCGGTTACACCAGCAAGGCCATAGCTTATGAACTTGGCATTAGTATTCACACCGTCAAAGCCCATATCTACAATGTCTATAAAAAGATAAATGTCAGGAACCGGCTTCAGGCTTCGTTGTGGGCCACCAAATACCTTTAAGCTTGCATCCTATATTCAGACACCCCTGCAAATGGCCGCAATTTAGGTTTCACACTATCAACATAAGACCTGTCTTAGCTGCATTATCATTTAAAAATTAATTGACAAGCAGTATAGCTTTTAAAAAAGTCAAGAACAGACTTGATCCCAAATTCCTGAGCATTATAATATGGAACCTGACGAGTTAAAAGATTTTTGGGACAACACCGTCAAAATCCAAGGTAGGGAAAAGATAATGATTAAAAAAATTATATCCGGTGGCCGGATAGGCGCAGACCAGGCTGCATTAGACGTGGCAATGAAAATGGGAATTCCACATGGTGGATGGATTCAAAAAGGCCGTAAAACTCAGAGAGGAATATTGCCGGAAAAATACCAGTTGAAAGAAATGCCCGTTGCGGGATTTAAAGAACGAATTGAGCAAAATATTATGGATTCTGATGGAACCGTAATAATTTCACATGGAAATTTAACCGGCGGTTCTGATTATGGTCAGGAAATGGCGAAAAAGCACAACCGGCCTTGTCTGCACATTGATTTAAACGAAACGCCTCTGTCTATAGCACCTTCTAAAATAAACACCTGGATAATAGAAAATAATATTGAGGTGCTGAATGTGAGCGGTTCAAGAACCAGTGAGGATCCTAAGATATATAAAGATACCATGAACATTGTTGAAGGTACGATATTGCTGGGTCTGATAGGAGCTAAGCCGGGTGAAGATCTTACGGATTATGATAAAAAGGATTATCTTAAAAAACTTCCTATCCCTCCAAGAACCATTGATGAAGCCGTTGAACGATTACTCTACAATTTTGATTTAGAAGACAAGGTAAAACTAGCAAGCATGAAGTTAAATGATTTGATGGAGTTACCTATCAATGAACATGCATATTTTAAGAACGCCTTGGATTTGTTGTCCGGAAACAAAGACTTGCTGGCATCTTGTCGATCCATTTCCAAAGAACATTTGTATAATGAAGATGATGCCATATTTGTTATCATGGAGGCGTTGTGGAAGAAACTAAGACAGACCCATAAATTGAGGGTTGTAAAATAAAAAAACAATTTGTACCAAATAGCCGGATCGTCGAGTACTCCAATCAGAGGAGCAGACGCCCCAAAAAGGAGAGAATAAAATGAGTTCAACAATACCTACCCGTGAACAGGCCTATACCCTTTTAACAGAATACAATAAAAATGAAAGCCTTATAAAGCATGCTCTGGCCGTTGAGGGGGTGATGCGCTATTTTGCTCGCAAACGAGGAGAGGACGAAGAAAAATGGGGGATTATCGGTCTGATTCATGACCTTGATTATGAACGGTTTCCTGAACAACACTGCCAAAAGACCGAGGAGATTTTAAAGGAAAATTCGTGGCCTCAGGAATACATACGGGCGGTAGTGAGTCACGGCTGGGGAATTTGTACGGATGTGGAGCCCAAAACAGAACTTGAAAAGGTTCTTTATGCCATCGACGAACTGACCGGGCTGGTGGTGACAACGGCTCTGGTTCGCCCTTCCAAAAGCGTGATGGATTTAAAAGCCAAATCCGTCAAAAAAAAATGGAAAGACAAAAGATTTGCGGCCGGCGTCGACCGATCAATTATTGACGGAGGCGCTAAAATGCTGGGCGTGGAACTCACAGACCTTATTACGGATACGATCATGGGCATGCGGGAAGTGGCCGAGGAGATCGGCCTTAAAGGGACCGGTTAATGAAGAAATTATCCGGGGATTCATATGCGTTGCGCCTTGCGTCACTCCGCTTTCTTAAGCTCTGTAAACTGAGCCGGACCCCAGAGGAATAGGCTCCGCATTCCACGGGGCAGGCGCAGGAATTGGGCAAAAGGGGGCGTTTTGCAAAGGTCTCACTATTTGCTGAGATCAGAAATGGTCTTCTTTATTTTTTCAATGAGAGATTTTTTGATTTGAACTTTCAGATAAAGGTCTCCGGGCGTTCCCCCGCCTTTGGCATCTTCACCCATTCCCGCCAGCCGGATTCTCTGACCGTCCCTGACCCCCGGAGGTATTTTGACGACCAGCTTTTTGGACTCTTTTTTTAGAAAATACGCGTAAGGACCTCCTTCTTGAGCCTGTAGGGGAGTCAGACGAATGATATCATTAATGTCGGCGCCGTTTTCCGGAAACTCAACACCGCTAATTTTTTCTATAACATACCGGGAAAGTTTCCCCAGTTTGCCCGTCAGGGGGGGGAGCTGGGATTGATCGTATTTTCCTCTTCTCAGAGGACCGGTAAAGACAAATCCTCCGGCAAACATACCGGGTCTCTTAAACTCAAATCTCCGGTATTCTTTACCATAAAACTCAGTGAAAATATCGTCAAAACTTCTGAATCCAAATGCTTTGGCCATTTCCTCAAAAACATGATTGATATCCGAACCGCTGAAAATGTCCTGTTGGGAATAATTGTTTCTAAACCGGCTATAGGCATCAGAGCCGAACTGATGCTTTAATGTATCATATTCTCGTCTTTTCTCCGGGGACGAGAGAACCGCATAGGCTTCATTAACTATCTTCATTTTTTCAGCAGCTTCCGGATTCTCTTTGTTTCGATCCGGATGATAGGTAAAGGCCTGCTTCCGGTAAGCCTCTTTAATCTTTTTTGAATCGGCATTGTTATCTACGCCTAAAATCTGATAGTAATCTCTTTGCGTCATTGGGATTAAAGTTCCAAAACGTCGCCGGGTTTCATTACAGTGACCTTTGCCGAGGTCTCCTTTTCAACGTTGGCGGCCCAGCCATAGGGATCTTGTTTGATCATATCAAAGGTATCATAGTGAACCGGAACCACCTGCTTTGGTTCTATAAGCTTGACGGCCCGCAGGGCATCGTCGGGTCCCATGGTAAAGTTGTCACCGATAGGCAAAATGGCCAGGTCGATCCCTTCTTCACCGATAAGTTTCATATCAAAGAAAAGGCCGGTGTCACATGCGTGATATATTTTTTTCCCCTGTATGTAAAACAAAAAGCCACACGGATTACCGCCGTAAGATCCATCCGGCAGTGCGGATCCGTGATGGGCAATAGTTAATTTCACACGGCCCCAAGGGTAATTAAACCCCCCGCCGATGTGCTGGGGATGGACGTTTTTGATTCCCTGGTTTACCAACCAGTTCTGAATTTCAAAATTTGAGATTACCATTGCGCCGGTTCGTTTTGCAATTTCTATGGTATCCCCCAGATGATCCCCGTGACCGTGTGAAACAAGGATATAATCCGTCTTGACATGGTCTGCTTGAACAGGAGCCAAGGGATTGCCGCTAATAAAGGGATCTACCAGCAATTTGGCTGTGTCAGTTTCAATTAAAAAACAAGCATGCCCGTACCAGGTAATTTTCAGTGTCATTTGGGACCTCCTTTTATAAGACCTGAATTAAGCGATTTTTTACTCGATCTGCACCGATCTCTTGCGCATCAAAGACCCGCGAAAATCCTCGACATATCCACGGGTATGCCTGCGGTTTTCGCGAACCCTTATGCATCAAGATCTCAGCACATCTCTTCGCAAAAAATCGCTCAACTCAGGTAAGAACCTTTTTATCATCTATAATCTGAATAAACAATTTAAAAGAATCGTAACGTATGTATCATACCGCTTTTACCATAATTCCTTATTTTTTGTAAAATATGAATTGATTTTTAATACCTATTCAAACCATCAACATCTTTCCCAAGCATCTAAATTATTGGACATATTGAGCAGTTAGTGATATATATACAATATTTCATTAAATTGTATTAAAAAATTCTGTCATTAAAAAAATGAGTTACCAGAAATTGTTATGGATAATCCGGTGCAGGCGCTGAATATATATTTCAAAGAAATGTTTAAATTCTTCTCAAAATCCTCTGTCCTGAAAAACTTACCCCTTAAAACTTATTCGATAGAGTTTCCCTTGGATAAACTGATTCCGGGTGTGGATAATATTCATTACGATGTTCATCTGAGCTCCTCTCTTTGCACATCAGCCAATAAAATTATACGCCGGCTTCTTGGCAAACATGCCGGTGTGGAAAAGCTTTTAGGCATAGATGGAGCATCAAGCCCGGTCACGGAACGAGATGACTTCAGACATTTTTGCAAAGGTGTATTGCAAGAAGCGATTAAAAAAGCAAAATCAGACTCCGAAATCCAAATCGACCTTCTGGCTCAGATTGCCATTGTAAAGATGTTAACAGAAGAAATTCAACATCAGTTTAAAGAATTGATAGATTATCTTAACACTTATGCGCGAAAACTAAACGCTGTTGCTCAAAAATATGAAATATCAAGAAACCTTAGTCTTAGTAAATACATAGAGATAAAAGAAAAACTGTCTGATATCCAACAGAAGAAGAAATGGATTTTGCTTAATGTGGGCCAAGAACTTTTCGGGGATTTGCTTGATATTCAGCGTAAAGACTTAAAAGAAATGCGTGAAGCAATTTTCGAGTTCGAGTTAAATCTTCCGGATGATGTTTTTTCCAACCCCATACTCCATGTAGAAAATCCCGTTGATGATTTCTTTATGATAGATGAATACATATTGATGGGCCATCGTTTTGAAGATCCGGATAATTATAATAGGTTGTTATTTTTAATAAGAGGTCTTTTAAGAGAAATTATCTTAAAAATTTTCTTAAAAAATTTGTCTGCTTCGGAACGATCAAAACAAAGTACAAAAATTTTCAACCAAAAAATTGAAAAAACAGAAAAATATGATCCCAATACCCGCTATCAGGAAATAGATGTCTGGTTAAAACGCATTGAGAACATCGATATTCTGTTCAACAGTTTTCAATCAAAGGAGCAGCATACCCTCCTAAAAACACGAGATGCAACTAGAAAGGAGCTGAGCAACTTAAAGAAGCAGGCAAAACAACAAGAAAAATTTTTAAACTATATTTACAGAAAATTTAAGAAGGCAGGCCTTATTAAAAAAATCACAGCTGGCTATGAAATGCAGCCGATTTATCTTGACTACTGCCCTCCGCTGGCACCCCATCAGGTCTTACAGTTCCTGACACAGCCGAGACAAAGACGGACAATTGTAAAGCAGTTTAATCGATTAAAAGGATTTTATGGTAAATCGTTTTCCCTGGCGCCCCTGAAAAAAAGAATAATGCATCTGAAACAAATTACCACACAGGACAAAAAAAAGCATTTGATACGATTTCTTAACGGTTTTGCCCGGTATCACAGAGATTTTCAAAATTTTACGATGCTTAAAAACGCCATGGATTCTATAAGTCTGGTTACGGAAAAAAAGATTGTCGATCTGTCTCGCGAAAATCGTCTCCTTTATGAGTTTTTACTGCCCGACGAAAAGATACACGAAGTAAAGCTGATCATTAATCATGTGATCATCAAGGCAGATTTGCGAAACTCCACGGATATTACCTCCCAGATGAAGAAAAGAGGATTGAATCCCGCATCATTTTTCAGCCTTAATTTTTTTGTTCCCATAACCGGAATCTTACGTAAATATGATGCCGAAAAGCTGTTTATTGAGGGTGATGCCATTATTCTGTCGATAATCGAGCACAAAGATACGCCCAAAGGACAGTACTGCGTTGCCCGTGCCTGCGGACTTGCGGTCAAAATGCTTCATATCGTGCAGCGATATAATGAGCATAGCATCCAACACAACCTCCCGATACTAGAACTGGGAATCGGCATTTGTTATAATGACGGTTCTCCGACGTTTCTTTTTGATGAAGACCATCGAATTATGATCTCACCGGCCATTAATACCGCTGACCGAATGTCAAGATGCGCAAAACCATTTCATAAATCCACATTCAATAATAACAGACCGTTTAACCTCTACGTCTATAAATTCTCATCAAAAAAAGATTCTATTGCTGCAACAGATGATATGTTATTCCGTTATAATGTAAATGGTATTGAATTGAACGCAGATGGTTTTGAGAAACTGTCAAAAGAGATACATCTAAAAACAATGGAAATTTTCATCCCGGACCTGCAAAAGGAGAAAGTTAAAATTCATACAGGAAAATTTCCTACAGTAACAGGAGAGTATCAGCGTTTAATCATACGAGAGGCCCGCATTCCGGAAGTTATGCCTGATGAATTACGTATTATCCGGAAGACAGATCAAAAATACTATGAAGTGTGTACCCACCCGATGCTTTATAGCTATGTAGAAAATTCGTAACCCAAATCCGGCATTAACTTTTATCGAACACTGCTTATATAAACACAACAAAAAGAGACCGTTGAAAGCGGGATTTTGTACTGGAAGTTTTATCGTTTTTATAACATCGTGAAATGAAATCCAACATCAAGCGGTCATAAGGAATTCATTCAAAGTGGTGATTTATTGAAAACTCTAATTTCCATTTAATGTCTCACCATTTGCGTTTAATTCTATAGTCCAAATCTTTTCACCAGATCCTTCTTCACTTGATAAGCCGTATAAAGTATAAGTACCATCAGGGTTAGCATGTATCCTTCTTAACGCTACTCTCTTTCCATCATGATAAGTGCCAACTGTCCTTAGTTCCTTACCGTTGGAGGATATTTTACTTAAGAATCCGAGATTCGACCAAGACATAGCACCAAGGATGATATAATCATTTGTAGTAAGCTGTTTCATGTCATATATACTTGGTGCATAACGCATGCCTGCTTCTTCAAGTTTGATGAGTGTTTTCCAATTAAGTTCTCCATCTGATTTTAGGCATGTTACGGACATGTATCCATCATGTTTACCAGATAAAATTGGTCCTGCAAATACATAACTACCATCATTGGATTCAAACAGACCACCATACTGTTCTACTATTTCAGTTCCATCCCTTACAACATCATATATTTTTTGCCACACAGGCATTCCATTTATGTCAAACTTTGCGACATATAAATTTCTATTATCTTCAGAGCCTACCAATAGAATTTCCATATTTTTTGTTTGAATTATAAGACCACAGCGTCCTCGATTTAATAATTCCTTTGACCATATTATTTTTCCGGACTTGCTGAATCTGATTAAGAGACCCTTTTCTTGTGGAATAACTTTTCTTTTATAGCCAATAATATTGGCTCCACAAGCGATAAAATCTCCATTTGAAATTTTAACAACATTATATAACCATCCATTTTTTTCGAGAACAACCTCCCAGCTTTTCTTCCCAAGAGAATCAAGTTTAAAAATTAGTGGGTTGTAAGATGTATATGTTGTAATAAAGCCTCCTGCTCCTAAGGCAGGGATATTTTTGAATTCTCCTTTTCTTCTACCAACACCCACATAGCTGCCATCACTTGCTTCTATTAAATTTAATATTTGATCTTGCTTTGTAGAAATATGCGTTGATTGATAATTTGCATCTTCCTCTATTTGCCATTGCCATTCTTGTATCTTGTCAGATCGAAGTTTAAATACAGATTTTCCTCCTTCGATAACATCGAAATCCTTTACAATAATATAACCACCATCTTTAGTTTTAATGATATCCCTATGAGAAACTGTACCTGCACACCCATTCAGATGTAATATTACAAAAGTAAATAAAACAACCGACCGTAGAAGGTTTGAACTAAAAATATGCATATTTATCTCCTTTTTTCATGCTTAACATCAATATTAAACAGATGTCTTGTTTTTGTTCCATATTAGACACTCTAATAGATGGCAATATAACATTCCAATATGGGACATAAACTTATCTGTTTTTTACCAGAAAAAATTAAAGTGCCTTGCTTTTGACCAGAATTGCCGAAATACAGATGTATTGAGAGTATCTCATAAAAATCGTGCGTTTCAAAACCTGACATTGCCGGTATGGATACTAATTACAAAAATAATATAAATACAAATATCATGCTTTGCTGGTGTCAGGTCAAATAAATCCTGTTTTTACAAAGCCGTCAAATATGAAGTATTAAGATCCTGGTTGGTCGAGTATTTGCCTGACAACCTTTTTCATATGAATAAAATGAGTTCCTTTCCAATAAATTTTATCGCAGGACGGGCATTGAACATATTCATCGCAGAACTCTTTTGTCTTTGGAGGGATTCTATCTAAGATTTTTTCCTTTAGTACGATATTTAATAGGGTGTTGCAACCAAGACATCTTGAAAAAGGCTTTGTGTTATCTTTAATATCCAGGTAATCTATGATACGTCTTATCTGTTCCGTGGTTGTACCCGGGCGTATAAAAATTCCATGGCTTACCTCTTTGAATTTAAGAAGTTTTCTGCTTTTTGTTAGTATTATTCTATTTTCTCTTTTGGATATTTCAATTATTTCACGGGTGGAAAGTAAGGGATCGTAATATAAATCAAGTCCCAGCACTCTCATATATTTAACTATATCCCCAAGGTTGATATCAGCTATGAATTTGTTCCTGCGAAGCGGTAATTTTCTAAGCCGGGTAACATTTGTAATATTGAGGGATTCAAAAACAGGATATACACTCACTCGGTCTTCATCTTGGAGAATGTAATTAAAATCTACCGAATTTCCATTCACCAAAATAAGGTCGATTTCCGTATGAGGAACTCCGAGTGCTTCTATCATATCTTTTATTGACCGTTTCCCTTTAAACGTTGCTTTGAAATCAGTTTTTCTTCTGTGCTTTGGAAGAAAGTCATTGAGTTCCTCATAAAAGCGGAATGTCCCTTTTGGCATGGCTTAAGTTTTCCATCTGTATTTTTATTGATATTCCGGTTATGTCAGGATTTCAATAAATTGTAAAATTTCCGAGACGTTTCACCGACATCGAGGACAAAAGAATAAAAGCAAACTCTTAACCAGTTGGGCCATAAAACCGTAGTCCAGCCTGTCCATGGTATCTGATGCCCGGTGATAATGGGGATTTCTGAAAAATGCCGTATCTGTAATCATGACCGCCTGATATCCCCGATCCCAGAATGAAGAATGGTCGCTGAGTCTCACGGAAGGGAGCAGATACCCTCCCAATGGAACCGTCAACTTAACTACAGGAAGATCCGGGTTTTTGCAAAAAGCCCGGTTTAATGCCTCTGTAAAACCTTTAGAGCTTAAATTGCCCACAATGCCGATAAAGTTTCCCTGCTTGGGATAGCCTAAAAATATCAAGGGGAACGGATAGCTCTGGCAGCCCGGTTCATGGCAAGTATATCCGACCATCTCCAGACAAATCATACCGTCTATCTGTTCTTTTTGTTTCCAGGCCTTCATTGCATATACCCTGCTTCCCATATGCCGTGTACCAAAGGCTGGCGGTTCTTCCAGAGTAAAAGAAACGAATTTCACTGCCAGGTCCAGTTCTTGATTCCCTTTCAGAGCGTTTAAATGCCGTGCAGTCTCCAGTTGGACGGCAATGGCACTGGCATTGTCGTCAGCGCCCACCGTCCCGACCACCGAATCGTAATGTGCTCCCACAAGATAGTGTTTTGTTGGGGCGTCACAAAAAGAGATTTCCGCCACCACATTTGCAACCGTATAATTCCGGTAGGGGTAGGGTTCGCAATGTACCGGTATGCCGATGTCCTGATAGAATGTTTCGATATACTCTTGAGTCTTTTTAAGATGTTTGGGCAACAAGACACTGCGTTCCCCAATGGTCTTCGTCAGCATCTTCAGGTGGTCCTGTAGTCGTTCAACTGTCTTTTCCATGTCAATCATGAATACATCCTCCCCTATGGCATTCCCGGGGCAACCGGCATAACCCGCCAGGAATAAACCCATTGAAATAATAAACCATTTCATAATATAAAAGTTAATTGAAAACCCATCAGATATCAATTATAATTTATGATTATGGGCACATGCAATTTTTGTAAAAAAAGCGCGAAAACGAATTCAAGCCTGAAAACTGAAATTCTTTACAGTATGCCGGCATTTTACCCGCCATTTTATCTCAACGGACAAATTATGCCTGACAGAAAGAATCATGATGCGAGTTTCTAAATCAACATTGCTATGGGGTTGCAGTCTGACGCTGGTCATTCTGACTGCCGCTGGTGTCTTTGTGTTCAATCCAATGGGACTTGGCCCCGAGCCAGACACGGTAATCTCTCGCGATTTTTTCGCCACCTCGGCCCAAGACTTGAGTCAGCTTGAGCTTCTCGTGGACGGTAAGGAAGCATTCCATGAAATTCTTGGGGCAATTGATGGTGCCCGATCTTCGATTTTCGTTCAAATATTCATATGGAAAGACGATGCCATAGGACGGCGAATTGTAGCCGGACTCAAAGCTGCGGCCGATCGCGGGGTAAAAGTTACGGTCAGAAAAGATGTGCTGGGAACGTTTTTTGAGTTTGGCGACATGGTAAAGGGTAAGATGAGCCCGGTTTTTACCAAAGCCGGATTGAGGGGATATAAAAACATAGATGTAAATGTGGATGTGTTTGCGGACACAGACCACAGCAAGTATTTTATCGTGGACGAGTGCCTAACGATTTTCGGTGGAATGAACATCAGCGAGGAATACTATTCCCAATGGCATGACTACATGGTGTTGATCCGGAGCAGGCAATGGACAACCTCTTTTACAGATGTAGTTATGAAAAGCTTGCCCTGGCCCAATCCGTCACCTTTTGTGGTGGCAGTCAACGATAGAAGAGCCACAGAAATTCGTACCGCACTGATCCAGATGATCGATAACGCCAAAGAAAGTCTTATCATAGAACATGCGTATTTTTCCGACGGCAAAGTCATAGACGCCGTGAGCCGGGCTGCCCAAAGAGGAATCAGCGTAGATATCGTACTGCCCAAAAAGCCTGACACCCACGGTTATGCCAATATGGCCACGATTAACCGTCTGCTCGACTCAGGGTCTGAAACCAACCTAAGCGTATTTCTTTATCCCCACATGAGTCATGCCAAAGTGGTGTTGTCCGATGGAGAAATTGCCGCCGTTGGATCGGCCAACCTAACCCCGCGAAGCATGCGAACCAGCCGGGAGGTAACCCTGTTCGTCCACGGTTCGCGCGATGATTTGTTTCTTAAGAAACTGCGTCAGCGGCTCCATGCGGATATTGATAAAAGCGAACAGGTTATGGCGCCGTTTAAACTCAGCTTTATCCATAGAGTTAAAGGCGTGGTGGGGAAATATGTTTGGTAATCCTATTGTTTCTAAATTATCCTATTAATTTTTTAAGTCATAATTTCGTTCGTCTCTGGCTAACGCGTGCTAAAGCCCTTCAAGCAGTCAGTCGGTTTCCAAGAGAAACACGCCCTCGCTACGCTATAGCAAAATCAAATTCGTTTACCCTGGATTGTCGGAAGGTTCGAGTTGAAACAAATGATTTGTTGTGTTATTGGGCGGGGATAAAAGTTATGAATATGCTTTGACCGCGTTTTTTTATCAAAATAATATCAAAAGGAGCTGCTGACATGGAAAAAACCGACGACGTTTTAATCGATCAAAAGGGAGCTTCCCAACAATTCACTGAAGAACAACAGTCCGTCCTCAAGGCCATGGACAAATGGATTGAGGCCGTTACCACCACGGATCCGGAAACCGTGGCAAAATTGTATGCCGAAGATGCCGTCTTCTGGGGCACAGTTTCCCCTTTTATGCGGACAACTCCTAAAGGAACAAAGAATTATTTTAAACATTTCATGGGGTTGAAAAATTTAAATGCCATCTATTACAAACCCATGGTAAGAGTGTATGGGGACATTGCCGTAAACTCTGGTTATTACACATTTTTTTATAATAAAGATGATAAAATGATGGGCATACCCGCTCGGTATACATTTGTTTATCGAAAGGACAGCGATGGGGAGTGGTATATCATCGATCATCATTCTTCGGTTGTGCCTCAAAATATGTAGCATGATGATCGCCGAACCGATTGGGATGGATATAAGCTGAACGGTCGAGCGTATCGCCTGCGGCGGGATTCAAAGGTCTCAAGGCCCGGTGTGTTGGCGTAAAAAACCTGAAACGAATGCCGCCGCTTCTTCTAAGTATAATTAGATCTATTGTTGTTCTCTCGATGTTGCCGAAACATTGCCGGTATATTTTAACGTAACATAGAGGCAATGGAAACCCAGGTTTCTTTTGTAAGTATCTCGATTGGTTCAAAACCCGAATTTTCTATCTTCTGAATCACCTTATTCTTATCTTCTTCAATAATACCCGCGCAAATAAATATACTGTTTTTGACCAGAACCTTTTTGATATCATCAAGCAGCAATAAAATACTCTTTGAGGTTATATTGGCAGCAACAACATCAAACCGTGCCCCGACTTTTTCTACAAGGTTGCCGGTTATGACATTAAAGCTTGCCGTTGGGATTCTGTTTTGCATCAAATTTTTACCGGCTACATCCACGGCAACTTCATCAGTGTCCGTGCCCCATACTTTGCCTGCTCCAAGCTTTGCTGCTGCAACCATAAGGATGCCTGAACCGGTTCCCACATCTAAAAAAGAATCCCCCGGTTTCAGATATTTTTCAATCATTGCCATGCACATGCGGGTTGTAGGATGAATTCCGGTGCCAAAAGCCATGCCCGGATCGATCTCAAGGATAATTTCATCATGATTCCCGGAATATTCACTCCATGTGGGTTTTACTACGATATTTTCGGTGATTTTCTCGGGCCGGAAATGGGCTTTCCATTGGTGTGCCCAGTCTGATTCATCAACATCAGAACAAACAATTTTACATATTATCCCGTTTTTGTTTTCGAGCCCTGCCAGATTTTTTTCAATTAACTCAAGCTGCTTTTCGGACTGCTCATCATGGAGAAGATAGCCGATAACCGAATAATGGTCGGGCGTTATGGCATCTTTCCCCCAATCTTCCGGATGTTCAATATCCGGATCTTCCACAACCAGACCTGTTATTGCCTGTTCATAAAAAATATCGGCAATAAGATCTGTTGCCAATTGTTTATCTTCAAAATCAAAAATAACCTTTACTTGTATCCATTTCATAGTTTTTTTCATTCTATTTTAGCTCCACTAAACGCTTAATTGTAATTTTTGTTCATTTTATGCCAAAAAATCAATACACAAGCACCAAATATCCACTAAATTCCAAACTCCAATATTCAATGATCAAAGACTGTTTAGAATTTTGAATTTCGGTTATTATGATTTGTTTGAGATTTGTTTTTTCCGGTTTTTCCCGTTTGGGGTAAATTTTTCTTTTGGCGGATTAAAATAACCGTACATTACATTCGGAAAAGATTCTTTTGTTTGTCGGAGAATATTCTTCATTCCCATAGGACTGCCCTGCGGTGAAGCATTGGACATCACCTTCCAATATCTTTTCGGGTCAAAATTTAAATTCCGCCACTGGATCATGTTTATGGGATGCTGATTTAAAAATCGGGTCAAGGCGTGCACTTCTTCAGGGGTGTCGGTAAACCCGGGACAGTTGAGATAGTTTATAGATACAAATTTGCCCCGGCCAATTGCAAGGTCGATACTTTTTAATACATCGGAAAAACCATATCCTTTGGGTTGAAAATATGCATCATAGCATTCTTTTCTAACACTGTTGATACTGATACGAATGCTGTCAAGACCCGCATCAAAAAGTTTTTTCAGGATGTCGGGTCTGCTTCCATTGGTATTCATGTTAACGGTGCCTCGACCGGTAGCCGAACGTATGTTTTCTATGGCCGGGACAATGACATCGGCGGCCAGTAAGGGCTCTCCCTCACACCCTTGTCCGAAACTGACAACACTTGTTTTCACACGCCCGATATGCTCAAGAGAGATTCCTGTAATCTCTTGAGGTGACGGTTTAAAAGAAATTCTGTCCTGGCTGTGGGGAATCTCCCCATTGTGCTGTAACGACAAGCAGCCCAGGCATCCGGCGTTACATATCTCGGAAGTGGGCAGCGGTGCTTCGTATCTTGCCAGAAAGAAATTTTTGGCCGCCGGACAACCGTATTCCAGGGCACATTTTTCAAGATGTTTCCTTAGCCGGTTATCCGGCATCTTTTTTTTCATACGTCCAACACCGTCAATGACATCTTCTATTTTCATCCGTCTCAAATCCTGCCGCTTTTCTTTATCCACCTGTATTACGGCAGATCTGAACCTTCCCTTGTGCCATCCTACCGCTCCGTATGAAAAAAGGGGGAGATGTCCGGCGCCGGTGTTCTCCCTATAAGCGCTTACATAAGAAATAACATAGCCAGGCGAATTAAACGCGGCAACCGGGTATATGATTTCACCGGGTGCATATGGATTTTCACTCATAATCTCGATCCGGCTGTTTTCCATATCGTACAAGATCGGCTTTCTATCCGGCATATACATGAGTTCCCCGCCAAAAGGCATATTCATGGTTTCATGGAGCGTCAGGGGTACCAGACAAGAACCGGCCATGCCCACGGCAGCATATCCGCTAAGGTCAAAAATTTCTCCGGCACTATTTGCGACAACTGCGGTTACAAAATTTTGTCTATTGTGATGTCGATTGAAACGGTTGTTTTTTTTTATGCTCATAGAACCTCTAATTTCCATCTTTTTGTCTCGCTAATTTCAGAACTCCTGACCTGTATACGTAATTTCAACGTGATATGAAGGTTTAGTTGTAATTTCAGATGCAACAATTTTCTTTTGTTCATTCATACCGTCATACCGTCAATTAACAGATTTATCCCGAAATGTACATGTAAGGGTTCATTCCAAACAGGGCTAACGCATTTGGGTGTAAATCAAGATTGTTGGTTATTGAGTTCAATCGTAAGGTGTCAATGTTCAGGTTTCAGGTTTCAGCTCTTCAAGTTTCTCGACCCTGACACCTGAAACCTGAAACCTTTTCCCCAAAGTTAAATATGTAGCGCAGACGAACATGAATTTTCATATTGACAACAGCCGTGATTCACGCCCAACGTATTTGAACGTCCATATAGGGAGAACACTCCGCGACGACGGGTTTCTCTTTCCAATCGCCATTTGATTCCGGCACAGGATATAATCATTGAAAGCAAACCGGCAATATACTATTATTCTCAAAACGATATCGAGTCATATTAACGGAGGATGGTTCAATGAAAAGTTATCGAAAAGAATTGTGGTTCGAAGTGCCGACAAGGCGTGCACTGATTAATATTACTCCTCGGGTTGAAGTCTGCCTTAAAGAAAGCGGAATCACGGAGGGCCTGGTACTCTGTAACGCCATGCACATTACAGCGTCGGTATTTATCAATGACGATGAGTCCGGCCTTCATCATGATTATGACATCTGGCTTGAAAAGCTGGCGCCCCATGAACCGGTTTCACAGTACCGGCACAACGTGGGAGAAGACAACGCAGATGCGCATATGAAAAGACAGATCATGGGACGCGAGGTGGTTGTGGCGGTGTCACAAGGCCGGCTCGACTTTGGAACCTGGGAGCAAATATTCTACGGAGAGTTTGACGGAAGACGACGTAAACGGGTTTTAGTCAAAATCATCGGGGAATAGTTCCCATTCCATTATTCCAAAAATCCTTCTTTGATGGTAATTTCGCTGTTGCTTCTTATTTGCGCCAGGAACGCATCAAAGACCCTGGTTTTCTTTTGCTGCAGCAATTTTTGCTTTATTGATGTTTTTTCCTTGTCGACCTCTTCAAATTCCGGTGTTTTTCTATCCCTGAACTGGATAATATAATATCCTTTTGCACCTTTTATGAGTTTTTCCGGCAATTTTTTTTCAGGTGACAGTTGAAAAGCCTCCTTGGAAACCTCTCGATCAAATCCAATTTTAGGAATCGAATCATTGCGTTTAAAAAAACCTGTTGTTGTTGGAGTTAAATTAAACTGTTTGCTTTCCGTGATCATGGATTTTCCGCTTTTTAAAGCAGTCAGAAAAGTCGTTGCATCCTTTTTGGCTTTTGCTTCCTGCTTCTCCTGTATTAAATCAACCCGGACGTTTTCCTTGACTTGATTTAGTTCCGGAATTTTTTGGGGAATCTTTTCGATCACCTGAAGTATATAATATCCGTCTTCAAATTCCTGTATATCGGTAATTTCCATAATCGTAAGATTAAAGGCGACCGATGCAAACTTTGCTCGGTTTTTGATTCCTTTTTCAGGACCTTTTTTTGTAAAAAAGTCTGTCGTCAAAATTTTCAAGTTTCGTTGTTTTGCTGATTTTAAAAGATCATCCCCTTCAAAAGAAACATCAGAAACCGCCTCTGCTTCGTCGTACGCAAGACTTTTTGCTTTACCTTCGATTAATTTTTTTTGTATTTTCTTTTTGGCTTCATCAAAAGATAAGACGGATGCTTCATTCACCTTTTCAACTTTGATAATATGCCATCCGAACCGCGTGCGAACGGGTTCGCTGATTTCCCCGGCTTTCATTGAAAAGGCCTTGTCGGCAAAGGGTCTGACCATGGCTTCCCTTTTGAATGTACCCAGGTATCCTCCCCTGTCTCGGGTTGGCCCTTCTGAATATTTTTTAGCCAGTTCATCAAATTTTTTTCCTTCTCTGGCCATCTTCAGGATATTTAAAGCTTTTTTTCTTGTCTTTTCAACATTCTCAGGAGCGGCATTCTGATTGACTTTTAGCAAAATATGTCGGGCTTCAACCGTTTTCGGTGTTTTAAACTCTTCCTGGTTTTCATTAAAATAATCCTGTAGCTCCTGGTCTGAAATTGAAACTTCAGATTGGTATCTATCCGGGTCAAAATGTAGGTATCGAACTTTCACCATCTCATCTGTTTTATAATTTTCTTTATGCGTTTCATAGAATGTTTTTATTTCTTGGCTGGAAGGTTCGATATCCTTATATTTGTCGGAAGCAAACCGTACAAAATCGATATTTACCGATGCATGGGTCCAGTTAATCCATTCTTTGACTTCCGAGTCTGAAACTTTAACGCTGTTTGTAATGAGATCTGTTACTCTTTCAATAATCATGGCCTCTTTTTGGGCAATCTCGAATTCTTCGGGGGTCATTCTGAGACGACTCAACACATTTTGATATATGCGCTTATCAAATACACCGGCTCTCTGAAATGCCTCAATTTGCAAAATTGCATGGGCAAGCTCCTTGTCTGAAACACGAAACTTCAACCTCCTGGCTTCTTGAACCAAGAGCTTGTTGTCGATAAGTTGATTCAAAGCCTGCTCTTTTACCCGAAGCATCTTAATCATATCTTCATTCAAATTATTTCCAAATCTATTGCGTAGCCGTTCAATTAGATTATTATATGCTTCCCTATATTCATCCAGTGTGATCGGATCTCCATTAATCAGCGCAACCCTGCCACCTCTTTGTGCCCTGAAACTTCCTACCCCCCAGAATATAAATACAATAACAATAGCGCCTAAAAGTACTTTGATTAACCAGTTACCCGCTTGTTGCCGCATGAACCTGAGCATATATCTCCTCTCTTTTATTACTTTTCAACATTGTTTCTTATAACTTCTCAATAGATTCTGGAACCGGATCAACATCATTTAATTCACAAAAACTTTTTGAGAAGTTACGGTTCATTCAAATATGCAATTTAAATTATTACCGAAACAGGCTTTACCTGTCGATCGATCTTTGTCCCCACAGTCTCTAAACAAAAGGCACACAAATATTCATACTTGTCACCTTCGGGCAGAACAAGCAGAAGTCGTTTGCGGACCGGAACCGGACGTTTGCACTTTGAACAATAGAGCTCTGTAGCATCAAATTCCTTATACATTCCGGACTGTTCAGTCTTAGGAGGCGTATTTGCTGCCGATCCTCTAATAAATCTTGGCAAGTTATTTGGAGTCATGTTTTACCTCTTGCAAAAGTCTCTAAATCGGATTTTTTAAAGCGACATGGAGCATTTTTTGACTTTTTACAAAGCCATCCATCTTACATCAACAAAAACCATGTAGTTAAAAAATCTTATATATACAAGATGTTGTAAATTATAAAAAATTAATACTATTTTCTATCTTTAATTTTGTCAACACCTTCCGGTCACAAAACCTTATAAAATATTTATTGACACATTTATCAGGTTTTGTTAATTTTTTTTTATTTGGGGCTGTAGCTCAGCTGGGAGAGCGCATGACTGGCAGTCATGAGGTCGACGGTTCGATCCCGTTCAGCTCCACCAAAAATCTAAAAAAAGGTTGGTCTATGGGACCGGCCTTTTTTTTATTTATTTTTTAGTATATCACAGATGCCCTTCTACTCTTGACATCGCCCCTGTATTGGCTTAATAAACCATGGTCTTTAATAAACAGTCAAATATCGTTTGATCAAACATGACGGTTTCGTAAAAAGTCCAACTTCTGCGTTGTGCTGCATTTCGCAATCATTCAACGTACGATAAGTGCGCCTCATGATTACAAAATTTGCACGCCTTGAATTTGAACTTTTTACGAAACCGTCTAAATCGAACTTTTTACGAATTCATCAAACATACGTTGATGCCGAACCATATGAACCTTATAAAATCATTAGATGTTACATCATGATTACAAAGCGCCATGTATTATACGCTGTTTTAGCTATTATTGCGTTTAGCGCTGTGTTTACGGCATTATTGAATATGCCCTTAACATCATGGGCTGAGGATAAAGTTAAGCAAAACGTTCAAACAACAGACACGCAAAATTCGGACAAGTTTGTTGTCCATCTCTATTTTTCTGATAAAAGCAATTCTTTTCTGACGGCAGAAGAAAGGAATCTTTTTTATTCTGGCAATCCCGTCGAATTTGCTAAAATTATTATCGAGGCATTGATAGAGGGCCCGCGGAAAGGACATATGAGAACAATTCCCGCAGGCACAACGATCAGGGCACTCTATGTTACCTGGGACGGAACCGCTTATGCGGATATATCAAATACAATAAAAGATTCTTATCCCGGTGGAATAAAAACAGAACTTTTTACGATATACTCTATCGTTAATTCATTAATATTGAATATTCCTGAAATCGATACCGTAAAAATATTGATCGGGGGACGCGAGGCTATGACCCTGGCCGGTCATATTGATCTTAGTTTTCCCTTTAAAGCAAACATGATTTTGATACGATGAAAAAAAAGACTCAAATCAAAAATATACGGAATATCGGAATCATAGCCCATATTGACGCCGGCAAAACAACGGTAACCGAGCGGATACTTTACTATACGGGCCGTTCCCATAAAATCGGCGAGGTTCATGACGGTGAAGCGATAATGGACTGGATGCCTGATGAGCAGGAACGCGGCATTACCATTACCTCTGCGGTTACCACATGCCAGTGGAGGGGAAACGATATCCAGATAATAGATACGCCGGGACATGTGGATTTTACAATCGAAGTAGAACGTTCATTGAGGGTCCTTGACGGCGCTATCGGAGTCTTTTGTGCGGTTGGCGGTGTGGAGCCTCAGTCGGAAACCGTATGGCGACAGGCAGACAAATATCACGTCCCAAAAATTGCCTTTATCAATAAACTGGACCGAGTGGGCGCAAGTTTTTTTAAAACCATTGAAATGATGAAAGACAGACTCCATGCCAACCCTCTTGTGTTACAACTTCCGGTGGGCTCGGAAGATGACTTTGCCGGTATTATCGATCTGATCCATATGAAACAGATTCTCTGGGAAGATGATGACCTGGGAGAAAAATACCTAACCCAAGAAATACCCTCTGATTCTCTTGAATCTGCCGAAAAATATCGCGACAAACTTATTGAAGCCATCGCTGAAGTTGATGATGATATTATGGAGGATTATTTATCAGAAGCCCCGATTTCAACGGAAAGCCTGCTTGCCGCCGTACGAAGAGCAACCATAGATCTGAAACTGGTACCGGTACTGTGCGGCAGCGCACTGAGAAATAAAGGCATACAACCCCTGCTTAACGCCATTGTGGATTTCCTTCCCAGCCCCGTGGATGTCCCGGCCATAAAAGGGGTACATCCTGAAACCGGTGAAATTATTGAATGCAAAGCAAAAGACACCGCCCCCCTTGCGGCACTCATATTTAAAGTAGCCATGATTGAAGGGCGGAAACTTTCCTATGTCAGAATCTACAGCGGAAAGATGCATGCCAAAGAAACCACCTATAACCCTTCCCGTAAAATAAATGAAAAACTTTCCCGTATTTTAAGGATGCATGCCAATAAGAGAGAACGGATCGACGCTGCCGATGCCGGGAGTATTGTGGGGGTTGTTGGGTTGAAAGAATCCTCCACCGGCGAAACCCTGTGTTCAATTAATCATCCGGTTTTACTAGAAAAAATGGAGTTTTATGAGCCGGTCATTTCCATTGCAATAGAGCCGAAAACAAATGCCGATCAGGAAAAACTGGATCAGGTGCTCGAAAAATTTATGGCCGAAGATCCCACCCTGCAACTTAAAAAGGATGAAGACACCGGGCAATCCATTTTGTCCGGCATGGGGGAACTTCACCTTGAAGTCATTATCAGTCGCATGCAGCGTGAATTCAATACAAAGGTAACTGTGGGAAAACCCCAGGTTGTTTACAGGGAAACCATTTTAAAAGAAGGTGAGGGATCTGCCGTATTTGACAATGAAATTGCAGGACAGCGTCACTTCGCAAAAGTTACACTAAAACTGACACCTCTGGAACGCGGCAGTAAAAACGAGTTTATATCTAAAGTTACCGAGGAAACCATACCGAATATTTTTATTCCCGCCATTGAAAAAGGGGTCATGGAATCTTTGGAAAGCGGATTCCTGATGGGCTATCCGGTGGTGGACGTTAAAGCGATCCTAACCGGAGGGGCATTCAAGGAATCCCTGGGCACGGAATTGGCTTATACGGTCAGTGCATCCATGGCATGCAAAAACGCTCTTGCCAACGGTGAACCGTTTCTCCTTGATCCGATTATGGATGTTGAGATTTTTGTTCCTGAAGCGTTTATGGGAGATGTCATCGGAGACCTTAATTCCCGCAAGGGGAAAATTGAATCCATAGCGCACAAAATGGACGCATTGGTAATTAAAGCGATTGTTCCTCTGGCGCGTATGTTCGGTTACTCCACTTCATTACGGTCAGCGACCCAGGGCCGAGGGACTTTTACCATGCAATTTTCCCATTTTGATCGAAGCTAACAACACGGTAACCGGCCCGAACGTTCTCTATGACGGTTTCTTTTTTCCATGGATCTCTTTTAGCATCTTTTCAATTTTTTCCCTTTTATCCGGATCTTCCATAAGTTCCAGAGCCCGTTTCAAGTGAAACGCCGCATTTTTAACATCATGTTTTTTCTTGTAATAAACCCCCAGGCAATAATGCGCCTCATCCAGCCTGCCCAGCTTACCGTAGGTTTCACCTAAAGAATAAAGCGCCTGGGGATAGTCATCGTTTTTTTCAATGAGTTCTTCAAATGTAACCGCTGCCTCATGTAAACGTCCAAGCTCCATCTGTGCGCGCCCAAGATAAAAAAATACTTCGGGATCGTTAGAGGAAATGCTTGCGGAATTTTCCAGTATATTTAATGCTTCCCGGTACTGACCGTCGAGAAAATAAATCTGGCCGAGATCTTTTAACATATACGGGTCGAAAGCATTTTTCACCAGAGCTCTTTTTAGGTGATCGATGGCATCTTTCCGATCACCAGTCCTGGCCAAAATCAACCCGTATCCGTATTGTGCCAGAGGATCTTCAGGGTGTTTTTCAACCGCTGCCTTAAACTTTCTTAACGCAACACTCTTGTCCCCGTAAACCGCAACCAGCCGGGTATGAACCCTTGAAAAATTATAAGCGTCAATGTGTGCTTCTATCTTTTTGTTTTGTTCGAGCCAGGTGTCGATATTGGCCATTCGTTCCTCTGTGGCAGGATGCGTGGTAAGATAAGTCGGGATCTGATCGGGACCGAACCATCGCCTGCTCCAGAGTTTTTTCAGCATCGTGAGCAACCCTTCTCCATTATATCCTGCTTTGGTCAGAGATATGAGACCGATTTGGTCCGCCTGGAACTCGTCCTCACGGCTGTATGACAGTTGCACGGACTGACCGGCAGCCGCAGACCCCATAGTTACCGCATTTGCCGCCGCCGCCGATCCTCCGACTCCGAGTAATATACCGGCCGCAATTCCGGCAAGGGTTGCGATGCCTATCTTTTGTGCTCTGTCTATCTGTTGGGAAATATGGCGGCACACAACATGAGCGATTTCATGGGAAAGTATCCCGGCCAACTCTTCTTCATTCTCCATGGCTTCCATAAGGCCGCTGTTTACAAAAACATGACCCGCAGGGGTTGCAAAAGCATTATATTCATCATTTTTTATTAAATAAAAATGATACTCAAAGGGCTGCGGCGGAAGGGATAAAACGATTTTCTGACCCAATTGATTAATATAGTTAACAATCAGAGAATCATTAATAACCTCATAATGTTTTATAATGACCTTCATTACTTCCCGGGACATTTCTTCTTCCTCTTGTATGGTAATGCACAAGGCCCCTTTTGGAACAAGAATGTTGATAATGAAAATCAAAACAAAGCAGAATAAAAATGCTTTCCTGATAATTCGCATAATTACCTCATCATTTAATATTTAAACAAAAATATATTCTTTTTTTTCAATCGTCAATAATCAATACATATATCCTTTCATCCTTTTCAAACCAGACGTTTTATGTTAGGATTTCTAACTATGGCACATATCATCTGTATCGCCAACCAGAAAGGTGGCGTTGGCAAAACCACTACAGCGGTAAATCTTTCCGCAGCGCTCGCGGTTTCTGAAAAAAGAACCCTCCTCGTCGATTGTGATCCCCAAGGAAACGCCACCACCGGTCTCGGCCTCGACAAAAACAAAATTTATCATACATTATACCACGGAATGATTGGTAAAGTTGCCGCTAGAAACCTGGTTATGAACAGCGACATAGATACTTTGAAAATCATCCCTTCACGGGTGGAGCTTATCGGTTTTGAGGTGGAGATGATGTCAAAACCCAAACGCGAAATGGTGTTAAAGAAACTTTTGGCTCAACTTGCGGATTCATTTGAATACATTATCATTGACTGTCCTCCCTCATTAAGTCTTCTGACGGTCAACGCGTTGACTGCGGCCGATTTTATGCTGATTCCCCTTCAGTGCGAATTTTATGCACTGGAAGGCCTGGGACAACTTTTGCAGACCATGAAGCGTATCAAGCATCATCTGAATCCGAAACTGAAAATTGTAGGTATTCTTCTTACCATGTTTGATAAAAGGACAAATTTGTCTCACCAGGTTGCTGAAGATGCTGAAAGATATTTCAAACATCTGGTATTCAAGACCATGGTTCCAAGGAATGTACGCTTGGGTGAAGCTCCAAGTTTCGGGAAGCCGATTTTGCTGTATGATGCCGCTTCCCCGGGCGCACAAAGTTATTTTAATCTGGCAAAAGAGATAATGGACAACGAAATTCACCGTCCGACTTGATTGAATAAAGGGCGAATTTTCAATAATAACCAACTAAAATCATACGCTATATCAATATGGAAACCGTAAAGAAAAAAGAAGAAGTCGAGTCAAAATTAAAAAAAACAAAAAAAATTGCCCTGGGAAGAGGCCTTGATTCCCTGCTACCCGATATCGAATATGTTGAAAGCGTATCAAAGGAATATTTTCAGTGCGATATCGAACTGATCCGCCCGAATCGTTACCAGCCCCGAATGCAGTTTTCTGAGGATGAACTTGAAGGAATGGCCCGTTCTATTAAAGAACAGGGAATCATCCAACCCCTTTTGGTTAGAAAGGACGATAACGGCTATGAACTTGTCACCGGTGAAAGACGCCTGCGTGCCGCAAAAAAGGCCGGACTCGACCAGGTGCCGGTCATTGTCAAGACCATTACGGACACAGATCTTCTGGAAATGTCCATTGTTGAAAATGTACAACGAGAAGATTTGAATCCCATGGAAGAGGCCGGGGCTTATTATCAGCTTATCGTCAAATTCGACCTCACCCAGGATCAGGTCGCTAAACGTGTAGGAAAAAGCAGGTCTGCCGTGGCCAATTTTTTAAGGCTCCGGCAACTGCCAGAACAAATCAAGGCCGACATAATAAACGATACTCTGAGTATGGGGCATGCACGGGCATTGCTGGGCGCCTCGAATTCAGCCCAACAACATGCAGCATGGCGGGCTGTTGTTTCCAAAGGGCTGTCGGTCAGGGAAACGGAACGTCTGATTAACCGTTTAAAAGCAGAAAACAAAAAACCGAAAAAATCTTCCACCGGTTCGGAGCAAAGACACCTTTTAAGTCTGGCGGAGGATCTTTCCCGTCGTTTTGGAACCAAGGTTCAAATCAAACGGCATGGGAAAAAGGGCAGGGTTGAAATTACGTTTTACAACAATGATGACCTTGATCGGGTGCTAACACTTCTGAAGCAGATATAACAAGATATAAAATCGCTTCGCGATTTTATGCAACGCGGCTACGCCGCTTAAAAAAAGAAATTCCTATACTATTAAGTTTATGTCTATTCATATCATAATCGACGGTTACAATCTGATTCGCAGTTCCAGTTCGCTAAGCACACTTGATCAACAGGACATTCAACTCGGCAGGCAAGCCCTTCTTCATACCCTTGCAGCATACAAAAAGATAAAACGTCACATGATTACGGTCGTTTTTGACGGAACCCATGCACTTGCTCTGTCACAGCACAAAGATCGAGTAAAAGGGATCAATATCAAATTTTCCCGCTGTGGAGAAACCGCCGATACCGTGATTAAAAAAATTGCAGCCAGGGAAAAGGAAAAAGCGTTGGTCGTGAGCTCCGACCGGGATGTTGTCAACTTCGCGGCTTCCCAGGGAGCAGCCACCATAAGCTCTCCTGCGTTTGAAGAAAAGATCACAATGTCTGTTTATATGGATACAAAGGGAATTGTAGATCAAACCCAGGACGGATGGGTTCCCAGCACAAAAAAGAAAGGTCCCAGCAGACGACTTTCAAAAAGAAAACGACAGAACCGGGTTAAAATTAAAAAACTTTAGTTTCAGAATAGACGGCCTGTCGTTTTTATTGACGACGGTATCATTATCTGGTACTCACTCGACGATTCTGAATAGTTTGAAATATAGCCTTGAGAGTTCACCACATGAATAAAACAAACAAAAAATCAGACCTGCAGCGGATCTGCGTAATGGACGGACAGGGCGGGGGCATCGGAAGCGCGGTAATAAAAAAGCTCAAAGACCTGTTTGGGGAAACCGTCGAAATTATCGCCTTAGGCACCAATGCTATTGCAACGTCTCAGATGCTTAAATCCAAAGCCAATCGCGGGGCTTCCGGAGAAAATGCAATTGTTCAGACCGTCGGAAAGGTCGATATTATCATTGGTACGGTGGGTATTATAATGGCGCATGCCATGATGGGAGAAGTGACACCGAAAATGGCGGAAGCAGTGGCAAGCAGTCGGGCAAAAAAACTGCTTATACCGCTTACCCAGGAGAATCTTGAAATTGTAGGAATCGCTTCAATTCCCCTTCCCCATCTTATCGAGGCGCTTATTCAGGAAAATTTGAAGAACTTTATTGATTTGCCCAAAGACGGATAATTCGGAACTAAAAAAATATTATAAAATAAATTAATTACAAAGAAGGAAAAAGTACCATGTGTGAAGCAAATGCATATCTGATTCAAAATGATGAAAAAAAGCTGATTATGGAGGCTGTTGATACGGTTGAACCTGAAGGTGACGGCATTAGACTCGTAAGTATCTTCGGAGATCAGAAATTTCTAAAAGCCCAGATTCATTCACTGGCCCTTGTGGACCACAATATCTTTCTTAAAGAATAATAAGTGTATAAAATTAGGTTGAAGGATTTTGGGCAAGCAGAACGGTTTAGATGAAAATACATTTAGCTAAGACCGCCGGTTTCTGCATGGGAGTACGCAGAGCCGTTGAAATGGTCCTAGATGCACCGAGCAAATACGAAAATCCTATCTGCACTTATGGACCTCTTATCCACAATCCCCAGGTTCTGAACCTTTTGGAAGAAAAAGGGATATTTGTTTTAAATAATATCCCCGACCACGGATCCGGTACCGTCCTGATCAGGGCCCACGGCGTTCCTCCCGAAACCAAGAAAAGTCTTGAAAAGACCGGTTTCAAAATTATTGATTCCACCTGCCCGAGGGTTATCAAAGTCCAGACCATCATCCGGAAACATGCAAAACAAGATTATGTATGCATTATTATCGGGGACAAGGATCATCCGGAAGTCATTGGCTTGCTCGGTTACGCAGGAGAAAAAGGGTATGCTGTCGACAATCTAAACGACCTTGATTGCCTTCCCCCCTTTGATAGGGCTATTATTGTTGCACAGACCACCCAGAACACGCTTTTTTTTGAAAAAGTAAAAAACTGGGCCATCCAAAAATTCCCCCACTATAAGATCTTTGATACAATTTGTGATTCAACAGCCCGTCGCCAGGCTGAGGTCCATCGCCTGGCTAATTCAGTAGATGCGGTTATTGTTGTGGGAGGGCATAACAGCGGGAACACCCAGCGGCTTGCCGAAATTGCACGGCAAACCGGAAAACCCACGTATCATATTGAAACAGAATCTGAGCTCGATTTAGACGCACTTTCTTCAATCCGGCACATAGGAATAACCGCCGGCGCTTCCACGCCGAACTGGATCATAAAAAGAATCTATAGAACCCTGGAAACCATTCCTTTTACAAAGGCAAAGAGCTGGCGCAGTATTATTTTTGCTGTTCAGCGCTCACTTCTTCTCACAAATATCTATGTGGCTTTGGGAGCCGGATGTTTGTGCTATGCCTGTACAAAACTCCAGGATATTACCAACTATTTGCCCAATGTGCTTATGGCCATGCTTTATGTTCAGTCCATGCATATTCTCAACAATCTTATCGGCAAAAAGGCGGACCGATACAATGATCCTGACAGATCTTCTTTTTATGATAGAAAGAAGGTCCTGCTTATGCTTCTTGCTTTCTTCGCAGGCGGCGCCGGACTGTTGACCGCTTATACAATGGGACCCGTCCCTTTTTTGGTTCTTTTCGTTATGAGTATAATGGGCCTGTCTTATAATTTAAGACTTCTCCCGGAACGTTTTTTCCACGGCAAGTACCGGAGAATACGGGATGTCCCGGGATCAAAAACAATTCTGATTGCAATGGCATGGGGAATCGTTACTGCGGTGTTGCCTTCCTTATCTGTGTCGAAACATATGGTTCTGAGTGCTGTATTGGTATTTCTTTGGTCCACAAGCCTTGTTTTTGTGAGAACTGCATTTTTTGATATTCTTGATATGCAAGGAGACCGTATTGTGGGAAAAGAGACACTTCCTATACTGATGGGAGAAAAGCGAGCCCTGCGCCTTTTAAAAACCATACTGATAATAAATATCGGTATGTTGCTGGTATCCGGCACATTTCATTTTATTTCAACCCTTGGATTCGCACTTGCAATCTGTCCGGTTTTTATTTTTATTGTCCTATCCGCCCATGAACTGGGCTATATGCTTCCCGGCACCAGGTTGGAATTTCTGGTTGAAACTAACTTCATTACTGCAGGTGTTATTACGCTGATCTGGTCTCTGTTTTCCTAAAAGATTAAGCCACTTGTCAATCCGTCTATTTCCAAATCTTTGGTTCCGTACCCTTAAAAAGCCTTTTGATATTATCTTTATGGCGAAAATAGATTGTTATCGCTGTTACAACAGCGCATCCTGTCAGGACACCGGATCCGGTTGACTGCCAAATCGCAACGGGAAGGATCGCGGCGGCGGCAAGTGATGCCACTGCGACCATGTTAAGCCAGCAAACAAACAGGATAAAAACAAGAGTCACAACCACAAATGCCACGGGTGAAATTACAGCAAAGCACCCTGCAGCAGTTGCGACCCCTTTGCCTCCTTTTTTAAACCCCATGTAAACCGGATAAAGGTGACCTGAAAAAGCCGCAAGTGACACAACTGAAATGTAAATTTCACCCCACAAACTGTTCGGAGTTGTCAGTACACCCGCAATCCATACCGGAATAGCCCCTTTAAGCATGTCCCCAATAAGTGTCAGAACTCCAAGAGTCGGTCCGGCGATGCGTCCAACATTGGTCGCACCGATGTTTCCGCTTCCCTCACGCCGGATATCCACGGAAGTAAACAACCGGGTCAAAACAATGCCCCATGGGATGGAACCGAGCATATAGGCGAAAACAGGCAGCACCAAAAACTTTATCATTTAAACAACTCCATGTTGTTATTTTGATGAAAACATTCCGGATACATGATAATAAATACATTCAGAGTTCAGCATTTATTTATCATAAAAATATTGATTGTACTATATCACCATATGCAGCAAGATCAAGATGAATTAGTTCGTAACAATTCGAAAGGATAGCCATTTTACGTGCAACCCGTAAAAATGCCCATAGAAGATATTTTAGATCTTCATACTTTTAAACCAAAAGACCTGCCGGATCTTTTTGTGGATTATTTTGAAGCTTGCATTGACGAAGGCATCTACTCTGTAAGAATTGTTCATGGAAAGGGCCTGGGAATTTTAAAAAAGCGGGTTCAGGGGCTTTTGAAAAAAAATTCCATGGTAAAATCTTTTCAAGATGCGCCCCCTGAAGCCGGAGGCTGGGGGGCTACCCTGGTGGAACTCAAAAGTACATAGGACGCAGTTTTTCCGAATAGGTATTAAACAACTATGTTGTCAGACGTACAAAAACAAGAAATGTGCCGGTTTGCCGACCGGATTACACCCAAAAGCTGGAATGTGGTGCCGCGGCCAGAAGATGAAATCAAAGAACCGGGCATTCTAAATATCCTTATCAGTATTCAGAAACCGGAAAGTGAAGTTTTCACAGATTATTTCGGGAATAAATGCTACCTGTGTGAAAGCAAGGATGGTATCAGATATTTTGAAAACAGATATGGTGACGTTTTTTTAAAAAATCAAGTCAAACCTGCCCTTGGCATGGTGTCGGGACGTATGGTTTTTAAAGATCTGAAAACATACATGACAGACCGAAAGGGTAAGGTGGCCAAAATTACAATTAAATTATGGCCTTACCTCGGAGACTGGAAGGGAACGCTGATTCACGAGCTGGCACATGTTGCGGTTTACAGATATTACGCGTTTAAAACCAGAGACTATAGAAAAAAAGCCCTTTTCAAAAACCCCTGGGACATTGACACCAAAACGCTTTTTATTCGCAAAACATTGCTGCGTGAAGGCCACCATGGCTCTGCATTCCAGAGAGCGTTTTCCACTCTTGCAAAAAGAGCCATCCGGGAATTTGGCGCCGAAATACCCTCAGATGATATATTTTGGATAACCGTTCGATATGAATTGAAAAAATATAAAAGAAGGTAACTTCTCAATAAGTTCTGGTGTATGAAATGATCATATTGACCCGGCCCCATAATTTATTGGGATGTTACAAATGAAGAAGAAAATATTAAAATTTTGAATTGTGAATGCAAATTTTAGCTGTTACCTGAATTGCCCAATATGTAAAAAATGTAACATAAACTATGGTATTTATTTCACAATATTATGCTAAGCCCATTTTCATTTTAGATAACTAGTTGAAATTTAACGATGGTAAAAAATTGTTCGGTTCTGCATAGTTTTTGCATGTAAACTATAAATTCAGTCAGTACAGATAAGATAAGCAAAACGTTACATAAAGGGGGACAAAGGAAATTAAACTGGTTAACCGGTACTGCATCAGTTGTAGATGAGATAATGTATTTGTAACCAGCGATCCAGTCCCTGAACCAGCAACCATGCTTCTTTTGGACTCCGGTTTACTTGCCATGGCAGTATTTGGACGAAAAAAGTTTTTTAAATAGTAGGCTATCTTTGCCATGACCAATACACTATCTGATAATGGAAGACGGCGCTTAGGAATTGACAGGCGGCAGTTTTCATATACTTCATATATACCGGAACGCAGATCCGGCAAAGAACGAAGAAGTGGGAACGATAGAAGGTTAAAACCAAGAATATCAAAATAACGAAGATAGTCAAAAAAGGCAGGGCTTATATAGCGTTGCTTTTTGTTTGACAATGTATGGGTTATAGGGCTTTATCAGAAATCCGAAAATATTGCCTGGGCCTTTTGAAGCGAAGCATGATCGTCAATCCCCATGGTTTCACTCTCATCTTCTGCCAAAAGATATCCAACGGGTTGTCCGTCATCGACCATATACTCAATGAGATCCGTAAAAAAAAACTCCTCTATGGCGGTTGTTTTGCCATTTATTTCTTTATGCACGATCTGAGGCCGTGAGGCCATGATCGGCAGATACTTTTCTAAGGCCCTCTTTTTTACAGCGTAAATCCCTGAATTACAAATAGTTAAAGCCGCTTGTTTTTCCAGCGGATAGTCCTTCCAGTATTTCCATTCGGTTATTTTACGAACACGGTCTCCTTGGGTTTCAAGAAGGCCGTATTGCTTTTTATTATCCGGACAAAATCCTAGAATGACAAGGTCGAACGTTTCAAGGTGGAGAACAAGCTGCATATAGGTTGCCTTTTTGACAAAAGGAACATCTCCCATGGTGATAATAAACTTAGAACACGGTTGTGATTCAATAAATGATCGGGCGGCTAAAATAGCACCGCCGGTGCCATTAAGAACTAGCTGTTCACAATAGGTGATATCCAAATGGCGGGTTTCCGTAATCACATCTTCTTTGCAATGATTGACAATAAGCGCTTTTTGGCCGGCCGGCAAGTTCGCCAACAGATGGAGTAAAATTGGATGGCTGCCTTCAAAGGTTGAAGTTCCGGGCCACAGCGGCAAAAGTGTTTTATTTCCCTCATAGCCTGTCATTCTGCTGCCACGACCGGCCACCATAATAATTGATGCAATTTCGGAATCGAATTGAGTTTCAGGTCGCATGGTTTCAGTCCTTGGAAGGTGATTATAATATAATTATCATAATGCAGAAAGAAGGTCAAACCTAGAATGAGGTTGCCTTGGTATCCGTACCCTGCACAAATTCAAGAAACATATTTCTCTGAAACCTTTGACAAAAACCGGAACAAGCGCTCTGGTATGGCCCCTGGATCCATACCGCACACCGGGGCGCTTGGCCGGTTGCCGGGTAACAGCTTTTTGAAGCCGGTGAGCCAGGCGGCTGTTTGCATGCTGGAAAATGAGATTTTTAAAACAAAGGATGGAAAGAGGGTAGCAGAAACAACAAAGGGTTATGGCATGAACCATAACCCTTTTGAAATTATTGGTGCCGAGGGACAGAATCGAACTGCCGACACGGGGATTTTCAGTCCCCTGCTCTACCGACTGAGCTACCTCGGCGTATTAAAATTAAGCTAATACTGCTATTAGAAGCACTGTTTTTTGTCAAGATTTATTTTGCCCCATATCTCCAAAAATATACTGCAACAAAACCGATGCTGCAAGGGTTGCGGTTTGGGCTCTCAAGATTCGGGGTCCAAGTGCGGTGGTAACAAATCCCCGGTTTCTGGCACTTTCAATCTCCCGGGAGGTCAATCCCCCTTCCGGACCCAGCACGGCAAAAATAGTTTTAATTTGCCGGTCGGGTTTGGGCAATTGGGAATTGCCCGATTTAAACTCATTTTCCCAAAAAACGATTTTTAAGTCGAAAGACGCTCCGAGACCCAGCATTTCTTCAAAGGATACGGTTTCACCGATTTCTATCATCCGGCCGCGTTTGCACTGCTTAAGCGCTTCTTTTGCAATTTTTTTCCACCGTTGGGACCGCGCTGAGATTTGTTTTTTGTCGGGTCTGGAAACGGATCGTTCGGCAAAAAAAGGGATCCATTTTGTTATCCCGAGTTCGGTAAGCTGCCGGACAAGACCGTCCATTTTCTTTTCTTTTAAAAATGCCTGGGCAATAGCAATCTGGACCGGAGACTCGGCGCTTGAAGGAAAGCTGTCGGTTATGGAAACGTTTATGCGTTCCGGAGAGAAAGAGATGATTTCGGCCCGGTATTCAGCCCCTCTGCCGTCATAAAGGCCTATTTTATCGCCCGGTTTAAGCCGCAACACGGTTTTAATGTGCCGGGCATCAGAACCGGTAATAATAGATGTTGAACCGAAGATTTTTGATGGTTCGATAAAAAAATACCGCATATTCTTCTTTATAATTCAGCCATGCATATTGTAAATCATTTTTTTGGCAAATCCATTGCTATTCCGTGTTAATCCAAATCAAAAGCAAATTTTACAAAAAACAGGGCAAACGCATTTGACTCCCAATACAGGGGGAACGCTCCACGACGGCGTATATCTCTTTCCAACCGACTGAAACTTGTGCTTAATCACCCGTAAGCCCGAGCCGCGCCGGAGTTATTAAGAACAATTTGTTGCTAATTTATATCATTGATTTTATTGCCATAAGTTCATTCGGCTCGGACAAACGCGTGTTAAAGCCCTTCAAACAGTCAGTCGGTTTCCAAGAGAAACACGCCGTCGCTACGCTGCACCGAAATCAAATGCGTTTACCCTGTTACAAAGAACCAAATATCTTGACACACTGTATGCCCTGTGGTAAATTTCCTTTGATTATAGGGCGGTTATTTATAATATGCGGCATGTTATGGTAAACAGGGGGTTGATATGACGAGCAATGATGATCCCGACAAGAAAATTGAAAAGGTTGAATCCACAGAAGACGAAGAAATTATCGAACTTAAAGAAGAAGCCATTGATATGTCTCAAGATGAGGAAGAAATTATCGACCTTCTGGAGGCAACCGATGAATCTGACGTGGAAGTTATAACGCAAGGCGGGGTCGCCCAAGAGCCGGAATCCGCACAAGACCCGGAAATCATCGAACTCGAAGAAGAAACATTCAATGTATTTCAAGACGATGAGGAAATTATCGACCTTCTGGAGGCAACCGATGAACCTGACGTGGAAGATGAAAAGCAAGGCGGTGTCGCCCAAGAAGTGGAATCATCAGAAGAGATCATAGCATTAACCGAGGCAATGAGCGATACCCCCCAGGAAATAGAGGAAATCGGCGAGCATCTCCATATCACCGCGAATACCTCTGAGGAAGTAGAAGATCTTACGGATTTACATGCAGATCTTTTTGAAGAACCTGGTGTATTCGATGATGAATTAGGCCAGGAAGTAGCGGATGATCAGGCATTGGGTGATGATTTTGTCGATTCACTGGGCATGGAGCTCGACTCTAAAGAAGATATTTCGGAGGATGTGCTTGAGTCTGAAAAGGTGTCGGATGCACAGATGGAAGCAGCTTTGGAGCGGGTTATAAAAAAAATGTTTTATGAAAAGATCGATGGTATTCTTGTTGAGGTGATTGAAAAAACGGTCACACGAGAAATAGAAAGATTAAAAAGTATCCTGCTCCAAGATGCGGCGGGAAATGAAAAATGATCTTTTCTTTATACAATAAATATTATGTTGCCTGATTGATCTGAGCATACATAAAATTTGAATTCATAAAACAATCGAGGATAACATTTCAATAAGTTCTGGTATATGAAATAATCATATTGACCCGCCTACTGGTAATAAAATGCAACCTGTCTGGAACTCGCATATAAGTGAGCCTAAAGAAAAAACAGCAGCCAATCCTTTAATACCCGTTGATTAAAGGCGCCATCATAGATTTAAATGATAATTTCTCTGAAGCGTTGTTTTTCCTTAAGGCTCACTAATCTGCTCAAACAGCCAGACAGGTTGCATTTTATCACCAGTAGGCTCCCTAATTTATTGAGGAGTTACAATCGGGGATTATTCAATAATCCCCTTTTCAATTTATTACCTGTATCCGTATGCTGCGTGCGATACGCGCAACGCAAGAACTTGAGAGCTTTGAAAAACGTTCAGTTTTGTTCAAGGCCAAGGAAGGTGAAAATTTTAACCACAGGAATACATGGAGTATTTTGAGGATTAAAATTTGAGCCTGACGCAGGCATTGGGCAAAAGGGGGCGTTTTGCAAAGCTCTCAACTTAGGGGCTCCGCCCCAATGTCAATAATGGAGTAAAATATTTATGAGTTCCGATCTTCTGAATAAAGGTTATGAACCCCATGATGTGGAAAAACGTTGGTACGATTTCTGGGAAAAAGAATTGCTGTTTGCGGCAAACGAGGAAAAAACCGATCAAAAATGCTATTCCATTGTAATTCCTCCACCCAATGTCACCGGCGTTCTTCACATGGGTCACGCACTGAATAATACATTGCAGGATATTCTCTGCCGATACCGGAGATTGCGTGGCGATAATGTCCTGTGGATGCCCGGTACCGACCATGCAGGAATTGCCACACAAAATGTTGTAGAAAAAAAGCTCGCCGAGGAGGGAATGGATCGCCACCAGGTGGGCAGGGAAAAGTTCATTGAGGCGGTTTGGGAATGGCGAAGTGAATATGGCAACGCCATCATCAATCAACTGAAACGTCTTGGCGCTTCATGTGATTGGGAGCGTGAGCGCTTTACCATGGATGAGGGACTTTCAAGAGCCGTGCGCAAGGTTTTTGTAAACCTTTACCACGAAGGTCTTATCTATCGCGGCAATTACATTATCAACTGGTGCCACCGCTGCCATACGGCACTTGCTGATCTTGAGGTCGAACATGAAGCGCATGAAGGTCATCTGTATCATATTCGGTATCCTTTTACAGACGGAACCGGGGGCATCGTTGTTGCAACCACCCGACCGGAAACTATGTTGGGAGATACGGCCGTAGCCGTAAATCCAAACGACGAGCGGTACCAGGGTACTGATTCCCTTCAGGTGATTCTTCCCCTTATGAACCGAACCATTCCAATCATTAAAGACAAATATGTGGACATGACCTTTGGAACCGGCGCATTAAAGATTACACCCGCCCATGATCCCAACGACTTTGAGATCGGAAACCACCATAACCTGGAACGTATAAAAGTTATCGGTGATGACGGCCGGATGACATCGGAAGCCGGCAGGTTCAAAGGTCTTGATCGATTCGAGTGCAGGAAGGCCGTGCTTAATGCGCTTAAAGAAGAGGGGCTTCTTGAAAAAATCGAGCCATACCAGCACAGCATCGGTCACTGTTACCGGTGTAAGACTATAATTGAACCTAATTTGTCAAAACAGTGGTTTATCCGGACAAAGCCCCTTGCAAAAAAAGCCATTGATGCGGTTAAGAACGGTGATACCAAGATCATTCCTGAAATATGGACCAAGACTTATTTTGAGTGGATGAACAACATCAGGGACTGGTGTATTTCCCGGCAGATATGGTGGGGACACCAGATCCCGGCATGGACGTGCGAGGGGTGTCAGGAAATAATTGTTGCCCCGGATATGCCGGCAACATGTCCGGCGTGTGGCGGAACAAATCTTATACAGGACACGGACGTACTGGATACCTGGTTCAGTTCGGCCCTGTGGCCTTTTTCAACCATGGGATGGCCGGATCAGACACCGCTGTTAAAATTGTTTTATCCCACATCGGTTCTTGTTACGGGTTTTGATATTCTCTTTTTCTGGGTGGCCAGAATGATGATGATGGGTATCCATTTTATGGGGGAGGTTCCCTTTAAAGATGTGTATGTGCATGCTCTGGTTCGTGATGAAGCCGGAAAAAAAATGAGCAAGTCCACGGGAAATGTCATCGACCCTTTGATTATTATTGACCGCTATGGAACCGACGCATTCCGCTTTACCCTGGCCGCTTTTGCAGCCCAGGGCAGGGATGTAAAGATGTCTGAAAAGCGCGTTGAAGGCTACCGTAATTTTATCAACAAGATCTGGAACGCCGCTCGTTTTGCCCTGACGCACATAAATAAATCCTATAACGACATAACACCTCAATCCCTTTCCCTTGTGGACCGGTGGATTCTGTCCAGACTTCATCGTGTGAGCGGCAAAGTTTCCGAAGCCCTTGAAAATTACCGGTTTAATGATGCGGCAGGAGCGATTTACAATTTTGTATGGCATGAATTCTGCGACTGGTATCTTGAGGCCGTTAAACCCGCGTTGTACGGAAAAGAGGGACAGAACCGGCAACAAGCAACCTTGGGCGTGTTGTGGCGTGTTCTGCATGATACACTGATTTTGCTTCATCCTTTCATACCTTTTATTACGGAAGAAATCTGGCATAAACTTCCGGGCACACAAGGCTCCATCATGAAAGCGGTGTTTCCGTTATATGCCGACAATGATCACGGCATACAACGGGATGAGGAAGCGGAATCAGATATGGGTCTTATTTCCGGGATAATCACCGGCATCAGAAATATAAGGGGTGAGATGAATATTTCACCATCATTATCTTTGGCCGTTTCGGCCCAGTCCCGGGACGAATCAACAATGAAAACCATACAACAACACCGGGACATGATCATTAACCTTGCCAGACTTAACTCTTTATCTGTGGGAAATGCGGTTGAAAGACCAAAGTCCGCGGCAACGGTTGTTGTAGATGATGCCACGATTTTTGTTTCACTAGAAGGAATTGTCGATTTTGCAAAGGAGATTGAACGGCTTGAAAAAGAAATCAATAAACTGACCAATGAATCGGCCGCGGTTTCAAAGAAACTGAACAATGAAGATTTTCTCAAAAAGGCGCCCGTAGAGGTGGTGGAAAAAGTAAAAGCAAAGCACGATGTTTTTGTTGAAAAACAGCAAAAACTGTTGTCCAATCTGAATAAAATCAAAGAGCTTGAGGCCTAACGAGAGTCACTCATGAACTCAACACAGCATCTCATAGAAATAGCCCTGAAAGAAGACATGGGGTCCGGAGATATTACAACGGATAATCTCGTAGATCCCGATCTTGAAGGTAAAGGCGTCATCATCGCCAAAGAACCTTTTGTCATTGCAGGTTTTGATGTGGCCTGTCAGGTTTTTAAGTACCTTAATGCCGACGTTATAGTTATATCTGATTATACTGACGGCGATTTTGTAAAACAAGGTAAAACCATAGCAACCGTTGAGGGTAACCTCCGCGCCCTGCTTTCAGGTGAGCGAACCGCCTTGAATTTTCTTCAGCGTCTTTCGGGTATTGCCACCTGTGTGCGCTCCTATGTGGATGAACTCAAAAATAAACGAGTGCGCCTTGTGGATACCCGCAAGACTACACCGGGATGGCGTGTATTGGAAAAATATGCCGTTAGAGTGGGAGGAGCCCATAACCACCGGATGGGGCTATATGACGGTGTGTTGATCAAGGATAATCACATTGCTGCCTGCGGGGGGATACAAAAGGCTGTTGACCGTATCCGAACCCGGGTATCCCATCTTGTCAAAATAGAAGTAGAGGTGTCCACTTTTGACCAGGTCAAGGACGCGCTCAAGGCCGGTGCAGAGGTTGTCATGCTTGACAATATGAGCATAGGGCAGATAAAAGAAGCTGTGGCTTTTATTAATAAAAAGGCACTGGTTGAAGTGTCGGGGAATATAACCAAAAGCGGTCTTAACTCCCTGGCAGATGCCGGGGTAGATATCATATCCGTAGGCGCCCTGACCCATTCTGCGGGATGCGTGGATATGAGTATGAGGATCGAGGCAGCTGATTAGTGTCCATCCATAAATGGTTTTTTTGCCCCATATCTGTGTTATGTTCAAAAAATAATCCTCGGAATATTAAACATATGCCTGTGGTTATTTTTTTCACATGCCTTGATCTTGAACAAAAATCCTCATTTCTGGATGCACACTAATTAGGTCATATGATACCCGTACGTGATACCATACCTTCCAAAAATTATCCGGTTGTTAATAATACGATCATTGGTATCAACGTGGTGGTCTATCTGGTACAGATAGCGCTGGTTCCGGATTTAAATCGTTTTACCTATATTTATGGTCTTGTCCCCGCCCGTTATTCGATTCCCCAGATTACCGCTTATTTTACCACGGGCCAGCAGCTTTTCTCTTTGCTTTCTTTTATGTTTCTCCACGGCGGATTCTGGCATCTTCTGGGCAATATGTGGTTTCTCTACATTTTTGGCGATAACATCGAAGATCGTCTCGGGCCCTTTCGTTATCTGGTTTTTTACCTGCTTTGCGGAATGATATCCGGCTTTACCCATCTTATTTTCAACCTTCATTCCAATATCCCCACCATCGGAGCCAGCGGGGCTATCGCCGGCGTCATGGGCGCTTATTTGATTCTTCATCCCAATGCAAAGATATTAACTCTGATTCCCATTATCTTTATCCCCTGGTTTGTTGAAATTCCAGCGTTTTTCTTTTTAGGTTTCTGGTTTGTTATCCAGTTTATCAGTGTTGCCGGGAGCCCCGGAGGGGCTGGTGGTATTGCCTGGTGGGCTCATATCGGCGGTTTTATTTTCGGTATGATTTTTTTAAAGATTCTGCTTGCCTTGCCCGGGACCGGTGTCAGCGTCCCGATGCGCAAGGTGACCGCAAAAAGAAAAACGCACCGCCTGCAGGTTATCCGGCCCGTGGGTCCGGGAAAAGATCCTCACCTCTATGGGGTAATAAGCATCACATCATTTGAAGCGCTTACCGGAACGCTTAAGCTGGTCAATATCCCCTGGGGTTTTCAAAAACGGCTGGTAAGAGTAACCGTCCCTGCCGGCGTGCAAGCAGGGAGCAAGCTTCGGCTGAAAGGTTTGGGCAAAATAACACCTGACGGCCTCCGGGGGGATTTGTTTCTTAAGGTGGCGATTGAATAGATGTCTCTATACTGGGGTGGTGAAAATCGCCGTGTATACAGATGGAATTTTAATCCCATTTTTGTTCCTTATCTTAAGGTGTCAGGTTTCAGGAATGATGAACAGAGGCGCTGGCACCTGACATCTGAAACCAGGCATACAGGAAGGAATAAATATGGGATATTTTTTAAAGCCATATTATGGGCAATTTTAATCATCCCAGCGCTAACTTAAGTACCAGGCTATAAATCTCGATCCCAAAAACACATAAGCAATTGCGCCGACAGACAAAAAAGGGCCGAAGGGGATAGCAAACTTCATATTTTTATTTTTGATGAGCATCATGGTTATGCCGACGCATGAACCGATAAGCGATGACGCAAAAATAGTAAAAATCACCCCTTTCCAGCCGATAATGGTTCCCATCATTGCCAGAAGTTTGATATCACCGCCCCCCATTCCATCTCTGTGGGCAATCAGATTATATGCCCATGCAACAAACCAAAGACTCCCCCCTCCGAGAACCAAGCCGAGCACCGACGCTTTAAAACTTATTGTGGGCAATGCAAAAGAGGCGGCAAGACCCATGGGGATTCCGGGAATCGTGATGATATCCGGTATGATTTGGTGATCAAGATCGATAAATGTTATTACAATTAATGATGAGATAAAAACAAAATATACCAAACTTTCCAGGGACAGACCAAACTTAAACACAAGGGCCACGGCAACAATTCCGTTCATCAGTTCAACCAGCGGATACCGAAAAGATATCCGTGCATCACAATTGCGGCATCTGCCTTTAAGCCAGATATAACTTAACACAGGAATATTGTCATAAAATCGAACGGGGCGGTTGCAGCTTGGACAGATTGAACGGGGAGGATCTGCAATAGATTTTGAGGTTGGCAGCCGGTATATGCAGACATTTAAAAAGCTTCCGATGCACATGCCGAATATGAAAATGAAGCTCGCGGTCAAAAAATTAAACATGTTTCGTATGTGGTCCTCTTGAATTTATGATCGGATAATAGTAAGTGACATCACCGAGTCATATATCTGATAACATATCCTGTCCGTTTTTATATATGGTGATTATGTTCGTGTCAAAACAAGTTTTTTTGTGTCACGTCGGTTGGAAAGATATGCACGCCGTGGTGGAGCGCTCCCCCCGTATCGGGATATAAATGCGTTTGCCTTGGCCGGACAGGGCAAAAAACTCGATATGCTAAAAAAGAACCATCCGGTGTGCTTTGAATTTGATATTGACTATGAATGCATAAAATCGGATAAGGTTTGTGTACCATTTTTAAAGAATTTAACAAATAATTTGAGAAAAGAGGGTGATGCTATGAGTATGAATGTAGTCGCAAAGATTGATGATCTTGTAAAGGTAAAACATGTGCTTGCCAGCGTTTTTGATAAAACCGGTCTTGAAGCGTTCATACCTGAATTGCTGAAGATAAATCCTGAGATAAGAATTTTTTCAACAGGAGGCACGTACAAGAAGATAAAAGAGATTCTCGGGGCGGACGCCGAATCCTGTCTTACCCAGGTTTCTGATTACACAGGTCAGCCGGAAACCCAGGGCGGTCTTGTAAAGACACTTGATTTTAAAATATATCTCGGCTTGCTCACCGAAACGTACAATGACGCCCATAATGATGATATAAAACGAACGGGTTCCGTTCCTATCGACATGGTTATCGGCAATCTGTATCCTTTTAAGGATACCATCTCACAACCCGACGTCACCGTTGAACAGGCTCGTGGGAATATCGATATCGGCGGGCCATGTATGATAAGGGCTTCGGCCAAAAATTATATAAGAGTGGCATCTGTTGTTGATCCCTCCGACTATGAATCGATTCTGTACGAGATGAAAGCGAATCACGGATCCATATCCCTGGAACTTCGTTTTCGGCTGGCACAAAAGGCGTTTGAATATACTGCCGTCTACGACCGTACGATTGCCGACTTTTTGGGTTCCAGAGCCATTGAGGATGTCACGGAATGTTATGAATATTAAGAGACGCCATCACTGGTATCTCTTACGATCTAGGGTAGGTCAAACACGCTGGAACAAAAAGCATATCACAAACAACGAAAACGATAATATTCTTTCGTGCGGTTAATATTTTGTGTTTTCGGGGTGATATTTAATAATTTTCTGCCGGAAAAAAAGGAGAGAACAATGACACAGGATCTGAAAAAAATGTACCGAACGATAATGGATGACCACTTTCCTCCCAATATGGAAATCAGTTTTGTGGATCAGGATAAACGGCAAACCCTGTTTTATGAAAAAGTCTCCTGGACCATCGATAACATCCAAAAAGGGTTAAGATACGGTGAAAATCCTGGTCAGGAAGCAGCGCTTTACAAGTTGATAAACGGAAACCTGATTCTGGGGGAAACCGAAACCATTCAGCCGGGCCAATATCTGGCTTCGGATATTGAACTGCTACAATCCGGAAAGCATCCCGGCAAAACCAATCTGACCGATGCGGACAATTCCTTGAACATCCTGAGATATTTTGTGGATAAACCCACGGCCGTCATTGTCAAGCACAACAACCCCTGTGGTGTTGCCAGATCCGATACATTGGTCGACGCATATCAAAAGGCAAACATTGCAGACCGGGTGGCGGCCTTTGGAGGATGTATTGCACTAAACAGAGCGATTGACCGGGCAACGGCTCAAGCCATTACCGAACAATACGCCGAAGTTGTGGTTGCTCCGGATTTTGAAGAAGGGATCATGGATATCTTTGCCAAGAAAAAAAATCTCAGGGTTATCCGTATCGCGAATATTGACCGGTTGCAGACATTTGTGGGAAAAAGATGTGTGGAATTCAAAAGTTTGATAGACGGCGGTATTATCGCCCAATGGTCTTTTGTTCCTGCCGCTCGCAGCAAGGCGGATCTAAAACTTGCCGAATGCGATTATAAGGGTAAGCATTACCGGATCAACCGGGCGCCCACCGAACAGGAATACGAAAACATGCTCTTTGGATGGCTGGTGGAATCCGGGGTTACATCAAATTCAGTGATTTATGTTAAAGACCAAGTCACCGTGGGCATCGGAACCGGTGAGCAGGACCGGGTCGGCGTCGCAGAAATCGCAAGAGACAAGGCCTATCGAAAGCTGGCCGACCGTTACTGCTTTGAAATGCATGGTATTCCCTATAACGATCTGAAAGATGAAAATAAAAAGGCGGAAATTGATGATAAGGTTTCCAATGAAAACGGCGGGCTGATTGGCGCTGCCATGGTCAGTGATGCCTTTTTTCCGTTTAGAGACGGGGTGGACGTGGGACTCCGGGAAGGGGTGACTTCTGTAATTCAACCGGGCGGATCAGAAAATGACTACCAGTCCATCGAGGCCTGTAACGAGGCCGGCGCTACAATGGTCTATACCGGGCAGAGGAGTTTCAAACATTAAAGGATTGGTGGGGCAGCGACGATGTTGTCCCACTAAAAAATATTTTAAAATTGGAAAGTTGACATTGGATATTAACTGCCCCGCCAAAGGCTGTTGGCGGGGTTTTTTTGTTCGTTACGCCAGGCAAACAAAAAGGCAGAGCTCTTTCTTAAATTGCGTCTTTACTAATACCTAAGCTTACTTCTCAAATTTTTTCTTGATTTTTGCCATGCCTACCCGCACCAAATCATCTGTTTCAATTATATTTGATCGGCAACTTGGTATTTTCATCAAATACTTTGTTCTTATCTGATATGGTATACCCTAAAGCTAAAACAAGCTTTCGTTTGGTTTCTATTCTACATGCCCTTCCTTGCTCTATCCGCGTAATCGTTAACGGTGATACATTGGCCTTTCTGGCGAGTTCGGCCTTGCTTATCATGAGAGATTCTCTTAATTTTCTCAGGGAGTTGTTATTCATTTAATAACCTCAGGAACCGGCGTGTCTTCATGTTGAATATTATAAGAATATTTTCCGGATGTTTTATAGTTACACCAAAATTATTTCGTCGACCTAAACATCCTCGATATCCGGCAATTCGTTTCCAGAAAACGCGGTAAATAAGCAGACCATAATAACACACAGACAAAAAAAGGTCGCTATTGCTACAATCATCAGTAAAATTTTAAACATGATTGCTCACCACCTTGAATATTTAGGTAAAAACAATTTTTATATATCCCATCATAAAAACTCAGTCTGTGTTCTTCATTAACATATGCAAATACCATGCAAAATCATCGAGTTGCAACAAATTGTTGTGGATATTGTGGATTTTCAAATAGTTATGGCTGGTATAATTCGAAAACAGGGATACGAATGGATTGAAAACCATCATAACTTGTGGAATAAATTATAGAAAAATATGGAAAGATTTTCCTATTTTCAGGAGAATAGACTCATGATTTAGGTCGCTGAGGCGGTCGTTTGGACCGTCGCGAAACCTTATAGTGTATCATGTAAATTTGTAAGGTTCGCGACATGGTCAGGCGGGAAGGATGCAAACTAGTTAATAACCCGGAGTTTTTCGTCCAAGGTTTTCACCGGCGGAATTACCGGCGGCTGGTAGATCATGTAGCTTTGTATTGGATACCGAGTCCCTTTTTTATGTGTTTTCTCCAGACCATCCACAAACAACTCAAGATCTTTTGCCGGAAACGAAAAAAACATCTCACACTCGTCGGTTCCTGCCAGGATCCGTTCGCCTCGCCCGGGATGAACCAAGGCAGGTTTTCCTGACAAATAGGGTTTTATTGCGGAAAGACAGGAAAGGCCAAAGCCCGTGGTGGATGATTCGATCAACTGCCCTGAATGATAAAGGAAACCGGATGCCAAACGGGCCATTTGGGCAGGGGTTCCATAGATCACAACCAGATCGGGATCAACCGGCGTTTTATCCAGAGGGAACATGGCAATTCCTTTAATTTTTCCTGCCGGAATCGGATCCAGCTGCTCGGTTACTCTTTGAGCGAGTTCAATCGTATCGAAATAGCCCATGTCTAAAAAGTATGTTGCTAAATCATTCCGATCATCAAGTTTTTTCAATCCTAACGCCGCCAGACATGGGGAACAGTTAATGTCTTCTGCCAATACACCTGCGAATCTTCCCCACCGTCTTGCAAGTGTCGTCCATTGACATAGGGAAATTTGGATTCCATATTTCAAGGGTCTCATAAATCCTTGTGGAAGCGAATTTTCCTCTTTGATAATTTTAACTCCAAGGGGATAGGACTGGGGGCGGATCATCTGAGAGATCTTGTCGGCGTAGGTTTGAATATCCATGTTTTCCTCCTTTCTTTATCTTGAAAAGATTTAAAACAGCTTTAAATATTCTTGAAGGGTTATCTTGTTTCTCACATCCAATTGTGGGCAATCCTCAGGCCCTTTTTTCCCATCAGTTACCAGTAAGGCGAACACCATACACGTGGGCTGACCGCATTCTTTGCAGTTGGTTTTGGGCAATAGTTTGAGAATATTTAGGATACCAGGTTTCTGTGTGACCGAGAAACTTGGTTTTATCTGGTCACGTCTTTTCCAGGTGTCATTAATTTCTTGCTTAAGCCATTCCAGTATGTTGTCTGCCTCAGTCGTATCTTTTACGATATTTATTGCAATTTCTTGAGGATAAATGGTGATGAGTTTTCCGTTGAATTTTAGCGTTAGTGAAGGGGGCTCCGTAATATACTGATGTCCTCTAAGCACCGTATTCAGATAGGGAAGCACATCACTTATATTCTCATCAAGATAAGCAACACACCTGAGATGTTTCGCACTTGGGTTGGGTGGCCGGCGAAATTCCTTTCGATAGTGTTTTAACATCATATAACATCTCTATACGAAATATTTTTTGTTGTTGTTATAAATTATTTCTGTTAAACGAAAATAAGTCAAATTAATAATCTTAATATATTTAATTAGAATTCCTTATCTTAAATGGAGTGGCAACAAATCATAGGATTTTATTATGTGGCCAAGCTCGGCAGTTTTACCAAAGCTGCCGATGCTACGTTTCGGACCCAGTCCGCCCTGAGTCAACAGATTAAGAACCTTGAACAAGAATTTGGGTGCCGGCTCTTGGAAAGGATCGGCAAGCGTAAATTGCGGCTAACTTCGGCCGGTCAAAAGTTTTTTAAATTTTCAGAGACAAGTCTTAAGCGATACCAATCCCTTACTGAAGAACTTAACGAGTTAAAAGGATTGCAAAAAGGTGTGTTGAGAATGGCTGCGCCGTTCACAACGCTCTACCACCTGGTTCCCTCTGCCTTGAAAACGTATATAACACAATTTCCAAATGTTGAGCTGACCATACTGGATCGGTCACAGACACATATTCTCGATCTTGTTAAAAATGGGGATATCGATTTTGGTCTGGTATTGGAATCCAATGTCCCAAAAAATCTTACATCACTCCGCTGGAACAAGGTGAGAACCGTTTTGATGACCCCTTTAGGCCATGCTCTGGCCAAAGCTAAAAGAATTACATTAAAACAAATTGGAAAATATCCCCTGATTTTGCCCCCCATAAATCTAAAATACCGTAGTAACCTGGAAGAGAGGTTTCAAAAAATAGGTATTGATTACCACGTGATCATGGAATCTTCTAATGTCGAGTTAAGCTCTCTGTATGTGGAGATGGGGCTCGGTATATCTTTTGCGACCATTGTTAAGGACTTGCCGGAATTGAGAAAAAGAAAGCTGGCGTTTTTGTCAATGGATCATTTGTTTAAGCCGGATCATATCGCGGTCGTTATGAGAAAGGACAAGACTCTGACATCATACAAGAGCGCCTTTATAAAAATTCTATTTGGAGAAACGCTCGCAAATAATGCGGCATTACATTGATCTCTGGCCTTTATTTATCTAATTCCAAAACATGGGAAGCCCCCGGTTAAAAATACTTATTTCTAAAATAATGAGGTTATGATACATCCAAATAAAAATATTTAAGATTCTATATCATGGCAAGAGAACAATGGGAAAGTCAAATAGGGTTTGTTCTTGCAGCGGTGGGTTCCGCCATCGGGCTCGGTAATATATGGCGGTTCAGTTACATGGCCTATAAGCATGGAGGAGGCGCATTCCTAATTCCTTATATCATAGCCCTCCTCAGCGTAGGCATCCCGTTATTAATCCTTGAATTTGCAATCGGACATGAACGAATCGGATCCGCCCCTCTGGCATTCCGGAAGATAGATAAAAAATGGGAATGGCTGGGCTGGTGGTCTGTTAGTTTTGTGATGTTCGGCATTGTTCTGTATTATATCACCATTATTTCCTGGTGCTTAAATTATTTCATCAAATCCTTGTCCCTTGCCTGGGGCAAGGATCCCAACAGTTATTTTTTTACCCAATTTTTAGCAGTCAGTAAATCTCCGTTTGAGATCAAAGGCATTGTCACTCCTGTTTTTACAGGCGTGGCGTTTATATGGTTTATTAACTGGGCTATTGTATATAGAGGGGTAAAGAAAGGATTAGAGCTCGCCAATAAAATATTTATGCCGTTGCTTCTTGTTCTGACAACCATCCTGGTTTTCTGGTCTTTGACCCTTGACGGTGCGGGCGTAGGTATAAAAGCCTATCTAAAACCGGACTTCACCATGCTTGCCAACCCCAAGATATGGATAGATGCTTTCAGTCAGATTTTTTTCACCCTTTCCCTGGGTTTCGGTATTATGATCGCCTATGCAAGTTATCTGCCCGAAAAGGCCAACCTGACACGCGGTGCCTATGTTACCGCTTTAATCAACTGTGGGTATTCCCTGTTTGCCGGTTTCGCCGTTTTTTCAGTGCTCGGATTCATGGCTGTCTCACAAGGTCAAGAAATATCAGAAGTGGTTTCAGAAAGTATCGGACTTGCTTTTGTCGCTTATCCAAAAGCGCTGTCCCTAATGCCCGGCGGAAATATTTTTGGCGCTGTTTTCTTTCTCTGTCTGGTGATTGCCGGGATATCCTCTTCTATCTCAATTGTAGAGTCTTTTACCTCCGCTGTGGTTGACAAGTTCGGCATCAGCAGAAAAACGTTTGTTACTGTTCTTTGTATTCTCGGTTTCATCGGTTCCATTATCTTCACAACACATGCGGGGTTGTTTTGGCTGGATATTGTCGATCATTTTTTAACCCATTACGGACTGTTAATAGTGGCTACAGCAGAGTGTGTGCTTGTGGGATGGCTGTTTAATATAAAAATGATACGGCAGCATATTAACAGGATATCTTCTATCAAGGTCGGCGCCGGATGGGAATTTTTTATTAAAGTTTTTACTCCGGCCATACTTCTGGCCCTCCTATCCATTGATTTTTATAATGAGCTGAGCAAACCTTATGGAGGCTACTCCTGGACCGCGGTTGTTTTAATCGGCATCGTCTGGCTGCTGATAAATCTGGTCATCGCGTTTATTCTGGCCACAAGACCCTGGAAAACCGAAAACCACAAAAAAAAAGGCAGGGGAGAAATTTAAGAATAATCATAAAGGAGTAATACTTGGCTGTGAAAAAGATAGGGATTGTTGTAAAAGCAGACGCTGAGGCAACAAAAAAAGCCGATGAACTTGAAAATTGGCTGCGTTCAAAAGACATAGATGTTGTCAGAAAAGAAAACCTGCCTCCAAAACGCAGAATTGCAGACAAAGAAAAATCATTCGCTCCGGCGGACCTGCTTTATATTTTTGTTTTAGGAGGAGACGGCACTTTTTTGAGTGCGGTTCGCTGGATAGGAGACCAGAATATACCGATTATCGGAGTCAAGTTCGGAGAGGTCGGTTTTTTGGCGGAAACCGTGGAAGAAAACCTTTTTTCTGCTGCCGAGGCGGTGTTAAATAACCAGTTCAACATAGAACCCAGGATGCGCCTTCTGGTTAAAGTCTTCAGGGGGGAAGAAGAACTGGCCCGTGAAACCGTGTTTAACGATATTGTCATTAACAAGGGCGCCCTTGCGAGACTTGCTCATATCGAAACATATATAAACGATCACTATTTGACCACATACAGTGCAGACGGACTTATCGTTGCAACCCCCACCGGTTCAACCGCCTATTCACTTGCTGCCGGCGGTCCGATTATCCATCCGGCAGTGCCGGGTATCTTAATGACACCGATCTGCCCGTTTACCCTGACCAACCGTCCGCTTATTGTTCCCGATTCATCAAGCATCAAAATCAGGCTCGGGAAAAAGTCAGCGGATATCATGCTGACATTTGACGGCCAGGCCGGCCTCGAAATTAATGAAGAGCACACCATCGTTATTCGGAAAGGTTTTTATCCCGTTAAAATGATCACATTGCCGGGTCAGCATTATTTTGATGTGCTCAAGGCCAAACTAAGGTGGAGCGGGGGTCGCATTTAACCGCCCGATACGTTACACGCCATTTTACCACGATCTGTTTTTTCAGCCACCACCCAGAAAAAAAAACGGCCCTCGCTTTCAACACGGGTATTAACTCCCCGATCCGTTATCATATGGACAATTTCATTGGAAGAACAGAAACGACTTCGCATGAACACCAGTTTTTCCGCCAGAGCAACCAATTTAATAATGAAATTATCGATGTTCGGCTCTTCTATTACCAAACGCCCTCCGGTTTTGAGCACCCGCAGCAATTCTTGAATGGATTCCCGCTGATCGCAAAAATGGTGCAGGGCATCTACCACTACAATCCTCTCAAAACTCTCATCGGGGAAAGGAAGTTGTTCTACGTGGGTTCGAACCGTCAATAAACGACCTTTGTTTTTGGCTTGTTTCAGCATAAACAGTGACAAATCGCATACCACAACCTCATCGACCAAGGACCGTAAGCGGGATGACACCCGGCCGGTTCCACCGCCGGCATCAAGCAGGCAACCTCTGGTGGGTAACTTCAGCAAATGGATCAAGCGGTTCAAATCGAGTTTATGGATAACCCGATCATAAATCGGCGCAATAATGTCAAAATGATCAAACATGGCATGGGGTCCTAATCCGGATATTCCATGGGTGTAAATCAAGACTGTTGTTTGCTAAGATTGCCATGGCTATTTGGTTTCAGGTTTCAGGTGTCAGGAATGATGAACAGAGGCGCTGGCACCTGACACCTGAAAAAAGCTTTGGAGTCACGGTTTGTCAATAGAAAGGCATCAGCGTTTACCAACGGTCTTGATTTCCACCCATATTCCATGAAATATTCGGGTTACTGCCCTGTGCGGCGAAATGAACGGACTCTGTTAAAATATTCCTCGCGGCAGTTATTTTCGATTTTAATAAGATTTTTAAACGGCCGGTTAAAATCCGTCTGACCTGCTGTAAAAAGACCGTGACCATAAACGATAACGCCCGGCCTTTCCTTAATGGCTTCAGGAACCGTATTGCACAGTCCGTAGGGTCCTGAACCCACTTCGCCGGAAACAATGGGAATGTCACCAACAAACCGTTCATGTGGGCATTTCATATGGCATTGACCTCTACATTGGCAGTTCTCAATGTCACAGTCCATGGAAAGTATGACGGAGAATCTCGGGTGACCGTGCAGGATTGCTTTGTTTGTGGTATTTTTAACAATTTTCAGGTGTGCCGGAAGTTCGCTGGAAGCGGTGATCGCCGTACAGGATGATCCATCTAACGGGCAAGGATCTATACATCCTTGCAGGTTATCCAGACTGCTTCCGGTCTGGCTGATATAAAGCGTATCGTTGTAACAAAACGAAATGTTACCAAAATAGGAATCGACCAAACGGTGTTCAACCGTAAGCATTCCTGCTTCCTGTATTGCCTGATAAACACTCATTTCCGAGTCAAAAGGTCCTTTCATGAGCGACCCCTTAAAACAAGGGGCGGGTTCGAGTTTTTTCACAAGCAAGTCAAATAGGTTCTGCCTTCTGTTATTTATTTTTCCATGTTTTATGTCATGCAGGTAATCTGAAAAGAATTTTACAAAACAGGCAAAGCAGACCGAAGAAAATGTAACATAAGCCTGTTCCATGCCCACGGTGCCGTAAGTGACAATACCTTGGCCGGGAATAATAACGCTTTTTCTCTCTTTCAGGGCTGAAATAATGGACTCTGGTGAAAAATTGAATGAGACCGGAAGGTCATGGAGGAATGTTCTGGTTTCACAGTCACTGGGAAAAATAGTCCCGCCCGACGTTTCCGCCAGATACTCTACAATGCTCCGATACGGCTCGGCAGGCTGCGAAAACACAAGGGAGTTCATGTTAAGGTGTTCAAACAGTTTTTCAAGTACGGTACAGGCGATGTCATCTTTGTTCCATGAAAGCCGGGCATCAAGCAGGCCGAGCAGCGGCGCCCCCGGATTTGCCAGGCCGTTTTTTAGAAATTTA
>Ga0315535_1000051_pt1 | contig 66318 bp, 52 predicted proteins | sample SalMarSW160220MG_2_FD_203092 | JGI IMG/M metagenome (GOLD analysis project Ga0315535, IMG submission 203092) | Salt marsh sediment microbial communities from the Plum Island Ecosystem LTER, Massachusetts, United States - Salt Marsh Sediment SW1602-20 ... | reverse complement strand
ATCCCGTGGATATTGCCCTGATAACCACTCCAGCCGGGACGATTCCCGCCATACTGGAAGATTGTGGAAAGAAGGGGGTCCATGGTGCGGTCATCATAGCAGGGGGATTCGGTGAAACCGGCGCGGGAGGCAAGGATCTCGAGCGGGAAATGGTGGATGTGGCGCGGAAAAATCATATCCGTCTCATTGGTCCGAACACCTCGGGTATGATAAATCTCAAGGAAAGCCTGAACCTGGTGGGTCTTCGTGATGCCCCCAAAGGGAACATCGCCCTTCTCACCCAGAGCGGTAATATGGCCCTGACCCTCATTACGGAAGCCAAGGTAAAAAGCCGGAAGGGATTTTCCTATTACGTGGGAGTGGGAAACGAAGCGGATATCAAGTTCCACGAATATCTTGCCTTTTTCCGTGATGATCCGGACACCAAAGCAATCCTCATGTACGTGGAGGGAATGAGCGAGGGAAGGAAGTTTCTGCAGGAGGCCTACCGGACAACTCTCCACAAACCCATTGTTTTGCTGAAAAGCGGACGGTCCTCAACGGGTCAGAAATCCGCTGGCTCTCATACGGGATCGCTCGCGGGCATGTCGGAGGTAGCGAGGACCGCCTTTGAAAGGGCGGGAATCATTGTTACGGAGAACCCCGACAACCTTTTTCCCATGGCGGAGACGCTTTCGAGCCTTCCGCCCATCAAGAACAACAGCATCGGAATCCTTGCCGATGGGGGCGGGCACGCCACCATTGCGTCCGACATCCTGACGGACCTGGGGGTCCGGATACCTCTTCTGGAAGAAAAGACCCAGGCCAGATTGCGGGAGATCCTCCCTGACGCTGCATCGGTACCCAACCCGGTCGACGTGGCGGGCGGCACGGATTCAGATCCATCCCTGTTCGCCGACTGTGCCAGGATCATGCTCAAAGACCATAACATAGGAGGTCTTCTGATCGTCGGCCTTTTTGGGGGCTACGGAATCCGGTTCGCTGAGAGCCTGGCCCTCAAAGAAGAAGACGCTGCCCACCAGATGGGGAAGATGGTGGTAAAGCGAAACAAGCCCATCGTCCTGCACAGCCTGTATAGCTATGAAAGGCCGCATTCCCTGGAACTCCTGCGCTATTACAACATCCCCGTGTACGATTCCCTGGAAGTGGCCTGCAGGTGTGTCAGTGCACTGGCCACCTACGGAAACTATCTCAAGAAATACCACTCCAAGGCCAATTTTGTTTTCAAGTGGGGAGAAAGGACAAAAGAGGAAGGAAGAGATATTATAAAGAACGCCAAGAGGGAAAGGCGCAACTCGCTCCTTGAATTTGAGGCAAAGAGGCTCCTCCAGCTGCATGGGGCGCCGGTTCTATTTGAGCGTTTAGTGAAGACGGCAGATGAGGCAGTCGAAATATTCCGGGACATGGGCCAGGACGTAGCGTTGAAAATCGTTTCACCCGACATCCTCCACAAGAGTGATGCCGGCGGGGTGAGAACCAATCTTACGACGCAAGAGACTGTGCGAAGCGCATTCGATGAGATACTATCAAATGCAAGAAAATACAATGAAAGGGCGGATATTCGGGGAATCCTGGTATCTCCCATGGCCGAGCAGGGGGTTGAAGTCATCATCGGGACCAAGATAGATGATCAATTCGGTCCCGTCATCATGTTCGGCCTCGGCGGTGTCCTGGTTGAGATCCTGAAGGATGTCTCTTTCAGGGTCCTGCCCATTTCTCCGCCTTCAGCGAGAGAGATGATCGAGGAAATCAAGGCCTCAGTCATTCTCAATGGCTACCGGGGACGGCCTCCCATGGACAAAAAGGCCCTGACAAAGTTGCTGCTGATCTGTTCCGAGGTGATCGAGGCATATCCCGATATCAAAGAGATGGACCTGAACCCGGTCACCGTGTATGAAGAGGGCGTGGCGATCGTGGATGCGAGAATTATTCTGAAGGAAGAGGCTGAATGATTATTGATGCCCACACCCACGCCTATCCTGAGGAGGATCTGGGGATAGTCAAGGAGCGAACGGCGCTGCTGGACCAGGCCCTTCCTGACACCGACCCGAACAAATGGATGCTCCATCACGACGGATCTCTGGCTTCTCTCCTCAGGGAGGAGAGGACGGCGGGGCTTGATCGGTTCGTGCTGCTCCCCATCTCGGCTCGCCCCGAACGGACCCGGACTCTCAATCGCTGGGTGACGGAGATGGCCCGAGATCATCCCGAGATCATCCCGTTTGGGACCCTTGTGCCCGGTTCCCCATCCCTGGCAAATCAGCTGGAAGAAGTCCTGGACCTGGGGCTCCAGGGAATCAAGATCCATCCTTTCCTCCAGCGCCTGGACATCCTTTCCCCTGCGGTCAGGGGATTCTGGTACCTTCTTGAAGAGGCGGGCCTTCCGGTCATGCTTGACAGCATGTACCTCAAGGGACTCGAAAAGTACAAACCCCACTTGAAAGACCTTGCGAGGATGGCCGGAGCTTTCGAGACAGGTCCTCGTCGGATTGCGGCACTGGCACATGACTATCCGGATCTGACCATCATAGCACCGCACCTGGGCTCACTCTATGCCTGGGACAGACTGGAGCCCCTGTATTCCCTGGAGAACGTGTTTTTTGACCTTTCTTTCATATCTCCCATTGTGCCGCCCGGAGAGGTCGTGAATATTATCCGGCGCAAGGGCAGCGACCATGTCCTGTTCGGGACGGATGCCCCCTGGCGAAAACCTTTGGATGTCAGAAAATGGTTCGATTCGCTTCCCCTGGGTTCTCACGAATTCGAACTGATTGCCCACAAAAACCTTGAAGAAATCCTGAGCGGGACATCGACGGCCGTTCCACAAACCCCTTGACTTTGCTGCCGCCCTGTTTCACAATAAAATTCAATATCGGTATGAAACCGGTTCGTGTCGCCTAAATGCCACGAAGGCCCTTTTTCCTTGTGAAGCGGTGCCTGCGTGGTTTTTTTGTGACTCGCCCGGGGAGGTTGGAAGTTGCTCGAGGAAGAATTCAGTCAGGGAGATTCTCCTGTTCATCGCCTGGATCCCAGACTTAAACTGGTTATCGGAGCCCTGTTCTCAGCGGTTGTTGCGGTTTCATCCCGCTGGAGTGCCTTCGTTCCGGGTGCCTTGTTGGCCCTCGGCCTGCTCTTTCTGGCGAGGCTCCCCCTGCGGAAAGTCATGGGCAGACTGATCCTGGTGAACGGCCTGGTACTCTTTTTGTGGTTTCTTCTCCCATTCACCGTCGGTGGCGAGATTATATGGAGGCTCGGTCCCTTTGCGGCTACGCGACAAGGGGTTTTCCTGGCAACGCTGATAACCATCCGTTCCAACATCATTGTGCTTGCATTCCTGGCGCTGGTGTCCACGACGCCGGTTTTCGCCCTGGGGTATGCCATGGCCGGACTGGGCATTCCGGACAAAATGGTTCAGCTCTTTTTCTTTACCTATCGGTATATTCATGTTATTTATGAAGAATATCAACGCTTGGTGAAGGCCTTGAAAATCAGGGGGTTCCGGGCGAAAAGCAACATGCACACGTATCGCACGTATGCGTATCTGGTGGGGATGCTCCTGGTCAAGAGTTATGAGCGGGCTGAGAGGGTAAGAGAGGCTATGCTTTGCAGGGGCTTCAAGGGCCGGTTTTATTCGTTGTACGAGTTTTCAGTGAGAAGGGCTGACATTGCACTGACGGTATTCCTGCTTTCAGGGATTGCCGCTATGGCCCTGTTGGAATGGGTGTAGGATCCGAGGAGAGAGCCTGGGAATGGAAAACAATTCTTTTTTGATCAATCTTGAAAACCTCTCCTTTTCGTATAATGGGCGCGCACCTGCCCTTGAGAATGTCTCATTTCAACTTTCCGGGAAGGAAAAGGTGGGCCTGGTGGGACCGAACGGCAGCGGCAAGACCACCCTTTTTCTCTTGACCATGGGGCTCCTTCGTCCGTCGTCTGGAAAGATCGAGCTTTTCGGTAAGCGGATGGAACGGGAAGAGGATTTCAAAGAGGTCAGGCAGAGGATAGGGCTTCTTTTTCAGGACGCTGATGACCAGCTCTTTTGTCCGACGGTGCTGGAAGACGTTGCGTTCGGCCCGCTGAACCAGGGGAGATCCAGCCGGGAGGCGCGGGAGATCGCTATTGACACGCTGAACTCTCTCGGGCTGGATGGTTTTGAGGATCGGGTCACACACAAGCTTTCGGGAGGGGAAAAGCGTCTGGTCTCCCTCGCGACCGTCCTTGCCATGAAACCGCAAATACTGCTTCTGGATGAGCCCACGACCGGGCTTGATGCCGAGACCACCCGGAGACTTGTTTCTATCCTTGAAAACCTGGAACTTTCTTATATCCTGATATCCCACGATATGGATTTCATCGTGAAGACCACAGCCAAGGTGTATGCCATGGTGAATGGACAGCTTTCCTCTGAAAGAGAGGTCGTTCCCCACACCCATGTCCATGTCCATGACTATGGCCGGCTGCCCCACGTCCATACCTCTACGGAAGACGTCACTCCTGAACATAAGGACCCGCATAAATAGATGGAAGACTTTCAGGCCTGAGCCTTGCCGGTCTCCCGGCAAGAGCCCGGAGAGTCTCACTCCCTGTTAAGCAGTGTTAAAAAATAGAGTTGCATACCGGATGCTGAGACATTATTGTCTACAGGGCAGGTCGCGCTTTGTTCAGAACCGTGGTTGACGGAACAGGAGGAAACGAGCCGGGATGAAGAAGGTTATCAGAATGCGGGAGATGCTGGATAACCAGACAGGCATTATCAGAAAGGTCTCTGCTACGGGAGAGATGGGCCGCAGGCTCAGGGAAATGGGTCTCGTACCTGAGACGCCGATCCAGATTCAGGGGCGGGCCCCCCTGAAAGACCCGGTGGCCATAAAGATCAGGGATTATACCCTCACCCTGCGAAATAACGAAGCGAGCTACATCCTGGTGGAGGTGGAGATCCCTGAAGAGCGGGCGACAGATGCCGGGAAAAAGCTCACCATAGCCTTGTCAGGAAATCCGAACTCGGGAAAGACCACGGTCTTTAATGCGATCACGGGTGCCAGACAGCATATTGCGAATTATCCGGGTGTGACAGTTGAAAAGAAAGTCGGCAGGGTTTCCCATAAGGGGTACGCGGTCGAAGTGGTGGACTTGCCCGGGACCTATTCCCTCACTGCCTATTCCCTGGAGGAAATCGTGGCCCGGGATTTTGTGGTCAACGAGCGGCCGAACCTGGTGGTGGACGTGGTGGATGCATCCAACCTGGACAGGAACCTCTATCTGGCAGTCCAGTTCAAAGAACTCGGGGTCCCGTTGATGATCGCCCTCAACATGATGGATCTGGCGGAATCGAGGGGTATCAGCATCGATCCGGAAGAACTCTCCCGGTTGATGGGTGTTCCGGTCGTGCCCATGGTGGCGAGATCGAGTAAAGGGATAAAGTCCCTCATGGACAAGGTCGTTGAATTCGGAGCCGAAGCGAGGAACTGGGAGCCGGTGGTCATTACCTATGGGAGGGACGTCGACCAGAGTATCCGCGAAATTGAGGAGATCCTCCGCTCGGGCAGGGCGACCGGCGGGAGGTATCCGCCTCGATGGCTGGCGATCAAATGCCTTGAAGGCGACAGCCAGGTCCTCGGGTTTCTGGAAAAAGAGCTGGTTCCCGGGCCCGAAATTGAAAAAATCTGTACCCGAACAGCGAAACATTTGATGTCCACGCTCGAGGAGGAACCAGAGGGAATCATCGCGGATTACCGTTACGGATATATAGCCGGGATTACCAAGAAATGTCTCAAGAGGAGAATCGAATCGCGTCTGAACCTCTCGGACCAGATCGATAAGATCCTGACAAACCGGGTTCTCGGACCCCTCATCATGGTCCTTGTCCTTTACGGGATTTACAGCATCACCTTTTACGTCAGCGAAGTACCGATTAACTGGCTTGAAAGTCTTTTCGGCCTGCTGAAAAAGGGAGTATGCCTCGTGATTCCCGCCGGATACCTCCAGTCCCTTATCGTCTCAGGTGTTATCGACGGTATGGGAGGGGTTTTGGGTTTTGTGCCGTTGATCCTGTTCATGTTTCTTGCCATTGCCGTGATGGAAGATTCGGGGTACATGGCCAGAGTGGCCTATATGCTCGACCGGGTGTTGCGGTGGTTCGGGCTGCACGGGAATTCCGTTATGGCCTTGATTGTGAGCGGAGGGATTTCAGGTGGTTGTGCCGTACCCGGTGTCCTGGCCACCAGAACGCTGAGAGACCCGAAAGAGAGGATCGCCACCCTGCTGGTCGTACCATTCATGAATTGCGGGGCGAAGCTGCCTGTGTACGCGGTCCTCATCGCGGCATTTTTCCCCCGGAACCGGGCGCGTATGCTTTTTATTCTTACCATGCTTTCGTGGGGATTTGCGCTCTTTGCGGCCAAGATCATCCGGGCCACAATCTTGAAAGGACCCAAGACACCGTTTGTCATGGAACTCCCCCCGTACCGGGCGCCGACCATAAAGGGACTGTTCATTCATGCCTGGGAAAGGACCTGGCAGTACATAAAGAAGGCGGGCACCATTATCCTGGGGATATCCATTGTCCTCTGGGCCATGATGACTTTTCCGGGGCTTTCAGAGAAACAGATTACGGCCTTCGCCGAACGGGAGTCCGGGCTTGAAAGCGCTTTTCTCGCGTCTCCGCCGGTCAAGGAGTTGATCGGGGGCCGGCAGGGGCTTGAGCGCCTCAACAGCCTCTACGCGCAATATCGTCAGGCTCTGCGAGAGTCAGACGATGCGGCTTTGGCCGGGCTGGAAGAGAGGCCTCTTTTCCCTCTGGTCCGCACGGCCGTCAGTATTGAAACGAGGAAGAGCGCGGCGATAATCCCTGATAAAGAGAACCTGGCAATTGCAAAGCGATACCTTCAATTGAGAAAAGGGATGCATGAAATAGCGGCCCGGAGACAGCAGGCCATGCTGAATCGAACCGTCGCAGGATGGATGGGGCGCGGCCTGGAAGTGGTGACGCGTCCTTTGGGGTTCGACTCCCGGATCAATATCGCCCTCGTGGGGGGCTTTGCCGCCAAAGAAGTCGTAGTTTCCACATTGGGTACGGCCTATTCTCTTGGAGAGACGGATCCCGAGGCTGCCGGCTCTCTGACGCAGAGGTTGAAGAGCGATCCCCACTGGAACCCTCTTATGGCGTTTACCCTCCTGGTCTTCATTATGCTCTATGTACCCTGTTTCGCCACGGTTCTTATTATGAGCAAGGAGAGCTCCTGGCGGTGGGCCGGCTTTTCTATCGGTTTTAACCTGGTGACGGCCTATATCGTCGCATTGCTCATTTCCAAGGGAGGGGGACTCCTGGGTCTTGGCGTATGAACGCAGTTCCAGGCAGGATATGGTTTTCTATCAACCTGATATGAAAAACGTTTTTTGCTGTGGAAAATAGCAGAAGATAGTGGTATGATTTTTCCGAAGCCTATGATCCGCCTTCCGGCGGCATGGGCAACATTTTTTTGTTGAGAGGTGAGTTCGATAATGGACAGGATTCCTATCACAAAAGATGGTTTTGCGAAGCTCAAGAAGGAACTTACGCAATTGCTGAATGTGGAACGCCCCAAGAATATCCGGGCAATCGAAGAGGCCAGGAGCCACGGAGACATCAGCGAAAATGCCGAGTACCATGCTGCAAAGGAGCGGCAGTCTTTTTTGGAAGGAAGAATCAATGAATTGAAAATGGCCATAGGAAACGCCGAAATCATTGAGCCGGACAGTGGCCCCACGGACCGGGTCGTCTTCGGCAGGACCGTCACCGTGTACAACATCGCTACGGAAGAAGAAAAGGCCTATCAACTGGTTGGACCCTATGAATCCAATCCCGAGCAGGGAAGAATATCCGTCACCTCTCCCATAGGACAAGCCTTGATCGGCAGGGAAGAAGGGGATGAAGTCAAGGTGAGGACGCCCGGCGGTCTCGATGAATACGAGATCGTACAAATTCGATGAGAAACAAAATGGAAGAAATTGTCACAGGGAAGGCCGTCACCATCAAGTTCGCGATGAAGACGCACCTGCCGGACGGATCAGTGAAAGAACGCCCTGAAAAGACCATCGAGTTCATATTCGGCGTGGAAAGACAGCCCGTTTCACTGGAAACAGCCCTTGAGCACGGGCGACCCGGAGACAGGATACACGCACATATCCCCCCTGCGGAAATCTATGGAGACCACGATCCGGTACTGATACACGAGATTCCCAAGAAAGGCCTGATACCGAGCCGCATCAAGAAAGGGCAGTTCTATCGCCAGATGAAAAAGGGGTCCCTGGTCTCTTTCAAGGTACTGGAAGTCCGGCCCGATACGGTGCTGGCGGACTTCAACAAACCCATGGCAGGGATTGCGGCCTCCGTGGATATGGAGGTCCTCAGCGTGAGAGAAGCAAGCCAAAAGGAAGTCGATGCCGCCATCGATGCTCAGAACAAGCGAAGCATAGGATGCGGGTAGAACCGGAGATCAGAGACTGAAGGCTTGAAACTGGAGGCCGGGGACGAGAAAGATGACGACGCGGATTTTTATTCACGGGCTTGAAAGCAGCAACAAGGGCACGAAGTCTCTGTTTTTCCGGCAGAAATATCCTGACATGCTCATCCCCAATTTTAAAGGCCCACTGGAAAAGAGGCTCGATAAACTGGAAGAGGTCCTTTCAGACTGTTCTGCCATAAGGCTGGTCGGTTCCAGCTTCGGCGGGCTTATGGCAGCAATTTTCGCCATGGATCACCCGTCCCGGGTAGAAAAACTCGTCCTTCTTGCCCCGGCCCTCTCCCTGCTGGAGGCCCTCCCTGACAAGCGGGAGCAGATCGTTTCCATCCCCGTCTGGCTGTACCACGGTACGGCCGACACCTTGCTGCCTCCGGAGACGGTGATCCCCGTCGCCCGGAGGGTCTTCACCGATCTCCATGTGCACGAAGTGGAAGACGACCACATGCTTCACAAGATTTTTCAGGATATCCCCTGGGAAGAACTCCTGGGATAACAGGCCGTTATTCTCCCTCCCGGTATCCGTCCGGCACGGGGAGCCCATCCACATACACCCGATTCAGCTCATCCAGGGCAAAGCGGCCCCGCGCGATCATCTCGATGGTGCGCGGAAATATCTTCCAGTCGCCGATTTTCTTGAGCCGGTCCTGGTGTTCATCCACGACCTGCAGGAACCGCCGGCGGTCTTTCAGCAGATCATCAAGGGGAACGGGGATGGTAACGGAAAGGGGCTCGGACACCATGAGAAGGGGACCGGTGTCCACTCCCGCATCGGTCCACAGGGTTGATGCCCGCAGAACTTTTTCCCCCGCTGCGATGGCATCGCGAACCGCATGGTCCCCCACGTACTTTCGTCTGCCGTTGGAGGAAAGGACGGACAGGTCGGCCGGATGCACATTCACGCATCCAGGTAATGTGGTGTAGCTCATGTAGCCCCCAAGGGCTATCACATCAATTTCAAGGGCCTTCACCAGGCGTTGGGCGAGCCGGTCATATTCTCTCCTCGCTGCCAATCCTTTGGGGGTAGAGGCGGTTCTCGGCAGGGAGCGGAGGCGGTGGAATGTCCGGATATCGTAGCTGAAGTACGGCAGGCCGTTTTCAAGGGCGATCTTTTCCCCGGCGCAGGCGCCGTCAGACCGGTCGCTGTACAGAAACACCACTTCAAAAGGGGAAACGCCGTGTTCCCGCGCGAGATGTTGTTGAAGTTCGATGAGCCGCAGGACATTGGTTCCTGAACCGGAGAGAAAGGCTGCCACGCGCATGGAACGCCCTTCTGCCTTTGGATCAAAGATGGGCCTGCGCGGCATGCAGTTGCCTCCTTTACTGGCGGCCCATCAATATTTCCACCGGTTTCAGACCGTAGGGACTTCCCTGTTCAAGGGCAGCAAGGACACTGCCTCCGCCGGTGAAATAGTAAGTATCGGGCTCATCGAGTCCCTGGAGGTAGACGCTCGGGCACAGCCTCTTCAGTGCCTCCAGAGTGTCGCCGCCTCCGAAGAGCTTCAAGGCGGACCGATTCGCGGTAATGGCCTCATAAAGGGCCTGGGAACCCTCGAAGAAATTAGGCATGAATCCCATGACAGCGTTGGTGAAGATGGTTCTGGCGGATTGAATGGCGTCATGAACCGGCTGGTATTCAACGGAGCGGGGCGCCACATCCAGGATATAACCGGCACTTCCTTTTTCCTTGAGCTTTTCCAGCGAACGGGTCCGGTAGTTCTTTTTCAGCTCACCTTCCATGGTATCAGCCTCGACGAGGTACGGCAGCTCGAGCACCTTCTCCCCCTGCCTGTCAATCTCTACCAGTTCCGCGGCCATTTTGCGGTCTTCTGCCGAAACGCCGGTTATCTCGAGCCCGTACTTGGCCGCCAGGTAGGTATTGTACATCAGACCGCCGAGAATGAGATGGTCCACCCGGTCATAGAGGGCCTTGACGGGGCCGATTTTGGTATCATATTTCGCGCCCGCGATAATTGCGAGAAACGGCCTTTCCGGTTCCAGGGCACGGTACAGATTTTCCATTTCCTTCTTGAGCAATGGACCCGCGTAAGAAGGCAGGCGTTTCGCGACGTCATAGGTTGAAACATGGGGCTGCCAGGAACCAAAGGCATCATTGACAAATATATCGGCCAGCCCCGCCAGTTCTTCCGCAAAGCTGTCTCTTGCCGGTCCGCTGGATTGCTCCCCGTAAAACCACCTGGAGTTGGGAAGGTATATGATACTCAGGTTTCCTGCTTTCAGGTCCTCAATAGCGGGCCGAACCGAGTCATCTATATGGAGAATCCCTTTTTCCGGATCAATGGGGAAACGAGCAATATGTATCTTGACGCCGAGTTTCTTCCGGAGATAGGCGGCGACGGGCTCTACGGACTGCTCTTCCGTGCAGGCGATATTCCCTGTCTTCTTGTCCTTCGGCCTGCCCACGTGGGTAATGAGGATGGGCCGGCCACCCTTTTCAACGATGGTGTAAAGGGTCCCGATGGTCGCATCGATTCGGTAGGGGTCCTTTATCACTCCCTTCTTGACCACATTGTGATCGACCCGCACGAGCACAACCTTGCCTTTCAGGTCCGCCTGTTCGACTAATCTCAAACGAGGGTCCAGCGCTGTCTTTTCCATGCGACACATCTCGCTCGCGCCCAAAATCTGTTTGTGGATGGGCGCTCTCTGGGTTATAGTAAATTTTCCCGGCTGCTTCATCCGATACCGGTCACCATGGCGGCCGGTTCACCGTGATCTCTTGTATTCTGCTCCCCGGCAGCTACTACTTTAATATCTGGAGGGGCTGAGAATCAAGTTGAAAATAGACTGGGGCGCAAAGAGGAGGCAGGAGATGATCGTACGGAACATCAATGACAAGGACGAAGGGAAGAGTGCACCATCCTGGTGGTGGCCTCCCCTGCGTGGTAGAAATCGGTGTCGAAGGTATTGATTATACGCCCGGGTGCCCTGGGAGACACGCTGATGCTTCTGCCGGCCCTGAGGGTCCTGGAAAAGGAGGCGAGGATCACGGTCGCCGCTCGCGAGCCGGGTCTCACATTCCTGAAACAGGCAGGTACGGAGGGCATTGATATCGAGGGACCGGGCTGGTACAGGCTCTTCCAGGAGGAGCCGGACCTCCGTCAACAGCTTCCTGTGCCTCCACAGGATATGGTTGTTGCCTATCTTGCTGATACGGACGGGAGAATCGGCAGAAACCTGAGGGCCTATTTTTCCGGTGCCGGCATTCACGTCCTGGCGGCATATCCCGCTGTGAAGGACAAAATGCATGTGGCCCGCCATGTCTGCGAGACCCTCGCCAGGGCCGGTCTGCCCGTTGATCCTGCGAGCGGCATGGAGCGGGCCGGAAACGGGGTTTTCTTAGAGAGAGGCCGCAACATCGTGCCGGAGAAAAGATTTGTTGTCCATCCCGGGTCCGGATCATCCCGCAAGAATCTTCCCCCCGATTTCTGGACGGCCTTTTTGCACAGGATAGCGCAGGAGCCGGCTCTTGAGGACCACAAAAAGGTGGTCTTGCTGGGACCTGCTGAAGAGGGTATGAAGGAGTTCTTCGGCAAATGGGTTTCTGAATCGGAAGACATGGTCTTTTGTCCCCGACATGACGAGCTTGTTTCCCTGCTGGGAGGGGCAGGCCTCTACGCCGGGCATGACAGCGGCATTACCCACCTCGCCGCCATGCTGGGAACGCCGACTGTAGCGGTTTTTCGAGAAAACACCCTTTCTCTTTGGCATCCGCTGGGTCCGTACACCAGGGCGATCCACTCCCGGAAGGCGGATGAGGCGTGCCTGGAACGCCTCCTGGAGGCGGCAACAAGCCTGCTGGCCCGGGTTCCTCCTCACCGGAACCGCAGAGCGGAGCCCTCGTAGCATAGAAGAGACGATCGAGGGCAATTTGTAACATGGTCGGCATATTCAAGGAATATGGGAAAGAAGTGAAGGACATGGAACTGCATTTTACCAGGACCAACGGTCCTGCAGATGAGGCAATTGAAGATCTCATCGCTGTTGCGGGTGGTATCCGTCACGGCGATATGGTGCGGGAGATGATTCTGGCTGCCCTGAAGGCAGGCCAGGAAAGCGAAGACCGGGCTGATTTGAAGCTCATGAACTCCACCTTGAAGGAAATGCGCTTTACAACGAAGATTTTCGGGCCGTACAAACAGGTCAAGAAGGTCGCCGTCTTCGGGTCCGCCAGGACAAAGCCGGGAGAACCGGTTTACGAAATGGCCCGCCTGCTCGGTAAGCGGTTGTCGGAAGCAGGCTTCATGGTCATTACGGGAGCCGGACCCGGGATCATGCAGGCGGTGAATGAAGGGGCCGGCCCGGAACACTCATTCGGCGTGAACATCCGCCTTCCCTTCGAGCAGAAGGCGAATCCGGTCCTCGAGGGCAACCCGAGGGTGATCAATTATAAGTATTTTTTCACCAGGAAAGTGGCTTTCTTGAAAGAGAGCGACGCAGTGGCCCTGTTCCCCGGCGGGTTCGGAACGCTTGATGAAGCCATGGAGACCATTACGCTGGTACAGACCGGGAAACGGAACCCCACGCCCATCGTCTTCCTGGATGAACCCGGCGGCACTTACTGGTCCCGGTGGATGGATTTCATCGAACGGGAACTTCTGCGCCTGGGGTACATCAGTCCAGGGGACCTTCGCCTCTTTGATCTCGCGGCATCGGCGGATGACGCCGTGGAGAATATCAGTCGTTTTTATCGGCGATACCACAGCATCCGCTATGTGGGAGATCGCCTGATCATCCGTCTCTCCGTTCCCATCTCCCCCGATCAGGTTGCTGACCTGAAGGACAATTTCTCCGATATTCTGAGTCCGCCTTGTGATTTCTTTTTCTGCCCGAACGCGCTCCCGGAAGAGAAGGACGAGCCTGAGATTTTTCACCTCCCGAGGCTGGTTCTCACGTTCAAACGGAAGAATTTCGGCCGGCTCCGCCAGCTGATCGATCATCTGAACCGGGTGTGAAGCCCGGTCAGTTCAGGCGGTAGGTTTCTCCGTGGTTGAGATGCACAAGCCGGTCCTGGAGTCCCTGTCTTTCCATTTCTCTCCTCACGTCCAGGGGAGGAAAATGCACCGGCTCATCACCAAGGCGGAAGGTCCCCCAGTGGACGACCATCAACTTCTTCGCCCGCAGGTCAAGAAATGCCCGGACTGTTTCGGCAGGGTTCAGGTGGGAACCGGCCATGAACCATCGAGGTTCGTACGCGCCGAGATTGAAAATGGCCAGGTCGATTGAAAAGGCCTCGCCGATTTCTTTGAACCACTCAAAATAGGCGATATCCCCTGAAACGAAGATATTGAAGCCGCTCGCTCCTTTCACGAGAAATGAACCCCAGAGGGAACGGTTCGGCCCGACGAAGGGATTGCGCATGGTCCAGTGGTTGCAGGGCAGGAGGATTATCTCCCGTTTCCCATCGTTGTGGGCTTCGAACCAGTCCAATTGTGTCCTGTTCCGCATGCCGAGAGATTCGAATACGCCATGGTAGCCCAGAGGAGAAATGATATGGCTTTCCTCGGGGAAAATCCTGAGCGAGGACCTGTCCAGATGGTCGTAATGGCCGTGTGTGATCAGGATATGGTCCGGCCGTGGCAGCAGATGGGCATCGAAGGCAAGGGGACTGAAATCAGTGAGCCACATGAGACCGAAAAGAATGGGGTCCACGAGCAGCCGGCTCTCCAGGTCCCGGATCATGACGCTGGCATGTTTTATAAAAGTGACCGCACATCCGTCCTCTTCCTTGACGGGGTCCCAGGTGATTTTTACGGGAACGGTCGGTTCATCCTTGTAGAATGACTTGAAAGGGTTGTTGCCGAAGAGCTTCCAGCGGAGAACCCTCCACATATTCCCGTGCTCTGCGGAGCTGAAGGGATTCAGGAACACCCCCTTCCCATGGTGCAGTTTCCGTCGGGCTATTTCCCGCAGCGTCAATTGTCGAGCCTCCCTTCGAAACTTCCTTTTTGCCGGCATCTGCAGCCTGGAACGCCTGTTTTGGTCCATCGGGACCGTCGTTGTAGCCGCAAGCACAATCCAAGTCTATCCGAAAGGAAAGCAGGCTGTCAAACCCACTTTTCGCAGCCGAACAGTCCTCTACAAAAAAGAACTGGAAGTATCTCCCTCAATGATATAGTTTCCTGGGTGACGTTACGTCAATCGAGGGGGAGTGGAAATCATGGCCGAAAAGACCTTGGAAGAGAAATACAGGCGTGCCGCCGGCGTTATCTGCAGGCAGGGAATGGTCCCTTTTCCGGTAAACGACACGACCCTTTCCATCATAAAACACGTTGTCGAAAACGAAGAGGATGAGCTGGATTTTATCTACGCTTTTCGCGACAAGAGTTCGAAGACCATGGAGGAACTGCTGAAATCCAGCGAGTTTTCCGAGGAGCAAATCGAGCGGCTCGCCACGAGCCTTGCCGAAAAGGGTCTCATATTTGATCAACCGAGTTCGACCGGGATCATGGTTTACCGCCTGCTGCCCCTCATGAATGTCGGGCTGCTGGAATACAAATTCATGGGGGAACTCAAATGGAGCGAAGAGGAGCGGCGGCTCGCCCGGTTATTCCAGAAACTCATGAACGAAATGAGGGACCAGATCCAGACGAATTATGACGCTTTGGTTCCCATGTTCGAAAAGGCGCCGCCCGTGGACAGGACCGTTCCTATCCGGAACACGGAAGAAGGGGACACAATCCGCATCATTCCCCTTGACAGGAACGTGGAGGTCCCGGGAGACACTGTCCTGCCGAGCCAGTCGGTGGACGAGATCATTGACAAGTTTGACGATATTGCGGTGGGTTATTGTTTCTGCCGCCAGCGACGGGCGGTCATGGGAGAAGCGTGCGGGATAGACGCACCCACAAGGAATTGTTTCACCTTCGGGAAATCCGCCCGGCATACGGCTGCCCGGGGTTTTGCCGAGAGGATCTCGAAGAGCGAGGCGAGGCAGATCATGAGGGCCGCGGAGGAGGCGGGTCTTGTGCACAAGGCATTTCATCCCAATGCCAAGGTGTCGCGTCCGGAAACCAGCATCTGCAATTGCTGCAAGGATTGCTGTGACACCCTGCACCTCTGGAGAGACGGGGTTTTCCCCCTGATCAATTCCACGTATTACCTGTCGGTGATAGATGAGGAAGCGTGCATCGGATGCGGGATCTGCGTTGACCGATGCCCCACGGATGCGATAGAACTGAATGACGACGGTAAAGCGGAGCGGGATGAGAATTCCTGCTTTGGCTGCGGCATCTGCGCGCGCTTTTGCCCGGAGGGAGCCGTTTCACTGAAAGAGGGCATGCGCAGGGTGTCCGTTCTGCCGCCACGCCTTCGTCGAGAGGCATGAAGAGGAACCGTGTTCATGCAGGGAGAAGCTGTTGATTTTGCCGTTCTTCTAAAGAAATCGGAGTAAGGGAGTTCCATGGCTACATTCTTTCAGTTCGAAATCCTCGGGAACAGTATATGGCGAATCCTGTCTCTGTTCGGAATCGTTCTTTTCTCCCTGGTTTTAGGAAGGATCGCGAAAGCTCTTCTGCAGAAAGCGGGATTGCAGTGCGAGAGCAGAAACCGGGATATCATGGCCACCACCCTGAAGGCAATCAGCAGGGGGGCGGTTTTCCTCCTCGCCGCTGCCGGAATTTCGGTCGGGCTCGAGATCCTGGAACTGAAGGCCTGGGTTGCCGATGTGTCGGATACGGCCAGTTCGGTTCTCCTGAGTGTGGGAATCGGGTATTTTCTCTACTGGCTCGTGGATGTGCCCACTTCCTGGTTCACGAGGGTGGCGGGAAAGACCGAGACCAGGCTGGACGATATGCTGGTGCCCATCGTCCGCAAGAGCCTCAGGGTGACTGTGATCGTTCTGGTGCTTGTCCAGATCGCGCAGACCCTGAGTAATAAACCCATTACCTCGATTATCGCAGGTCTGGGAATCGGCGGCCTGGCCCTCGCGCTGGCGGCCCAGGATACGGTCAAGAATTTCTTCGGTTCGGTTGTTCTGTTCGTGGATAAATCGTTCGAGATGGGTGACCGGATCGTGGTGGAGGGCCAGGACGGGTCCGTTGAAGAAGTGGGATTTCGTTCCACGAAAATAAGGACCCTCGACGGACATCTGGTCACTGTTCCCAACGGCGAACTGGCCAACAAGATGATTCGCAATATCGGCAAGCGGCCGTATATCAAGCGCATAGCCAATCTTACCATCACCTACGACACTCCACCGCAAAGGGTCGAACGGGCCATCGAGATCGTCAAGGAGATACTGCAAGACCATGAGGGGATGCACCCTGACTTCCCCCCAAGGGTCTACTTCGATGAATTCAATTCCGCTTCTCTCAATATCATCGTTTTCTACTGGTATCATCCCCCTGACTACTGGGCGTATATGGATTTCAGCGAGCGGTTCAACAAGGAGGTGTTCCGCCGCTTCGGTGAGGAGGGAATAGAATTCGCCTTTCCGACCCAGACGCTTTACCTTGCAGGCGATCCGGCAAGACCGCTCACCGTCGGTGTTGAGAAGGTGCCGGAGGAAGGCAGTCATGCGTAAGCGCGGGAAGCGCGGGGAAATTGCTTGTGTGACCGGCACAAACCGGGGAGAAGGCCGTTCCTACCGGACCATGGGCCGGGCTAGTGAAAGACCGGGTACTTTCCTGAGTAGGAAGTGCCTTTCAATGACGACATAACCTCCACCCGGGCATCCTGGAGAGCCTGCATCACGACAATGCCCGGCAGCGTAATGAAAAATTCGTCCCCGGGACAAAGGACGTAGTCTTTCAGGTCATGCTCCTGCGTAATCCAGATTTCCCCTTCAAGACAAATCACCAGGTCCCACTTCTTGACTCCGAAAAGCCTCTTCAGGGTCCCTTTTTTCAGGGCTATCTCATGTCCGGGATTTCTTTCATTGCAAACTCGCCCAGTCAGTAAGCCGGACAAATTATTTTGCCTGTTCACGTCTGTTATGTTCATCATGGCTTATTCTCCTATCATTTATGAAATGAATTGCGTTCCAAAAGTTCCATTTTGTTTCTTGCATTTTAAAGGAGAAAAAAGTACAGTAACAGTCTCAAAAAGATAGAATTGTAACCAGAACAGATGTGTTTTTTCGCTTACTGTTATGGTTGACTAAAGAGAGCACTGTAATCTTGATTCGAACTCCCGGGGCATTGGCGCATAATGCAGGTGAGACCAAGACTATATAAATATGAAGAAATCGCTGAAGAGGTGATTCTTCTAATCAACTCCGGTACCTTCCGGTCGGGAGATCGCATCCCTTCCGTGCGCGAGATGAGCAGGCAGAAGCAGATGAGCATTTCCACCGTGCTCCAGGCCTACTACCTCCTGGAAGCCCAGGGTTTCATTGAGACGCGGCAACGCTCGGGAGTGTATGTCTCTACCAGAATTCCTGGTGCTATGCCGGAACCCGAGATTTCCTCGCCTGAGCTTGACCCGGGCAAAGTGAGCGTCTGGCAATTGGTCAAGATGATGCTGCGCGACGCGCAGAACCCGAATCTGGTCCACTTGGGCGCCGCGTATCCGAATGTGAATCTCCTGGCCACGCCGAAGCTCAACAGGATCCAGGCTTCCATAGGGAGACGAAAAAAGGAGATGAGCGGCGTGTACGATTTGCCGCTGGAAGGATGCAAGGCGCTTCGTGTCCAGATCGCAAAGAATAGTCTACGGGCCGGATGCAATCTTGCACCAGGAGACATTGTAACCACCTCGGGCTGCACGGAAGCTGTTAACCTTTGTCTGAGATCCGTGTGCAAGCGGGGAGACACCATAGCAATTGAGTCGCCGATCAGCTTCGATGTTTTGCAGTGCGTCGAGGCATCAGAATTGAAAGCACTCGAAATACCGACTCACCCACGAGAAGGCATCAGCCTGGAAGCCCTGGAATTCGCCATCGAGCACACACCGGTGCAGGCGTGCCTGGTCATTTCGAACTTCAACAATCCTTTGGGAAGTTGTATCCCGGATAATAAGAAGGAGGACCTTGTGACCCTCCTGGCAGGGCATGACATACCGCTTATTGAGAACGACATTTTCGGCGAGATCTACTTCACCGGCCGCCGTCCGGCAGTGGCGAAATCATATGATCAGAAGGGCCTGGTTATGCTCTGCTCTTCATTTTCAAAGGACATTTGCCCAGGCTACCGGGTGGGATGGGTGGCTCCGGGTCGTTTCAGGGAACAGGTGGAGTGGCTCAAGTATACTTCGACCATGGCCACCGCCACTCTTCCCCAGTTGGCGCTTGCGGAATTCCTTGCTACCGGAGGGTACCATCACCACATGCGCGGCATCCGCCGTGTCTATGAACGGAACGTCGCCTCCATGGTGCATGCGGTCGAGCGTTATTTTCCGAGCGGGACCAGGACGACTCATCCCACGGGAGGTTTTGTTGTCTGGGTACAGCTGCCTGATCGAGCTGATTCTATGCAACTTTATAAGAGGGCCTTGGAGGAGGGAATAGCTATCACACCCGGTTACATTTTTTCCTCCACTGATCGTTACCGGAATTTCATCCGGCTTAATGCTGCCAACTGGTCTGAGATGATTGAGAGGGCTATGGAGAAGCTGGGAAAATGTATCGTGGAGTTGATCTGAAAGAAGAAAAGGAGAGTCATCATGAACTTTCATATGCCCACAAGACTGATTTTCGGGCCGGGGGTTATTGACACCCTGGAACGGGTAGTCAGGAAAGACCTTGGTGCAAATCAGCCCATCCTGATAACAGATCCGAATCTGCGGCAGGCAGGGTTGGTTGACAAAGTCCTGTCCCGAATGGATGGCGTGGATGTGTTTGATGACGTTGAGGCCAACCCCAAATCCACAACAGTCAACCGTGTCGGTGAAATGGTCCGGCGGAAGGCCCCGGATGTTATTCTCGCTCTGGGCGGAGGCAGCGCCATTGACGCCGCTAAGGCCGTGGCACTGCTCGCGACCAACCAGGGACTGATCGAGGAGTACGAAGGCCGGGAAAAATACGTCAATGCGCCATTGCCTGTCATCGCCGTCCCGACAACCTGCGGGACCGGAAGCGAAGTGACCTGGGTATCGGTTATCACTGATACCCGCCGGAATTTCAAGATGAGCATCAAGGGGCCGAAGCTGTTTCCTGCCGTCGCTATTGTGGATCCTGACCTGCTCCTGACCTTGCCGGCAGGCGTTGTTGCTTCTACAGGCATGGATGCGCTCACCCACGCCATCGAAGCGTTCACGGTGAAGCCGGCCACTATTATCACTAATGTATTCGCTCTCAAGGCCATTGGACTCGTATGGGGATCATTACCCAGGGCGTCCGCGAATATTACGCAAGAGAAGACCGCCAGAGAGAGCCTGATGTACGGAAGCACACTCGCCGGATTTGCCTTCGGCAACAGTGACGTGGGCGCCGTCCACTGTATTTCCGAATCCATCGGCGCCCTTTTTGATGTCCCGCACGGGGTTGCCAATGCGGTCTTTCTGCCTCCCGTAATGCGCTTCAATCTTCCGGTTTGTACGGGACGCTATGCACGCATTGCGGCAGCCATCGGCATTGCCGGGAAAGATGACAAAGATTCCGCCCGACTGCTGGTCGATGAAGTGCAAGCCATGTCCCGTCGTATCGGCATCCCGCGCTTCGCGGATTTGGACATTGATCCAAAGGAATTCGAACTCATTGCCCGTTATTCCCATCAGAACAACTCCAATGCCTCCAACCCGCGGGATGTGACGCAACAAGACTACATCACCATTCTGGAAGACGCTCAGAGTCGTCTGTAAAAACAATAGAAGCCGACTCCTTCCTGGCCAGAGGCGCTGTCTGCACTTTTCTACCCAACGTATTCTAATGGATAAATGTCTATGAAGGGAGGTCTCCGGTTGGACTTCTTGCGGTTTCGCACGATCCATGCCGGTTCCACTTCCAAGCATGACAAATTTGTTGAATTTAATCCTAAAAAAGGCATAAATAACAACATTTATATTCCTGAAAGAGACATTTTCCGCTCCCTGTTTCATTGTTCCTGCCGGTGTCGGCCGGAATGACAAGACCTTCTTCACTGCGCAAGATGAGATCATTCTATTCCTGTCGGGTATCGGCACAAAACTTGCTGAACAAAGGAGAGAGGTTGCCGTTTCAATTTTTCCGTGGAGGCGCGAAAATGGTTTCATTAGGGTTATATCACAAAGACAAATTGCCGCAGCGCATAGTCAAATTTCATGATGATCTCCTCAAGAATTCCATCAGCTATTTTGAAACAGAAAGAGATTTCCGCAAGGGGATAAGAAAGGCCCGCAAGTCGATCAAGAAAGCCTTTAAGCTCGCTCGAAAGAAAGAAATCAATCCCGGGGTATCCATAAAGGGCGCACAGGACGTGCTCGAAGCCCTCCGGGAAGAAATTCAAATGACCCGGAAGGCGCTTCTCGTGACATCAACCAGCCTGGGGATTGCCCTGAACAAGATCCAGCAGGAAAGAATAGACCAGCCCCTCTCCCTTATTGAAGATGCGTGTGAATCCTTTAGAAACAAGGAGATCGAAAAGGGCCTGGAACTGCTCAGTCAATCCCAGTCGGAATTTGGGAAAAAGGTGCTTGTCAGGACCCGGACAGCCCTGTTCGGCGGGACCTCGAACGCGATCAAAGAGATGAAGGAAGAGATCGGCGTTTGGATGGACAAGAGGACGCGGGCGAAAGAATAAAGCCGCACCACGCAGGCATGCGGACCCGCGCATGTTCAATTCCAGCCCTGCGTAACGGGATTATCACAGGGATGATGAGAAGAATGTCCGCAAGAGCCAGAGCATCGGCGATATTCCGGCCTATTTGTTTATAAGCGTCATGATAAACTTGGTCTTTCCGTCTCTCGTCTCTGCCTTCAGTGCAAACTGCTGCCCGCCTTTATGCAGCATGATCGCCCCCTTGTCTCCAATAGACATGGCCGTTCCCGGCGGCCAACCCTTCTCCGCCATGGCTTTCTTGTAGAAAGCGACGACCTGATCAATAGGGGCATCCACTTCGAGCACAAAACGACCTGAGCCTTCATGGATCTTTTCTTTCACCACTCGGGCGCCTTCCATCAGCGGGATTGCGCCACCCATGAGGGCCTTTTCGGCCGCCGCAGGAGCCTGAGGGAAAGCGGCAAGCAGCACGAGAGCCAGGGTTGCTGATAGCAGTGAACAAACAAACCTTCTTATAGTCATTCCTTGCCTCCTTTGTTGTATTTATCTTGCACCTTTTTGTCTCAGCAGGTCGATAATGGCCTTTCTGTTCTGCTGTTCGTAAAGTTGTTCGCCGCGACGTTTGGTTCCCGCCCAATTCAAAGCCGTTTTGCCGTTTTTGTCTTTTGCATTCACATCTGCCCCATGAGCCAAATAAAATTTGACGGGCTCGAGCCAGGCCATCTTGCACGCGAACATGAGCAACGTGTTGCCGCTCTTGCTGATCGGATAATTGACATCAGCGCCCTTCGAGAGGAGGTATTCCAGCGTTTCCGTAACTCCCGGTTTGAAGTTGCCGTTTTTGGTCTTGAACGCGATTTTCCAGAGGGCGGTTTTTTTGTCCACCTTGGTGCCGGCTTCAAGGAGCACCGGTATGACTTCCTTCCAGTTCTTTGTATTGCTCATGGCCTGATACAGGGCATCGTGACCCTGATTGGTCCGGTAGCCTATATTTCCGCCTCGGCCAATGATCAGCGTTACCATTTCCGGGGTGCTCAGATTGGCCGCCTTTTGCAGAAGCGGGGAACCATAGACGACAACGTTCGGGTCGACTCCCTTGTCCAGGTACTCCTTGACGGTCGCCACGTCCCCCGCGTTGAGGGCCTTGAGGATTACCCCTTTCTCTGCCTTGCTGAGACTTGGGCCGGAACCTTTTCGTACAATCTTCGTTGAACGTCCATGGGAATTGATCGGCGCGGTTCTGACCACTTTGGGCGCCTTCTTGGTCTTGGTTGATGACGATTTTGCTTCTGCCCCCGTCTTTTTCTCTTCGGACAAAGCCGGTTGTTCCATTTTGTATTTGATGCCGCCGGTCTTCCCCACCGAGATTTCACACGTGGTCATCTGATGTCCGGGAGGAAACTCCCAGCTTTCCGTTTTTCCATTAGCCAGGACGATCTTTTTTTCAACTACTTTGTTCTTGTAATCATCCCGGTAACCGATGACGGTCACCTCGGATGTCGGAGTGTCCTGGTTGTCTCCGGTTATCGTAATGGTAAGCTTTCTGCCCTGATACACAATCAGGCCTCGACTACTCTTGGCCGTGAGGTACCCCTCTTCCAGTTGTCTGTCCCGGCTGAACGAAAAAGGGTTTTTCTCGTTTGTCACGGTCGCATAGACCAGCCCCTTGCTGACCCGAATGAAGACCCATTCGCTCTTTTTATGCTGGTTGATTTCGATCTCTTTGCGTTCCCGCCTTCTTTGCAAGCTGAACAGCTCTGATCCGGTCTCCTCCATGGGGACGCCTTTTCTGTATATGGTATAGCTGCCTGCCGATTTGTCGATGAGATTACTGAGCATGATTCTGACCGGCCTTTGAGGATCCACCTTGACCTGTATTTCGCCTCCCTTGGTGATTCTGCGGCCCCAGGGTGCGGTCCCTTTCAGGGTCCCCGACACGGCCGGCAGTGCTGCCACAGCCTTCTTTCGAGCCTCCACAGGGTCCAATTCCTTGGTAAATCCTCGGGGAATGGCGAAAAGGGCGGCATCCACCGGCCCTTCCTTGATGTTGCTGAGGGCAACCCTTGTATCTCCCCAGTTGGTCTTGACCTTGATGCTCCCGTCATTTCGGCCGCTTACCATATGGACTTTGACTGGAAAGGATTGCAGCTTCTCGGCAAACCACACATCGGCCAATTTGAATTCTTGGTCGTAATAGGCATATCGGTCGCAGGTGTACCCGGCTATTGTTTCGGTTCCCACCTTTCTCTTCTTGGCGATCTCTTCCAGTTTCTCGATGGACTGAAACGGGTCCGCCATATAGGCCAGGAGTGTTAAATTTCTTGTTTCCTGATAGGATCTGGTTTGAGGATTTATCAGCCAGGTCGACCCCTTTTGGCGATCTACGATGACGGTTCGACTTCCCTCTTTTTCCTTGTCACGCATCCGGAGATCTATCCGGTACTGCTTGTTCAGGACCATGATCTTGCCTATCAGCTTATTGTTGAATACTTCTTCGGATATATCCGCCGTAAAACTCCCGGCCCAGGCCGAAAAGCCCATAAACGAAATACCGAGGAAAACCAATGTGCCGAGAATTTCTGTCCTTTTCACGTTACGCATTTTCAACATTTTCAGTCGGCCTCCTTTCTCGCCTATGATACTGCTGTGATTACCCTTTACGCCTGTATCGGCAGGGAATGGAAATTGCTTGTCTTTGATTTTGCTTCTTCTGCAAGAGTTCATGATCTGAAAATGCTCCATATCAGGAAAGGAAAATGAAGAGACAGAGTGCCGCAAAAGCGATGCCGGACAGGAACCCCACAATGAAATTCCTTTGAAATGTCTTTGCCGTGAGGTCCTTCTGCTGATAGGAGAGGACCAGGGGGGCACGGCCCGATTTTCTGATGGTCAAGTTTGATGAGCCATCTACCTGCGAGGCAGTTCCCAGAACAAAGACCCGATCGCCCGGCTGGACCCAGGATTCGTAATATTTTCGAAACGCCTGCTTGGCCTCTTTGGAAACCGAAGGGATCTCCACCAGGTCGTCTGGGATGTCCAGGGGCGCATCCATCTCCAGCTTTCGAAAAAAAGGCTTTTTCCCGCCTTCCGGATACTGTTGACGGTCCAATTCTCTCATTTTTTTCATCCGGCGGCCCAGTGGGGTGCGTTTTCCGCTCAGGGATTTCAGGACCCGGTAGTGGGGATAGGTACCGGTCCGACCGCCCGCAGGTGTAACGCTGATGGTGCCGGAATTATCCCTCAAAACAAAGGGGCATTTTCGATCTCCGGATCCCAGGGACGTTTCATAAAATCCGCCCTGGCCTTTCCTGCTTCGTTTCTCGGTGGCCTCCCATCGGTGCCACACCGACGGTGTATGCGTATAGGACGTCGAAATGGTCTCCCCGCTTTCAACAACCCCTTCGACCAGGCAGAGGTCCGGTTGGACGTCCCTGATCTGAGTCAGGGTGAGCCCGCGCGTGAGTTTCCGATTTATCCACGCCTCTTTCGTCAGATAGAACATGATCAACGCCATGACCCCGGCCCCGCATCCGAAAAGAACAGTCACCGTATTCATGAGTATTCTCCGCTCAACCTATTTGCCCCTGTCCAAATGCGTTCTGCTTTTTTCGGTTTTGCCGATAGCTCCCGAAACAGATCACCCCGATCCCGAAAAAAACAATCCCGCCCAGGAAGATGAAGAGCGCCGACCAGGTGAAACCTGCCTCCAGGATGGCATACTGAGAGTCCGTGGGGTTGTAGTACACCGTCACCTTCTGCCCGGAGGGATACCGTTTCACCACCTTTTCTGCCATGCTCTGCATGCCCCCGGACGCGCCACCGAATTCGATCCGGTTCGAAATATACCGTTTCCCGCTGACCTGATACCAATACTGTACCCTGGGGTAATAGGTGATGACGGTGCGACGGGTTTTTGTGTCCCTTCTGGTCTGTTTACTGACCTGAGACGAGATGATGGTCCCCTGGGTGCTGGGCCAATTGCGGCTCTCATGGGCGCCTTTCAATTCATACCCGCCCCATGCCAAGAGGAAAATGCCTGCTGCGAACATGGCCAGGGCAAGGATGCCCAGGTCTCTTCCGGATTTGGTCCTGGCACGGGATGAAGCGGTGGGCCTTCCCATGGAATCAACATCAGATTCGTATGCCGGACCTGGGGCCGGTTCCTGGGGCGTAAATGAAGGCGTATCCATTTCGCTGACCTCCTTTTCTTTTTTGCATAACCAAGTGCCTCTCCCTTTGAGCAGTAACCGGTTTTCTATTCACCGGACCTGCAAACATCCCGGATGCACATTTTCCGGATATCGTGCGTTTGAATGCGATTGCAAAGGGAGCAGTCCTCTTTTTTTACAGCCAGGCAGTAAAAGCACCACCCGTGCACGCCGTCGGCCTTGGGCCAGTATCTGAGGATATTTTCACACAGGTCCGGGGAGCCGATCCGTTCAACCTCTTCCTGATAGCACCAGGGTCCTCTGGGATGGTCCCTGCATTTTTCGTATATGGGGCCGCTTTCGGCGAAGCCCCGAATTGTGAACAGGAACAGACTGATCAGAACGCAAAGAAAGGCTAAACGGTTTTGCATTGGCAATCCTCCCTTGATGGGAATTATTTGCAGGAGTTAAGCGGGACTTTTTCAGGGGACACATGATTCCACTCCGGGAATTTTTCTGCCTCCAGGTTCTTGGTCAGTTCAATGCTGCTGTCTTTCCAATTCCACGGGTCCTTCGAATCTTTTCGGTGGCAATTTGCTATCCAGTTCCAATTGACCACTCTCAGGGGAACAAAAATCGACTGCGGTTTGTCTGGTTTAAACATCAAGTACATTTCAAAATACATCTCGGTTTTATATTTCAGTCTATAGTCTGCATCAGCGTTGGTATCCCAATTCACACATATGCCTCGTTTGTCTTTCTTGAGGCAATCGAATTGCATGGGAGCTCCGGGTCTGTCTGTGGTCACAGGGCCTTCTGCGTACGGATAGATCTTGTCAATTCCATTATAATCCTCCCCGCAGTTACAACTATATTTCGATTCTTCTCTTTGAGAAACCTTCTGCACAATTTGAACATATTGCGTTTCTCCCTGGAATTGGGCGGGCAAGGGATCATGGCTGAATCTGACGGAGAAATCCTTGCTTCTGTCTTTAGGGTCATAAATCAAATTGACATAGTCCTTGAAAGATTGGGCTTCGGGGTCATAATCTGGCGTATTCGCAACAATCCAGTCTCCGGGTGGTATTTCCGTCGTGACCCGGATATCGGGTTCCTTCACATCAAATCGGGCCTTAGCCGTCATCTCCTTACCCTGGATCGTCGTCTTATACTCAACGGGAAAAGATTTTTTGGATTTATCCCACCAGTAAAAAGCAATTTCCGGCTTTTTGAGGTCCATGTCATTAAGATAAATGGGCTTTCCTGCAATCTGCTCTCCTTCATGGGTTACGATGAATTGCTTTACCGTCTTTCCTGGTATTGTCCACTGGCCCTGCTGCAAATCATCGGAACCCGGCATGGCAAGGGCCTTAAGACGAAGTTGTTCCCCTACCACAACGGTTTGCATCTCGTCAGTCACATCAAGCCATTCACCTTCTCTTAAACATCTTATCCGTAAATCCGGTGAAGCTTCTTCGAGATTCCAGGAGATGGAATAGGTGGCATTGCCGCCCGTGGCGACGCTCGCGGGGCGAAAACGCCTTTTTCCCATGCCTGTATCGGAAATCTTGATGCTGAAGTTTCGGGGCGGCCCGTCGAGGTTGACCCGCCACCTCCGCGTGCCCTTCATGGGGCCCTTTTCAGGGATGGGGAATCGAAGCCCGATGACGTTCATGTTGATCTGCTTTTCCGCCTGTTCATAGCGGCATATCCCGTTGGCCACTTTCCGTTTCTTGCCGGGCATACTGAGTTTCCCCGAAATACCCCCGGCTGCGAATTCATAATAGCTGGAGGGAATGCCCATCGGCATGAGGCCCTTGCCAATACCGAATCGGCGCAACAAGAGATTGATGGAATCATATTCTTCCGGTGGGGAATAGGAGAACCTTCTTGAGCCGCTGTAGCTTTCAAGGAGTGGAGGACAAATAGCCGGCTGGGGTTCCTTTTGGGTCAGCGTCTCCTCGAAGTGGCAACTTCCCCCAAAGGTCCGCCCCCTGTACTTCAGGGAAAAGGGCGACAGTTTCGGTTTGTGATCAAGACCGCTGCCGGTTCGGTCCAGGTTCAGGGTGGTATTGGCTTTCATCCTGAAATATCCCTTCCGGATATTCTGCCCCTCATCCATCTCCCAACGGACATCCACCGAGAGACTCACCGGAAGGATCTTTCGGGGCTCATCACCATGTGCTTTTTCGGAACAGGCTGTAATCGTTACCAGAATAAACAATAAGCTGAAAAAGAATGCACCAGTTTCATGCAGGCGCCCTTTATACATAGAGGACCCTCTCTCCTAGTCTTTGTTCTTCATGTTACTTTTTTCCACGTCTTTTTGTCTGTTTCCGCCAATGATGATTTCCCCCAGTTCAGCGAGGTTTTTGAATGCCAGGATTTCTTCTGTCCCTATTTTTCCCACAGTGCCTGCAATCATCTCGGGATTGCTCAGGTCACGACGGTAAATCCGTACGAGATAGCTCTCCATTTCTCCTCCTGAACCATAGGGCTTCTCATTGGGAGTCCTGGTGGTCCTGCCGGGTCCTCCAACATCCGGTTTTCGAGCTGTCATGTATTGAAACACATTGGGGGTCACAGATAAGTCACAGGATGAGAAAAATCTGTAACTTATTGTTTTATTTTGAAACTATGTGTGACAATATCTTTTCCGGGTCCACGGAAGACGACTTCACCAGGGAATATGTATTTGACAGGCGGTCGCAGCCTGAAGTATTTGATTTTGGAAACAATACGTTGGGACATTTCCACGGGAAAAATGATCCCTTCTGGAACGCCCCGGATAGTACATTTCTCTTGTGTTGGACCGTGGGCATATTGAAAGCCGAAGCCGGCGCGAGAATCCGGCACGATTTTTTATCCCGGAGTCTGAGGCTCATCATCGAGGGAGAGGGGGCAAGAAATGAAACCGGATCAGCCTGCGACACGAAAAATTTCCTTCCCAACCCTTCCTTCCATAGTTCCTCGAAAGCGGCTTTTTCAGAAACTGGATCGGCGAGGACATTATGGCGTCACCTGGATTACCGGGATGGCGGGATCAGGCAAGACAACTCTGGCAGCAGGCTACCTTGCCACACTGCATATCCCCTGTCTCTGGTTTGCCATGGACGAAGGCGATGAAGATCTCGCTACCTTTTTTTATTATCTGGGGCTCGCGGGACAGGAAGCCGTCCCTTTTGAGGCTCCCCCTCTCCCCTTTTTGACCCCGGAGTATCTCCAGAATGTGACGACATTTTCCAGGCGCTATTTCGAGGCATTGTGCAAAGGGTTACCGCGTCCTTTTTTTCTTGTTTTTGACGACTACCACAAGATACCCACAGAATCCCGTTTTCACGGGCCTTTTCGTGATGGAATTTCAGTGGTCCCGCACGATATCCACATCTTGATCCTCAGCAGGAGCAATCCCCCCGCCCCATTTATACGAATGCTCGCCAATAATCGCATCAGACTCGTCGGACAAAAGGACCTGAAACTCAATATCACGGAATCAAGAAAAGTCGCTGCAATCGCCTTTGGAAGGCGTGTGCCCGAAAAGCTGATGGGAGAGATCTCCCAGAGGGTCCAAGGCTGGGCAGCAGGTCTCATCCTTATGACAAAAAGCCTCAAGTCCGGAAATCTTCCCCCTGAAACCCTGAATACCTTCACCCCGAAAGAAGTCTTTTTCTATTTCGCGGAAGAGGTTTTCGGCAACATGGAAACCACCACAAAGGAATTCCTGATCAAATCTTCTCCCCTTCCGAGAATGACCACTGCCATGGCAAAAGAACTGACCGGCCAGGCTGATGCTCCAAGCCTGCTGGCCACCCTGGAACGAGACCACCTCTTCATGGAACGGTTTCCCTCCCGGGAATCGGTCTACCAGTTCCACCCACTGTTTCGTGAATTTCTACTGTCCAAGGCCGCTGAAACACTGCCGCAAAAAGCTTTCAAGCAACTGCAGCGGAAGGCCGCCACCCTCTTGCACGCCTCCGGTTACTTTGAGGAAGCTGCTGATTTGTATATTCAGGCGGAAGACACCAGCGGCCTGATGGGCCTTGTCGAAGAGCAGGCCAGAGGACTTCTCGATCAGGGCCGGCACGGCACCCTGCAACAATGGATCAAACACCTCCCTGAAGAAACCCTCCAAAAAACCCCATGGGCTCTCTATTGGCTTGGTTTGAGCTGCCAGCATGTTGCTCCGGCCGAGGCAAGAGCACGTTTTGAGACGGCTTTTCGTCTGTTTGAAGCAGCAAAGGAGCGCCGGGGCGTATTCCTTGCCTGGACAGGCATTGTAGGGACTACCCTCTATGAATGGAACAATTTTGCTATCCTCAATCCCTGGATCGATCGTATGGAAGGGGACCTTTTGGCGGAGGAATCTTTCCCATCTCCTGAAATCGAGACCGCCGTTGCGGTGTCCATGATGAGTGCCCTGATGTGCTGCCGCCCACATCATCCCCATATGACGATGTGGATAGAAAAAGCGCTCTCCCTTTCACGGCAACACGGCGATTTGAGGCTCCGGATAGAGGCGGCTGATTGGACTATTACCTATTTCTCCTGGATCGGAGATTTTGCCAGAGCGGATATCATCAAGAGAGAGATCGGAAGACTCATGGGGGCCTATAAGGCGCATCTTCCCGGAATGCTCCATTGGAAATGGTTGGACATTTCAACACGCCTTTTTTATGACATCCCGGATGTTTCAACTTTGCAGGAGGTAATAGAGGCCCTCGAAACCATAGAGCAGACCGGCATCGGTGCCTGGGAGCAGATGTTTCTGCTCAACGGCGTGTTTGTCGCGTTGATTCTTGGACATTTCCAAAGGGCGGAAGGATTCCTGCAGCGTCTTCAACCAATTCTGAACCCTTCGCGGTATCATGGCTATGGTATTTTCCATCACTGTGCCGCTCTCTACAACTTCCTCAGGGGGGATACCATACGGGCGCTGGAACATGCACGCACGGCTCTCAAAGCAATAAATGAGACCGGGTATGTCTTCCCTGTAATGGTCTGCAGGTATGGGCTCGCCATGGTCCTGATCGATCAGGAGCGATTTGAAGAAGCTGCCGAAGAACTCTCCTCTGCCCATTCGCTCGCCCGAAAGACGAGAAGTACTATCGCAGAATTTATGTGCCTCCTGGGCAACGCCTGGTTGGCCTTCAGGCAGAAAAGAGATGAGGATCCGGCATACCTGAAAGAAGCCATGAGTTTTGGCCGAAGACATGCCTTCCAGAGCCTGATCTGGTGGTGGCACCCTGATATGCTTTCCAGGTTGTGCGCCCGGGCCCTTGAGGAAGGTATCGAGGTCGACTACTGCCGAAGGCTCATCAGGGCCTGGAATCTCACACTTGAAAACCCGCCATACGATCTGAAAGGCTGGCCATGGACCCTGGAAATCCATACCTTTGGCCGCTTCGGGATTCTGAAAGACGGCACCCCCCTGCGTTTTGCAGGGAGGAGCCAGAAACGCCCTCTGGAACTTCTCAGGGCCTTGATCTCCCGGGGAGGAATAGAAGTCGATATTGAAAAGATCATGGACGATCTCTGGCCGGATACGGAGGGAGATATGGCCCACAGCGCCTTTTCCACCAATTTGAACCGTCTGCGAACCATCCTTGCTCATAAAGAGACGATTCAACTTCGGGATGGCAGGCTGACCTTAAACCCAAGATATTGCTGGATCGACACCTGGGTCTTTGAGTTTTTCCTTGAGGAAGCTGAAACCCTCTGGAAACAGGGCAAGAGAAAAAAGGCAATGGCAAAATACGAGGAGGCGCTCAGCCTGTATAAAGGCCCTTTTATATCAGAGGAACCGTTACAACACTGGGCAGTCGTTCTCCGGGAGCGCATGTCACTGCGGTATCTCAAGGCCCTTATCACCCTGGGTAGTGCCCTGGAAGAGGAAGGGGAATATGAAGAGGCGATCCAACGCTACGAAAGTGGGTTAGAGGGGAATAACCTGGAAGAAGTCTTTTATCAGCGACTTATTCTTTGCCATGCGAGGCTGGGGCGTCACGCGGACGTTGTGAAAACGTACCGCCGCTGCAGGGATACTCTAGCCAGAACCCTTGAGGTCCCTCCTTCAGAAGAGACAGAACGGATGTACAGAAGGCAAATGGCTTCCAGGGCCCGGAACACGGAGGCATAAAGGCCGGCACCAGGGAAGTCTGAGCCCTGAAAGTCAAGGAAAAGCCGCAGACCGAGTGATGCCAACTCGATTGCGAAAAACATATTGACATTGCCATAATATACAAACATAGTAATTAATCACCGAATATAATTCGGTAATAACGCCTTTTACCAAAAATTATGTGTATTTTTTCATTTTGCCCGGGAGGTGTTCCATAGACAGGCTTGATATTCAAATTCTCGGCATATTACAGGAGAACGCGCGCGCAAAGAATATCGAATTGGCCCGGGAGCTGGGAGTTGCCCAATCCACGGTGCTCGAACGCGTTCGCCGCCTGGAAGAACAGGGATTTATCACCGGATATCGTGCCATCCTGAACCCGGAAAAACTGGGGCTGAGCATTCAGGCCTTTGTCTCCGTCGCCATGCAGAGACACGAGGCGGAAACCATCAGGAGATTCGAAGAAGGCGTCAGACAACTCCATGGTGTCCGGGCGTGCTACCACCTTACCGGACGGTTCGACTATCTCCTGTACGTGGCAGTGAGGGACCTGGAGGAACTGGGGAAACTGGTGAAAACCGGGATAGCCGCCCTGGATGGATATGGGAAGTCGGAGACGTTCGTGATTTTTTCGGAGATAAAGTCCGATGAGGGTGTCCCTATCGGTGACACTCCGGATCAGGCGAGGAAGCAGGAGTAGCGTCTCGCCAGGGTTGCCCGGCCGGGATATGTTTTCGACTCTGTGAAGAACAGGTGTTTCTGCCAAGGAAGGGGAACGGAAAAGGAGGAATACAATGCAAAAGAAGAAGCTGATGATTCACGATTTTGTGGGGATGAAGCAGGGAGGAAAAAGGATCACCTGGATTACCTCGTACGATTACCCGACCGCCCAGTTTGCCGAGGCGGCCGGAATGGACATGATCCTGGTGGGGGATTCCCTGGGCATGTGTGTGTACGGATATGAGAGCACGGTGCCCGTCACCATGGATCAGTGCATCGTGCACAGCGAAGCGGTGCGGCGCGCGGCCCCTAATACCTTCGTCGTGGGCGACATGCCGCTGGGAAGTTACCAGGTATCCGATTCCAAAGCGGCAAAGAATGCGATCCGTTTCCTCAAGGAAGCAGGGGTCGATGCCGTCAAGCTGGAAGGGGGAGTACGGGTCCTTTCGAGAATCAGGGCCATCCTGGATGCGGGAATAGTGGTCATCGGCCACATCGGTCTCACGCCCCAGAGTTCGGGTCAGATCGGGGGTCACAAGGCCCAGGGCAGGACCGTCGAATCCGCCAGGCTGGTCATCGAGGATGCCCTGGCAATTGAAGAGGCCGGGGCCCAGATGCTGCTCATCGAAGCTGTGCCGCCTGAAGTATCTGGATTCATTGCCAAAAAACTCAAGATTCCGGTTCTCAGCATCGGCGCGGGCAAAGAATGCGACGGCCAACTCCTGATCGTGTCCGACCTGATCGGACAATTCACCGCGTTTACCCCCAAATTCGTGAAGCAGTACGCCAACGTGGCGGAGGTGGTAACAAACGCACTCAGGGCATATGTCAACGACGTCCGGAACGGGACATTCCCCACCGATGAGCATTGTTACCACATGCTGAAGGGTGAAGAAGAAAAGCTCAGAGAGGTCATCAAGGAATACGCATAGGAGGGAAACGCCATGTCGGATTTGCGAAGCAGGTTGAGGATAGCGCCTGATCGACTGGAGGAGATCAATCGATTCCTGCTCGATCCGGATAACGAGCTCATCAATGAACTCATCAGGGTCGTGGAAAAATACGGCGGACCGGAAGAGATCAATCGAAAGGCCGCGGATGCTCGCGACCTCGGGAATCTCAAGAAACGCCTGGAGGAGATGCATTCTCCGTACCTGGCGGATGTCCGGTGGCTGGAAGAACAGAGAGAGAAAAAGGCCTTTGTCCCTCTCTCTGAGTACCGAAAAGGGATCCTGGGAGAACAGGCGAATCGTGTGCGATTCAAGAAGGAGACAGCCGTCACCCTTGAAATATCAGCACTCCAGTTTTTCCCATGGCTGATCACCGAAGCCGGAAGGGCGATTGAAAGACGGGAGCTCATGCCGGGCAGGTATATCCGGGTTCGCAGCATGCGGGAGCAGGTGGATGACCACGGGGATATTGCAGCGGTTGCCGCCGCTATGCAGATTCTGGGCGCCAGCTATGTGGAGACCCTCGATACCAAGGGCACCGACGGTTCCAACGTGCACCTGGGCGGACCCGGCACCATTACCGGTTATTTTGGAGGGGTGGGACAGCCCAACGACCACCCCCAGAAGTGGGTGGATGAGTACCTTCACTACTATACCACATACGGCATCCGGCAGGTGCTCAACATCAACCCGGGGACGGTTTTCCTGGCGTACATGCTTCACAAGCTCGGGGTTGATAACGAGTTCAAGATCTCGGTGTTTATGGGAAACGACAATCCTTTCGCGGTTCTCTGGACCCTGGCAGGGGCCAAACTCTTCTCACGTGATGACGGGACCACCAGCCTTATCGGGTTGAATTTTTCGAATTCGGTGAACAATGACACCATCCTGGCGAGCCATCGCATCCGGAAGGCCATGGGTTTCGAAGAGGTAGTGCGTTTCGAACACCACATCACGGAGACCTGGAAATCCATTGTGATTCAACCCTACAACAGGCGTGGTGAACTGGTGGAAATCGCCAAGAAAGTGCCCAATATCTCGGCAAAGCATGAAGGCGGAGACGAGGAGGTGGAAAGAAAGCGGGAGCATCCAACCGATATCCTGGACTATTTTATGCCGAAGGAGGAGATACTCAAGCAGGGCCTCATGGAGGCCATGGAACAGAACTACCTGGACAAACATGAGGCGGTCAATGCCACCGCACAGGCGTTGATCAGGGCCGGGATCGATGTGGTCTGCGCCAGGAATCTCCACCACTAGATGTGTAAGCGGCTGCCGAAAAACATCCGTCTGCTGCGTTACCCTCATCTCTCGTCACTGCGGCGTACGGCTATGTGCGCCTCGTTCCTCAAGATTTCGGAAGCCTTGCATCCGGACATTTTTCGACAGCCGTGAAAATGCCTAACAATAGGCCCCTGGCTATTCAGTGAGACAGGTCTTGCGCCATCTCTGCGAAGAAAGAGGTCAACATGACCAACAAGATAGAACGGCTTTACTCAACGACAACGGCGTCCATGAAGCACTCCTTCATCCGGGAGATCCTGAAGGTGACCAAGGGTATTCCGGGGATGATTTCCTTTGCCGGCGGCCTGCCCAGCCCGGAGACCTTCCCGAAAGAGCTTCTCGCCGATCTCTTTGCCAGGGTTATTCGTGAAGAGGGGGATGAAGTCCTCCAGTACGGCGCCAGCGACGGCGACGTGGTGTTCAAAAGGATTATCAAGGACTTTGAAGAGGTCCCCTACCTTTCCGATGACGAGATCATGATCACGGTGGGATCAACGAACGGTATCTATTATTTTACCCGAACCCTGGTGGACCCGGGCGACATAATCGTCTGCGAGGCGCCCGGATTCCCCGGTTCCCTGGCGGCCATGGAGGCCTGCGGCGCGCGGATGATCGGGATTGAGATGGATGAACTGGGGATGATCCCGGAACAGCTGCGCGAGACCCTTCAGGAGCTTACCGCTGCGCACAAACCCGTCAAATTCATTTATGTGATTCCCGAGTTCCAGAATCCTACGGGAAAGACCATGGACCTCGACCGCAGGCGCCGCATCATCGAGATCGCCGGGGAATTCGATCTCCCGATTCTTGAAGATCAACCGTATCGGGAACTTCGTTACTCCGGAGAGAGAATCATTACGCTGTGGGAACTGGCCAGGACGGAGTTTGACGACCCCAAACGGGTGACCATTGCCAAGTCATTTTCCAAGATACTGGGACCTGGATTGCGGCTGGGATTCGCTGCAGGTCCTGCCGAGATGCTTGGGCCCATGGTAAAGTGGGCGCAAAAGACCACGGTCAGCCCGGATTGCGCTACCCAGCGCGTTACCGCACGGTTCATTGAAGAGGGACTGATGCGGAAACACATCAAGAAAATCATCGATCTCTACCGGCCGCGGCGTGATGCCATGCTTGAAGCCTTGGAACAAAACATGCCTGACGGCGTATCATGGACCGTTCCCGAGGGGGGCATGTTCATTTGGGTCAGCTTTGAGGACAGCGCGGATACGGATATACTGTTCGACCGGGCCATCGAAAACCAGGTGGCCTTTATCCCCGGGAGCAAGTTCTACCCGGCAGGAACTGAAAAGACGAACGAGATGCGGCTCAACTTCTCCTATTCCAGTGTGGAATTGATTCATGAAGGGGTCGGGCGCCTGTCGGGACTCCTCGCGTAACCAGCTCCGTCACAACTCAGTCAATCCGTTCCCAGAACGTCATCTGTGAAACAGTATGCTGAAATTTGCGGGATGTTTCACGTATGATGAACTCCACATCCCTCGGTTCGGCGAGCATGCAGAAGTGAGCTTCCAGCAGATCTCTCAAGCCTTGCAGGGAGGTATACGGTTCTCCCTCCTTTTTGAAACCGCCCGGCCAGTTGCTTTTTCCGGTAAATTGTTCGAGCCAGGTATACGGCGAGGCAAGCACCAACAGGCCGCCTGAATTGACCCGGGCATGAATGGCGCCGAGAAATTTTCCAGGATCAGAGAGTCGATCGATCAGATTGGCTGCCAGCAGCAGATCGTAGCGGTCAAACCGGGGTTCCAGATTGAGGGCATCGGCCTGGAAAAATTCCACACGTTCCCTGACGCCTTCCAGCCCGAAATCGGACAATCGTCTTTCGTGGCAGGATACGATATCTCCTTCCTCCACCAGCTGGTATCCGATAAGGCCTTTTTCCCGGAGCCGGACGGCCAGCCGGATGAACCGTGCTGAAGAATCGAGGCCGCTCACAAACTCAAAGGCCCTGGCCAGCTCGAAGGTCGCCCTCCCCACGGCGCAGCCCAGGTCCAAGGCCCTTTTCTTTGGCCGGCCCTGCATATGTTCCAGGGATATTCTTGCGCATCGAGCCGGAAAGTTTTCGACGCCGAAATAGGGCCTGCCGTAATGGGCCTCGCAATACTGTGAGACCGCCTCGTCGGTTTCATACATAGTTTCGGCCATCATCTACTGCTGTGTGCTTCCTCTCATGAAGGGATGAGTACGATTTTACCGAATGTCCCCGGTTCCATGACCAGCCGGTGGGCTTTCGGGGCGTCGGCCAGCGGCAGCTCTTTTCCCACCACAGGGCGCAGGGAGCCGTTCTTGAGCCCTTCGTGGATGGCGGCGTGCATTTTGCGTCGCTCCTCGTCGGACGCGTTCATGACCACCATGCCCAGAACGGCCGCATCGCGGACCATGGCGTCCCTGGGATTTATTTCCACCGGCCCCCGGCTGCCGATAACGACCACCCGGCCGTCCCTTGCCAGCATCTGGAGATCGTTCCCAAGATTCACGTTCGCGAGCATCTCCAGGATCACATCGACGCCCCTCCCGGCCGTCAGGTCCAGCAATTTCTGTTGATACCCCGCATCGTGGTGATCAAGCACGTGCAAGGCGCCATGGTCCTTGACCAGACCCCTTCCTTCCCTGGTTCCTCCCGTCCCGATCACGGTCATCCCGGCGGACACCGCGAACTGGACCGCGGCAAGACCCACTCCCCCGGTGGCGCCGTGTACAAGAACCGTTTCCCCCGGCAGTGCCCGGGCACGATGGAACAGGGCATAACAGGCGGCAGTGTATGGCACGTTCACCCCGGCGCCCTGGGAAAATGAAACGTTCTCCGGCAGGGAATGGACCTGTCCGGCCTCGCACAGCGCCTGCTCCGCATAAGTGCCCGTGAGTGATCCGCTTACATAAACACGGTCCCCCACAGTCACGTCGTCCACCTGTTCACCCACTGATTGTATGGTACCGGCCCCATCCATCCCCGGCGTATACGGAAGGGGCGGTTTGATCTGATAGGTGCCCGTTCGAATGTAGGCGTCCACCGGGTTGATCCCGGCCGCCCGCACCTGCACCATTACTTCACCGGGCCCCGGCCTGAGATCAGGAATCTCTTCCAGCTTCATTGCGTCGGGGTCACCGAACGCACGCACACGAATCGCTTTCATTTCATGTTTCCTCCCTTTGAATGAATGCATTTCAATTCCAAAACCTATTCTATCTTATCAAAACCAAACTGTCCATTATTCGTCCCTCTGCAGAAAGCGTTTGCCTTGTTTTCCTCTTCTTTGATACGATGGTTCCACCGATTGAAGAGCGATACCCGTTTCTTAGGAAAGGAGATACCCTCATGAACGATAAGGCAAAGGGAATGGTGCTGGGATCATTGGCGGGTGACGCCTTGGCCCTGGGGGTTCACTGGATTTACAACACCAGGGTTATCGACAAGAAATGGGGCCGCGTGGAAAGGTATCTCAAGCCGGAGCGGCCCACCTATCATCCAACCAAGGATCTGGGTGAATTCACCCATTACGGTGACGAGACCCTGGTCCTCATGAAATCGATTGTTGAGGCGGGAGGGTTCGACCTTGATCATTTCGCCGAGGACTGGCAGGCGCTTTTCAATACGTACGACGGCTACGTTGATCAAGCCACCAAGGGGACCCTCTCGAATATTTCGGCCGGGAAAGACGCCTCATCCGCCGGTTCCTCCTCCCTTGAGCTGGCCGGAGCGGCCCGTATTGCGCCGCTCGTCTATCGCTACCGGAACGATCTCGACAGGCTCATCGCGGCAGCCCGAGCACAAACTGCCTTTACGCATAATACCGAGCACGTTATTGCTAGCGCCGAATTCTTTGGAAGGCTTGCGTTCAAGGTCCTGGGTGGACAAGCACCCGTATCAGCAATGCAGGCAGTCGTGGATGAAGGATTCCAGGAGGAACCGTTTTCCGGGTGGATACGGAAAGGCCTCCAAACCACAGGAAAGGGGACCAGAGAAGCCATCCTGGATTTCGGGCAGATGTGCGAGGTGGAGGCTGCCTTTCCATCCGTGATCCACCTGATTGGAAAATATGAAACCGATTTGCGGGAGGGTCTCATTGAAAATGCCATGGCCGGCGGCGATTCCGCCGGCAGGGGCCTGCTGGTAGGCATGGTCCTGGGCGCCCACCTGGGCATGGACGCAATCCCGGAAGTATGGCTGTCCGAAATGAAGGCCTATCCGGAGATCATGAACCTGCTCGGCAAGATGGGTTAGAAGAGGTTGAGCTGTCGGTGAGGTTTGGCCCTGGGTTTCCATTTGCCGCGTTCCAGGGGACGCCGGAGATCCGCGGGAAGCGAGTCAAGGAATGGGGAAGGGCTCATTTCCAGGAGCCGTCCGTTGAGGGCCCTGCGGCGCGCATGAGAGAGGATCAGCCTCGAGCGTGCACGCGTCATACCCACATACAAGAGCCTTCTCTCCTCCGCATCGTCCCGGTCCCCGAAAAGGGTGCAGGGGATGAGCCTGTCTTCGCACCCGGTTAGGAATACAACCGGCCATTCGAGTCCCTTTGCCGCGTGGAGCGACATGAGGCCCACCCGGTCCCCCTCAAGACCGCCATGATCGATCCCCCTCTCCAGTGCAAGCGAATCCAGGAACGCCGGAAGATCACGGTCAAACCCTTCGGCCCATGCAAGGAGACGCCGCAGGGATTCGCCGTCCTCTCCGGAGGCTGTCTCCATGCCGTGGATTCTCAAGCAGTTTTCAATGAGGTCCGGGACGACGACGTCCGCTCCGCGGGATGTTTCCTTGAAGAGCGGCTCCTGTATGCCTTGTATGCCCATTTCCTCAATTATCCGGGCATAGTCCTCCCGGTAGTAGGGGGTCTCGGGATACTGGACTGTCTGAAGGAAGCGCCAGACGAGCCTGACGGGTCTCCTTTCGATAAGCGGAGCTTCACCGGAACGGACCAGCGGGATGCCTGCCCGTGACAGGGCCTCTTCAAGGGCCTCCCCCTGGGCGTTGAGGCGGTAGAGCACCCCGATGTCGCCGAAGCCGGCCGCCATTCCATCCTCGTGAGAGGCTACCCGTCCGCTGTCAAGGGAGAAGTAGGTGGTGCCGCCGAGCAGCCTCTCGATGGCCTCGACGATCATTTCCGCCTCTTCCTTTTCGCTGCGGCACGATGCGACGGAAATGCTTCCCTGTTCCCCTGAAACCGCTTCAAGGGGTTCTTCCTTGCCCATCAGGGCGGCCGCTCCTCCCAGTATGACCCCGCCGGACCGATAGTTCTGCCGGAGGCGTATCTTTGCGCTCCCCGGAAAATCGTCGTCAAAGCTGAAGAAGTTCCGGAGGTCCGCTCCCCGGAAGCCGTAAATGGCCTGGTCGGGATCTCCGATGGCAACAATCCTGCCTCGGCCGGCCCGGATGAGGGCCTTCAGCATATCCACCTGGATCCGATTGGTATCCTGGTATTCGTCCACAAAGATCTCCGGATACATCAGGGCATATTTTTCTGCCACATCCGAGTTGTCCTCAAGGAGCCTGAGGCCCTCCACCTCCAGGTCGTCCAGGTCCAGCATGCCCATAGCCCTGAGCCGGTCCCGATACGCGCGGAAGGTCCCGACAATCGCATCGTCGGAGGGATTTCCCTCTTCATCACGAAGGGTCTTTCTTTTCAGAAGGGGGAGGTATTTCAGGAATGTCTTCGTGTTGATTTTCCGCCCGCCTCTCTCAGCAATGATCGCCCGTACCAGTGCTTCCCGGTCGGGTTCCGGGCAGATGGAAAAGGCAGGGCCCAGCCCGATCCTGTCTCCGTCCTGTCTGAGGATCTCCAGGCAGAATCCATGGATAGTGGTGATTCGAGGTATCCCGGCCTGGTTTCCCCCCAAAAGGGCTACTATCCTTTCTTCCATTTCCCGGGAGGCTTTCCGGGTAAACGTGAGTCCCAGGATCTCCTCGGGCAACGCCATTCCTGAACGGATCAGGTAGGCTATCCGGTGCGTCAGGGTCATGGTCTTCCCGGTCCCGGGTCCCGCTACGACCAGCAGATGCCCCCGGGCATGGAGCACGGCCTCCCGCTGGGCATCGTTCAGGGGATCCAGGATGGGGTCAGACTGAGGAGAAGGGCTTTTCGGGAGAGGTGTCTTGACCTTTTTGGCCGTTTTCCGGTTTTGAATGTCCACCGGTGCCTGGGGTTTTGCCTCAGCTTTCCTGGAAGAATGAAAAAAAGCAAGCTGGCCCGCGAGGGAAGCTCTTTCGGTGGGAGAAAAGAGGCGGATACGGCCATATTCCCCATCGTACCCGGCTTCCCGGATCACACGGCCCTTGCGCATCCTCCTGACGGCCTCCGCGAGCAATTCCCCGCCCTTTTTTTCGATCGCCGGGAGGGGCGCTTCCATCAGAATCTCGAGTTCGGGGCCCAGATCCCGGAGGAGTTTCTCATACTGGATCGTGACCTTCTTGGCGGCAGGTCCACAGCCCAGCAATTCGGACAGGACCTCCGTCAGGGGAATCAGGCTGTAAACTTCCCTGGTGAGTAACGGCTTTTGCCGGTCCGCAAGTTCATATATCCGGTTCAGAACGCCCACGGTCAGGGGTTTGCCGCACCCCGGGCAGACCCCCCCGTGTTCCCGTGTCTCACTTGGGTTAAACCGCACCCCGCATTTCCGGTGTCCGTCGAGGTGGTACTTTCCCTCTTCCGGATAAAACTCGACGGTCCCCATGAAACCGTCTTTCCCTGTCATGGCACGGACCATGTGTGGATAATCCAGGGCCGTGTCAAAGAGGTTTGCCTCGCGGCCCAGTTTTGATGCCGAGTGGGCATCGGAATTGGACACCAGCAGGTATCTGTCCAGGGCGGATATGAGGCGGTTCATGGCCGGGTCCGAGGACAGGCCGGTTTCAAGACAATGGATGTGGGGGGTCAGGTCCTCAAAGCACTCTTCGATCGCATCGAATCCGGACTTGGAGCCGAAAAGGGAAAACCAGGGCGTCCAGACATGCGCCGGGATGAAAAAAGCCCTGTCGTCGGCCTCCAGCGTCATTTCCAGGAGGTTGCGGGAGTCGAGTCCCAGGATCGGCCTGCCGTCGGAGGTGATGTTTCCCACCTGGTCCAGCCGCTTCTGGAATCGTTCTACCGAAGGCATGTCGGGCATGAGAATCAGGTGGTGGACCTTCCGGGTCTTGCCGTTTTTTTTGTAGATGCAGCTGATTTCGCCCGTAAGCAAAAACCTGGTTGCACCGGAGCAACCTCGGGGCAGATCCCTCTCCGCCCGCTTTTCCAGAGCGGGCTTCAGCCGGAAAAGCCCGTCCTCCGCCTCAACCAGCTTTTCCCTGAGTTCGGACAGCCATGCGGGATGGGTAAAATCTCCCGTGCCGATGACCGAGATCCCTTTTTTCCGGGCCCAAAGGAAGAGTTGTTCGGGGTCAAGGGCCTTTGACGTGGCCCGTGAATAGCGGGAATGGATGTGGAGGTCGGCGATGAATTTCATACGACTACAGAACACCATCCGCACTCATATGTCAACCGGTACCACGGAGGTGCTTGCGTCCTACTCGGTTTCGATTTCTCTTCGGATGACGGCCTTATCGTACGCGGCTATGACATCCTTGTCCCTGAGGATGCCGATCACTTTCTTCCCGTTCTCACCGCCCACGACAGGCAGTTGGGATACGCCGAGGGAGCTCATGGTCTGCAGTGCCGTCAATATGCTGTCGTGGGCCCGCACGGTTTTCGGATTCTCCGTGGCAACATCTTTTGCCACCACGAGCAGGTGCAGTTCCTCTTCTTCAAATAGAGGTCTGATGTCCCTGAACGAGATGATCCCGGTCAGGTCATTGTTTTCATTCACCACGTGGAGGTATGAGACGTCTTCCTCTTTAAGGGTATTTATGAGATTCAGGAGGTTCATGCCCTCCGGGACCGTCGGGGGGGTTTCCGTCATAAAACGACCCACTTCCATGGAGCGCAGGATATTCTGTTCCATGCCGCCGGAGATATCAACGTTCCTGCGGAGCAATTTGATGGTGTAAATAGAACCTTTTTTCAGTGAGGAGGCCAGGATGGTGCTCAGGATACAGGTAATCATCATGGGAAGGATAATCTTGTAATTGCCGCTCATCTCAAAGATGATAATGATCGCGGTTATGGGAGCGTGGGTTGTGCCTGCCACTACCGCCCCCATTCCCACGAGGGCGTAGGCTGCAGGGGACGCCGTGAGGGCGGGAAAAAGGAGATTCGCGATCCATCCGAAGAATCCCCCGGCCATGGCGCCGATGAACAGGGACGGCGCGAAGATGCCGCCCGATCCCCCAGCCCCCAGGGTGATGGATGTGGCTGCAATCTTGAGGAACACGAGGAAAAAGAGGAACATTCCGGGGAGCCTGTTGAAGAGGGCCTCGTTGATGGCGCCGTAGCCCACCCCGAAAACATGCGGGAACTTGATCAGGATGAGGCCGAGCAGGAGACCGCCCAGGGCGGGCTTGAGCCACTGGGGAAGCGGGACGGCGTCGAAGAGATCTTCCGTCTTGTAGAGCGTCACGATGAACAGCACGGCAACCAGCCCGGCAAAGAGCCCGAGAAACGGGTATATGGCGAATTCCCACAGGGTCTCGAGGCGGTAAGTGGGGATGGTAAATGCCGGGAAGTCCCCGAAATAGTGCCGGGAAATGGTTGTCGCGGTCACGGAAGAAAGGACCACCGGCGAAAAGGAGGCGATGCCGAAATCGCCCAGGAGAATTTCCAGGGCAAACAGGACTCCCGCGATGGGGGCATTGAAGGTTGCCGCAATGCCCGCCGCCGCTCCGCACCCCACCATGGTCCTTTGCTTCATGCGGGAGACATTGAATAGCTGGGAAACGGTGGAAGCCAGGGAAGAGCCGATCTGCACGATGGGACCCTCTCTTCCCACAGAACCGCCTGAGCCTATGCAGATGGCGGAGGCCATGATCTTGGCTGCAGCGACCCGCTTCCTGATCCTGCCGCTGCGTAAAGCTACTGCCTCCATGACCTCCGGGACCCCGTGTCCCTTGGCTTCGCTGGCCCCGAAACTCACGATAATCCCCACCAGCAAACCCCCGAGACAGGGAATTCCAACGATTACATACAGGGGGAGCGTGTGGGCAAACGTGAGAATGTCATTGGTGTTCCGATAAAAGGCATACTGGGCCACCTTTATCATGAGCCGAAAGAGCACAGCGCCATATCCGCTCAAGGCGCCAATGAGGGCAGCAACGAGCAGTGTGAGGATTCGCTCATCCAGGTGGTAGCGTTTCAGGATGTTCTTCGCAGTCTGGTGTCTCTCAAATAGCATTCGGCACTATCATCTTTCTCGGATCAGATGCGGTGAGGAAGCCGCCGGTTCAGACTGATTCCGTTGAGGTCGATTGTCACATCATAGACCAGGATTTCCACCCCCTTTTTTACCGCCTTTCGAAGTTCCCTGCCATAATCAGGATCGATGTGATCCGCGGGCCTGAATGTCTTTGCATCCATGCGCTGGACGAGGTAGAACATGACAGCCCGGTTTCCGCGACGCACCTGCTCCTGGAGTTCGACCAGGTGCTTCAGCCCCCGCGCTGTCACGGCGTCGGGAAAATAGGCTGTCCCTGCGGTAACCAGTGTACAGTTCTTGATTTCCACGAAGCATTGCGTTCCGTTTCTCTCAAGCAGGAGATCGATGCGGGAGTGAGCACCGTATTTCACCTCCGACCGGATCGTTTCGTACCCGGTCAACTCCGGGATCACCCCCTCCCCGGCGGCCATTTTGACGAGCCTGTTGGGAACCAGGGTATTCACTCCCACCAGGCAGGAGGGCATGTCTATGATTTCCCACGTATATTTGAGCCGCCGTTTGGGGTTGTCGTGATGACGGGAGAGATACACCGGACGACCGGGCTCGGAGCAGGTCTCCATGCTTCCGGAATTGGGGCAGTGGGCAGCCGCCACGTGACCGTTTTGGAGCCGCACATCGGCAATAAACCGCTTGTACCGCCTGAGAAGCGTGCCTTTCACGAGCGCCGGCCATGCCAGGAAATTGGCTGTTTTCCCACTCATGACGTCTTGCGCTTGGCCATTTCCTCGTCCCTGAGCACCTTGCGCAAGACCTTCCCCACCACCGATATGGGGAGTTCATCACGAAATTCTATTTCTCTGGGCCGTTTATACCCGGCCATCTTGTCCTTGCAGAACCCGATGATTTCTTCCTCCGTGGCTTTCTCTCCGGGCTTGAGCTGGATGAATGCCTTCACTGCCTCGCCCGACTTTTCATCGGGCACGCCGACCACGGCCGCAAGGGCAACTTTGGGATGGGTGTAAAGGACTTCTTCTATCTCTTTCGGGTAAGCATTGAATCCACCCACCAGGATGAGGTCTTTCTTTCGGTCGGTAATGACCAGGAACCCATCTTCGTCGAAGTGGCCGATATCACCTGTTAACAGGAATTTTTTCCCGTCGATTTCCCGAAACATGGCCTCGTTTTCCTCGGGCTTGTTCCAGTAGCCGAGCATGATCTGAGGACCGGATGCGGCGATCTCCCCATCCTCTCCGTCGGGCAGGTCCCGGAGGCCGGTCTCCAGGTCCACGATCTTGATGTCCGTATTGGGAAGGGGGAGGCCCACAGATCCCACCTTGCGCTGTTCCAAGTTTGTGGGGTTCACGGTGAGAGCTGGAGAAGTTTCGGTCATTCCATAGGCCTCGAATATGACGGCACCGGTCTTTTCCTCGAATTGCCTGAGAACTTCAACAGGGAGCGGGGCTGCTGCTGAGCCGCAGCCCACGAGAGATGAGAGGTCGAAGCGGTTCAGCAGGGGTTGATTGACGAAAGCCGAATAGATGGTGGGCACGGCCGACATGGTGGTCACCTTGTATTTTTCGACGGCCTTCAGGACCTCGGTAAACGGAGGATTCCCGGCCCGGGGATCCGGGATGCAGACCGCCCTCGACCCGGTATAACAGCTCCACAGCATGACCGCAGCGAGACCGAAGCTGTGGTACCAGGGGAGAACGCCGAGAAAGGTATGTTCCCCTCCCCTGGCGATCTGCGCCTTGGGTTTGCCCGGTTTCGGTTCCACCCATACCCATTCCTGCAGCGTCATCACATTGGAGACCAGATTGGCATGGCTGAGGCATGCGCCCTTGGGAACGCCGGTGGTGCCCCCGGTGTAGAGGATATTGGCAATGTCCTTCACCGGGTCGACCTCGATCCGGGGCGGTTCCGGCCGCGCCGATTTTACCGCCTCGTCGAACAGGAAATGCCCCGGTTCGTGCCGATCGGCCTTGGGAATCTTTCCCAGGAGTGAACCGAGAGTACCCTTGAGCCACGGCAGATAGGATTTCACGTTGCAGATCACCACCGTTTCCACATCCGTTTCCCCGGCCGCCTCCACAGCTGTTGGGTAGAAATTTGGATGGTCCATGACAAACACGGCCCTGGACCCCGAGTCCTTGAGCTGGTAATGGAGTTCGGATGCCTTGTACAGGGGGTTGCAGGTGACGCAGACCCCCCCGGCCTTCAGGATGCCGAAGAAGATTTCGGGATAGTGGGGGAGATTGGGGAGGAAAATGGCTACCCGGTCCCCTTTTCGGATACCCCGGGAGGCGAGAAAGTTGGCGATCCGGTCCGCCGTATCTCTGACCTGGGCAAAGGTCCTTGATGTATCCGCGAATATGGTGTATGTGGCATCCGGAAATTCACGGGCAGCGTCGTCGAGGAGGGAAAAGAGCGGTTTTTCATACCCGCTTACTTCATGCGGGACGTGTTCGGGCCATTTCGGACTTTCCCAGGGTGTGCGTGACATGGGGAGCCTCCTTTCACTGGTTCGGGGTGAAAAGAAAGGTTACTACGCCGACGCCGTAAACATCGTTCGTATATCACAAAACAGGACAGACCGGGAAAGAAATATTCCTATTTGACTAATAATGCATCGTTCATCAGGTTCTTCCGTACCTCGATGCTCAGAGAGGGAGCCATTTCTTCCGTTCCGAGGTTCCGGGCTGGTCTTTTCAGTGACTTGTCAGCGTGGGATAGCTACCCCCTCCGCATTCTCGACTTCGTCGAGCTGCGGGTTCCCCCACTGATAAGTTACGAAAAGACGGCACCCTCTCACCAGTCACTTCAGAAAAGGCTTCCTCCCTGAGCTTCACGATTTAGCAGCAGCCGACTCTCCCAAAGTTATGTCTTTTCCCCAAAGGGCGTCCCTCAGGCCCGATGACCGTGCTATGCACCGGCTGACCCCTTCCACAAAGACATCCTCCCGCCCCCACACCGCCACCTTTTTCCGGGCGCGCGTCAACCCGGTGTAAATGAGTTCGCGGGTCAGGACGGGCGAGGGTTGATCGGGGAGAAGCAGGATGACCTTTTCGAATTCCGAGCCCTGGCTCTTGTGCACGGTCATGGCAAAGACGGTCTCATGGTCCGGCAGTCTTGCCGGGTGGATTTTTCGTAGGGAACCATCCTGTTTTCTGAAAAACGCACGGAGATCCCCGTCCGAATCCCTGTCAGGCAGTATGAGCCCCATATCCCCGTTGAAGAGGCCCAGAGCGTAGTCGTTTCGCAGAATGAGGATGGGTCTTCCCCTGTACCAGAGGCCCTCGGGCCTGATAAGATGCTCCGCCCGCAGGATTCGCTCCACAATCCGGTTCAGGGACAGGACGCCGAAGGGGCCCTTCCGTATGGCGCACAGAATCCGGAACCGCTCCAGTTCGGAAAAGGCCTGCAGGGGGTCATGTGCCTCCAGGCAGGCCCTGTAGCCGGAGAGCGCCTCTTTCTTGAGGGCGGCAGGCAGGATTTGAGGGTCGGGGAGTCTCACCCAGAGGGTGTCGTGCCGGGGCCCGGTTTTGAGCGCCTCGATCGCCTCGTGTCCGTCTCCCCGGTTCACGGCACGACTCACAATGCCTATGCCGCTGGTCCGTCCGAAACGATAGTTCTTCTCGAGCCGGACCAGGGAATCCTGGACAGCCGGGCCGGCCCCTCCGGGAATCACCTGTCCGGTCACCTCATAATAGCGACTGGAAAAGGCATCGGTATGGAAGTGGGGCGCCCCCCGGTCGCAGAGGTCGCCCAACACCGCCCCTGCTTCCACCGAAGCAAGCTGATCCTGGTCGCCCAGAAGGATGAGCCTGGCGTGAGGGGGAAGGGCCTGCACGAGCTTCGACATGAGGGGGAGGTCCACCATGGATGCCTCATCGACGATGACCCCGTCAACCGCCAGGGGGTTTGCCGCGTTGTGGTGAAAAAACGGGGAACCGGCAATGGGTCCGAGGAGGCGGTGGATGGTGGATGCCTCCGAGGGGAGCGTTTCCCGGATCGATGGGGGCAGCGGGAGGTCTCCGGCGCCGGCCCGGATGGCTTCCTGGAGCCTCTGGGCGGCCTTTCCGGTCGGCGCCGCCAGGGCGGTCCGGAAAGGATTTCCACGTTCCTGCAGGGCGAGGAGGGCCAGTATCCTGGAAACGACGGTGCTCTTGCCGGTTCCCGGTCCCCCGGAGATAACAGAGAACTTCCTGGTGGCGGCGGTGAAACAGGCCACCTCCTGCCAGTCAGGCCTGGAACCGTTTCCCCCATTGAACAACCCGCCAAGTTCCTCTTTCAGGAAGGCCTCATCAGAGCGGTCAAGGTCCTTTTCCGTCCACTCCAGTATTTTCTCGACCAGGTGGTGCTCGTATTCCCAGTAGCGGAAGAGGTAGAGCCGGTGCTGCTCATCGAGTATCAGGGGGGCGTCATCACCCGGGCGCCCCACGGCAGTTGCATTTTGCAGGCTCTCGAGCCAGATCGGCAGGTCCGGGCAGGCGAAGGGATTTCCGGGAACGCCGTCAGGGTCGAGAGGCTGCCCCGCCACCGTCTTGAGGTCGAGACACACGTGGCCGTTCCCTGTTGCCCTGCTCGCGAGGGCCGCCGCCAGGGACAGGGCCCGGTCAGGGTGGTTGGAGGTCCTCGCTATGAACCGGGCGAACTGGAGATCCATCTCCGAGAAAAGCCCGCTCTCTTCAAAATACTCTCCCATGAGACCTCTCTTTTTGGGCTACGGAATCAGGGTTTTCCTCATGGCATGGACGAGGTCCGGCGACGGCAGATCCCGGAAGATTCCGAAATCCGCTCCCCGGGCCGGATCCACCCCCCGGAGGAACACGTAGAATGCGCCCCCGAATTCATTCTCGTACCGGTATTCCGGCAGACGGACCCTGAGAAACCGGTCAAGCGCGAGGGTGTAGAGATGATACTGGAGCTTGTAGCGCCCCTCCTTCATGGCTTCCCTGAGACCGGCAGGCCCGTAATCTTCAATCGCGTCTCCCAGGAAATTTGACTTCCAGTCCACCAGGTAATAACGCCCGTTCCAGTGAAATACCAGATCCATGAAACCCTTCAGGAACCCCCGGACCGGGGAAAAATGGAGGCGCCCCATTTCTTCCGGTACCTGGTCATCGAACGCGGGACCTCCATGGGTTGCAAAGAGCCTTTGCAGGACATGGGGGGCCGTGCTTTTGAGCGGAAACATGAATTCCAGCTCGTTCAGCCGGTCCTCTGCAGTAATCCTCTCCAATGTCAGGTCCGGATCTCCGGGATCAAGGGGAGCTGAAACGAGGTTTTGCACCATCTCTTCAACGGCATCAACCCACTTTTCTTCAAACCCATAGCCGCTCAGTTTATGCGCGATAAGACTTCGGGCGCCGTTCCCGCCGGCTTGCGCAAAATCCAGGTGTTCCAGGATATCATGGAGACAGGTTCCCGCCCGGGCTCCTTTGGGAAAGGCAAATATGCCGGAAGCCGGATGAACTCGCGGCTCCTCCACCTCCTCTTCCGGGGATGGTTCCGGGGGAAGGGTGAAATCATAGTCCGGGGTGTCGGCGTCCAGCCTGTACTCTGAAGAAAGGGAGGAGAAACTCGAGATCTTCCAGTCCTTCGGGATATCTGCCGAAAAAATCCTGCCGTCGAGACGGGCTCGCACTGCGGCCTTCCCGGCGGGGCCGGACCATTGCCCCACGGCAAGGCCTTCCACGGCAATAGTCCCAGCCGAATCGCGTTCGAGGCGGGAGAGATCTCCCGCAAGGCTCTCCAAGGACCTCGACTGCAGAGCCTTTCGCACGCGCTCGACAGCCCCTTCCTCATCGCCGGTGCGCCGGGCATGGAGCACATAGGCCAGTGCCGAGCTCTCCGCGTCCCTGATCGGACCCCACACCACGTAACAGCGGTGCTGCGCCCTGGTGACGGCCACGTAGAGAAGCCGGAGGTTTTCCGCCAGCAGTTCTTCCCGCGCGGCGGCTTCACGGCTTTCTCTTTGCTCGGATCCCAGATCCATGGTCAGCTGTCCGTTATTTTGCGGGTCATGACAGATGACATCATTTCCCGGGCTCGACCCACCGTCCCAGAGAGAGGGACAGAACACAACCGGATATTCAAGGCCCTTGCTCTTATGCACGGTGACGATCTTGGCCGCTTTTTCATCGGTTTCAAGCCTCAGGAGGTGTTCCTCCGCCTCTTGAGAAGGGTCCTCCATTTTCCGGAAAAGCCATGTCGTGAGGGCATTCAGGCCGAGTCTTTCCTCCAGCGCAGCGCGATGGAGCATTTCTCCAAGGTGCAGCAGATTGGTAAGCCTGCGCTCACCGTCGGGAAAGGCCAGGAGGCGGACGCGGACCTTTTCCCTGGTGAGGAGTCCCCTGAACATCCGGATGAACCCCTGCTCTTCCCAGATCCTGTGGTATTCCCTGAAATCAAAGATGCGCTGCTCCCAGACCCCTTCCCGGTCGGAAAGGGCTTGAATGTCCTCACCGCGCATTCCCATCATGTCTGTTGCCAAAGCTGCCTTTATGTGTCCTTCGTTGCCCGGTTCGGCAACGGCCTGCAGGACCAGCGCCGCTTCAAATGCCTCCCTGGTCTCGAAGATGTCGCCGGCATTATAGAGGATACTGGGTATGTTGACGCGCCTGAGGGCATCCTGTACCTGCTGAGCCTCCCTGTTCTTCCTCACGAGAACGGCTATGTGCTTTTCCGACAGGGGTTCCTTTCCGATGAACGCCTTCCCGGTCCTTCCCAGGTTGACCAGTCGAGCAATCTCGCCGGCCACAAATTCCAGAATGACGGGCCATGCCTTTTTTTTCGGCAACGGGCCGGACAGATCCTCTCCTTCCGGCGGACGAAGAAGGCATACCCTGAGGGGCGCTGCGTTATCTCCTTCCACATGCAGCGAATCCCGGCATCCTTCTTCGGCTGATTTGGAAGGGACGTACGCTATCTCCGGGTACACAAAGGGCCGCTCGATTCCGCAGAAAAGCGCATTTACAGCCCGCACCAGGTCCGGCCTCGATCGCCAGTTTGTTCGGAGCGTGGAGGTATCCTGAACGGCGTGCGCAGCTTTCAGATAGGTAACCACATCTGCGCCGCGAAAGCCGTAGATGGCCTGCTTGGGATCCCCGATATAGAAAAGAGGCGTCTTTTCATGCTCGAAAAGGCTCTTGAAAATCCGGTACTGGACTGGATCCGTATCCTGAAATTCGTCGATCAGCGCAGCCCGGTATTTGGAACGGGCGGCCTTGACAAACGATTCCTTTCCCCGGTGCTCCAGTGCCGCAAGGGAATCCGTGAGCAGGTCCTGATACGTCCGGATATTCTTCAGGGTCTTGCGCTTCAGGCGCTCTTCCCGGACATAGTCAAAAAGTCGGCCCTTCAGAAAAATCAGTTTCCGGTCCATTTCCTCCGCCAGCAAGCTTTTCTGTTCCCATAACCGGTCGCAGAGGTCGAAATACTCATGTTGGAGGGAGGGGCATCCCTTTTTCATCGAGGCAGCCAGTTTCCCCGCGCTGAACTTCTCGATATCCGCGAAAGGAGGGAACAACGGGCGATGAGCAGCGAGGAATTGGTCCATCGCCGCCATCATGGCGCCGACCTTCAGTTCCCGGGGAGACGACGGGCTGCCGGCAGTCTTTGTGACGCCGTACGCATTTCCCTTGATCCCCGGGTCCATGAGCAGTGTCCGCACCTCGTCCCTCGCTCCGGGCCAGCTTTTCCGGAGAGCATCCAGCGTCTTTCGATAATCGTCGAGGGCATGCAGTACGGAGGGCTTCACCTTCGGAACAATGCGGATATAGGGGTGTTTCAGGCCCGGGCCCAGACTCCGCAGGAGGTTGCCCGTGCTCCATTTCTCATGAAACAGATAGTGGACCAGCTCCGGGTCCGCCGTTGAGATATGCTTGCGCCAGAAATCTTCCACGATTTCCTGATCCAGGGACTGTTCCAGGGTGACCAGTTCCACGTCGAACAGAGAACCTGTCTCAAAGGCGTTCTCCTGGAGGAGGCGTTGACAGAAGCCGTGGATGGTAAAGATAGCAGCCTCATCAAGTCCCCTGAGGGCCCTGGTAAGGACATCGACGGAGCGGCCCCTGTCCGGTTGTCCCATGGCAAGGCGTTCAACAAAGGGATCCACAGACAGGCCCCTGGAAAAGAAATCGATCGCCTGCCGGATCATACGCCTGATCCGATCCCGGAGTTCCTGGGTCGCCGCACGGGTATAGGTCACCACGAGTATTTCACCGGGGGAGAGGTTGTGTTCCAGGATCAGACGCAGGAAGAGGCCCGAAAGGGCGTAGGTCTTTCCGGTACCCGCATTGGCTTCCACCAGACGGGTGCCTTCAAGAGGAATCCGGAGGATGTCAAACTCTTTCATCGCCCTTCTCGAGCATACAAAATCCGAGAAATTTCTTGCTCCTTCATACGCAGGGATGATAGATTGGCCATGCAGAGGAATCAAGAGAAATTGTAATTACTTTACGACCTTCCACAGGAATATTGCGAAGGATGGAGAGCCGGTACCAGCCCACGGTCCATACCCTGATGATACCGGGTCTGGATTTGGACGCCGGAGCAGGACGCTGGGGCGTGCACGATCCGGCCGGAAAATCACAAAAAGAGAGCGGAGTGGAAGCCCGAACAGAGAAAGAACGATCCCCCGCCCCGGAAATCTGGGCAGTAGGTGGAGGCAAGGGAGGCACGGGGAAAAGCTTCCTGATAAGCAGCATTGCAAACTGCCTGGCGCTTCAGGGGAAGAAGATTATCCTGGTCGACGCAGATTTCGGCGGGGCGAATCTTCACACCTTCCTGGGCGTGTCAAAACCCAAGGTATCCCTCACAGATTTCCTGGAAAAAAGGGTGCCTCTCACCGACCTGGTTGTTGAAAGCGGCATAGAGAATATGGGGCTGCTGATAGGGGCAATCCATTCCCTGGCGCCCGACGACATGAAGTATACCCAGAAACTGAAGCTGTTTCGACATATCAGAAAGCTCGACACCGATTATATCCTGCTTGATCTCGGGGCCGGATCTCACTTCAACACGCTGGATACCTTTCTGCTGGCGGACAAGAAAATCATCGTCGTTCTTCCGGAAATTACCGCCATTGAAAACAGCTACTATTTCCTGAAAAACGCCTTTTTTCGCCAGCTGCTGAAGACGCTGGGAGATCATGGCTTCAAAGACCTGATCCTGAATGCCTGGAGCGACCGGGAAACGCACAACATAGCCAGTCTGAGCCAGCTCATAGACTACCTCAGAAGTGTTTCCACAACCGTGGAGAACATTATCAATCGTGAATTGTCGAACTTCGGGGCCCACATCATCCTGAACCGGGTTACCACGGGGCAGGAGGTCGTCATTGGGAGGTCCATCAAGAGCGTCTGCAAGAAATATTTCTGCGTTGATGCGAAATATGTGGGCTATGTCGAACATGATTCCATCATTCCCCGGTGCATAAATAAACGAAAACCCTTCATGCAGGCCTGTCCGGGGACGCGGTGCGCACGGGAAATCGAAAGAGTCACAGAAAACCTTTTGGACGGAAAGGATATCAACACGAGAATATGAATATGCAACCGGAAGAATATGAAAGATACCTTGACATCCTGGAAATCAGCCCCGGCGCGTCCTACTCGGAAATCCGGGAAGCATATCTCCACTTGAAGTCGTTGTATTCGGAAGAATCCATCGTAACCCTCCCCATCCGGGATGATATCTCGGAAGAACGCAAAAAAGAGATACTCCGGGATATCGAAGAAGCTTACCAGATACTGGCCGGATCCTGCGAGCAGAAGGACCTTTCCGAAGTTGAGGGGAAGACCATCCATCTCAGTGCCGATGAATTTGATCAAGCACCCGTTGCCGCAATAAACTTCGGCGGACAAACACTGCGGGAAATACGAGAAAGACAGGGAGTGGACCTGCAGAAAATGGCGCTGTCAACGAGAATACAGGTGCATTTCCTCCAACGTATCGAAAATGAAGAATTCGATGCCCTTCCGCCTGAAACCTACGTCAGGGGTTTTGTGGTGAGCTATTCTCAATGCCTGCATCTTGATCCCAAGAAAGTGGCTGATGATTACATGAAGAGATATCAGCTCTGGAAGAAAAACATGTGAAGGGTTACTCTCTTCTCTTTCTGCCGTGAAAAAGGTATGCCCGGCCAATGATGATCAGGAGTCCAACGCCGATAAAAATCGCGTCGTCGATCTTCCCGGGAGAGAAATCCGGCATAAAATAGTAGGTAACCCCGCCCAGCAGGAGGCTCACACGGAGTGCCCGCCCGTATCCTGAAAAGGTAAAGACCCGCAGGAAAATCAGGTACAGGAACGTCCAGAACATAAAAAGGAGCGCATCTCCCACATAGAGGTAGTTTCGGGGAACCAGCCGCGAAATGCTTTTCAGGAACTTGTCGTAAGCGCCCGTCCTTTTTTCGAGGCGGATGTCCATGACCTCTTTGACGGTCATTTTTTCATCGATATGGATCCCTGCGGGGATAAGGAAATCCAGGTTTACCGGGGATTCCTCCTTGTGCAGGGCGTCATTCGTGGCTCTGAAGGGGAGCGCCAGGACATGCGTCACGAGAGCATAGCCGCCGAGACATGCGAAGGCCAAGATGAGGAGAAGCACTATTTGAAAAATCGTTTTTTTCACCCGGTAATGCCTCCTTCCCTGTAAATGCCTGAGTACTCAGATCCATATGTTCGATGACGTAATCTTTGCAGTATTTCACCGCGCGCCTGTCCCGTTCGCGGGGCGTCGCTCAAGACGCAGAGGTCGCAAAGTCAACTGCCTTTTCTTTTGCCGCTGAGACGCCGGCAAAAGAAAAAAGCGTCGTGAAGTTCTCCTTTCCCTTTCCGCCGTCTCAGCGGAAAGGGAAAATCAATTCTTTGCGGTCTTTGCGTCTTTCCGGTGAAGACAAATTATTCAATTCGGATACGACATCGTATTAAAGGATACCTGCACTAAGGCGCGGGGCCGGCTGTCGTCAGGGCCCTGTCTTTTGCGCGATAATGCCCGCCAGGGCCCTGCTGTTTTCAAAAATCCCCTCATGATACCGGAGACACCGAAAGTCCCGGAACAGGTCCAGGAGTTCATTGTGTTTCAGGAGGTGGTCGGGATTCCTGGGCCTGCCGAAGCGGGCCTGGTCCACGATATAGGTCTCATATACGATCATGCCGTTCCTGCGAAGGCCCTGTTTCAGCAGGGGAATCAGAGGCCGATGAAGGAAATGAAAACACACGATAACATCATACGAGTGTTTCTTGATCACAAACCCCGCCTCCAGGTCGGCAATCCCGGCTGTTATCCTGACGCCGGCCCTTTCAGCAGCATCCAGGGCCGCGTCAACGGCTTTCCGGGATAGGTCCACTCCCTCTACCTGGAAACCGTTCCCGGCGAGGAAAACCGCGTTGCGGCCGTTGCCCATGGCCACATCCAGGACATCGCCCTTCGGCAGGAGTGCCAGGTTCTTCACCAGAAACTCTGCAGGTTTTTCGGGGTATCCGGGATCCGCAGCCAATCGTTTTCCTCCTGCCCAACAGAGAAAGAAAAAAGCAGGAAAAAGTCAAGAAAAAGGCGCACGACTTTTTCCCCTTGCGATTGGGAAATCCCCCCTTAATTTAATAAAAGAGTCATTATCGGTACTCCCTCCGGACCGGGGGCGGGAACCGGGACGTTACTGAACGGAGCGATACACATGGACAGCCATTCTGCCAGGAAGAAGGAAGCGTTTTCCAGAGAAGAGGCACCTTTCTACCTGCCGTCTTCGAACGAAGTGCAGGTCTTTTCTTCAGCCTACGAAAACAGGCTGCCGGTCCTCCTCAAAGGTCCGACCGGCTGCGGAAAGACGCGTTTTATCGAACACATGGCCTGGAAGCTGCGTCGCCCTCTTATTACGGTCGCATGCCACGATGACCTCACCTCGGGGGACCTGGTCGGCCGGTACCTGATCAAGGGACACAATACGGTGTGGGTGGACGGTCCCCTCACGCACGCGGTCAGGATCGGCGGTATCTGTTATCTGGATGAGATTGTGGAGGCGAGAAAGGATACCACCGTGGTGATCCACCCGCTGGCGGACGAGAGGAGAACGCTGCCCATAGAGAAACTGGGCGAGTTCCTCCAGGCGCCTCCTGAATTCATGCTGGTCATTTCCTTCAACCCCGGTTACCAGAGCGTTATGAAAGACCTGAAACCCAGCACGAGACAGCGATTCGTGTCAATCGACTTCGACTATCCGGATCGGGAAAAGGAGGCACGAATCGTGGCGAAGGAATCGTCGGTCCCCCTGGCCGCAGCCCGGCGTCTCGTGAGGCTTGGAACCATGACCCGGAATCTCACGGAACGGGGCCTGGATGCGGGCGCGAGTACACGGCTCCTGATTCATGCGGGAAAACTGATACAGTCGGGGATTGACCCGGTGGACGCCTGCCGGGTGACGGTGGTCCAGACCCTTACCGATGATGAAGAGATGCAGGCCTCCCTGGAAGAGATGGTCACGTCGGTTTTTTAGGAGGGACTTTGCGTCATGAAGGCCGGCCGAAAGAGCGAACCGCACGAAAGGGATATTCTGGACCTTTTTCCCACTCCTCTCTACACCAGCACCGGCCTCTACTTTGAAGAAGACCTCCTGGAAATGGGACTCGGCGACGTGCTCGAGGAATTTTCCCCTTCCCTGAAAGAGAAGATCTGGCGTCATGTGGTGACACTAGCCAGGACCCAGCCGGAACTTGGACTTCGATTCCTGATGAAATCCCGGGAGGCGGCCGGCCTGCTGGATGAAAAAGAGCTGGATCAGTGGATGCTCTCGCTCCTGGATATCTATGACGCCGAAGGGTTGAACCCGGCCCTGCAATACATTGCAGGGCTGAAAGACAATTCCGAGTTTCGCCTGGTGGTGCGCAATGCGACCACTTTTGAAGAAGTCGCCGGGATCCTTCAGCACTACCTCCACGGACTCGGAAAAAGAGGACTCCGTCTGGAAAAGGGGGAAACCGTTCATACGGACACCGAAATCCTCTATCTTCCGGCCCGCATCGATGCTTTTCAGGATCGCAAGAGACATTTTCTCCTTTACAAGATCGCGACCACGTACCTGTTCTATCAGGTGCATCTCGGGTCCTACAGGCTCCCGTGGGCCGGCATCACATCCCTAGTCCGGACCCTCAAGGATCGTTACCGGATCCGCGAGGAAAAAACGTTCCTCTCAGACCTTTCCCGCTTCTTCTCCCTTTTCCCGGATCCGGTTCTGGCACGGGACATATACACGCTCGTGGACACGGCCAGGATTGAATCCCGGGTGGGCAGGGACCTGCCCGGCCTTTACCGGAAGATGGGAGATATCAAGAAGGCCCTTCTGGCGCAAAGGCCGCCGGCGCCCGGGGAGGACGTGAAGAGTAGTGCCGTCGAAGAGACGGCAAGGTGGTGGCTCGGTCATTCTCCCGGAAGGGGCGCTCGAATCGCGGATTCTCCGGGCCCGGAAGCGCTTTCGGGCCTTTTCCAGGCGGTCCTTTCCCGGGTATTTGATGGTGATTCAGGTCTTGAATCACCTGCTGCGGCAACGGCGGATATCTATACGGCTTTCGAAAAGTTCCCGGGTCCCTATGCAGGCATGGTTCCCATCTTCTACGCGGGAGAGCTCCGTCCGGAAGAGGCGGAAAGGACCCGGCGGCGCAGGAGAGACTCGACGCGCGCGGAATTCCGGGAAGAACTCTCGAAGCTCGTCTCGGAACTTCCGAAATGCGAGACCGTCAAGATCGAGGTTCCGGAAAAGGAAGCAGCTCTTCCAGGGGAGCAGCCTCCTCCCTCGCAGGAATTGCCGGATCACCTGTTGATCGACGGGCGGGCTGTTCCTGTTCCCGAGGCCATGAAAAAACTTATTGAAGAGATCTACGAGGACCTGGGGGCTATCCCCAGCTCGTATCTCGCTGTGGCGGACGAGATGTCGGGTCATCATTTCCGCCCCCTCTGCAAGATGCCGGCAGGTACCGGCTATTTTCTCTCCCCGGATGCCGAGGATGTCCATGTCCTGGATGAATGGGATTTCAGGCGCAAGGGATATCGCAGGAACTGGGTTCTCATGAGAGAAATGGAGATCGTGGAGGAGGACGCGGCTTTCCTGGACGCGACACTTACCCGCTACAGCGGGATGATCCGGCGGATCAGGCGTCAATTTGAGCGGATCAGGCTCGAACACAAGGTCTTGAAGCGCCAGAAAGAGGGGGACGGGATAGATCTGGACGCGGTGGTGGAGGCCTTTGCCGACCTGCATGCAGGCCACCAACCGTCCGAGAGGGTCTTCACCCGCCTGAGGCGGGATAATCGCAATGTGGCGAGTGTCTTCCTTGTGGATCTGAGCGGCTCCACGAGGGGATGGATAAACGAAATGGAACGGGCAACTCTCCTGATCCTGAGCGAAGCACTCAGGGTGCTGGGTGATAAATCCGCCATCTACGGTTTTTCCGGGCAGACCCGGAAACGGTGTGAACTCTACCGGATAAAGGACTTTTCCGAACGGTATGATATCGCCATCCAAAGGAGAATAGGCGGGCTTCAGTCCAGGGAGTGGACGCGGATGGGCCCTCCCATCCGCCATGTGTCCCGGCTCCTTCAGGGTGAAGAGGCGCGAACGAAACTCCTCATCACCCTCTCCGATGGAAAGCCGGATGATTATGACGCCTACAAGGGCGAGTATGCCGTGGAAGATACCAGGCATGCCCTCGTTGAGGCGAGGAGCCGGGGGATTCATTCCTTCTGCATCACCATTGACAAGGCAGAGCACCGGTATCTCCAGCATATGTACGGCCGCGGCAATTACATCTTTATCAACGACCTTTCCCTGCTCCCTGCCAAGGTTCCCGAGATCTACCGGAAACTGACCACATAATAGCCCATCTCTTGACACACGGACCAATGTAGCACTATACTCCTCCCCGCAACAGAGCCGCTTTTTCTCTGCATGATACGAGCGTGAAAGAGCGAGAAACAGAAAAGGGGAAAAAATGAAGACTACACATGCAGCGAAGGAAAAGGCAAGCGCAGAAGACGGTATTGTGCTCTTTGAGACGACGGCAGGGGATTTCGAGATCGAGCTCTATCCTGACAAGGCGCCCATAACCGTCGAGAATTTTGTCTCGTATGTGAACGATGGATTTTTTGACGGACTCATCTTCCACCGGGTCATTGACGGTTTTATGATTCAAGGCGGCGGTTTTGACGAACAGATGAACCAGAAGCCGACCGGAGAGCCCATCAGGAACGAGGCGGGAAACGGGCTCAAGAATAGGAAATACACGGTTGCCATGGCACGGACAAACGTGGTGAATTCCGCCACGGCGCAATTTTTCGTCAATGTGGAGGACAACGATTTTCTGGACCACCGGGATGAAAGCCCCGGGGGTTTCGGGTATGCCGTTTTCGGGAAGGTGATCAAGGGGACGGATGTCATCGACAAGGTGAAGGGAGTAAAGACCGCCACCAAAGGGTATTATGAGAATGTCCCCGTGGAGCCGGTGATCATCAGGAAGGCGTCTATAAGGAAATAGTTGTTCCGTCTAACCCCAACACTGTTCACTTAAGTCTCGACCGCGAGAAATCCCCCCAACCCCCTTTGGAAAAGGGGGGTTGGGGGGATTTAAGCGAGCCGGGCATGCCTTCTCGGGCCTTAAGTGAATACTATTGCGTCTAACCCGATAAAAACACAAGGAGGCGAGCAATGGCCGAGCGATCTGTTGATGCCGTGAGGAATGAAGAGATTTCCGTATACTCCTACAGATGGGTCGTCATTGCCCTCTTTGCCCTGCTCAATGCGGTGGTGCAGCTCAACTGGATCGCCTTCGCTCCCATAACCGGGGAGGCGGCCCGGTTCTACGGGGTCTCCGAGCTCAAGATCGGCCTCCTTTCCATGTCGTTCATGATCGTCTACATCATCGTGTGCCTCCCCGCGTCTTATCTCATCGATCGTTTCGGCATTAAGATAGGGATCGGTATCGGCGCGGTCCTCACTGGGTCCTTCGCCCTCCTGAGGGGGTTCTCCGCCTCCAACTACACGGTTGTCCTGGTGGCCCAGTTTGGTCTCGCACTGGGGCAGCCTTTCGTTCTGAACGCCATTACCGCTGTCGGGGCATCCTGGTTCCCGGTGGAGGAACGCGCGACGGCCGCGGGAATCCCGGTGCTTGCCCAGTTCGTGGGAATTATTCTGGCAATGGCGTTGACCCCATTTCTCACCACCGGTCATGGCATAGCCGGCATGCTCCTCGCGTACGGCATCGTTTCAGGGGTTATAGCGCTTCTTTTTTGCGTGTTCATGAAAGAAAAACCCCCCACGCGACCGTCCCTGAAAGAAGCGGCCGAGCGGTTCCGTTTCTTCGAGGGCGTGCGGGATATCTTCAAAAACCGCAATATGCTTCTCATGCTCCTCCTGTTTTTCATCGGCCTCGGCATGTTCAACGCCGTCACGACCTGGATCGAGCAGATCGTGCACCCCAGGGGATTCAGTGCGGAGCAGGCAGGCATGGTGGGCGCGATCATGATGTTTGCGGGGATCGTCGGAGCCATCGTCTTTCCCGTCTTTTCCGACCGCCTCAGAAGACGCAAGGGGTTCCTCATCCTGGCCATGGCCGGAAGCATCCCGGGACTGGCAGGCATCGCCTTCGCCCACAGCTTTTCCGTTCTTGTCCTTTCGGCAGCCGTATTCGGGCTCTTTTTCATGAGTGCGGGCCCCATCGGCTATCAGTACAGTGCCGAGATAAGTTACCCGGTCCCTGAGGCCACCTCCCAGGGGCTTATCGTTCTTGCGGGCCAGGTATCAGGAATAGCCTTCATATTCGGCATGGATGCCCTCAAAAATGCGAAGACCGGGGACATGACCGCCTTCATGGTCATTTTCATCATCCTTTCATTCCTGAACCTCTTCATTTCCACCAGGGTGAAAGAATCCGAAATGATACAACAGTAAATCACGTGGAGGGGAGACGAGAATCCTATGGGAGAGGGCGGCGAGAAGTACATCCTGGCTATAGACCTGGGCACCTCGGGACCCAAGTCGGCCTTGGTCACGACGGCGGGCGACGTGGTGGACTATGCATTTGAGAAAAATGAGGTCATTCTCCTTCCGGGCGGGGGGGCGGAGCAGCGTCCGGACGAGTGGTGGCAGACGATTATCCGTACCGCCCGCCGGGTTCTCGAAAAGGGCCTGGTTCCAAACGAAGATATTGTGGCCGTCTGCAGCTCCACCCAGTGGTCCGGCACAGTTCCCGTGGACCGGGCCGGAACACCGGTCGCCAACGCGATCATCTGGCTGGACACCCGGGGAAGCAAGTACGTGAGAGACATTGCGGGGGGACCTGTCAGTATTCAGGGGTATGCCCCGTTCAAGCTCATGAAATGGCTGCGCCTGACAGGAGGCATTCCGACCCACTCGGGCAAGGATCCCATCGCGCACATCCTCTTCTTCAAACATGAACGTCCCGACGTCTACGCCCGAACCTACAAGTTCCTGGAGCCGAAAGACTACATCAACCTGAAACTCACGGGGAAATTCGCCGCCTCCTTTGATTCCGTGGCGCTCCACTGGGTGACGGACAACCGTGATCTCGCCCGTGTTGATTACAGCGAATCCCTGCTCAGGATGGCCGGAGTGGAGCGGGAAAAGTTTCCGGACCTCAGACGTGCCGTGGACATTCTCGGTCCCATCAAGAAGGAGGTTGCCGATGAACTCGGGCTGCGAGAGGACGTCCAGGTGGTCATGGGGACCCCGGACGTGCAGGCCGCGGCTCTCGGTTCGGGAGCGGTCCGGGATTTCGAGGGACATCTCTACATCGGGACCTCTTCCTGGCTCACCTGCCATGTGCCATACAAAAAGACAGACATTTTTCACAATATGGCCACCCTGCCGTCGGCCATTCCGGAAAGGTATTTTATTGCCAACGAACAGGAAACAGCGGGCGGCTGCCTCAACTTCTTGCGGGACAACATCCTCTATCACAACGACCAGTTATTGCGGGAAGAAAAACAGCCCGACGTGTACAAGATTTTCGACCGGATTGCCGAAGGCGTGCCCCCCGGCAGCGGCAAAGTCATCTTCACGCCCTGGCTTTACGGAGAGCGCACGCCTGTTGACGACCACGCCGTTCGGTCCGGTATTTTCAACCAGTCCCTCAATACCACCCGCGAACACATGATCCGCGCGGTCCTGGAGGGAGTTGCATTCAACGGGCGATGGCTCCTCGGCTACGTGGAGAAATTTATCCGCCGCCGGCTGGACCCCATCAATATGATCGGCGGCGGGGCCAATTCGCGTATCTGGTGCCAGATACACGCCGATGTGTTCAATCGCACCATCAGGCAGGTAAAGGACCCTATCCTGGCCAACCTCCGCGGCGCAGCATTCCTGGCGGCGGTTTCCCTCGGGCATTGCCGCTTCGGGGACATCCCGGACCGGATTCAGATCGCGAACACCTACACCCCGAACCCGGAAAACCGCGGAATCTACGATGAGCTCTTCGCGGAATTCATCAATATCTACAAATGCAACCGGCGCATCTATGCCCGACTGAACAGATCTTCTTAGTTTTTGGAGAATTTCCATGGATATTAAAAAAATTTCCGACAGTTTTATCGGGCGGATGAATCCCCGCCTGGCTTCCGGGGTTTTCAAGTTTCTGAGAAAGGTCCCCGTTGTCCGCAAAAAACTTGAAAAGGAATTCGAGGGCATCATGAAGGATATCGAAAGCCAGGTGAAGCCTTACCGGGGGAAATTTCCCACGTACACGGGGATCCCCGAGAAGGGCATCGGACGGGAAGACATCCTGCAGGAGATGACAGCCCTTAAGGACCTGGAGGAATCGCGCTGGAAAGACGGATTCGCCTCAGGGGCGGTGTACCACGGCGACGAAGAACACATTCGATTCCTGAACCAGGTCTACGCCCTCAATTCCCAGACCAACCCGCTCCATTCCGATATCTGGCCCAGTATCTCCAAGTACGAAGGCGAAATAGTCTCCATGACCGCGGGCATGCTTGGGGCAGGAAAAGGTGAAGCCGCCGGGGATCCGGAAAAACAGATTTGCGGCGTCGTCTCATCCGGAGGCACCGAGAGCATCCTCCTGGCCATGAAGACCTACCGGGATTGGGCGAGGGATAAGAAAGGGATCACCAGCCCGGAAATGATCGTCCCCGTCACCGCCCACGCGGCCTTTGACAAGGCATCTCAGTATTTCAACATAAAAATCAAGCACATTCCAGTGGACGAGAATTACCGAGCAGATGTGTCCGCCGCCAGGATGGCCATAAACCGCAATACGATCGTCATGGTGGGTTCCGCTCCTTGTTTTCCCCACGGCATGGTGGACCCCATCGAAGAGCTCTCCGAGGCGGCACGGGAGCACGGCATCGGCTTCCACACGGATGGCTGCCTGGGGGGATTCGTCCTGCCCTGGGCAGAGCTCCTGGGATACCCCGTCTCCCCGTTTGACTTCAGGCTCCCGGGCGTGACCTCCATCTCAGCGGACACCCACAAGTACGGCTATGCCGCAAAGGGGACCTCTGTCATCCTCTATCGAGGCCTGGAGCTGCGCCGGTACCAGTACTTCAAGGCAACGGATTGGCCCGGAGGGCTCTACTTTTCGGCCACGTTTGCCGGCAGCAGGCCCGGGGCGTTGAGCGCGGCCTGCTGGGCCGCCATGATCTCCATGGGCCGGGAAGGATACATGGAGGCCACGAGAAAGATCCTCGAGACGGGAGCGAAGATAAAGAAGGCCATGCGCGGGATTCCCGATCTCTTTATCCTGGGAGACCCCCTCTGGGTGATTGCTTTCGGCTCCAAGACGCTTGATATCTACCGGATAATGGATTATATGACCGGGAAAAACTGGAGCCTCAACGGCCTGCATAAGCCTTCCTGCGTGCATCTCTGCATCACCCTGCGGCACACCAGGCCAGGAGTGGCCGAACGCTTCATCGACGACCTGCGGTCGGCCGTCGCCTTCGTCAAAGAACATCCCAAGCAGGAAGGCGGTATGGCGCCGGTCTACGGCCTGGCAGCCACTCTCCCGGTGCGGAGCATCGTGGGGGACCTGCTGGAACGGTACATCGATGCACTGTACAAGGTTTAGAACCGACTGATATGCATATGAAAGTAATGGAACAAAACATACCCCCTGCGCGGCTGGATCTCGTCGCCTTGCGAAAAACCCCTGCGGACCTGGTCATCACGAACGGCGTTCTCTTCAACGCCGTTACCGGTGAATTCCTGGAGGACCACTCCCTGTGGATAAAGGATGGCTGGATCGCCTACGCAGGTCCCGATCCCGACCCTGCCCGGGATGAACACACCCGGATCATGGACGCCGAAGGGATGGTCCTGCTTCCGGGACTCATAGAAGGCCATACCCATGTCCTGAACCTCGCCGGCATCGAGGAATTCGTGCGGCACGTGATTCCCTCCGGGACCACCACCGTGATAACCGAGAGCATGGAACTTGCCATCGTCGCCGGCATCGACGGGATCAGGTATTTCGTGGAAGCAATTGAGGACCAGCCTCTGCGTTTCTATTACACCCTTTCGCCCGCCTGTGGGATCAGCAGGGCTGTTGAAAAGAACTCTCCCTCCAACGAAGAACTCCTGCCCTTCCTCGAAGATCCGCGGTGCCTCGGGTTGGGGGAAATCTACTGGGGCAACATGTTCCTCGACGGCGAGCAGGGGCAGCGGCTCAGGGACCTTGTCCGGCTCGCCCTTTCCCGGGGGAAGCGTGTGGAAGGACATTCGGCCGGAGCTTCCGGGAACAAGCTTCAGGCCTACACGTCATTCGGGGTGTCTTCCTGCCACGAACCCATTACCGAGAGCGAGGTCCTGGAAAGGCTCAGGCTCGGCTACTGGGTCATGATCCGGCAGGGGGCCATCCGGAAAGAACTGGACGGGGTCCAGGGAATATTCGGGCAGCCCGTCGACAAGCGGCGCCTTGTCCTGTGCACCGACGGAATGGACCCGGAGGGCTTTCTCACCGAAGGGTACCTTGATGCCGCGGTGAGGCACGCCCTCAGGCTGGGCGTCAGTCCATCCCTGGTCTACCAGATGGTCACCCTCAATGTTGCCGAGCACTTCCGCCTGGATCACGTCCTGGGCTCATTGACCCCGGGAAAGCTTGCGGACATCGTCTTCATTCCCTCTCCCGAAAATTTTTCTCCGCGGACGGTAATCCGCCAGGGAAAGGTCATCTTTCGGGACGGCAAAAGCCTTGTCGAGCCTAAGAAGGTTGTGTTTCCGCAGCACTTGTACGAGACGGTAAACATTCCTGAGATGCCGGTCATACAGCCGCCGAGCCGTGGGAAGGTGCGGGCCGTCGAGATGGTCACACGGCTGGTGACAGGAGAGACAATCGTCGATCTGGGCGATTCGGTGGAACCGGGCGGGCTGAACATGGCCCTTGCCGTAGACCGCACCGGCAGCGGCGAGGCGTTCCTGGGATTTCTCAAGGGATTCGGCCTGCAGCGGGGGGCGTGCGGTTCCACCATGTGCTGGGACACGTCGGACATGATTGTCCTGGGCTGTGACGAGCTCTCCATGGAAACCGTTATCCGCAGGCTCAGGGAACTGCGCGGGGGTGCGGTCTACGCGATTGGCGGGGAGGTGCTGGCCGAGATTCCGGCGCCGCTCTGCGGGCTGATCAGCATCGAGTCGATGGAAACCTGCCGCGATCGAGTCAGGTATTTCGAAGATTCACTGAAACAGAACGGGGTCCCGTGGGAAAATCCCCTGCTCACCCTCAACACCCAGGGCAACGCCGCCATTCCCCATTTCCGGCTGACGCATGGCGGCTATGTGCGGATGAAAGACCGGGAGGTGTTCCCGCTCGCGGTCGGGGGAGAGCGCCTTACGGCTTGACGGTCGCTTTCGAAGGAATGAGTTCAGCCGTGAAGCTCCCCACCTTGACCCGGGTTTCCACTTTCACGGGGACCTTCGCGCTGTCTGCAGTAAACCATATCTTCAGGGTGGCGTTTTTGCTCTGCTTGAAGACGCCGCCGATGTGTTTCAGCTCAGGCTCCACGAGAAAGGTGTCGTAGAGCTTCCCGCCCACACGGATACGCTCCCTTCGGACCACCGTTGCCTTTCCCAGAACGCACTTTTTTCCATCGGAGACGGTCGCCTGGATTATCTTTCCCGCCTCGAGATGATGAAGCCGGAAGACATAGAATATGGAGAGGGGATCGAAGGCGCCTTTGAGGAGCGCGACCGTATCTTCCTTTTTCCCGTTCTTTTCGTAGGTCGCAACCATCTTCTGCCAGTCGAAACGCACCTCCTCGTCCCGCGTCTTCTTGCCCCGCGTCTCTACCCTGTAGATGAGGGAGTGGCTTATTGCCTTGTCCGTGAATGCCTCTATGCGTTCCCTCAGTTCATAAAATACGTCCACGAAACTGTAAGTGGTGGTGGTCATCAGGAAATGGTAGGACTCCCGGCCGTCTATCTCCTTCAACGGCAGGACCTGCATGGACATTTCCCCTGCCGGTACGGAAAGCCACGACACCTTGTAGAAGAGCTTTTCCCCGGGAGCAAAGGGAAGGGGGACATCAGATGCCCCCGTCGGTTGCCACGATCCAAGAATCGCAAGGACAAGGAGCAGGAGGCGTGCACCGCCGGCCCGCGTCAGGTCTTTCTTACAGCGGAACAATCTCTAGCCCTCAACCTCGAGCTTTTCTATTTTTTTT
>Ga0315535_1000050_pt1 | contig 67241 bp, 45 predicted proteins | sample SalMarSW160220MG_2_FD_203092 | JGI IMG/M metagenome (GOLD analysis project Ga0315535, IMG submission 203092) | Salt marsh sediment microbial communities from the Plum Island Ecosystem LTER, Massachusetts, United States - Salt Marsh Sediment SW1602-20 ... | reverse complement strand
AGAGCCGCGTGGTCAGCATCGATCTCGAGGATCCAAGGTTGGCCCCAAGGCCTCGCAAGGAAACCCTTGAGCTGTTCTCAAGGGCCGTAACCGACTCGCGTCAGAGCAGGAAAACCTGGATTCTGCTCGACGAGGCCGAGAAGGTAACCGACTGGCTGGCCTGGGCACGTGATTTCAAACACAAAACCGGTGCCGGGGTGATAGCCGCTGTCTCCGGGCAACCAGACAATTTGATGGTTGAGGCTCCCGACATTTTCGAGATACCCTTTTTCCCGTTTGGCTTACGTCAATGGGCCGAAGTATTCACCGATAAGGCGGTTGATATTGCAAACGCCAGGGAAATATTACCCAGATTCTTGCAGATGGGTGGCCTAGCGGCATGTTGGGAAAGCAAGGACGGCGCCAGAAGTCTGGTTCGTCTGTTTCACGAGATCTTGTTCCACGAAGTACTCACCAAGAGTGAAGTAAGAGACATTGGATCATTGACCGCTATAGCGGTCTATCTTACATCTTCGACAGCCGAATCATTCAGTCTCTCTCACATGAAAGGAATCCTGACAAGATCTCTGGATCAGGCCCGGGCCTTTTTGTCTCATATCGAGCAGAGCGGCCTGGTTCACATAGTCTCACGTATGGAAGACGCCCATCGGGATCGCCACGGAGCGGCCAGAAGGACATTCGCGGCCGATTGCGGGCTGGCGGCCGCGTTATCCGGCCGAGGGGTAACCGAGCACGCTCTTTCGAAGACTGCGGTTCACACTGAGTTACGCAGGCTTGGGGCGAAAGTGTTGGCCTGGAAAGTAATGAAGCGCACGGGTCTGTCCGCGACCGATCGTCAGGGCAAAACGCTTTTCGTGCAAGTAGAGTACGATCCGGACCTGGTCCGGGACACACGCCCCTTGGCCCGGGCAATGGCCAGGCACGCTTGCCGGCACGGCCTGTTGCTTTGCAATGAACCCGAAAGCGATGAGATCACTTGCCGTGCCGGAGTAATCTTCCGCCGTCCGGTCTGGTCGTGGATGCTTGAGCCCAATTTGTCTTTCGAAATACCGACTCGTACAAAAGAGATGCGCGTAGAAAACATCTCTCCCCCCGCTGTTCCTGCCGGATTGCCTCCACATCTTCTGTAGCTGTCTTATTTGCGGACCACCACTTCCTGTATTGCGTCCCTGTAAACATTAAAGAGCATCAAATGCGGCCGGGTATCGATCTCGAACCCGGCTATGGGGTTGAATGTGTACAATTTTGCCCCACCACCGCCGCTTACCAGATAAACCACGCCATGTTCTTCACGGCGAGCGTAGACGTGGGCGTGCCCGCTCAACACGTAAGATACTCCGTGCTTGAGTGAAAGAGACTTGAGTGCCGCGGCATCTTGCCTGGCCAGGTTGGAGTTGTGTTCCGGATGTAAGGTGTCGCCGTGCAATGGATACGGAGGGGCATGCAACAGGACGAACTTCCAGGGCACTGCCCGTTGCGCAGTAAGAATCCGGTCCAGCCAGGCAAGCTGCTCGTCACCAAGCCGATAGCCCGTGCCGTCGCGCAGGGTGGAGTCCAGCACCACGAACAACATGTCATCCAGCACCACAAAATAGCGCTCAGGGCCGAAGAGCCTCCTGTAGTGCCGGTCTCCCTGACACCTGGTTTCGTGGTTGCCCTTGACGTAGTAGACCGGATAGTCGATTTGCCTGCTGGCTTCGAAAAAATCGTCCAACTCGGCCGGCAGGCTGTTGCGCGTGTAGTCGCCGACTGAAAGCATGAATAATGGATTGGATTTCTTGCGTACTTCTTCGAGCAGGTCGAGGTATATCGAAATATGCTCTTTAATGTCACCGCCAAAAACAAAGCTGTATGGATAGCGCAGCTTGATCGGAGCGATCTTCAGCCAAATCTGTTCACCAGCAATCAATGTTCCCGACAGATGCATACTCAACGAGCCTTCGGGCTGTATTGTATAGTTGCCTGGTCCTCCCTGGCCGCGAACACCGAAAGACGAAAGACGATTGGAAACATTGTCGAGGATAACGTCCACGGGAAGAGTATGCTCCGAGCGGTTGCTCACACGAGCCACAGTCGAGGGCCCAAGCGAACGCAGCAACGCGGCGGCTCCTTTGCTCCGCAGGAACACGCCTCCTTCGATATCGAGAGCAAGGCCATTGTGCAGAAGATGTCTCGAGTCCGCGAGATCTGAAAGCCGCTCTTCGATCGAAACGATGCCATAGGACCTTGAAGCCAAGGGATAGTCAACGTGCACGCTGTTTGTCGCTGTAGCAGTAACTTTAACCCTCCCCTCGTCCGCTCGCCCGTAACGGGTGAAGATTCGTTCCGCTAAGACCTGTGGCCCGAAAATGTCGAACGAGCAATTGACGGCCCGCCCGGATTCGAGATTGTCGAGCATGAACGATGCGGGAAAGCCGATCACATGCACGCGAGGAGAAGGGTCTCCCTCGATCAGGCGCGCTCCGTTGGCTTGCCTGAAACGCATACCGCAGATGGTATCGGTACGGTCGGTATCTTTTCTGCAGCCGCCCGTTGAAACCAGCAGGCCCGTGAGTAGCAGGCTACAGAGTCTTTTCTTCATTGGCTCCAACCTTTACTTGCGTGTCTGTCGTGACTGACCGCCCGGCTGGAATTCTCAGCCGACCCCCGGGGCCGATGTGCATCACCAACCTGACACCCCGACCTATTGTCACACCGCGGCCTATGTGCAGGTGGCTCATTCCGGCCGGGTCCGCCGTCAGTCGGCGTTCGGCGTCCAGGGTCAGATGCCCGTAGGGCTTGTTCTCATACAAGATCAGAGAGCTTTCTTCCTCGAGTATGACGGGACCGTCGCTGATCGGCCCGGGTCCTGCGCACAGGTAGAGCCTCGCCCCGCATCCGATGTGCCAGTCGGGTCCGATGCCGAGGCGCGCAAGCCGTTCCTTTGAGGACCAGTAGGCCGGGAACAAATCAATTAGGGCTCCGTCTTCGACATTGGCGCCGCAGTCGCGCATCAAGCGCATGCACATGTCGGACAACATCCGTGTCGATGATTCGACCGAGTCGGTCCCGGTGACGTTCTTGGTCGGAAAGAACAGCTCGTCGCGCTTTATCTCGTATGCCCTGACCCTCGCCGGGTCCAGCGTGCGAGTAATATGCTGGTTGAGTTTCTCGAAAGAACTCGCAGACACCTGCCCGATGCGCGAGACGATCTTCTTGCCGGTGTATAGCGTCGGTTCGAAGTCGTCGCAGATCGCCTGGGTATCGATCAGATTGGTGTTGGCGTTTCCCGCCTCGTGCAACAACCTGCCGGTCTGCATGTCTCTGGCGCCGGCCACACGCGGATCGAGTACGTTGTACTCTATCACCTCCATGTTACCACTGTCCCTCAGCATCATCAGTACGCCGACTTTTTCATTCGGGTCGGTCTTGCGCACGGCGCTCAGCGTGAAAAGAGCTTTCTCGCGCAGGTGGAAACCCAGCCGGGGCAGGAAATACGGGCGAGCCGCCGGGTTATCCACGTTGTGCATGACAAGCTGATCGACGCCGGTCGCGCCAAGGAGGCCCAGAATCGGACGGTCATTTATTCGCGTTGTCAGCAACGCCCGGTAAACGCCTCCGTGCCCGTCACCTGTTTGATTGATGTGGCCGCCCCGATCTGCAATCAAGCAGCCTTGCATGTCCAGACGCGGTTCCTGGGCTTGTTGAAAAGCTATCCAGCTGTCTGCAGGCAAGCCAAACGGCTTTCTGTTTTTCAGAAACGCCAGTGTGCGTTCGTGGGTCAGTTGGCTTGTCAGAAACAGCACCCAGGGTAGGCGCCCGCTTTCGATACCTGCCGAAAGCGCCTGGGCAAGAATGATCTCGTAGAAACTCAGCCCGCCCACGGGTGAGATGGGAAAGGCGCCCTTTGGCTCCCTGGAATCAAAGCCGAACGCACGCAGAACTTCATTAGGTCTTTCCAGCGCCTGTTGCAGCCCGTCAAGCCCTGCGGCAAAACGGGTTCCCGCCCCGCCTGCGAAGGCCACCGAAGCCCATCGTCCTTTCTTGAGCGATTCCAGACCTGCCGCGCTGTCTTCTCGCAGGCGGGTTGCCTGGTCCTCGATTGTCACGAGCGGCACACGATTGACTTGAGCGAGACCGATTTGCTCGAGCTCTCCAAGTCGCAGCGCCTCACGGTGGCGCTCAACCCGTTCGAGATCCAGGCAGCCGGCCTCACGCAGAAAAGTCGACACCTGCTCGGGAGAGACATCGGCCAGGTACTTTTCAAAAACGCACGCGAGCATGCTGTCATCAAGCGCCCGGTAGACGGGTTCCAGTTCGGGCCAGCGCTCCAGCGCTTCCGCCAGAGCGGGACAGCCATTGAAATGTTCGATCCCCGACATAATCATCCACACTTTACTCGGCCTGGACAGCTCTGGCAATCAACCGTATTATGACGGCCCATGTCCAATAAGCCAGTCAAGACCCGATCGTTGTCCCCGGCTCGTTTTATAAAAGTACTCGCATTACTCTTCATCGTCTTGGTGCTTTGCGTGATTGCCGGCGCGCTGCTCGGCCCGGGAGGAACCGACCTGACTTCCCTTTGGCCGCTCGACCCGGACAGCAATCCACTGGCGGCGACCATACTATTGGCTCGTCTACCGCGTACTCTTCTGGCGGCCCTGGTGGGAGCAGCCCTGGCTGCCGTGGGCGTGGCCTTCCAGGCCCTGCTGCGAAATCCACTTGCCGATCCGTTTATCATGGGCGTCTCTGGCGGGGCTGCACTGGGCGGAACCTTGGCCTTGGCCCTGGTCGGCAGTGCCGGCATCGGCATCGCCCTGCAGGGCCCGGCGGCATTTCTTGGAGCGCTGGCAGCGACGATCCTGGTGTACCGCATCGGCCGGGTGGCCGGAAGAGTGGACACAATCACGGTTCTGCTGGTCGGAGTCGTTTTCAACGCCTTTGCCTCGGCGGTAATCATGTTTCTCAAAACGGCAGTCACTGCTACCAAGACCCGCGAGATTTTAGTCTGGCTGATGGGCAACATCGGCTATCACGAGTACTCGACGATCCTGGTGATCGCCGTAGGGACGATCGGCGGCATTTGCGTGCTTGCGCTAATGGCCAGCCGCATGAACGCCTTGGCGCTCGGCGAGCAGGGAGCTACGCACCTCGGTGTAGACGTCGAAAAAACCAAGGCGATCATCTTCTTCGCGGCTTCGTTGCTGGTGGGCCTGGCCGTCTCCGTATCCGGCCTAGTGGGTTTCGTCGGCCTGATAGTGCCGCACTTGATGCGCCTGATACTAGGACCGGATCATCGCCTGCTGTTGCCAGCCTCGGCGCTGGCCGGGGCGGCTTTCCTGGTGCTTGCCGACCTGGGCGCCAGGATGTTGTTCGTTCCTTTGTCCACGGAACCGCCGGTGGGAGTCATCACCGCCTTTTTGGGCGGGCCATTCTTTCTGTTCCTGTTGCGTCGCCGCCACCGGACGGCCTTCATCTGAAGAGCTGGTTTTTCAGATCAACTCGTAGCGCTTCAGCACACGATAGCAATCGGTCATGCCCAATTCGATCAGTTCACGCGACTTGTCGCCGGAGACTACCAGGTAGCTGCCCACGTTGCCCAATTCACGCGAGGGATAGATGCCGATCACCTGCACCGGGCGGTAGGGCTTGTTCTTGAAAGCGTTCGGGTCAACGTCCAGGGCTTTCAGCCGCTCGATCTCCTGGTTGGTGCTTTCGATCTGCTTCCTGTCGGCGGTCATGGAGGATGAGAGAATCACCTCCAGCGTTCGATCGGCGAGTTGGAAAAGGCTTGTAGGCGGCCTGAGTCGCGGCCGGCGCGGGCTCAGGAAAACAGTGAAGATGCGCGTGGCGCCGGCTTTCAGAAGAGGCTTGAGCGGTCGCAAGAGAGAGAAGGCTCCATCGATGTACCAGTACTTGCCGATCTGAACCGGCGCAAACAGAATCGGTATGGCCGAGGAGGCCAGCACGTGACGGTAAGTAATCTCCGAGTTGGCGAAAGTCTCATTGGTACGCAGCGAGATATTGGTGGCCGAGATGAACACTTGCACGTTGGAATGCGGCAGCATCGACCAGTGCACATTGTCGCGCAGGCGTTTGAACAGGCCGTGGTTGTCGAGCAACGATGTCCATTTTCTGAGCCGCCAGAGATCCAGGCGGGGACGATAGATCTGCAGCGTGGACATGCGCTGCCACACCTCGGACAGTTCCTCGATCTGCCCGGTAGCCGCTAAAACCGCGTTGATGGCGCCGATCGACGCGCCGCCGATGAGCTGGATGGGCGGTCCGTCCTTCAGAAGAGCCCTTAGGACACCTACCTCGTAGGCGCCGCGTGCCCCTCCTCCTGAAAGGAAGACGGCATTCATTGGATTTCAAGGTAGCCCCGTAAAAAGCGCGGGATACCCGAGGGCACGGCTACGCTACGCTTCGCCGCAAGACGTACCAATAGAGACGAAAATGACTTCGAGTGTGCTCGACTCGACTGAAAAGATGTTGCCATCTCAAGTTTTCTAGCAGACTTGACGCGGGCGGGCAAGAAAGTGTAACCATCGAACCGCGTGAGCCAACAGATACAAACACAGACAGCGATCGAACTGGACACCGTGGAGTTCAGATATGATGCCGAACCGGTAATCAGGGGAGTCGACCTACTGGTTCCCCGGGGAGGTTTTCTCGGTTTGCTGGGCCCAAACGGCTCTGGCAAGACGACCCTGCTACAGTTGATTTCCGGGGCAATCAAGGCCGCAGGCGGCTCAATCAAGGTGCTCGGACGCAGTCTTGCCGATTGGGATCGGCGTGAGTTGGCTTGCAACCTTGCCGTTGTTCCTCAGAAGTTCGAGCTGGCCTTTCCTTTCACTGTCGAAGAAGTAGTCTTGCTCGGACGCGTCCCGCACCGCGGGCCGCTCTCGCTCGATCGAGCAGTTGACAGAGAAGCAGCCAGGGAAGCCATGCAGCAGACGGGTGTCTATGAACTGCGTAGTAGGCGGATGCACGAGCTTTCGGGCGGAGAGTTCAAGCGGGTAGTGGTGGCCAAGGCCCTGGCGCAACAACCAAACGTCCTGCTGCTCGACGAACCGGCGGCACACCTGGATATTCGTCACCAGGTGACACTCTACGACCTTATTCGAGACATTCAGCGTCGAACCGGCGTGACAGTGGTATCCGCCATGCATGATCTCAACCTGGCGGCGGCTTTCTGCGACAGTGTGGCCTTGTTGAAACAAGGGTCTTTCGTCCGCAAGGGGACAATTGCAGAGGTCATGACTTATAAGAACCTGAAAGACGCCTACGAGATCGACATCTACGTGGGGGTGAACGATATTACGGGACACCGCCTGTTCACACCCATGCCGCCCCGCAACCGGGAGAAACAATGAACATGGCGCTAGCGTGCCTGCTGTTATCGTTCTTCATGGGAGCGGCAGGGCCCATGCAGAGATTCGAGCTGAAGCTGCCGGGCCGTGTATCGAGCGTTGTCCCGGCGGACGTCAACGGTGACGGGCTGGTTGATTTTCTCGTTTTCTGGAAGCAAGGCTTTCCACCCCGTACTACCAAGCGTGTCAGCCTCTATCTGGCTGCACCCGGAAAGCTCTCCACGCGGCCGACTCAGGTGCTCGGTTTGCCACGCGGTACCGTAGCTTTCGACGTCGGAGACATAAATTTCGATGGTCTGGCCGACGTGCTCTTATTGCGTGCCGACGGAATCTGGGTGCTTGCCGGACAGCAATCAGGGAGCCTTACCGCCAATCCCGTATGCGTGGTCAAGGTGATGACCTTGGCTGCGATTCCACACGAGGACCGCGTGCCGCGCATGTCGCTGCTGGTCGAACTGGGTCACGGCCGGCGCGGTCTGCTCGTACCGAGTGTGCCAATCGGGCCGCTGGCCCTTTATGTCAGCGGAGCGCATGACACATGGTTGCTGCAGCGTATGCTCAAGGTTCCCGCAAGAATAGAACTGTACACTTCGGCCGATGATTTTCGCGCGGCGCGGGACTATGGCGCCTTGTTCCAGATCGCCATTCCGCGCTGGCAGGCAGTCGACCAGAATGCCGACGGCCGGCCCGACCTGATGTTCTTTTCGCGTAACACCGTGGCCGTATTTCGCCAGCGTGCCGACGGCTCATTTCCCGCGGAACCCGATCTGTTGCGCTCATTCAAAATGCTCAGGCCTGAAGAGAGAATCAAGCCTGGGGCCCATGTCCAGATCCGGGCCGGTGATCTGAACGGGGACGGACGAGCCGACCTGGCCATAGACAAGACCGTGGGCGGTATCAGTAATATGAAAAGCGAACTCAGGGTTTACCTGGCCGACACCGCCGGTGACTATCCCCCGCAGCCAAACTTTCAAAGCCGCCGCGACGGCTGGGGATCTTCCGTGTCACTTTGTGACATCAACGATGACGGGCGCCTGGATTTGGTGCGTCCGCATGTTGAAATGGGCCTCAGCAGCCTGATTGGCATGATGCTGGCGGGCAAGCTTAATGTAAACTTCGAGATCCACTTCTCGCAAAAAGGCATGTTCAAAGACCGGCCCGATTTCTCAATTTCTTCAAAGCTGCGGATAGATTTCGCCTCAAACCAGGAACTCACCGGTCCGTATCCTGATTTTCGATCCGACTTCGATGGTGACGGTCTGCTCGATCTGCTTGTCGGTCACGCAGGCGCAGGCTCGGGCAACAACCCCGATCGGCTCGAGATCCGGCGTGGTCTGGGTAAAGGACGTTTCAGCAACGATATACTCTGGTCGCTGGATCTCAGCGGAACACGCTATGTGGTTCCATTCAAGCCACGGCCGAACGGCCGTCCGGGATTGCTAATCTACTTTCCCTTGATCAATTCGCGTCGCGGCGACGTCTGGGTGCTGTACAACATCGGGCCCTGGAATTGACTACATGAAAAGCCGAACACCGAAGCCGAAGTTGTTGCCCCACTTGGTGTGATTTACCGACCCGAGGTAACCGAAATCGAATGCGAAGCGCTGGGTGACGTATCCGACTCCCAAAGACCAGTATTGATCATCGCCACTCGGGCGCGAATTGTCGATCAGGTAGCCGCCCCTCAGTGTGATCTGACCCAGCAAAAGGTATTCGATCCCGAATGCATACGAATAACCGGTTTCCTTGTCTCCCGTCGGCTCTTCGATATCGCTAGGTTTCTGGAAATTGATGCCCCAGTCGAATGAAAGTTCCAGAGTCCTGAAAGGTGAATACATCAGCGCCGCAGACATCGAAATGGGATGTTCGAGGTAGTCGGCCGTGTTGGTCAGGTTGTAGCCGACAACGGCCAGGTTCAAACCTACCGAAGTGCGCAGCAGCATGCCGACGTCGACACTGACCGCATCGGTGTTGGGCTTGTCCTTTCTTTCAAAATCGAGGTACTTGATGTCCGTGCCGATCAATAATCCTTCAGTCAGCGGCACCGAAAAAGCCATGTCGTAGCGATTACCGGTTTTATCGTCGCCACGCTCGACGCGCGTGTAGGCCATACCGGTGGCGAAATACTGGATCTGGTTGTCCACCACGGATACGTGGAAGACGTGCTGATCGGGGCCATTCTCAGAATCGAACTTGGTAGCCAGCAAATATTGTGCCTCGAATGAATAACGCTTGAAGAGGCTCATGCCGGCCGGGTTGAGGACAATCGCATCGTTGCCGGTGACGATGGCCCGGTGTGCACCTCCCATTCCGAGGGGGCGCGTGCCCAAAAAGTCGTCGGCCGCAACTGAATAGGAAACTAGCAGGACAAGTATGACAAGTGCCGTACGGTTCATGGGCGAAAAACTACACCCTGCGACGCAAAAGGGCAAATAATCCGATCAACAGAAACAGAAGTTGGCCCGGAGCTCCACGGTGTGAACTGCTGCAACCGCAACCTGTGTCAGATGATGGGCAGGCGCGGTCCGCGCCGTCGCAATCCTGGTCTATGCCGTCTCCGCAAACATCCAGCGAACCAGGATGAATCAAGGCGTTGTTGTCGTTGCAATCGTCCCCGCCACAGAAGGTCGCCGAGTGACCGTCTCCGTCAGTATCGGGACAGTCGCAGGCCTGGTCCTGTCCGTCGCAGTCCTGGTCGATGCCGTCGCCGCAGATCTCCGATACGCCGGGATTGATGTATCCGTTGGTGTCATCGCAATCGTCCCCGCCGCAGGTCGCATCCCGATAACCGTCACCGTCATTGTCGGCGCAGGTGCACTCCTGGTCTGAACCGTCGCAATCCTGGTCGATGCCGTCGCCGCAGACCTCGGCAGCGCCCGGATAAATGCTGTCGACGCCGTCATTGCAGTCGTCTCCTCCGCAACTAACATCCTTGTGCCCGTCGCCGTCGGCATCGGCGCAGAACTGCTGGCACTGGCCTCCAACACAGCTCTGACCGTTGCCACAACTAGTGGTGCAACTGCCGCAATGGTTGTCGGTGTTGAGCGGGCTCTCGCAACCGTCTCCCTCCGTCGAGTTGCAATCGCCGTATCCAGTATTGCAACTTCCGATGGTACATACTCCGGCGTCGCAGCTGGCGCTTGCATGTTCGAAAGCGCACGCGTCCCCGCAGGAGGCGCAGTCGGCAATCGTTCCCAGCGCTTTCTCGCAGCCGTTGGTATAAGATGCGTCGCAATCACCGAAACCGGAGTCACAACTACCGATCGAGCAGGCGCTCGCTTGGCAGATGGTCGTTGCGTTGGCCGCCTGGCAGGCAATGCCGCAGCCGCCACAGTTGGCAGGATCGCTGCTGGCGTCTATGCAGTCATCGTTGCAGAAGATCAGGTTTCCCGGGCAGCTTGTCGTGCATGAGCCCGCGTAGCAAAATTGCGGGTCGCTGCAGGTTGTGCCACAGGCGCCGCAGTTCGCCGAGGTGTTCAGCGCGGTCTCGCAGCCGTCCGCATCGTCCGAATTGCAGTCGCCCCAGTCGGCGTCGCAATTTCCCATGCTGCAAACGGACGCCGTGCAACTGGGCGAGGCATGGTCGAAGGCGCAGAGGTCGCCACAGGCAGAGCAATTGTCGACGGTTCCGAGCGCCGTCTCGCAGCCGTCCGCATCGTCCGAATTGCAGTCGCCGAAGCCGGAATCGCAGTCTGTCATGCTGCATACACCTGCGACACACAGCGCCTGGGCATTAGCGTACGAACAGACGTTGCCACAGCTGCCGCAGTTTTGAGGGTCATTGTCGAGATCGGCGCAGTTGCCGCCGCAATCAGTTAGCCCATCGGGGCACTCGACGACGCACTCGGCGCTCAGCGTGAATCCGCCATAGTCGTTCTCGGTAAGTCCCTCAACCACCAGGTAGTAGGTCGTGTTTGCCTGTGCAAAGAAAGACAGCACCTCGGGCGGATTACCATCTTCGTCCTGGTAATAATCTGAAACCGCCAAAGATTCAGTCGGCAGACAGGCGCCGTTGCCGTCGTCGGCGATGGCCACTAAAGCCAGGTCGGGAGGTGTGCCTCCGCCGTCGTCAACGTGCAGGGTCGCCGTGATGCGAGCATCATAATCGACTGAAATGGCATAACTGAGATCGGGGCCCAATAGGCTCCAGGGCAGTCCCGGGTAGGCGCTGATGTTGTTCGCACCCGAACTGGTGTCGCCGTTTATGGTCTCGCCGCAGGAAATAGTGCCCGGCGTTGCGCACTGTTGGCTTTGGCAACTGAACGCATAGCTGAAGGATCCGCTATCCCCGTCGCGCCCGTCCACAGCGACGTAGTAAGTTTCACCGGCCTGGGCGTAGAAGGCCAGGTGCTGCGCTCCGGATGTCTGCGTCGAGATGTCGACACAGGCGTCCTTGTTACAGTTACCGGCCACGCCGAAGTCGGTGAAGGCGAAGGCGTCGAGTTGCTGTCCTCCCATGTTGGAGATCTGTACGTCGACGGCGCCCTCTGTCGCCGGAGTGATTTCGAAGATATATTCGTCGCCGCTCCAGTTGGTGTAGTCGGATCCGCAGTAATTGTTCAGATGGGAAGAGCCGTTGTCGGTGCTGGCGGTGCTTGATTCGCCGCAAGCCACGGCCAGATCGGAAGAACAGTTGGGACAGGGATTGACCGCCGTTCCATCGCAGTTCTCGTCGACCTGGTTGCCGCAAACTTCCTTGGCAGCCGGGTTCCTGAGCGGGTCGCTGTCATTGCAGTCGTCGCCGCAGGGGCAGCTGTCAGAGCTGTAGCCCGAGTAACCGTCGCCGTCGCCATCTGCACAACCGGTGCACTCCGTACAGGAGACACTGAGATCAAAGTTGCCATAGTCACCGGCGTAACCGTCGACTACGATATAGTAGCGCCCGGCCGGAAGCGTGCCGGCCAGTCCCTCGAAGCCGCCGCTGCCGCCCTCGTCCGAGCAGCCGGCCCAGACCGAGGAGTAGCAGTCGCTGTCGAGCTCGGGCATGATTACCAGGATGGCATCCCAGGCGCTGAAAAAGCCGTTGTCCGGATACAGGTCGATCTGCAGGTCGGCCCCATCCGGAATATCGAGCAGGTAGACCATCTCGGGGCCGTTATAGTTGTAGTCGTAGCAAGTGTACCTGTTGATCCGGTTCGAACCGTTTCCGCTGTTTTCCGAGATGTTGTCGCCGCAGTTGATAGTCGTAGGATTGGGACAAGACTGCGCCCGGGCCCGCTGGGTAGGCACGGCCATAAGGCAAACTGACAATACGAGATAACTTGCGGTTCTCATATCTTCCTCACTTCTTCCTCAACGTTCGCTGAATTCAGGTGCCTACATTAGACTCGATCGCCCCAATCTGTCAATCCGAGCCAGGGAAACTAGCCGCGCCGTCCGTTCGTTTGCTATTATCGGCCAATGTCGGGCATGTTCAGCAACTGGCGCCGTAATAGATTGGAACGTCGTGAGTTTCCGGCTCATTGGCTTATGTACCTCGAGCAACAAGTGCCTTTTTACTCGAATCTTTCAGCAAAACTGCAGGAAATCTTTCGCAGGAAGCTGAAAATTTTCATTTGGGAAAAGCATTTCATCGGCGCCGGCGGGCTGTCGATCACCGATGAAATCAAAGTTGTTATCAGCGCTGCGGCTGTAAGGCTAATCTTGTTTCTCGACTTGGCCTATTACGATCGACTCACCGAAATCGTGGTTTACCCCCACCAGTTCAAGCACCCGGACAGCGAGGATATTATGCTGGGCGAGGCCCATAATTGGGGGACCGTGGTCTTGTCTGACTCTGCTGTTCGCTTCGGGCTGAAGTACCCTTGCGACGGTCACGATACTGCAACACATGAGTTCGCGCACGTACTGGACAGAGCCAGTGGAAATTTCAACGGCACACCACGGCTTCGATCCTCGAAGCACTACCATCCCTGGGCCAGGGTGATGAGTTATCACTACTTGAGACTGAAGAACGGAGACCAAAGACAGTCGGAGGTCCTTCGAAGGTATGGAGCAAAAAATGAGGCCGAGTTTTTCGCAGTGGCCACAGAGTCTTTTTTTGAGCGGCCGGTTCAAATGAAACAACTTACGCCTGATCTCTATGAAGAACTGAAACGCTTCTACGGTTTCGACCCGGTTAACGATCCCACCTGTGGTTTCAGGCCTCGATCTTGAAACGCCAAGCGCACCACCATTCGGGCGGATGGGGATCAGGTGGGCAGCCGATGCACTCGGTGCTTATGCGCGGGTCTATGGCCCTTGCGAAGAATGGATACTCGACAAGACCTGCGGACTTGCAGGGATAATCCTCGAGACCCTTGCGCTTTCTGGCCGCCTGCACACGGCATTCGTTCATCTCCATTCTCAGACTGCCGTCCTCCTCGAAGCGCATCGACTGGCTGTTTATCCAGGCATACAACCGAAACTGTAGCGCCCGGGCCAACCCATCAAGGCCGGGCTTCTCGTCCATGCCCAGTAACTGCTTGATGCGGCAGGCCTCGTAAGGGGAAAAGTGCGCCCAGCAGCCGTCATTGCACAGCTTGGCCGTGGTCATGTCGCGCTCGTTCTCCACCGCCTGGAACCAGACTCCGTCGCCCACAAGCCAGTTGACGGACACCGCCCTGGCAAGTTCGACCAGCTTCTCGCGTTTCATTTCAGAAAGGGCCTTGGGCATTCCGTCCTTGGTCTCGAACCCCAGCACCTTGCCAAGCCTCTCGATCATGATTTTCATGCCGCGTTCCGCTGCCCGGCCTTCGAGCTTGTTGGCCGCCTCTGCTCCAAGTTGATGGGCGACCTCGGCATACCACATGCCATAGTGGACAATAGCCCTTCGTATGGCGTCCATTACCCAGACACCCAGTTCCTCCCGCGGCAGGTCTTCGAAAGCTCTTTGCCCCACGCCTGAAACTTCCCGTCCATCTCCCTTACTCGTCATGCCTCCGGCTCCTTCACGAAAATTCGGCTTTTTCTTGGGCGTATCATCAGAACCGATCACCGCTGAGTACGTACCATTCCTCACGCCTGAGCTGATTGTGGCCCTCGTTGTTCGGATGAACGCAATCGTCGGTGATCCATCGCTCAGATCCCGCGGCGTTCATGCCATGGTCGAAAAAGACGCCGTGATTGTCCACGAGATGGCCGCCCAACTCCTCAATGACTTCGAAAATGCGCTGGTTGAAAAGATTCAGGTTTCCGATCACCTGATCGCGAACCAGCGCCATCTGGGGATCGTTTATCTTTGCACAGAACCCCGAGTCAAATCCGGGGGGAATGGCGCCGGTACCGGCGGTGGGATCGTGGATATTTGTAATCAGGAACACTAGCGCGTAGCCCTGGCCGGGTTTCTCGTACTTGTCGCGCAGCAGGCTCACAATTTCGCGATAGTTATCCTGCAAACGGTCGGCCGCCGACTCGGTCAAGTTGGTGCTGATCATGGTCCAGATGCTGTCGTTGAAATCGTTGCCACCGCAGGTCAAGCTGACCAGAACATCGCCGCTTACGTCGGGCAGCGATGTGTTCTCGAGGTGTGCCAGGGCATCCGAGCTGGTGTCGCCGCTATGGCTTATGTCCAAGAACTGAACATCCGAATAGATGAACTTAAGATTGTGGGTGGCGTAGTTCGTATAATCCGGGTGGTTCTCCAGCATCAGCCTTGCATACCCTTTTCCACCGCTGCCGTTTTCAGCGCTGGCGTTGTAGCCCGCGGCCAGCGAGTCTCCAATATTGATATACAGTTTCAAATCATCGAGCTCGGCAACCGGGAATTCTCCCGGACCCGGATCGGCACCCGCATCGACCGGTAAATCTCCGGATTGATCGGCCGGGTCCGCATCGGCAGCTGCATCGCCAAGTGTATCTCCCGGCAGATCGGCCGGACCCGGGTCAGCCGAGAAGCCGTCGGCGTCCAGGACATCCGCTCCGTCGCCGTCTTCCCGGATGTCCGAGTCCCGATCTCCGCCGTCGGAAGCCCCCGATTCGCTACAGGCCGTCTGCAAGAGAGTGCCAAACAACGCCAGAACAACAAGAAGTAGAAAACGCCTCATGACCACCTCTTCTGTCGACATGATAAACGAAGCGACATGGAAACCACAACTGCATGTCAAAACGCCTCGACGGCAGCGTGCAGCGGAATTTTTCGTGACAGGCTGACAACACTGGTGCTACGGTCTGCCCGCAAAAAACAAAACGAAGTGTAAACTTGCAAGGCAATGCTATGCATTGCCGGATCAACAACAGACCTTGGAGGAACCATCATGCGAAGAACAAAAATGCTGCTCTCTTTTTGTACTATCCTGGCCCTGACCGCCTTGGCTATCGATGCTTCGGCCCGGGATTGGTTCGTCCGCGCCGGCGCCACCGGCGGCGACGGATCGAAGGCGAAGCCCTTCGGGGCAATCTGGCAGGGCCTCGACGGCTGCCTGGCGGGCGACAAGATCCACGTCAGCCAGGGCAAGTACTACGGTAAGCTGGAGACGGGCTCCTGGGTGATCCCCTGGCCGCGAGTCGAACTGCTCGGGGGTTACAACAAGCAGTTCACAAAGCGCAATCCCTGGAAGTACCGCTCGGAGCTTTTATGGAAGAAAGGTTCCAAGAACAGGAACTACGAGACGCGGGTGCTCGGATCGCTCCACGGCCACGAGGGCGTGGCCCTGGACGGATTCGTAATCGACATGCAGGCCGAGAACAACTACCGCTCCGACGGCAGCTTGAAAGAGCCCTATCCCAAGGGCGCCGTGCGCATCTTTCACAAGGGTTCCAGGATCGCCAACAACATCATCCTCAACTCGGCCAAGACGGCCATCAAGACCGGCATGGCCTGCACGGTCGAGAACAACCTGATCGTGAACCAGCTGATGAACGGCATCGAGGTCGTCGGCAGCAGTCAGCAGGGAAACATCCCGCTGACGGTCATCAAGAACAACACCATCTTGTTCACCTGGGACAACAAGGCCGGCCCGGGCACGGGCGCGACACGCGGCCTGGGCATTAATACAAAGGTCGGTGTGGACATTGAAAACAACCTGATCGGCTACACCGACAACAACGCCGTGGTTATCTATCGTTACGGCAGCGACCCGCTGTCCGTGGTCAGTCTCAAGAACAACGTGTTCTTCATGAACAGCTACTCGAATTTCAAGTTCCAGCTGGATGGCAAAGACATCGCCATCGACAACAGCGACATGGACTCGCTGGAGGATCTCGATTTCAAAGACCAGGGCGGCAACCTGGTGGCCAATCCGCGCCTGCGGCTGGACAAGGCCTGGATGGACAAGTTCTCCCGGCGCAAGCCCGCCCAGACCGGCAAGGTCACCATGGACGACATGAACAAGGCGCGCCGCGAGCTGGGCCTGCCGCTGATCGCCAAGGGCGGCAGGGCCGCTCAGGGAGTGGCGCCGGCCTGGAAGCTGGCCTCGGCATTGAAGCTGATGGCGCCGGGCAACAAGGCGGTCAAGGCCGGCGCCCGCGCCAAGGATCTGCCGGTGGTTTTCACCGGCGATGAGGCCCCGGTGGCCAGCGCGCCCAAGCGCGACTACCAGAAGGCCGAGCTGAAGAAGTACGTCCGCGATGCGCGCAGTGTGGACGGCAAACCGCTCGAGATGATCGTGGCCCTGGGCACGGGTGTTTCGCCCAGGGGCATGGACGAGGTCAAGAACGGCAACTACAAGGCCATCTACCTGTGCGTCCCCGAGGCGCACGGCACGCAGATCTACGGCTGGTATCCCAAGGGCACCCCGACCCAGAAGTTCCTGGACCCACTGGCCAAGCATAGCTACGGCTGCAGCTACAAGCCCGAGCGTGTCTACCGCGTGCGCGGCGTTATACACGCCATCCGGGGCGTGCCCAAGGCCGGCTTCATGATCGACAGCGTCGAGCTGTACGAACCCGAGGCCAAGGCCGCCCAGGCCCGGCCCAAGGGCCGCGACTGGTTCGTGCGCGCCGGCGCCAAGCACGGCGACGGCTCGCTGCGCAAGCCCTTCAAGGATCCGTACAAGGCTTTAAAGAAGGCCAAGCAGGGCGACACCATCCACGTGGCCGAGGGGACCTACACCGGCTTCATGAAAAGCGGGAGCTGGAAGATCGGCAAGAAGTACCTGGCCATGCTGGGCGGCTACGACAAGGCCTTCAAGACCCGCGATCCCTGGCGGCACCCGACCCTGCTCAAGTGGCCCAAGGGCGCCAAGACCGACAAGCCCGCCCACACCCTGTCCGGCGACGACGCCGCGGGCTTCGACGGCCATACCGGCTTCATCCTGGACGGCTTCGTCTTCGACCGGCGTGACGTAAACAAGTACAAGCCCAACGGCGACCTGGCAGCCGACATCTCGGTCACCGACGAGGCCGTCCGGTTCTGGTCGCCCGGGGTGGTGGTCAGAAACTGCGTCTTTGTCAACGGCGCGGGCGCGGCCGTGCGCCTGAGCGGCGGCGACACGCTGGAGAACAATATCTTTATCAACCACGCCTACCACACTATCGACTTCAAGCAGGTCCAGCTCTCCCAGGGGCCAATCGTAGTCAAGAACAACACGATCCTGTTCACCTGGAACAAGACCGCGCGCGCGGGCAAGTCCGAAAGCTCCCAGGGCTACGGCCTGATGATCCAGGGTGCAGCCAAGGCCGTGGTCGAGGGCAACGTCTTCCAGTTCATCGACAACGCCGGGATCAAGCTCGAGGCCGACGCCAAGGACGTAGTCCTCAAGGACAACGTCTTCTCCCAGAACCTGTTCGCCGATCTGAAGTACAAGAGCGGGGCGGTGGTCGACAACAAGACAATGAACCTGCTCGCGCAGCTCGGCTTCAAGAGTCAGAGCGGCAACAAGGTCGTCAACCCCAACTTCGCCATCGACGGCAAGTGGTTCGACGCCTACCTGAAACGCACGGCTGGCGTGCCCGGCAAGGTCAAGATGGACGAGTGGAACCAGGTCCGCGAGCTGCTCGGCCGGCCGGTCATCGCCACGGGCGGCAAGGCGGGTGTGGGCTTCGCCCCGGCCTATGACTGGAAGAAAGCGCTCACGCTTTTCCCGCGCGCCAAGAACTGCCGGGCGGGCGCGAAGCACAAGAAGTTCCAGGTCAGCTTCGGCAACTAGCGTCGCATATTTCCCGGCACAGGCTTCGCCCCTGGCCTGGAAGTAGAGTGTCCTAGATCTTCATGGTCTTCCACTTGCCGCCGCGGAAGCGGCCGTAGAGCAGCAAGCCCAGGATACAGATGTATACGGTCGCGCCGGTCCAGGCGCCGTAGATGCCGTAGCCTAGCAGCTTGCCCAGGATGAAAATGCTGGGCACGAAGACGAACCAGGACATCAGCAGCGAGACCACCATCGGCCAGCGTGTATCACCCGCCCCACGAACCGCTCCTGACGATACCGTGCCCAGGGCGTCCATGGTCTGAAACACGGCGGCAAAAAGAAACAGGTTGGCCGCAAGCTTGACCACGGCCGGATCGCGATTGAACAGGCGCGCCAGTTGGAAGCGCAAGACGACGAAGACAAGTCCCATCGAACACATGATGATAAGCGCTATCTTGATGGCCGTCCGCGCGCTGCGCTCCGCCGACTCGGGATCCCCGGCGCCGAGATACTGCCCGACCAGTGTGGTGGCGGCTACTCCCAGGGCCACCCCGGGCAGAAACGACAGGTGCACCATCTGGCGCACTATCTGGTGGCCGGCCAGTTGTACGTCTCCCAGGGTCGAGACGAACATGGTAAAAACCGTAAAGCCGCCCATCTCGAGCACCCACCAGACGCCCATCGGTAACCCGACTTTGAGAAAACGGCGCAGCAGGACGGCGCGCGGCAGCCTGAAACGCCGGGTGGCATAACGCTCGTGCATGCGCCGACTGAAGAAGATTCCAAGGTAGATGCCGGCGGCCACTAATTGACTAATGACGGTACCCAGCGCGGCGCCGCGAACGCCCATGGCCGGCAAACCCATGCGACCGAAAACCAGCAGGTAGGTCAGGCCGACGTTTATGACATTGACCAGCAGCGTCACCTTCATCGGGGTTCGCGTGTCGCCGATACCCCGCAGGAAGCTGACTACGCAGAAGTTTGTAAAAACGAAGACGGCTCCCAGCAGGCGCACGTCCATGTACTGCGTGGCGAAGCCGCATACGGCCGGCGACGAGCCTATAGCCCCGACGATGGCTCCTATATTGGGAACCAAGGCGCCCAGAACGACGGCCGTAGACAGCAAGGCGATGAAGAACGACTGCCAGACGATGTCGGCACATTTTTTATAGGTCGCCGCCCCGAAGAACTGGGCAACGAATGTGTTCGAGGCTGTGATTGTGCCGTTGAAAAACGACATCAAGGTCCAGGAGAGCACGGCCCCCAGCCCGGCGGCGCCCTGCTGCGGCGTACCGATAAAACCCATGAAGAATGTGTCAACCAGGCCCATCAGCGACATCGAGGCCATGGTGATGATCACGGGATAAGAAAGGCTCCAGACCTCGCCGAAGGTGCCGCCGTTCCCGGGAGCTATGGGTTTCCCGGGCATCAGGATCTCGTGGTTGCCTTCGTCTGACTGTTTCATTTGTGCCGGTCACCCGCCCGGCGAGCGCTTTCGAGAATTTTTTTCGAGATCATTTTCCAGAAGGCGCGCTCGAAGGATTGGGCCTTCAGGTCGCCTGCGAACCAGGCGGCAATGCGGTCGGATGATCTATTTTCTTCTCCGATCGTTTTCTTTTTGCCGTCACCGAACAACATCTTTTTTTCCGGGTGGAACTGCACTCCGATCACACCCGGAAAGCTCGTATGTCTGATTGCCTCAATTACCTTGCCGTCTTCAGATGTAGCCCAGGCTTCGAGGCCTTTAGCGAGCCTGTCGATCGCCTGGTGGTGCAAGCTGAGTACCGATACACTGGCGACATCCGGCAACAGTGTTTTAATAAAATCCACACTACCTGCAAGCCTTATGGGATGCACGACAGCCCGAACCTCGCCTGCTGCCGGGTACAACGGGACCGAAAAACTGCGGTGCACTTTATTCGTCGGCAAACTCAGGCCGTCTTCGAAGGTCTTCACGCCGTAGATCTGCGACGGGATGTCCTGAACCAGGGTACCGCCTGATGCCACGTTGATCGACTGCATGCCGAGACACAAACCCAGAATCAGGTAGGCGGGCCTCTTTGTAAGCAGGGGCGCTCTCTTTTCTCCGCGATCCCCTGCGAGCAGGTGAAAAAGGAAAGAAATCTCGAACCAGTGCCGCGGGGGATCCTCGATGTCCGTGGTCAAGAGCGTCTTTTGGCCGTAGAGCGCGGGAGGTATATCCGGCCCTCCGGAGAAGACAACGCCGTCGGAACCGGCAAACAATTTCTCGAAGATCGGGCTGCAGGCATTTTTACCGAAAACCTCTGCAGCCGAAAGCTCACATGAAATTTCCCGCAATCGTATCCAGCCCGGTGCCCGCCCAAGCACGTATTTACGGGCGTCTCTATAGTCATCCCAATCCTGACTCGAGTAAACGCCGACAAGCCGTATACCCGGTACGCGCAACAGGCCGCGCTCTACCAAATTCGCAAAGTTCTCGAGTTCTGCAGCCCTGGGATGGGTAATCAAAATATTTACAGGCCGAACCGGCCCCCGCGCAGTAGCCGGGAGTGCGAAAAACAGAAGACAGACAAGGATCCATAATCGAAAAGTCGTCTTGTTCACAGGGTGCCTGCTTTAGCGCTCAGCGGCGATCGCCCGCTGCACCAGATCGTCCGAGGCCAAGTTGGGCAGCGTGACCCGCAGGGCCGGTTCGGTCTGCATGGCCTTTTGCGCAGTCCAAATCGCTTCGGCGTTACGGGCCCAGGCCCGCCGGGCGATGCCGTTGTTGACGTCCCAGAAAAGCATGCGCCGGAGACGAACGTCGGCCGACTGGCTGCCGTCTAACACCAGCCCGAAGCCGCCGTTCATGACCTCGCCCCAACCTACCCCTCCTCCGTTGTGAAGGCTGACCCAGCTGGCTCCGCGAAAGGAGTCGCCGATAACGTTGTGCACAGCCATGTCGGCACACAACGCACTGCCATCGTGGATATTGGCTGTCTCTCGGTAGGGCGAATCCGTCCCGCCGGTGTCGTGATGATCGCGCCCCATCACCACCGGCCCCTTCAGCCGGCCCTCGCGCACCGCCTGGTTGAAGGCCTGCGCGATGGCCACCCGGCCGGGCTGGTTGGTGTAGAGGATACGCGCTTGCGAGCCGACTACCAACCGGTGTTCGCCTGCTGCGCGAATCCAGTGCAGGTTGTCGAGCATCTGTGTGCGGATTTCATCCGGCGCGTCTTTGGCCATGCTCTCGATTACCCCGGCCGCGATCTTGTCGCTGGCCTCAAGATCGGCCGGATCTCCGCTGGTGCACACCCAGCGGAATGGACCGAAGCCATAGTCGAAACAGATCGGCCCCATGATGTCCTCGACGTATGATGGATAACTGAAACTGCCATCCGGCCGCGTCACGGCCGCTCCTGCCCGCAAAGACTCAAGTAAAAACGCATTGCCGTAATCCCAGAAGGTCATCCCGTGCTTGTGCACGGTGTTGATGGCCTCGACCTGGCGCCTGAGAGAGGCATAGACCTGCTCTTTGAATCCGGCGGTGTCCGAGCGCATCATCTCGCGTGACTGCTCAAGGTTTAGCCCGACCGGGTAATAGCCACCGATGAAGGGAATGTGCAACGAGGTCTGATCGGATCCCAACTCGATTGAGATTCCCTCGACCGCGAGTTTTTCCCAGAGGTCGACAATATTACCCTGGTAGGCAAGCGACAATGGCTCTCTGTTCTTTCTGGCCGATTCGATGCGCAGCAGAAGACGATCTAGATCACTCTCCACTTCCATCACCCAGCCCTGCCGATGACGCTTTTCAACCGCCCGCGGATCGATCTCGGCGATCACTCCGACGGCCCCGGCGATGACCGCCGCCTTGGCCTGGGCCCCGCTCATCCCGCCCAGACCCGAAGAGACGAAGACCTTGCCCCTGAGATCCTGATCGCTGGTCAGTCCCAGGTAGAGACGCCCGGCGTTGAGCAGCGTGATCGTCGTTCCGTGAACTATCCCTTGAGGTCCGATGTACATGAAGCTGCCGGCAGTCATCTGCCCGTACGAAGTCACCCCCAGTGCGCTCAAACGATCGTAGTCTTCCGGCGTAGAGTGATTTGGGATGACCATCCCGCAAGTGAGCACCAGGCGCGGTGCGTCTGCGTGTGATGGAAACAAACCCAGCGGGTGTCCCGAGTATAGCACCAGGGTCTGCTCGTCGTTCATTTCGGAAAGGTACTTCATGGTTAATAGGTATTGGGCCCAGTTCTGGAAAACGGTCCCGTTGCCGCCATAGGTAACAAGCTCGTAAGGATGCTGGGCCACCGCCGGGTTGAGGTTGTTCTGGATCATGTGCATGATGGCCGCAGCCGTCCGGCAGCGGGCCGGGTACTCGTCTATCGGCCGCGCGTACATACGATAGGTGGGCCTAAAACGGCGCATGTATATTCGCCCGTCACGTGCAAGTTCACCAGCGAACTCGGGAGCCAACCTCTCATGGTGCCGGGGATCGAAGTAGCGCAAAGCGTTTGCAAGCGCTAGCTCGCGTCCTGTCTGATCTAGCACCTGTCGCCTGGGAGGAGCATGGGAAATGCCCGCCTCTTCGTCTGGAATGGGGGGAATTTCCGCTGGAATGCCTTGCCTGATCTGATCGGCAAACAGTTCATTCATGTTTCGTCCTTTCACGAGCCACAATCGATTCGGCCACCGATCTGCGCAGTCGATTCAGTTCTTATCGAGTTTCTTGAGCAGGCTGGTAGTTTTTCCGGGCCGGATGCGAACCGAGATGATCTTGTCAATACCCATGCCCTTGTTAATTAACCTCAGCTTGTGACGGCCCTTGGGCAGCTTGACGCCCAACAAGGGCGTAATACCAAGTTTACGTTTCCCCAGATAAGCCTCGCACCAGGGGTCGGTGTTCAGGCGCAGGAGCCCATATTTCAAAATGCGTGGGGCCGGCGGCTTCTTCGCCTTGAGCACCTTTTTGACGTTTTCTGCCGGCTTGGTTTTCGTGGGCGCTTTCACGGGTGTTTTTACAGGCGTCTCGAGCGCGTCATCTTCGGGCTCGACAATATCCTTAGCCGGTCTTGCGGGCTTTTGGCGTTCGGATGGTTCGAGCAGCTGGCCTGCGTCCGGTCTTTCGGCACTGTCGGGCACAGAAAAGTCGCCGGTCTTGACGGGCTCTTTTTTGCCCAACGACAAAAGAATGACGGCTACAATGGCGATAAATGCTACGGCTGCAATTGTTATCAACTTGGTATTGAAGACGGGCCTTTCGGCTTTAGGTGTCGAGATCTTGCTTGCGGAAGTCTCCGCTGGCGAGGTCCGGGTAGCGGCACTGCCGTCTTTGAACATCGGACGTTTTTCGACTACCGTTTCCTTGCTGGCGGCAGGCGATTCTTCAATCTCGGCATCTTGGGCTTCTTTAGCTTTTCCAGGTTCTTGGTAATCCGGTTTGGATGGAAGATCGGGAGGTGCGACAACCGTGGGTCTTGGAGATCCTTCCGTGTCAACTACGACTTCCTGTGTTTCGGTTGCCTCGGATTCGTCTATGTCATCGTCTTGCTCGACGGCGGGAGGCGATACTTCGGGCGAAGAACCGGCCTCGTTCTCCGGAAACGACGGCATGGAAGCGTCGGTGTCGGGTTTCAGCACCGCCAACTCCTTGGAGCCTGCCTCTTTGGAGATGAGTTCCTCAAGTAGTCGCTGCTTCGTGCTGACCCTGTCCGGCAAGACCTTGAGGTAGAACTGCGAGATCTGATATTCCCCGGCCTTGGTTCCACAGTTGCTGATGAACAGCTTCAAGGCCGCGCTCATTCTCTCGGCGCTGGCATAACGATTCTTGGGCTCGGCCTGCAAGGCGCGCATCGCGATCGTCTCTAACTCGCGGGAAACGTCGGGCCGAAATTCGCTGATCGAAGGAATCTCTCCGGACACAATCGCCCTCAGGGTGTGCAGGTCGACGCTGTGCTTGAATAAACGACGCCCGGACAGCAATTCCCATAGCACTATGCCCAACGAGAAAATATCCGTTCGCGCATCGATGACCTTGCCCTGGCATTGTTCCGGAGACATATAAGAAAGTTTGCCCTTGGTCACGCCGGTGCGGGTTTCATGCACCCGTTTCGAGGCGGCAGCTATGCCGAAGTCGATGACCTTCACCCGTCCGGAGAAGAGGACAATGATGTTCTGGGGGCTCACGTCCCGGTGAATGACGTTCATCTGTTTGCCGCTTTTGTCACGCAGAGCATGGGCGTGTCCCAGGCCGTCGCATGCCTGGGCGATGATAGCCGCGGCCAACTCCCGCGGAATACGATGACCGTTGTTCATCGCCTGGCTTGCCAGGTAGGCGAGACTCTCTCCGTCGAGGTACTCCATGATCAGAAAGTAGTTGCCCTTGAGTTTGCCCTTCTCGACAATATGCACCACATTGGGGTGCTGGAAATATGAAGTTATGCGGATCTCGTCGAGAAACATTTCGTTGTACTTCTGCTGGTCGGTGAGATCAGAGCGAATCGTCTTGACCACTACGATGTGCTCCTTTCCCCCTAGATCCGTCTGTCTGGCAAGCCAAATTTCGGCCATGCCACCACGAGACAACAGATTCAGCAGGTAGTACTTTCCTTGGGTACCCTTTATTTCCTTGCCGGGGATGCTCATCCTGGAAACATCATAGACACCCGATGGGTCGCAGGGCAAGAATTTCAGTAACTAGATTAGCATGATAGACTCTGAGCCGCCATCTGGATAATGCTTGAAACAAGAGATGTCAGCATGCTAGATCCAGTCAATCGGAGAAGACCAGACAAGGTAACGGAGCGAGCATGGGCAAGAAGATCGCTATTCTTTTGGTGCTGTTGGTACCGGTGAACTCATGGGCAGCCGATCATCTCAAAAATGCTAAGACACTAACGGCCGAGATGAAATACAAGCAGGCGCTGTGGGACATAAACCAGGTGTTGAAGTCCCCAAAGAGCGGGCCTGAGGAAATCAAGAAAGCGTACGAATTGCAGGGAATGTGCCTGGCCGCCCTGGGTGAGAAGAAGGCGGCACTGCTCGCCTACGGACACTTGTTGGCAATAGATATCGGCTACGAGTTGTCTCCTAGGGTGTCGCCGAAACTCAGACAGCCGTTCGATCGAGCCCGCAAGCTGAGTCACGGAAAGAAGCCGATCACATTGATTCACGATAAACCAAAATCTCTAAAAAAAATCAACGGTGCAAAACTGCAAATCAAAATTCTTGGCAACCCTTTCGGCATGGTCAAACGCATCCGCCTGTGCTTCGCGGCCGGCAAGGATGCTGAAAAACATATTTCCAGGAAAGTCAGGCGGATAGGCCCGATGATCTTTACGCTTCCAGCCAAGCTAAAGGCCACATCCGCAACCTATTACTTCGAGGCACTCACTCGTAATGGAGGCGTGCTCAGCCGCATCGGCAGCAAGGAAAAACCATATCGGCTCGATCTCAACCAGCCGGTCGAAGGTAAAGTCGTCGCGGCATCCCCGCCGGAAAAGAAGGCAGCCGAACAACCTGTCAGCAACTCTGTCGCCGTGCAGAAAGAGAAGAACAACAAGACTATTGGCGAGATGGCAACCGAAGTTGCCAGCAAAGAGCCTGCAAAAACAAACGCGGCGCTCCCGGAAAGCGGAAACGAGCAGCCGCAAGACGACGACAAGAAGGACGAGATCACAACGGCCTGGTACAAAACCTGGTGGTTCTGGACGGCGGTGGGAGTAGTTGCGGCCGGAACGGCAACCGGCGTCGTCCTGGGTGTAGCCGGTAGCGGTTCAAGCGGAGAAATGCGCTATGACGTATACATCAAGTAATCGACTCTGGCTGTTTCTTGGCATATTGGCCTTGACGGCATGTGCCGGGGGAGGAAGCTTCTCCATCAACATCGAGTTTCCAGACGGCTACAAGCAACTGAGCGCCTCTGTGCGGGTGGGTGTGATCATCCCGGGCGACGGTGCATCATGCGCTGCATTCCAGGACGGCAGTGCCGTTCCTGGCGACGAGAACTACCCGATCGAGGACGAACTTTCCATCAGCCTGCCATCTGAGAAAGGTTCTCATGCCTTGAAACTGGGTGACCCGGGTCCGCGGCTTTTCTTCGGCGAGGGTTACGACTCTGGCGGAAACATCATCCTGCGCGGCTGCCAGGCGATCAGCGCATCTAGCAGCGGCCCAAAGGAGGTTACAATCGTACTCGAACCGGTCGGCCCACCCTGCCAACAAGATGACGATTGCATCGACGACGACTGGTGCAACGGATGCGTCAACGAAATCTGTGTTGCAGGGGCCCGTGACTGTTCAGACGGGGACGTCTGCACCGACGACGTTTGCAACGAGACGCTGGATCAGTGCCGGCATCCCGTGGTGCAGAATCCGCCTACCGAAGGCCCAGTCGGTGATGCCAGCTGTTCGGACGGCGCAGACAACGACTGTGACACATTGACCGATACGGACGACCCTGACTGCAAGTCCTGCCAAAGCAACGCCGAGTGCGATGATAGCGAAACGTGCACCGACGACGCATGCACCGCCGGGGCGTGCGTGAATACGCCCGTCACAGACGGGACGGCCTGTGACGACGGCCTGTACTGCAGCGATCCCGATGTCTGCACCGCCGGAAAATGCGGCGGCGCGGATCGCGATTGCAGCTTGTTGGCCGACGAATGCACCGACGCCGACTGTGACGAAATTAGTGGAGCCTGCCTGACTGTTCCCAAGCAGGCCGGAACTACGTGCAGTGTTGACGGCATAGATTGCACCGACGAACAGTGTGACGGAGCCGGCAACTGCAACGGCACGCCCAATGACGGTTACTGCGATAACCTGTCGCCGGGCTCGGTATGTGCACCTGTGTGCACCGCAGACTCCAGCGGCTGCGTGGCACCGCCGGTCAGCCTAGACCTGACCTGCGAAAGCCCGGTCGACCTGGGCCTGAAGAGCGTTTCCGACTGCAGCGCCGCCCTTAGCGGCGGGGAGAACAGCGGACAGGCGGCCTGCCTTAGCTGTTCGGCCAAAGCCGGTGTAGTCACGGTTGAGCGGTCTGGGTTCGACGACGGCCTGGGTGCCTGCGATATAAATGGCTGGGCGCTCGAGAGCGGCAACAACTGCCAGACCAACATAGCAGACTGCACGCCTGGAAATCCTACCAGGGCCTGCTGTGACGTGTTCGCCGACATTTGCGACGCATCTGGCGGCGACCCGGTTTTGCTTAGCGACCTGAACAGCAACTGTTCCAATGACAAGCAGTGGAAATTGTCGAAGAGTTTCGATCTGAGCGGACTGAACGATGCATGGGTGTGCTTCGATCGAGCCGAGAGCACGGCAACTACCGATTCGGGCCTGATCCTGTTCGCGGAGGACGGCAGCAATGGCCCGGATGTAATCAAATGCCTGCTCGGCAGTGTCTACGGCGGTCAAGACGGTTTCTTCTATCGACAGTGTGCGAGTTTACCCGCCTGGGCAAACGACAACCCGGCCGTGACACTCACCTTTCTGATGCAATCAAACTCCGCCGGTGAAACCGTTTACCTGGACAACATAGAACTGAAGGCATGGTCCGGCGGCTGCGCCGCCGACCTGATCAGCCTGCTGTCAGACAATCTAGGTGACGCCGGCGGATGCGACACATCCAACTGGACTTTTTCGGGAGGCAGCCATGCCTGCCTGCAGACAGGCTGCGCCAACTACAGCGCTTGGCAACCGGGTGTAGTCGGCGAGGGTTCCTCTTTCACAATGGAAACCGTGGTCGATGCCGGCCAAGTAGACGGCGAACTCGTGGCATGTTTCAAAATCGGCAGTGCGGCAACCGATGCAGGCGATCAGATCACGCTTGAGTTCGACTCTGGTCAGGGTTACAAGCCCGCCTGGACCCAGGCTGGATCCATTGGCACGGAGAACGAGTGTCGCGAGATTTGTGTCAACTTGTCGGATATCGACCCGGCAGCCCTCCGCAATCCCGCACTCGGCATCCGCTTCGATATCACGTCGACTCAAACCATCGGTTTGTACGGCGTGACGCTCTCCGGCGCCCATTACTGTTCCGCCGATCCTGCGTTTCTGAGTTTGTCTTCTCCTACGGAAAGCGGGGGAGGCGTCTACGATTTCACGGCCAACGACGTTCTGTCCCATCCGCTGGGAGCCACCATCCAGTGCCGCTGGAATTCACTATCCGGCCTGGAAGACATGCAATCAGTCTCTTTCGTCCCCTGAGCCGACCGATTCAGAGGCCCTTTCGGATCTCGTCCAGGTTTTTCTTTGCGTCCGGAACCATCTGGAAGAACCCGGAGATCTTTTCGCAACCGTAGTCGTCGCAGTGTGCGCAGTTGTCCAGCTTCTTCTCGAACACGCAGGCGCGTATCTCGCATTCACCGCAATGGGCACACTTCTTGCCCCCGACCAGGCAGCCGTCGCACCAGACATTTTCGACCTTTACATTTATTCTGTACATCTTGGCCCACATCGCGGCCGTCTCTTTGGCCTTCTGTTCGTCATTTGCCTTGGTTGCCAGATAGGCCGGGCATTCGGTGCATACCAGGCCGCAGCAGGAAATCATCTTGCTCATTTCATCTCCTCTTCAGATTAAAGAATCGCAAGCGCGATTACTTGAAGAACATTATAGACTAAGTTTCAAAGGATTTTTCAACACAACTCTCTCTTTCAGGTTCGAGGCCGACACTCACTCAAACCCGAGCAACCTTGACAAGCCGGTCGGGGTGGGGTTGGATGAGCGGGTTCGTTTGACTTTTTAAAGGAGGACGCAATGTCGTCACCGTTCGATGGATTGAAGCCCGAGTTTCTTTTCAAACATTTCGAGGCGTTGACCAGAATACCGCGTTGTTCGAAAAACGAGACGCAGGTTGCCGCCCACGTCCTGGAGCTGGCCAAGAGGAAGGGGCTCGAAGCCGAGCAGGACGCTCATGGGAGTGTGGTGATCAGGGTGCCGGCATCGACCGGAAAGGAAGGCGCTGCTACGGTCGTGCTGCAGGGCCACCTGGATATGGTCGGCGAGAAGGACTCTTCTTCCCCGCATGACTTTGCCAAGGATCCTATTCCGGTAGTTCGCGACGGCGACTACCTGACCGCCGATGGGACAACCCTGGGCGCCGACAACGGCGTCGGAGTGGCTGCCGGCTTGGCGCTTATGGACGACACCAGCGCCGTGCACGGCCCGTTAGAACTGCTCTTTACCATAGACGAGGAGACCGGTTTGACGGGCGCCTCTGGGCTTGAGCCGGGTTTCGTAAAGGGCAAAATTCTGCTCAACCTCGACTCCGAAGAAGAAGGCGCACTATATGTTGGCTGCGCCGGAGGCGCCGACACCGCTATCAGCCTGCCAATGAAACGACAAGCGGGAGCCGGACAAGCCTTCGAAATTAAAGTCTCGGGTCTAAAGGGCGGCCACTCGGGGCTCGACATCAATCTCGGACGCGGCAATGCCATCAAAGTGTTGGCCGTCTACCTCGATCGCCTGCGTGCGAAGAGCAGCTTCGCACTTTCGGCCTTCGACGCCGGCGACAAGCACAACGCCATTCCGCGCGAGGCCAGAGCCGTCATCCTCGTCTCCGACGCAGGAAAAGCCGCCGGGGATCTGGCGAGCGAGCTGACAAAAGAGCTGCAGGCCTGCTACGGCAAGACCGACCCCGGACTGACCATCGAGCTTGCGTCCGATTCCTCAACCGCTGAGGCCCTGAACGCGCAGTCACGCGATACACTGATCGACCTGGTGCTGGCCCTGCCGCATGGCGTTGTGGCCATGAGCCAGGACGTGCCCGGGCTGGTCGAAACCTCTACCAGTCTGGCTGTAGTCAAGCTGGGGGATGGATCTCTGGAAATCACCGAAAGCAGCCGCAGTTCGGTGATGCCCGCGCTGTCCGTTGTCCAGGCCGGACTGTTCGCCCTGGCGCGGCTTGCGGGAGCCGAGCCGCGCAGCGTCGGCGGCTACCCCGGTTGGCAGCCCAACATGGATTCGGCGATCTTGGCCAGGGCCCGGGCGGTGCACGAAAAAGTCACCGGGCGCGCACCCGAAGTCAAGGCGATTCATGCCGGTCTCGAGTGCGGTATCATCGGCGAGAAGTTCGGCGGCATGGACATGCTCTCGTTCGGCCCGCAGATCGAGTGGCCGCATTCGCCTTCAGAGCGCGTCAAAATAGACTCGGTCGAGCGATTTTACGAATTCCTCAAGGCGTTGCTCCAGGACATCGCCGCCTGAGTCGGGAGCCATGCGCACAAGAACAAAACTGGCCATCCTGGCCACGATCTTTATCGCCCTGCCGGCCCTGGCCTACATTCCGCCGGCCTCTTTCTTGATGCAGAAGATGGCGAGTAAGCGAGCCAAGATCGGCCTGCGCAGACTCAAGGTGTCAATGCAATGCACGACGGGTAAAGACGCCAAACACTCAGAAACCCTGTACTTGAAAGTGCCCGGCCTGGTGCGTCGCGAACGCGGCGAGGGAATCGTCGACCTGTGCCGTTCGGGGCGCTGCTACCGACTGCAGGGCGACGCCAAGCCGGAAGAATTGCCGCGCTGGGCTTACCTGCCATATCTGTTCTTCGTAGAAAGCGCAGATTCCAGTCGTTACGAACGCCTGCTGAAATCACTGGGCGTCGACACAAAGGTCGACACCATCACCCGTTGTTTCAGCCGCCTGGCTATTGTGCTTGGCGCCAAGAACTGGGAACGCGACCGCCCGCAGTTCTGGCTCGACAAGGATCTTTTTCTGCCCTTGCGCCTGATGGTCAAGAATGGATCATCCCTGGTTGACATCGTCTGGATCGACTGGGGTTCGAAAACCACGGGCGACTGGTTTCCTGCCCGGCTCTCGATTCGCTCGGACGGGCGCAGCATCGAGGAATGTACGGTGACCGAGGTCAAGAGCGGAGTATCCCTGCCGGACACGTTGTTCAAGATCAAAAAGTGAGACTCAGTAGACAATCGCTGCGTAACCCACCCACATGCCCGGGCTGCCCCGGCCCTCAATTTCGTGGCTGGTAGTGTGTTCGAGCAGCTTGCCGGTCTCGATTCCCATCTCGCGGGCGAAGCTCACGGCCGCCGCAGCCGCTCCGGGACAGCAGGCACTGTGGTTGGCAAGCGCGTGCTCGACGGCTCCACGCCAGTCGGCGACCAGTAGCTTGTCGATAAAGGGACGATCGTTTTTTTCTTTAGACCAGGCGTGAGCCTTCTCGCCGCTGCCCTGGGGCTGGAACCCGTAATTGGGTCCGTAGTGGGTCAAGTCGGTCGAGCCGATGGCGACGGCGTCGATCGAACGCGCCCGGCTCTCGCCGGCGGCCCAGGCGCCCATTTCGGCGGCCGTATCATCGGGTGGCACCTGCACGGCAACCACTCTGGCCGTCGGCCAGACGGCCTTGATGAATGGCAGCTGCAGCTCGATCGTGTTATCGGGTTGAAAATCGTCGCTGCTCTCGGTGTAACAGTTGAAGCGCGATACGAGATCCGCGGCGAGTTGTTCATCCACTGGCAATTCTCCCAGCGGTGTTTCGAAGGCGTCGCGAGGCATACAGACACAGCGTTCGCCCGGGTGCATGTGTCCGCCGAAGACAAAGACTACCTGCGGTTTGCAATCAGAAAGGGCGGCGAAAGTCATGGCCGCCGTGCGGCCCGAGTAGATCCAGCCGGCATGGGGAACCACGCCTGCCCGGGTGCCGCTCGGTGAACCCGGGAAAGCCGCCAGATACTCGTCTATGACTCGCCTGCAGGTCGACTCGTCGGCGGGGTACCAGCCCTGGCGGGCGAAGAATGCCTGTCTGATTTTCATTTCCCTTCTCCTTCGTCTGCTCCGCGTGTGCGACCGATCTTTTCCATGAAAAGAGAAGGATCGTTTGGACTGATTAGCAGGTCGAAGCCCTTGCGTCTTTTCAGAATCAGCGCTCGGGCCGGGTTGGTGCAGAAAATCGAACCGGGTTTGATCAACGCGTCCGCAAACGAACTGGGCCCGAGTGAAAGGATTTCATCCACAGGAATCCGCACGCGATAGAAAAAACCAACAATGCAAAACTCCCGATCAGAAAGACGGTAGCAGCGTGGAAACGTGAGAAGCATCACGAAGACCGGCAGGCCCAGAAGGATCTCCCACAGCAAAGGATGCGGAATCTGAAAACCCTGACCTTCCAGATAGGCAACAACGGCGGGCGGGATCAAAAACGCCGCCAGCATGATCCAGGTCACAAAACCTATACGCGGGTTGTCTTCGATAACGGTTGCGACATCCGCATCGGGCTTCGAATCTGGAAGTTGTTGTGTTCCCATTTGGAACACTCCGTGAATTTAGAGCACGAAACCAGCTCCGTGTCCCTGGTCGGATTCTATGTGCAACCTTATGTGAAGACAATCAAAAAGCCGCACCTTAATAAGCTGGCACGACTCGTGCAGCACCAGGCGAATGAATCAAGCGAAGACTTGTGAACTTACCAAGCAAGGAGGAAAGAGATGAAAACTCTAGCGCGCATCATCCCACTGGCCGGACTTGTGATACTGGTCACCACCTTGACAGGTTGTCCTTTATGCATGGATGACGACTGCTACGACGACGGCTGCAACACTGATAGTTGCTACGACGAGTTTTGCGATGACTCCGGATGTTTCTGGTGCGATTGCTACGGTTGTTACCCCACCTATCCAAGTTGCAGCGAGGATTGGGATTGTTACTACGGGGAGATCTGTGACCAGGGCATTTGCACAAGCGGATGCCGCAGCGACGAAGACTGCTATCCGGGCGAGAGTTGCCTAAACGGCTTTTGCGGCTTCGAGTCGCCGGTGGAATGTTACCTGGACACCGACTGCGGTGCCGGTGAGGTATGCAGGAACAGTCGCTGCATAACCGAACAGCAGCCCGAATGTATAAGCGACACTGATTGCGAGGGACTGGCCATCTGCGTCGACGAAATCTGTGTCTCAGTCGAGTGCCTGGCAGACGGCGACTGTCTGCCCGCCCAGACCTGCCACGGCGGCGCCTGCGTTCCTGACGAGTGCTCGAGCCAACTCGACTGCGCCGAGGGCGAGGTGTGCGACAACGGCAGTTGCCGACCGGGCGGTATACACCCGGTAGATTGCTCAAGTTCGTCCGATTGCCCGGGATCCCAGGTGTGTCTCGATGGACGCTGCCAGCAGTTGTGCTCGATCAACTCCGACTGTCCAGACGACATGCTTTGTCAGGATCACATTTGCATCGCCGGTCCGGACGATTCGTGCGAGTCGACTGAAGACTGCAATCAGCCCGAATTGTGCGTCGACGGACATTGCACCATCTTGTGTGGCCAAGACACCGATTGTCCCCTCGACCAGATCTGTTCCGACTTCATCTGCGTTGATCGGCCGCAGCCCGATCCGGAATGCCTGCACGATGCCGACTGTCCACAGGATCAGATCTGCGTCGACGCCCAGTGCCGTGCGCTGTGCACAAGTGATACAGACTGCCAGCCGGACCAGTTCTGCGAGTGTGGGATCTGTCGCGACGTCTCGGAGATTCCGCCCGAGTGTCGTTTCAACAGCGATTGTCTTGCGGGCCAGGAATGTACGGACGGCTTCTGCCGTACACCCTGTTGCGAGGATGCCGAGTGTGCCCAGGGCGAGATCTGCCAGGACGGTTTCTGCCTTGATCCTCTGAGTTGCGAGTGTGACGTCGACTGTCCAGATGGAATGACCTGCTCAGAAGGCCACTGTCTATAATCTGTAAAAAAAAAACCGAGATCAGAACGGCACGTCATCGTCACCTATCGGGGGCGGGCCTCCGGGCCCGCCCTCGAAGTTGTCATCTCCGCCGTATGGAGGAGCATCACCTTCCGCCGCGCGTCCATGGTCCCCGCTTCCGCGCTGCCCCAGAAAACGCACCGTCTGAGCCACTATCTCGGTTGTGAAGCGCTTCTGACCTTGCTTGTCTTCCCACTGGCGGGTTTGGATGCGGCCCTCGACGTACACCTGGCGACCCTTGGAAAGATAGTTCTGGCATGTCTCCGCCAGCTTGCCGAAGGTGACGATGCGGTGCCACTCGGTTCGCTCCTGCTGCTGGCCGTCGCGGCCGGTCCAGCGCTCGCTTGTTGCCATGCGGAAGTTGGAAACAGCCTGTCCGTTTTGGGTGTAACGAGTTTCGGGATCGGCACCCAGGTTGCCTATCAGTATTGCCTTGTTCACACCAGCCATCTCGTCCTCCTTCGTTTTGCAAAACTACACAACGACCGCGACTTCAAGTCAAGCCCTGAAAACCGAGGTTGGCTTGCGCCCCTTCTGCACCAAATGCTACCATGCCGCCCTGACAAAAATAATCTGCCTGGGAGATTGGTGATGAACAAGTACGCTTTTGTTTTCATGATTGCCGCATCGGCAACGGCCTGGGGGCTACCTGGAGATGTAACTCACGAGTTGCCTGCTCCGGGTCGTACTTGTACCGGCTTGGCCTTCGACGGCAAATTGGTCTGGGTTGCCGATCACTCCCTTACCGAACTTCTGGCGGTCGATCCGTCAAGCGGCCGAGTGGTCCGTAAGATCAAGAGTCCGGGTTATCGTCCGGCAGGACTGGCATTCGACGGCAAGCAACTCTGGTGCGTCGATACCCGCGAGGCCAAAATCTACAGGATCAGCACCACACAAGGAATCGTGACCCGCACAATCCCGTCTCCGGTCACCGTTCCCGGCGCGCTGGCTTTCTCTGAAGGGAGCCTGTGGCTTTCCGATGATGGAGGCAAGAGCATTCATCGTGTAGACCCTCAGGACGGCACCACTATTCGCGAGTTGCCATTCCCGGGCGCCAGCGTCGATGGATTGGCCTTCGACGGGCGTTACTTATGGGTGGCCGACCGGCTAGCCGATCGCCTATACGCGGTGCACCCTGTCTCGGGCGAGGTAATTGTGACACTCGAGTCGCCGGGGCCCTACCCGACCGGACTGGCATTCGACGGCAAAAATTTGGTCAGCGTGGACTATCAGACCGACAAAATATCTTTTGTCAAGCGAGATGATAGACAGTTCTTGGTCCGGAAAGATCCCCGCGATCTTTGGGTCGTATTCACTCAACGGATACGCAACTTCGGCCCGGATCCGCTGGTCAAGCTTGAGCTCTTCATCGCCTTGCCCCGGGATCTAGCAAGTCAGAAGCTGCTCGAACCCGCGCGCTTCGATCCTCGCCCGTCCGGAGTAGTTACCGACCAGTGGGGCCAAAAAGCCGAGCACTTCGTTTTCGAGAACCTGCAAGCGGGCGCTAGCGCCAGCGTCAAGATGAAGGTTCACGAGCGGGCCTTTTCGACCCACTATGTGATTTATCCCGAAAAAGTCACCGAACTTCGGAAGATACCGGCAGCCATCCGCCATAAATATCTTGCGAACTCACCCAAGTATGACCTGAACAACCCGATCATCAAAGAAGCGGTGGCCGAGGCGCTGGGCGCCGAGCGCAATCCCTACTGGATCGCTCGTAAGATCTACCGCTACGTCCATAAGCATATGCACTACGAAATGGTAGGCGGATGGGACGTGGCGCCCAAGGTGCTCGAGCGCGGCTCCGGCTCCTGTTCGGAGTACAGCTTCGTCTACATCGCCATGTGCCGGGCCGCAGGCTTGCCGGCGCGCTACGCGGGCTCGCTGGTAGTGCGCCGGGATGACGCGTCATACGATGATGTCTTTCACCGCTGGGTAGAGGTATACCTGCCACCCTATGGATGGATTCCCGTCGATCCCTCCCGGGGCGACAAGCCGACGGAGGCCCAGCGGGCCGACTCTTTCGGCCATCTCTACCATGATTTCCTGATCACTACCCTTGGCGGCGGCGGATCTCGAACCCTGGGATGGAACTATAACTACAATCAGAACTATAGTTGTAAGGGACGCTGCAAGGTCGAGGAGGATCCGATTGCCGAGTGGTCGCCCGAGGATCCGGACGCTCCGCGTGGATCTCCCGCCAACGGGACCAAGGAATCGACGTCAATTGAGCCCATACAAACCACACCAATCCCCGACAAGCCGACAGAAGACAAGACCTGTCAGTGATAGTGACCTGATAACGACTGAGAAACTGCCAAGAACGAATGTTTAACTGTTTATGGATTTTCATATTAAGGCTCGCCTGGGCCGGAATATCTTGACGCCGGTCGCTTTCTTTTGATATATCGGGGCAGTCTGAGACAGGCGCTTATAGCAAGACTAAGGAGACGAGCATGCCATTCTGTTCTTCGTGCGGAACCGGAAATCCCGATAATGCGAAATTCTGTGCCAAGTGCGGCTCTTCGTTGGCGGCTCCGGCGGCTCCGCAACCGGCGGCTCCAGCGGCCCCTCGGCCGGCGGCACCTAAGCCGGCGGCTCCTCCGGCACCGCAACCAGTGCGCAATGCCGAGCCGCCAACTGCTCCTCCGGCGCCCCGACCCGCCCCGACCCCGGCCAAGCAAGCCCTCTCGTCGCCGCCCGTCAAGGCTCAGGTGGGCAGCAAGAAAGAACCCATTCCCGGCGCTCCAAACCAAACTCAGTTCTTTATGGCTGCGGCCGGTGTGTCGACCGGCGCAAAGTTCAAAAAACTGATTATCTTCATCGTCGTCGCATTGATTGTGGGTACGGGCCTGTTCTTTTTGGTCAGGTTCGCAATGCACCAGCAAGAGCAGAAGGTCCAGGCCACAAAATTGGAGAAAAAGACACACACCTCCCCGGCACCCGGCCCGGCTGCGGCTCCTGAGGCAGTACCGGCAGAGCCGGCCGCGACCGCTGCTGCCGGTGAAGCGGCTGCGGTGGACAAAGACGCCAAGGCGGGTAACGAAGAGGCAAAAAAAGCAGCCGCCGACTCGACAGCCAAAAATAAACCCGTGCAGCAAAAGAATAAGTAACTGTTCAGATTGTGCCCGGACCGGACGGGGGATGGTGAACGGACGTAACTACGATGGTGCTTGCTTCCCTTGACAACGTCCAACTTTCCTACAGCCAAGAGATCATTCTCAAGAATGTCTCTCTGCAGGTGCGCCGTGGTGAGCGCACGGCACTGATCGGACGCAACGGGGCGGGTAAGACATCGTTGCTCGAGATCATTGCCGGAAACACCGAACCTGATTCAGGCTCACGGGTAATCGAAAAAGGCGCGCGCATCGGCTATCTCAGGCAAGTGCCCGATCCGGGTGATGCCCCGACTCTGCTCGACGTGGTCATCTCGGGCCGCGCCGAGATCATCAAGCTTCGGCGCGACATCTCCCGACTCGAGGAAAAGGCTGAAGCGGGCGACACGCGGGCCGCAGAGACGCTTGGCCAGGTTCGCGAGCGCTACGAGCACGAGGGAGGGGACGATCTGGAGCGCAGAGCAACGCTGGCCCTGCAAAACGTGGGCTTCGACCGAGCCCAGTTCGATCAGCCAACAAACCTCTTGTCCGGGGGAGAGCGCAGCCGCCTGATGTTGGCCCGAATCCTTCTCCAGGACGCCGATCTTTTGCTGCTCGACGAGCCAACCAACCACCTCGACCTGCGCGGGATCGAATTTCTCGAGCAATTCTTGTCAACCTTCAAGGGCGGCGCGCTGGTTGTCACCCACGATCGGGTCTTTATCGACAAGTTCGCTTCAACCATCGCCGCTATCGAACCCGACTGCACCCTCGTCACTTCCAAGGGCAGCTACGAGAAGTATACTCGGCTTCGCGAAGCTCGGTTTGAACAAGCCCGCAAGGAATACACAAAGCAGCAGGCAGAAATCGAGCGGCACGAAGAGCTGATTCGTCGCACCCACGCCGCCAAGGGGCAAAGGGGCCGTCAGGCAAAGAGCCGACGCAAAGTGCTCGAGCGCATGGAGTTGGTCGAGGCTCCAGTTCGCGACGGAAAGGCCATGGGCCTGTCCTTTCCCGATGTCGAACACAGCGGCAAGGTGGTTCTGAAAACCAAGGATCTGACTCTGCAGCCAGGTGGTCAGATTCTTGTCGAGAAAATATCTTTTAATATTCAGCGCGGTGAACGGGTGGGCATTATAGGGCCTAATGGCTGCGGCAAGACGACTTTGCTCGAAGCGCTGGCCCTGAAAGAGCAGCCGGCTCAGGGAACCGTCCAGCATGGCTACCACGCCATGATTGGATACTACGATCAAACCCTGTCAGGCCTGACAACCGGGCGCACCGTTCTCGAAGAGTTGGCAGCTTGCCGTCCGGAGCTTTCCGAACAGGCACTAAGAGACATGGCCGGGCGTTTCCTGTTTCATGGAGACGACGTCGATCGCCGGGTCGAGACTTTTTCGGGCGGCGAACAGAGTCACCTGGCGCTGGTCTTGCTGGTGCTAGGTCGCAACAACGTGCTGTTGCTGGACGAGCCGACCAATCATTTGGATATTCCATCGCGTGAAGTTCTAGAAGAAGCCCTGCTGGCTTTTCCTGGCACCATCGTTACCGTCAGTCACGATCGATTCTTTCTCGACCGAGTGGCCGAACGGATCCTGTCCATCGAGAACCGCAGCCTGGTGGACGAAAGCGGGGTATACAGCGAACTACGGCGACGGCGTAAGATCATGCACGACGTTCCGCAGGAAGCTGCCAATAGCGATCCGGGCAAGCAGCGCCAGCGTGAGGAATATCAGAAGCGCAAGCAGAACCAGCGCTCCAAGGAAGGCGACCGAAAGCGTCTTTCTGAGTTGGAAACCCTGGTGCACCAGCAAGAGAAGCAAATCGAGAAGCTTCAGGAAAAAATGGCCGATCCATCCATGGCCCTGGACTGGGAGGGTCTCGAGAAACTGCAGGCTGAGAAGAAAGAGATAGAACAAGAGCACGAGACCAACCTTGCCGAGTGGGAAAGTCTGGCGACACAGATGGGTGAAGGCGACGACTAGGAACTTGAGCTGACGTTAGCCAATAGGTGATCTGGCGTCGCTCTTCTCCTGGACCAGCGCATCGCGCCTGGTTCGCGCGTCTCGGTAGCTCAGACGTACCGCAACTATCGATTCGTAAAGCTCACAAGCTTCTTGCCGCAAGGGCTGACTGCCCTGATCTTCCAGCAGGCGGGCCAGTCGGTAAAAAAAATCGAGATTGTTCGGTCCGGGTTCGATTCCTTCCACCGATCGGCGGGCTGCCTGCAGACCCAGCTTGGATTCTCCAAGACTCGACAACGCCCATGAAAGGAGGCTGCTGGCTTCCCGGTAGTGCGGATGCTCCTTGGCCACCTGCTGCAGTTGCTCGGCGGCCCGCTGAAAGTCGTGCATGTTCAGCAGGTGTTGCCCGGCTTCGAAATGCAGGCCGGCCTTTAGCGCGGCATCGGCCGCCATGCCCAAATCGCCAGCCCGAATAAACTCCTCGCGAGCCGCTGCCGGGTCGCCTGCCTCGAGATAGGCCTGGGCGGCCTCCTTGTGCCGACCCTTTTCGGAAAGCAGCTGGGCGGCCTGAGACGGATCGTGTTTCAGGTAGAGCTCCAGGGCACGATCTTGCTGCTTGATCTGGAGATATATTCGAGCAGCCTCGTCATGTCGGCCGGCTTGCTCCATGGCAGCCGCAACCTCCGCGGAAGGGGCGCTATCCGTCTCGTTTTCCAATTGCACAAGACGCAGGTAGTCCTCTGAACGTCCGGCTTTGCGGTAGATATCCGCGGCCTGCCGCCGCCGGCCTGCCCGCTCCAGACAACGGGCGGCTGCAGGCAAATCGCCTGCGGTCTGGTAAGCCGAAGCGGCCCGCTCGAAAACACCAGCCGCCTCAAACAGCCGGGCAGACTTATTGTGCTGATCTCCTTTTTCGAAAACCAGTGCGGCCCGTTCGAATAGCTCGGCCTCTAGCTCCGTGACGTCCTGGCTGGAGGCAGTAACCTGTTGCAGCATGACTTCAGCAGCTTGCTCCGCTTGACCTGCCTCGAACAATGCCTCGACCGCCTTGCGCTGCATGCCCGCTTGTAAAAAGAACTCCGCGGCCTTCAGTAAGAGTCCGGCTTGCATGCAAAGCCGGGCGGCCGCAAGCGGCTCACCCTGTTCGGCCCGCAACTCGGCCGCCAATTCCAGTCGCCCGTCCCGCTCGGCCACCACCGCGGCCTGGGCCAGGTCTTTGCTCTGGCGGTAGAGTTCGATTGCTCGCTCAGTTTTGCCCAGGATCTCGGCCATCTCGGCGGCCTGGTGGTAATCTTCCGTCTTCAGGTAAAGCGAAAGCGCGCTATCGAATCTCTCGGCCCGGCGCCAGGTGTCGGCGGCAAGCTTCAACTCTCCGTTCTTCTCATACTGACGAGCGGCACGAGCGGCCAGTTTTCGTTCATCACCGGGCCGAACCACGGCCCTAAATATAAAGCGCAATAACAACAATAGAAAGACAAGAAATAAAAGCGCCACCACCCAATCCAGGTGGTAGCGCAGCCAATAAGGTCTTATGGGACGGAACCAGTCGGCCCAAAGCATGCGCCGGTACCAGTCCATGCGATGGATGAACCCCAGCGGATCCCAGCCGGCCAGTAGAATCCTTGTGCCTGGAGAAAGGGCCTGCATTACAAACTAGGGGCGCTCAACTATCATGGCACAGCCCATTCCGCCGCCGATGCACAGGGTCGCAAGCCCCAGCTTGAGATTCCTTTTTTTCATCTCGTACAGCAAGGTGATCAGGATTCGGGCGCCCGAGGCGCCTATCGGATGGCCCAGTGCGATTGCCCCCCCATTGACGTTGATCTTGTCCGGATCGAGCTTTAGATCACGGATAACCGCAAGACTCTGCGAAGCGAAAGCCTCATTCAACTCTATCAGATCGATGTCGCCGACAGACAGACCTGCAATCTCCAGCGCCTTACGCGTGGCTGGAATTGGCCCTAATCCCATGTACTTGGGATCCACGCCTGCCGAGGCATAGGAGCGCACGCGGGCCAATGGTTCTACACCAAGTCTCTCGGCGGTGGCGGCCGTCGTCACTATGACAGCGGCGGCCCCGTCGTTGATGCCCGATGCGTTTCCAGCGGTAACCGTGCCGTCGGGCTTGAAGGCCGGGCGCAGGGCCGCCATTTTCTCAAGTGTCGTCTCGCGTGGGTGCTCGTCGACAGCGAAGATCTTTGGCTCGCCCTTGCGCTGCGGGATCTCAATCGGGACAATCTCTTCTTTGAAGCGCCCCTCGGCTATGGCCTTAGCGGCGCGGTTCTGGCTTTCAAAGCTGAAGTTGTCCTGTTGCTTACGTCCGATGTCATACTTCTCGGCGATATTCTCGGCGGTGATGCCCATGTGGTAGTCGTTGAAGATCTCGAACAGTCCATCATGAACCATCAAGTCTACGAGTTGCGCATCTCCCATACGCGCGCCCCAGCGCGCCCTGGGCAGGGCAAAAGGGGCCGCACTCATGTTTTCGACTCCGCCGGCCAGCACGATTTCGGCATCCCGACAGCGCACCGCCTGGGCAGCCAGGATGACCGACTTCAACCCCGAAGCGCACACCTTGTTGACCGTCATGGCAGGTACTTCGATCGGAATTCCCGAGTGAACCGACACCTGGCGGGCGACGTTCTGGCCCAACCCGGCCTGCAGCACGCACCCAAGGATAGTCTCGTCCACTTGCTTCGCTTGCAGCTTGCCGCGATCGAGTGCCTCTTTAACTACGGCCTTTCCCATCTCCACCACCGGCACTCCTGCCAGGCTGCCACCAAAGGTTCCGATCGCCGTACGCGCGCCGGACAGAATCACGACTTCATCAGACATGGCACGATCCTCCATTTCTACCAGTCGGGTTAGGGACGCTCGACGACCAGGCTGACCGCCTCGCCGCCGCCCAGGCACAGCGAGGCCATGCCACGCTTCAGCCCACGGTCTTTCAGTGCGTATATCAGGGTCGTCAACACGCGGGCACCAGAGGCCCCGATTGGATGTCCAAGCGCCACCGCGCCGCCGTGCACGTTTGTCTTGTCCTCGGGAATGCCCAGCTCAAGCAGTACAGCCAGCGTAGAGACTGCGAAGGCCTCGTTGACTTCGTGCAGGTCGATATCGGAGATCGAAAGTCCAGCCTTGGCAAGCACCTTGGGAATGGAGAGGATCGGACTTACCAGGACATCCTTGGGATCCTGAGCTGCCGCGCCCTGGGCCCCTACTCGGGCCAGTATGGGCACGCCGATCTCGGCGGCCTTCTCGGGCGTAGTGACCACAAGCGCGGAGGCGCCGTCGGAGATTCTCGAGCTGTTTCCGGCTGTCACCCGGCCGTCCTTTTTAAAGGCCGGCCTGAGGGCAGCTAGTGTCTCAAGACTGGTTGGGCGAGGAGCCTCGTCGTTCTCGAACACCAGGGGATCTCCCTTGCGCTGGGGGATTTCGACCGGCACGATCTCCGAACTGAATTTACCTTCCCGTTGCGCAGCAAGCGACTTTTCATACGACTTGGCTGCGAAGCGATCCATCTCTTCGCGGGTGATACCGAACTTGTCGGCGATAAGTTCGGCCGTGTAGCCCATGTGAAAGTCGTTGAGCACGTCCCATAGTCCGTCGTGCACCATGCCGTCGACGATGTCGGCAGTCCCCATGCGATAACCGCTTCGGGCCTTGGGCAGCAGGTAAGGACACAAGTTCATGTTCTCCATACCGCCGGCCACCACCACCTCTGCATCTCCGCAGGCTATGGCCTGAGCGGCCAACATAACCGCCTTTAGCCCGGAGCCGCAAACCTTGTTGACGGTCAGACATTCGACCGAGAAGGGCAGATCCGAGGCGAAGCATGCTTGACGGGCGGGATTCTGTCCCTGGCCTGCGGGAAGTACGCAGCCCATGATCAGCTCGTCGACCTGGCCGGGCTCGATCCCCGCGCGCCGCACGGCCTCATTGATAACCAGCGCGCCAAGCTGAGGGGCGGGTATCCCTTTCAGGCTGCCGTTGAAATCGCCGATGGGGGTTCGACAAGCGGAAATGATGACTGACTCACTCATCACGATTCTCCTGTTGGTAGAGGTGTGTCGCTTTCACGACAGGCAAAGATAGCACCCGTCCTGCCGCGTCACAAGCGCGATTTTCCCTTGCTTCGGGCGACTATTTTTGAAAATGATTCAAGTAGAAAGTACTGGAGGAAGCATGTCCACAATCGAGGTCGGGATTTCCGGTTTGGGAAGTTATCTGCCCGGGAAGCCCATCGACGCCTGGGAGGCAGTAAAAGAGTCAGGCATCAGTCGCGATAAATTCGAGCATATCGGCGCGCGTAATATTCACCTGGCTGCGCCTGGCCAGATGCCGTCCGACATGGCAGCCGAGGCCGGGCGGCGTGCCCTGGCCGACGCAGGGCTTGAAGCCGGCGACCTGGATCTGATCATCTACTGCGGCTCAGTCAAAGATCACTCCCGCTGGCAGGCATCGAACAAGGTTCAGGCAGATCTCGGGGCATTCAACTCGTACGTTTTTGATCTCTACCAGAGCTCCTGTGGCCAGAATCTGGCCCTTTCGGTCGCTCGCGATATGATGCTCGCCGATCCCGAACTGAACAACGTTCTGGTCACCGCCGCCGAGCGCTGGGACACCTCGCTGGATAGACCGATTCTGGGACACTCGTTCATTTTTGGCGACGGCGCCTCGGCTGCTGTTATCACCCGCGGCCATCCCCGGCTGCGCCTGCTATCCTGGGCGCACACTACTCGAGGCGAGCACCACCTGGCTTTTTGCATCCCAGATGTAGGGGCTGGAACGTATTTGACGCCTGAGGTGTTCGCGCGCGGCGGCCACTTGTTCCAATTTTACCAAGCGCGGGGCAAATCGACGGGCACGACTGCGGCTTTCGTCGAAGAGTTCAACCGCGTGGGACACAAGACGCTCGAACTGGCGGCCCGGCGGGCGGGAGTGTCAATCTCCGAGATAGATTTCACCGTCATGCTGAATTCTTCGTACCGGCACAACAAAAGGTTTCTCAACGTCGCCGGTCTCGCGCTCGACAGATCGTCGGCCGGCTTCATTGCCTCGACAGGCCTGCTGGGGACTGCAGACGTCTTTTTCAATCTCGAAAAGGCTCTTCGCGAGAACCTGCTGCAAGAGGATGAACTGGTAGCCGTCTACACCGTTGGCGGAGGATATTCCTGGGGGGCCAGCCTGTTACGGGCTTGAGATTATTCGTGCTTTATGTTCTGCTTCCGGCCAGAACAAGGCGATAGAGATGAGTAAGCAATACACGCTCGGAAAATACGAATTGATAAAGCGCATCGCCGTGGGCGGCATGTCCGAGATCTACCTGGCCTCGCAAGGGGGCCTCGAAGGTTTCGAGCGGGCGGTGATCGTCAAATGCATTCGCGAAGACCTTGATACCGAAAACGAGGTCAAGGAGATGTTCCTGGACGAAGCCAGGATCGCCGCTTGCCTCAAGCACCCCAACATTGTGCACCTTTACGACGTCGGCCGCGACGGCGAGACCGCCTACTTGGCCATGGAGTACATTTTCGGCCGCGACATGATGTCGATCTGCGACCGGGCCAGGTTTCTCGGCCGCGAGATTCCCGTCCAGGTTCTGGTCAAAATCATGACCGACGTGCTGGCCGGCCTGCACTATGCTCATGTGGTTGCCGAGTTCGAAGACAGACCGCTGCACGTGATTCACCGCGATGTCAGCCCTCAGAATGTCCTGATATCGTTCGACGGCATTACAAAGCTGGTTGACTTCGGGATCGCCAAGGCCACCGCCAGGTTGTCCGAAACACGGGCCGGAATCCTGAAGGGCAAGTATGCCTACATGTCGCCCGAGCAGGTTCGCGGCAAGCCGCTCGACCATCGCTCCGACCAGTTTTCGCTTGCGGTCGTTTTCTACGAGGCCCTGACACATACCAGACTGTTCCAGCGAGATACCGACTACAGCACCATGGAGGCCGTCGATCGCTGCGAGATACCGCCGATCAAGGTCTTGCGAAAAGATATTCCCCGGCGCCTACTGCGTGTGCTGCGAAAGGCAATGCGTCGCAACCCGAAGCGCCGCTTTTCGTCAGCCAAGGAAATGGAGCGCTCGCTTCACAAGCTGCTCAAGGGCTCGGGTGTCGAGCAAACCGAACGCGTATCTGAGTTCGTGCGCGGTTTGTTCGCCACCGAGCTGCATGCCCGTGACAGAGCTATTGCAGGATCTACAGGCGATGAACGAGACATGATCATCTCGACAGGCTTTGAAATGATCTCGGAGAAGGGCACACTGGTCAGGGCGGCTCCCGAGCCGCCTCTGGCAATGCAGCGTTACGAAGAGATCATTGCCGAGAGACAGGTAGCGGCCACCGAGATCAAAGCCAAGCTGCTTGGAAGCCGCTCGAAGGTGCAGATCGACCAAACCAAGTCCGGCCCGGGCGAAGATCAAGTGACCACCGATCAGCACGGTTCCCCGATAGACGTCTCGAATGAAACCACGGCTGCCGGAAAAAAGCCTTTTTCGAGCCTGCTGAATGATTGGCGCTTTTTAGTGCTTGTGTTTGTCGCTGTCATGGTCGTGGCGCTATTCATCCTGCTATCGTTCAACGAGCAACAAAAGGTCGAAGTTCCGTTGCCCAACTCGGGTCAGCCGCAGCCCATGAACACAAGGGCCAGGCCGGGGCTGGACGGTACCCTGTCTGTCTCGGTCAATCCGCGTGTAACAGTGACGATCGACGGTGAGAGTATGGGCAAGGGAGCCTTCCAAAGACACCCGCTCGAAATGGGTCTGCACAAGATCAAGCTCGAAGACTCGCAAAGCGGCAATAAACGGGAGATAATGGTCAACATCAAGGCCGACAAAGACTTCTTGCTCAGTCCGATGGATTACCAGTAAGGAAAGCAGGCCGTACTTTCGCCATTCGTGTAATTCAGAATTCCCAGCCTAGTTCCAGATCGGCCAGCCAGCCGTGCATCGACTCGTAGAAACGGTAGCGTTGCTCCAGCCCGTCTCCTGTCAGGTCGGCGAAATCTTCACGTAACTGGAAGGTGTAATGGTAGCGGAAGTTGATGAACAAAAAGGGCAAGACACGCATGCGGGCAGCGGCGAAGATGATGCGGTTGCCGGCGTCAGATGAAAACAGATCGCCCAGGCCATCCATTGAGCGATGGTGATAAGAAGCGAAGAATTGCAGCCATGACAGCGCCGGCACTTCTAGGTGCGCCAAAAAGTTGTTACCCCCGTCGGCATCCGATCCCTCAAGTGCCAGCGTCAGTGCCAGGTAATTCACAAGGGAGTAAGTGAATTCTGCGTAGAAGCCCAGGTGGCGATCGCCCCCCTTGCGATTTATGAAGACATCCTCGAATTTGGTGGGTGGTAGGCGACCCTGTTGGCTGGCGTATTTCTTATAACGCGTGGAATCCACGAATTTCTGCACCTCATAAAAAGTATCGAAGTATCCAGGTAAGAAGTTGGAAGAAAATGAGCGGAACTCGAGTATCGCCCGGATGGCATGCAGCGGATCACTGCCAAAGTTGAAGCGTCCTAAAATTCCGGCCGTGAATCCCCCGCCACCCTCGGGATCTGGAGGTGTGGCGCCGTCGGGAGTAGCCGGCATGAACCAGGAGTAATCAAGGTAGGGTTTCAGATCGACGCTGGCTGTCTTGAGAACCTTGATCTCCATGTCGACGCCGAGAGCATGCAAGAAGGCGCTGGAACTGATCTCGGGGCGGTCGGTACCCGTCAGATAGTAACTATTGGGAGACGGATCGGTCAGCGTCTTGAGTGTGACCGGAGCGTGTCGATCTGCGATATAGGTCACTCCCAGCGAGAGGCTGCGCGCAGTGGGATTGTCCATGAAAAGGCTCAAGGGCTTAACAAAAGCAATGGCCCCGAAGAGATCCCAGTTCACAACGTCATTGCCCACGAACTCAAACCCGGCGTAGTCGTTGTACATGTCGAGTTCGACGGCCAGGCGCGTAGAGTTGGGCTCGATGTTGACGTTATAACGACGCATCAAGGTTCCGTGACCGATAGTAGTCGAGGAGTACTGGCTCAGATTGAAAAAGAGGTGGTCTTCCTTGTGACCGAACCGCAGGTAACGAATAAAGCGGACATACTCGCTGGGTTCGTTCCAATCTTCTTTACGGAAATCTCCGGCGTCGTCAAATCCCACCGGCTCGTTCTTGTTGTCGTCCCAGGCTCCATCGAAGATTTCGAGCGCCAGCGGTACACCCAGACCGAACTGGAACTTCCATATGCGAAAATCGGCTTCCGGGTTGATAGTAGCGTAGTGCGCCAAGTCGACCTTTCGGTAACCCAGGCGCACGCCTATACGATTGTTCTTGGTCACAAGCTTGGTTGAACCTATGAAATCGGCAAGCTCGCCCTTCACGAAATTATCGCCTTCCCGGTCAGCCGTTTCTTCTTTTGCTTCTTCTTTTGCTTCTTCTTTTGCTTCTTCTTTTGCTTCTTCTTTTGATTTTTCTTCAGTTCCTTCTGCTGCCCCTTTTTCAGTTTTTTCTTTGGCTTCTGTTTTTACTTCTTCTTTGATTTCTTCTGTTTCTTTGTTTTTTTCTCCCTTTTCTTTCTCCTTCACGGTTTCGGCAGAAGGCGCCACAAGAGGAGGTCTGGAAACCTTGGCGGCCGGTGCCTCGGCAGGAGCCGCAGCCGGAACTGCGGCCGGTGCCGTAGCCGGAGCTGCGGCCGGCGAAGCGGCCGGCGCAGTGGTCGGCGTCGACTTGTCGTCCGCAGCTTCAACGGGCTTGTCGGCCTCGGCCTTACTGCAAACGCCCTTATCGTCCAGAGTTGTGCCAGGAGGACATTTCTTGGCGCCGAGATCGCCCTTGAAATCGTCCGGAACCTCAAAGCCGCCCAGGTCTTGGGGAGCAGACCTGCCCGGCAAGGATACGATCAGAGCCATCACGAAAAGAGCAGACAGGCGCTGCATGGGTATCTCCCGTTGGGACATTTTCCGTTCACAAGAGAATAACGCCACCCCACGCGTGCGTCAAACTGGTTACGATCTTGCCAAATAACCGGGTTGGTGTAGGATATGTGGCACGAAAAGAAAAGGAGGCAAGGCTGTGAGATCGAGACAAGTCTGTCTTATCGTTATAGCGATCATCGGCCTCGCGGGGGCGTCCAGCGCCGCTGAGGTATTCTACGCGCGATCCAACGGCTCACTCGAAAGCGGCGAAAAACCAGGACGATATGGAGCGCTGAACATCCTCGATGACAATCACGCTACAGCCTGGTGCAGCGCGGGAACCGGCGAGGGGTCCAGGATCGTGATTGTCTTCTCCGAGAAAGTTGATATCGATCGCATGGATGTCTTCACGGGCAACCAGGCCAGTAAAAAAACCTATGCCGCCTTCAGCAGGGTACGTGAAATGCAACTCAGGGAATCCGAAATGACGCACTCGGTGCGGCTTGCAGACAAGAACGGCTCCCAGTCCCTCAGCTTCGACCCTGCTATCAGCACAAGACGACTGACTCTCGAGTTGCAGGCGGGCTTCAGGGGCAAGAGCAAACGTCACAGCTGCATTTCGGACATTATTTTTTACAGCGGCAGGCGGGCCTTGAACGGAAAGAAGCTGAAGCCTTTCATCGCCAATAGCACGGCCTTCATCGACTTTCTGGACACCTGGATCTCCGGCCCGGAGTATGGAAAGAACCGTGAACTGGTCTTGGGCATCAAGAAGACTTACACTTTCGCCTACGTGCCAAGTGATCCAATGGAGCAGGCAGTCAACTTGAAGGGCGACTTCCGCATCAAGAACGGCGCTTTGGAGTTGAAAGTGAAGAAGAGCTGGATTCCTGTCAAGGTGCGCCGCGACGACATCGGCAAAGCACTGAAAATAAAGATAGAAGAAGGCAATGAAGTTCCGCGGGGAATGTCGGGCGTCTTTACCCGCTTCCGCGATAAGAAGATCGACTGACTTTTTCATTCGGGTTGTCTCTCAAATTTTTTGGTGATAGTGTGAACCTCCTTTTTGGATGATCTGTGGAGGTAGCGCGATGGATATTCGCAAGGAAGTTCTGGATCGCTTTATCAGGTACGTGAAAATCGACACCCAATCACAAGAGGGCGTGGAGGATCGCTATCCTTCTACCGAAAAACAGCTCGACCTGTGTCGCTTGCTGGTTGATGAGCTCAACCAGCTCGGGCTCGATGATGTCGAGATCGATAAAAACGGATACGTGACCGCCACTTTGCCCGAGAATATTCCTGCGGGTGGCGCCGGGGCCGAAAAGATCCCCGTGGTGGGCCTGCTGGCCCACGTGGACACCTATCCCGAGGTGAGCGGCAAAGACGTCAAGCCGGTGATACACGAAAAATACTCGGGCGGTGATCTCGAGCTTCCGGCCCTGGCCGGCGATCCTATCCGGGCCGCGGATAACCCGGACCTGGCCGCATACAAGGGCGAGGACATCGTCACCTCGGACGGCTCGACCCTGCTGGGCGCGGACGACAAGGCGGGCGTGGCCGAGATCATGACTCTAATGGCTTTATACCGGGCCGATGATTCGCTGCCCCACCCGCGTATACGGGTGGCATTCACACCGGATGAGGAGGTCGGCAACGGGACACAGTACTTTGACATCAAGGCCTTCGGGGCCGACCTTGCTTACACCATGGACGGCAGCGGCATAGGCGAAGTAGAGGACGAGACTTTCTGCGCCGACTCGGCCGTGGTCACGTTTTCCGGAATCGACGTGCACCCCGGCTACGCCAAGGACAAGATGGTCAACGCAGTGCGCCTGGCAGCCATGTTCGTCGACAGATTGCCCACGGAAGCCATACCCGAGACCACCGACGGGCGCCAGGACTACCTGCACGCCTACCAACTCGACGGTAACGTCTCCGAAGTGAAAATGACTGTACTGGTCCGCTCTTTCAGCGAAGAGGGCCTGGCCAAGATGGAGGACACGCTGCAACGAGTGCGCGGAGAGGTCTTGAAAAAAGAGCCCCGGGCGCAGATAGACATTGATATCAAGGAATCATATCGCAACATGAAGTTCGTGCTGGACAAACACCCGCAGGTAGTGCTCAAGGCAGAGGAGGCTGTACGGCGCGCCGGGATCGAGCCCAAGCGCTTGGCCATTCGCGGCGGCACTGACGGCGCCCGTCTCTCCTTCGAGGGACTTCCGACTCCCAATCTATCGGCCGGCGGCTACAATTTCCACTCGAAGAAGGAGTGGATCCCGGTCAAGGGCCTTACCACGGCAGTCGAGGTGCTGAAACAACTGATGACGATTTATGTCGAGCGCTGACCAAAGTACTATGCACGACAAGTTCGCCAGCCTGGACGAGTTTCTGGCCAACATCCTGCGAGGGGCAGCCAAGATCCTCGGCTGCAATTCCACCAACCTGATCGTATTCAACGAAAAGACGCGCAGCGTACAGGTGCGAGTGGGCGTCACCGAAGTCGACTACCCGATGCTGGCCCAAATGGAACAGCTTTTGGGAGTGAGCTTCAGCGGATTGTCGGTACCCCTGGATTCCGCCACCGACAGTCTGCTTTACCGCGTCTGGCGCGAAGGAGTCATGCTGGAGACTTCTTGCCTGGCCGACGTCGTAGGAAGCGCCATTGACCGGGAAGTGATCGATAATTTCAATAGTATGATCGGTGAGCACCGTTACATCCTGGTTCCGGCCGCCGGCGCCGGCCGAAACTTCGGAGTGCTGTTATTCGAAAAAGGCGGCCAGCAGCCTTTCAGCCGCCAGCAGCGAGAAGTGCTACTGCGGTATGCCCGGCGCATCGGGGACATCATTGAAAACGACCTGCGCGGCCGACCTCGGATGGACATCTTCAGACAGCCTGATGCCAGCGAATCGTCGTTCGAATTACAGTTGCTGCAGCTAACGCTGGGTGAACCCTCACCGGCCGTCTATATCGATCGCAATTTTGAGATCACATCTTGCAACGAGGCCTTTGAAAAACTGACCGGCAAAAAGGCCGAATTACTTGCAGGCCTTCCACTTGGCGAGCTGTTTCATGATCCGGCTCCCGTGGCCCGTATACTGAACCAGCAGTTGATATATCCAGGCAACCCGCTACACGAAGCCGAGGCATTTATCTCGCTTGGCGATGGAACTTTGTCATCCGCCTCGGTGGACGCCCTTTTACTGGCCGACAACCAGAAAAATGTGGTGGGCTTTTTAATGCTCATCAAGGCCGACCAACAGGGTCGCTACCTTTCTCCTGAACGCCTGATTCAACAAGAGCGTCTGGCAACTATGGGCGAGATGGCAGCGCAACTGGCACACGAGATCCGCAACCCTTTAGTGGCCATAGGCGCAACCCTTGAAGGACTCGGCCACGAGATGAAGGACGAGCGTCATATCAAGTTACTGACATCCGTGGTCCGCGAGATTACTCGTATGGACATGGTCTTGAAAAAATATCTCTCGCCCCGTGAGAACATGTCGCTGGCGCCCGTCCGTGTCCGCGAGCTGGTCGAAGACGTAAAACGCCTGCTGTCGGGCGCTCGCAAGCTGGCCGGCAAGAAAATTAGCGTGGAGATCGATCCACTGCTTGAGGTAAACGGAGATTATGATGCTTTGAAACATGTTTTTTTCAACTTGATGCTTAACGCACTGGAGGCGTCACCGGATGGGGGAGAGGTTGTTTGTCGGTCTCAAACAGCCAAGGGAAGCGCATCGATTTTCATAGACGATCGCGGGCCCGGACTGGCTGCAAGTTCCCAGAAGTGTTTCCAGCCGTTCTTCACTGTCAAGACGAACGGCACCGGGCTTGGCTTGCCCGTATGTCGTAAAATTGCCAAAGCTCACAGCGGGGCCGTGAGTCTGTCCGACCGCGAGGGCGGCGGCTGCCGTGCCACACTGGTCCTGCCTAGCTGTTGACAGCCAGCGGGTGCGCTGGTAATTGGGCCCTGATATGGTCGATAAAAAGCAGCGAACTCATGACACGGGCTTCCGCGTTCTTTTGGTGGACGACGAAGAACTGTATTGCCAGGCGATCGGCGACGAACTCGCACGCCTGGAAATAGCCTCGGATCTTGCTTTTTCAGGGGCGGAGGCGTTGGCGCGCGTTGAAACATCCGTCTACCAAGCCATCCTGCTCGATCACCGGCTGCCTGATGCGGACGGCATTCAGATAATTCCACGTCTGCTGTCGCGCCAGCCCGAGGCCGCGGTTGTCATGATGACCGCTTACCACACCATCCCCAACGCCGTGCAAGCCATCCGCCGGGGTGCCGAGGACTACATCGTCAAGGAACCCAGCATCCAGCCGATTGTCGATCGAGTGCTGGAGATCAAACGCCGTGCCGAGGCCCGCGCCACAGCCAACGGCTGGAACGAGCACGTTCGTGCGGGCCTGGCTGGACGTTCTGCGGGAATTGTCCAGGTAATCGAGCAACTGCAGAAGATCGCCAAGTCTCCCGAAACAACTCTACTACTGAGCGGGGAGACCGGCGTAGGCAAGGAAGTTGCCGCCCGCTACCTGCATAGTGTTTCTCGCCCTTCCAACAGCCCATTTATCGCCGTTGATTGTGCGGCATTGCCCAGCAACCTGGCCGAGAGCATTCTTTTTGGACACGAGAAGGGCGCATTTACCGGCGCCGAGCAAACCAGGGCCGGAGCCTGTGAAGAAGTCGCCGAGGGCACGTTGCTGCTCGATGAGATCGGCGACATGGGACAGATGCAGAGCAAGCTGCTGCGCGTGCTCGAGAGCCGTTCTTTTCATCGGGTGGGCTCGATGCGAGAGATCCCCCTGCGCGCCCGGGTAGTAGCCGCAACCAACCAGGACCTGCAGTCAAAGGTCGAACAGGGTACTTTCCGCCAGGATCTCTACCAGCGCTTGTGTGTCTTTCCAATCCACATCCCGCCGCTCAGAGAACGCGGCGACGATATTATGCTGCTCGCCAACCACTTCATCGATTTCTTTACCGGCAAACTCGAAAAAGAGATCAAGCCGCTCGATGAGGAAGTTACTCAGCACCTCTTGGCTTACTCTTATCCGGGCAACGTGCGCGAGTTGAAGAACATTATCGAGCGGGCGGTCATCATGACCGAGTCCGGACGCATCGAACTGCGCCATCTGCCACGGCGCGTGCTGGCTAGTCAAGGAGATAACTCGGCACTGACGGCATCGGTGCCCCTTGATTTTCGGCCCGGCATTGACACCCTGGAAGACCTTGAAAAACGGATGATCACTCACGCGCTGCTGCAGGCCAAGAATGTCAAGTCTGAGGCGGCCCGCCTCCTTGGCATCAGCCGTTTCCAGCTCATGCGCCGTATGGAGCGCCACGGAATCGGCAAGAAGGCTCCCCCACAACAGTAGTGTTTTCGTTTGACCGTCGTGCAAATGTGAACGAGTGTGCGAAATCGAACACCTCAAATTGCACCTGCGACATTGCACCGATGAATAACCGTCGTCCGATCAAGGTCTTCTGACCGACGAGGGTTGCGCCGAAAACAGAATTGCTTGGCCTGAAACTTGCTTATAAGTCTTTGTTTAACCACAATCGGCCCCAAGAGCCGCAAGCTGTCCGGAATACGGAGATTGCTTTTGAAAACACTGGCCCGCTGGATGACTAACCGTAACAATGCCTGGATCGTGGTAATCGGGGTGGCTGTTCTAGCGGCATTGGCCGGTCTGCAAGTTGGTAAAATTGCTCACGATGACAACATCCTTGCATTTTTACCCCAAGACAATCCGGACGTTGAAGCCTTCAACCGAGCCAACAGGCTCTTCGGCAGCCTCGACCTTGCGCTGGTCGGTATCGAGACCGACGATATCTTCAAGCCCGACTTCATTTCCAGACTGCGCCGGGTGACGAAGGATCTGAAAGAGACCCGCGGCATCAACCACGTATTGACCCTGTCCAATGTGGTCGACTTCACGCCCGACATCGAGCATGGAGGAGTTGTCACCACACCATTAATTCCAAGCGTGCCCGAGACGGAAGAACAGCTCAATTCCCTGCGCGAAAAGGTCATGTCTCGCGATCACCTGGTGGGACACCTGGTCTCTGCTGACGGTAAAGCGGTACTGCTGTATTGTTTTCTGGCCTACGGCAGCGACCCTCGGGAGATGGCCGGGGCGATATCCAAAGTCGTCAACGACACATTTCCCGGGCAGCGCAAGTACTGGGGCGGCGGTCCGTTCGTTTCGACGTACATCTACGAGGCCACCCAGCGTGATATCCGCCGACTGACTCCCTGGGCGGTACTGGCGATTATCATCATCATGACCATGGCCTTCCGCGATATTGTTGGCGTGGGGCTGGTACTGCTTTCCACTGCCTTGGGCACCTTGCTTTCGCTGGGTTTGATGGCTTTCTGCGGTGTGCGTTTCAATATCGTCCTGGGATCGATGCCGGTCATCCTCTTCGCCGTCGGCAGCGCCTACGGTATCCACGTTCTTGCGCGCTACTACAGGCTGGCCAAGGACTATGACCTGACGACGGCCCTGACCAAGACCATCGTCGGTATCGGCCCAGTGGTGCTGGCCGCAGGCCTGACGACAGCGGCCGGACTGCTGTCTTTTCTATGCATGGACATCGAACCGCTGAGAACTTTCGGCCTCTTCACTGCCATCGGCATACTGGCCACTTTGGGACTTTCGTTGACTTTCATCCCGGCAGTGATTTGCCTAGGCCGTATTAAACGCAAGGCCGCTGCCTCGCGTTTCCTGCGCGAGCCGACTAAGCGCATTTGCGTTTTTGCCCAGACACATCGTCTGCCGGTCGGGATCGTATTACTGGTCGTGGGCCTTTTTTCGGCCACCATGATTGGACAGGTTCGCACTACCATGGACAGCGGCTCCTTCTTCTGTGAAGACAGCCCGCCCGATCGGGCCGAAAAGTTTCTTGGGCGACATTTCGGCGGATCGCACTTCATCCAGATTCACGTCCAGGGAGACATGCAGGATCCGGCCGTCCTGCGCGAAATCCGCCACCTCGGCGATCGCATCTCTCTGTTGCCTCACGTGACCGATGTCACCCATATCGGCACCGCTATCTCTCAGGCTAACCAGGCGTTTGTAGGTCGCGAGCGCATACCCGATACACGCGCCCAGGTCGCCCTGTTGCACCGGCTGCTGTCTTCCGACCCGGCGGTCGAGCAACTAGTCACCCGCGACCGGCGGCAGGCGCTCGTGCAGATCAAGGTCGACACCGACCGGGCCGAGGACCTGGAAGGATTGCTTGCCGATATTGAGCATACGGTGGCGGGCATGTTCATCACCCGCTACACGATCGTAAAGGCCGGTGATCATGTGCGCCTGGCCGATGCGCGCAGGCTCGATCTGGTCAGCCTGCGTATCCAGGCCTTGGCTAGGGAATTTCATGTGTCGCTACCCGCCGCGGGCGTTACCCGGCTGCGGGAGAGGATCGAGGGCGGTGCGGTTCGGGCCGCTGACAAGTCCGTCTACGTGCGTCTCGAGCGCCTGCTGCACTCTGACGAATGCGCCGTCGATTTGGACGCGCTCGACAAGTCGCTGGCGCCGAAGATCTCTGCGGCGCTTGTGGCCCTGGGACCCGCGCCCTCAGATGAGCGCATCCTGTCCGAACTGCGACCAGTCCTCTCGGGAGTGACCCAGGGTGAGAACGCAGAGTTGGCAGACGACCTGTTGCTATCTGTCGCTGTCCCGTTACGCGGCTACTGGAAAGAAGAGGCCGCCGCTGCGCGAGCCAAGAACCTCATCGAAGCGACCGGAATCCGGCCGCCTGGCGCCGAGGGCGATCGTTTCCTGAGCGCAGTGCAAATGAGCATGATGGACCTCGACAGTCCAACTGTTATGCTCCCCGCCGTCGCCGGAGCACAGGCCGGTGGCTCCCCGGTTAGATCCCTCACGGCACACGTAACCGGCCTGCCGGTCATGCACCGCGGCCTATCGGCCAGCGCCGCCTCGAACCAGATAAAATCTCTGATCTTCGCTTTGGTGCTGGTGGTGCTGATCATGACTTTCTACAGCCGCTCGTTCTTGGGAGGCCTTCTCGTAGCCTCACCCACAATGCTGACTTTGCTGATCATCTACGGCGGCATGGGCATGATCGGCGTCAGGTTGGATATCGGCACGGCCATGCTGGCCAGCCTGATTCTCGGCGCCGGGGTGGATTATGCCGTGCACCTGGTCTCGAGTTGGGAGGCCCCGGCCGACGCTCCGCTGCGCGAGGCAGCCTCCCGGGCGGCGGAGAGATCGGGTCCCTCGATCTGGACCAATGCCATAACGGTTGCACTGGGATTCTTCGTGCTGACGCTGGGAGAGGCCAAGCCGCTGAAGAACGTCGGCGGGCTGACTGCGGCGGCTATGATCGTGGCCGCCATGGCCACTTTCCTGGCGATACCCGTCCTGGCCCGCAGGCGTTGCTACCGGCAGCGAGACAGCGACTGTGAGGCCGCGGAGGAGGGCGCGCTCAAAAAAGTTTTAGGCAAGGCATCTCGCAAAGCATAAAAAGGAGACTCCATGAAAAAAGCAATCTATTCAGTAATGACCCTGCTGCTTGTCCCGGCCGCGGCGTTGTTTTCGACACCTGCCCGGGCTGACAGCCGAGGCCAGCAGATCATCGACAAGCTCGACAAACTGGCCACGGGCCCTACCGACCAGTACTTTGTCTTCGATATGACCACTTACGAGAAGGGCAAGGACCCGAGCACAATGGTCTTCGAAGTTACCATCAAGGGCACCAGGTTCCGCTTGGTGCGGTTTTTGTCCCCGGGCGACATAAAGGGCACGCGCATGCTGGTGCGCTCGTTGTCCCAGATGTACATCTACCTGCCGGCCTACCGGCGTGTGCGCCGGATCGCCAGCCACGTGCGCGACCAGGGATTCATGGGTTCGGCCTACTCTTACGACGAAATGGCCATCGTCAGCTATGGCGACGTCTTCGACTGCGATCTGGCCTCGGAGACCGACACTCTCTACAAGCTGAAATGCAAGCGCAAACCGGGCAAGGAGTTTCACTTTCCAATCATGGAGATGGATATCCGCAAGGACATCCATCGACCGGCGGAACTCCGCTTTTTCAACGAGAAGGGCGTCAAGCTCAAGACCGACTACCGCACTGAGTATGACTGCAACGAGGACAACTCGATCTGCAACCCGAAAAAGATGAAGCTTGTGGACCACACCCGTGGTGACATCTACACAACCATGATCTGCAAGAAGTGGAAGAAGAACACCGGGGTCAAGGACAATTTCTTCACCCTGCGCTCATTGCAAAAATAGATCGGCCCTGGAGACTCTTGCATGAACAACTTTTTGAATATCTTGTTAAGCAGCTTGGTATTGCTATTGTGGCTCGGGCCAGAGGCGGGAGCCGATGAACTCGAATACAGGTTTGGAGGTAAGTTGCAAAGCGACCTGCGCTTCAGACCAGACGACAAGAGCGTCGGCTCTTATTACAAGCGCCTCGAGTGGAAGCCCGGCGTGGCGCGCAACGAGAACATCGTCAAGCTCAAGCTGGACGCCGTTTACGGCGACGTGTCCGCAATAGTCGATATCGATTTCGTCTGGCTGGGCCACCCCGAGCAGATAATCGAGGTGGGAGAGCTTGCCGACAGGGCCAGGATCGATCCCTACTACCTGCAGACCCACGCGGCCTACATCCAGGCCAGCGACCTTTTCATAGAAGGCCTGGATCTCAGGATCGGGGAGCAACTGGTGCTCTGGGGAGTCGGCGACCAGTTCAACCCGACCAACAATCTCAACTCCAACGACGTCGAAGACGTCTTGATGTTCGGTGAGCAGGTTGCAAATTTCATGGTGCGCCTCGACTACACAATCGAGCAGTGGAGCATCTCCGGCGTGCTGGTTCCGGTCTTCAAACCGGCCCAGTTGCCCCATTCCGCAGGACTGGGTCTGGCACTGGTCGACCGCACTCCCTTTATGGAGCAGAGCCTGCGCTTGCGAAGCGACTTCGAAAACGCCTTGTCGCAGGCGCTGTATTATCCAACCGTCGTCTCGCGAGTGAGCACCCGTATGCCCGAACGCAACTTCGAAAACATGCCCTTTGCTGTCCGTCTTGCCGGCAACCTGTTCGGCCAGGACGTGGCCCTGTCGTTTTACCAGGGGCGGCACGACTTTCCGCTACCGGTGAAAAACCAAGTCGGCCAGACTATCTTCGACGAGGCTCTATGCGACCCGGCCAAGGATCCTTCAGATCCCGCGAACTGCATCAACGGCGTGCTTGAAACCAACGTCGAGCTCGCCTATCCCAAGATGAAGGTGGTCGGCTTCAACATGGCAGGTGAAATTCCGCTCGACTGGATTTCGAACTCGCTTCTGGGTCTCGGCTACCGGATCGAGCTTGGCGTCTACTTTCCAGATAGCGTCGACTATACGATAACCAAGGACGATATCGATCTCTTCGGCGTCCCTTCATTAGTGCAGCCGGGCGGTGAATACGACTACCATCTGGGAGGGCGCCGACCGTTGATCGTCGACGACACGCCCTTTGCCAAATGGGTGCTGGGCCTTGACTACACCTTCGGCTCGCACGTCATGATAAATTTGATGTGGGTGCACGGAATGTCCGACGAGTTCGGCGCCGGCGATTTTTTGAATTCCGGTTTTGTTGTTCGCCAGTCGCAGATGACCGCCGACGAGCCCTTGACCTGTTTCTTCGAAAACTTCGACATAACCGATCCCGATCCCGAAGGCAGCGCCGCAACGGCCGCCTCTGTTTGCGGCCAACGCAACGTCAAGGAGATCCTGCGCCCGCGCATCGGCGACTATGCCGTGCTGGGAATCGACTTCAAGTTCGCAGACGATCGTGCTTTATTGCGCCTGTTTGCCATCTTGGACCTGAGCGGCTACTACCAGAGCTACTACGACGAGGCGGCGGGCCGGCGGGTCAGGAAGTATCTCGATATCTTCGGCGACGGCTTTTCGATGATCCTGTTTCCCGAGTTCAACTACAACTTCAAAAACGGCTTCGATCTGGGCTGCGGCGCGCTCTTGCAGTTAGGCAAGAACTACACAAAGTTCGGCGACCCGGCCGCCGGCGGGTCGCTGATCTGGACCCGCGCTCGTTATAGATTCTGAGTTTGTTTTACAACATCCCCGAGCTCTGCGTCCTTGGCCACTTCCCTGACCTCTTTCAGCCAGCGCTGGCGCGGACCCCTGAAACGATCTTGCCGGATCAGCTTCAACGCGATCTCGAGCTGAGCACGAACCTGATCGAGTGCGTCTTCTTCTTCAATTTCCCATAGTGCGCGAGCGAGGAAGACGTGATTCAGAGGATGGCCGGGGAAATACTTGGCCACTCTTTTCAGCAACTTGAGCGCTTTATCGCCGTCGCCGATCCCTTGTGGCCAAGGCGGCGCAAGTAAGTAAAGCATGCCCAGCACCCGAAATGGTCCACCGCTGTCGACATTCGGCGCAAGCTGGCCGGCCTTTTGAAGCTGTGCCGAGATACGCTTGAGATTCTTCACCGCCAGAGCGGTGTGGCCGTAAACCGCCAGGCCCAGGTTCACCGCCAGGTAGTAATGCACCGCCCCATTCAGGCCGGCTCCCTGCGAGATGGCGATCTCGGCCCAGCGAACACCTTCCGCGGCCAGATTTTCGCGGCGCTTGCGATCCTTTTCACGGTCGGCCAGCAGAAAGCATATCCGAGCGGGCAGATCACCGCGGTGAACGGGCGCAGGCAAAGCATCACGCAGAACGTTCAGTGCGCACTCCAGTAGAAGGGTATCGCAGTTCTGGTCGAAGCGGATTTCCTCGGCCGCCAAAGCGTCGGTGTCCCAGTCGGGACATTTCAGGTTGTCTTCAAAGCGTACGATGTCCCGGGGCAAGGTCAACGAGAAAGGACAGCCCGGTAAGAACACGGCAGCCCAGCATAACAGGGCGATCTTTTTCATTCGACCGCTGATGGTTATTTTCCACCCTGGTAGAGTTTGATTACCGCCTGATATGTCTTGTCGTTCGAGGGAACGAAGGCTTCGATGCCGAACAGGGAACACAATTTCTTGCCTTCGGCGTTTACGCACATGGAGTCCAGGGCTTTTTTCATCCTGGTCATGTCGGCGGCGGCGGCCTTCTTCTTGTCGGCCACGACGCCCATCTGGGGCAGCTCTTCGGAGGCGAACACCACCGCCAGATCTTTTCCGAACGGCAGGGCGGATAGACCGTTATATTGAAGTTCGTTGACGATGACTGCATCAAGCTTGCCGCGGGCCAGCTTGCGCAAGGCCCTCAGAGCGCGGCGTGACGGCGAGAGCTTGAAGTAACTTGTCGGATCGAGATTTCCCCTGAAGACTATCCGCCGCAGAAACTCCGGCTCGCTGAGCCACTGTCCACCAAGAGTCTTGCCCTTGAGGGCTTCGAGGTTCGCATAGCTACCCTTGCGCACTAAAATACGATATTTGTCGGTGTCGCGGCCGGAGATCCTGGGTCGGGCCAGCGGAACCAGGTGATTTTTTACGTGATACTCTAAAAACAGTCCAAGAGACAAGATGGCGAACTCGGGCTTTTTATCGGCGAGCAACTTGCGGCATGTTTTGACCTTGGTCGTGAAGCTTACCTTGATTGTGCCGGCCGGCCAGCCGCCGATTGACTCAATCACCCCGATCATGTTCTTCAATGCCGGCTCGGCGTCCCGGGCGCGCACAGAACCACCCGGATAGCAGACTAAAATGCCGATCGAGCCAGAGGCCCGTGCTTCACCCGGCGTAAAAAGAATCAGCAGGATGGCCATTCCTGCCGATAGGTATTCAATCATCTGTTTCATTTCCTTCTCCCGAAAAATACTTCACTGACGGCTGGAGACACCAGCAAGGCGGCCATTACGCAGCACAGTAAACCGATGGTTACCGAAATGCCCATGTTGGCCACGCCCCGGTAGCTGGCCAGAGTGATTGCACCTAGGCCGGCCAGTGTAGTTCCCGCCGCCAGCAGGATGGCGCGTCCGGCCAGCCCGGCCACCTGCCAGGGGGCCAAGTCGGGCCGCTCTCGCCGCCTGTGTGCATACCACACCCCGTAATCGATGGCCAGTCCCATGACCAGCGGCAGGGCGATGATATTGGCATATGAGAACTCCATGCCTATCGTTGCAATGATGCCGATCATCCAGCCGCCGCCTATCAGAAGCGGCAGCAACGCGATGATGAATCCGCGCAGCCTTCGCACGATGAGCAGGATCCAAAAGACGGCCACGCAGACCGCGACGATTGTGCCTTGGCGGAAGCTATCGACCGCCATATGCGAGAATACCTGATGAGTGGTGGGAAAGCCGGTGGCTTGTTTTGAGACAGAATAGACGTCTTTCAGCAAGAGAGACAGGTTTACAGGATCGTATACCGAGCGGGCTGGAAAGGCGTAAACCGCAACGCTTCCGTCATTGGCGATGAATCGGCTCTTTAGCGAAGTCGGCAGGCCAGCAGGATCAAGGGGCCTGGCATCCTGCCAGTCCGAGATTACATTGTATGAACGCTTGGCCGCGCTCCAAAGCGCCCGGGCGAATTTCTCGGTGCGTTCACGGGCTCTTTTCGGATCGGCTTCGAGCTTGTCGGCCAGGCTGTCTACGCGGTTGATGACGATTTCGAGTTGCTCGACCAGTTTTTTATGATTGGACGAGAAGGCCATCTCCTGGGCATCTTCTATCAACGGCTCGACCTTGGCAACAGATGAACGGATTCGGGCCAATGTGCCGGTGCCTATCTTAATCTTCCCCAAATCAAGTATCTTGCGCAGGTAGGCCGATCCGGCCACAGTGGCGCCGATTGCGCGGGCCTGTTTCACGCGGGCGCCTGCATCGGGTGGAAACAACTTGGTCACCGACTGGACCTGGGAAATGGTTTTCAGTTTGGAAGCCTTTTCGCTTATAACCTGCGCCTCTTTCATTGAGTCGGCCGTGAAGATTATCGCCTCTGCCTGGTAGTCGCTGTTCTTGACCATCTCACGCTGGTAATGGGCGGCTTCACTACCGGCCGGGAGCAGTGATAAAACGTCATAGTTGAAAGGAATCTTCAATCCGATTACCACTCCTCCGATCATTCCGGCAAGTGCAACCACTATCAGAAGGACGTCAACAGGGCGCGAAACCTTCAATTGCCGACCCGACCCGACTCGCCGCGAAGCGTCGGCTGTCCGTGCGGACAGCTTGCGGGGGGGGGGCAGCAGGGCGAACAACGCCGGCTGGACGCAGAAGGTGCTAATCAATACGAGTAAAACGCCGCAGGCCGCGACCAGACCCATATCGGCGAAGCCCGAGAAAGACACCGTGGTCAGCGAAAGAAAGATCAAAACGGTCGCGCCTCCGGCGGTCAGTATAGCCCGGGCCGAGGAGGCCACACCGCGGCCTATGGCCTGCTTGAGATCATCCACCCGGGTTCGCTCTTCCATGATTCTGGTGCTCATGAAGATGCCATAGTCGACGCCCAGGCCGAAGAGAATGGCGGTGAAGGCCGAAGTGATCATCGTCAGGTGTCCGACGGTGAGGTAGGTCAGGCCGATGTTCCAAAGCACCCCGAGTCCCATTGGAGCGAAGACAACCAAGGCCCAGGTAAGCGAGCGCAACCAGATGCCGATCAGTAACATGATAAGCACGGCGGCCGTGGAAACCGTAAATACGATGTCATGCTGGATGGCGTCGAATTCCTCGTAGGTCACCGCTGGAAGTCCGGTCAGGTGAACCCGGGGCGCCTCGCCGCCACGCTTCTGGTACTCGTGTCGCAGATCTTCGGCTGCCTTGCGCACCCCGGCTATCAGCGGCTTTACCACCTTGAACTCTTCTGAAATTGCGGTTGGATGCACGAACAGAAAGAACATCTTGCCATCATGCGAGGTGAAGTAGCCCTTGCCTGCCGCAAGCTGTGCCCCTCCGTGGCTGGTCACCAGCCGCTGCCAATCGATTTCCTCGGGAACCGTCGGCGAGTCAATCCAGCGCAGCCACTCGTCCAGGGCAAAGATGACCATGCGCATACTGGCATCGGCGGTCTTGAGATCGACATCCACACCAGACAGCGCCGGGGGCTCATCCAGCCATTTATCGAGTCGGCTAAAGGCTTCCTCCCAGGAGTCCAGAGCCTTCGGCATGGGCACCGAGATCAGTTTGCCCAGTACTCGCTGAAATTGCTTAAGTGGCCCGGCCGGCACCAGCAGGTAGGCATGCCGCAAAAAGAAGTCGATATCGATCTTCTCGAGCACGTCCTGAATGCCGTCCTGTCGCCGTAGTCGGCCGGCCAACTCACTGACAAAGTGTTCCAGAACTGGGCGCGGGGCACCGTCAACGACTACAAAAAGGTCAGAAGCCGCTCCGAACTTGTCGATAAAGTTCTGTAGCCGCCGCGACACTTCGGTGTTCCTTGGCAAGAGAGCCTTGCGCGAAGTGAAGAATGGAATCTCGACCGCTCCCCAGACAGAAAGCCCGGACAGCACCAACGCAAAAAATACTACCCGCCAAGGCCGCGAAGCAAGCCAGCGAGCGGTTTTCTCAACCAGTCCGGAGGGTTCCATAGATCTCCAAGTTGTATGACATGATTGCAGTCACACCCCACCAAGCCGAAGCCATTCTCCGGGCTACGTGGGTGGTTGTCAAGGCAATCACGGCTGATACCGATCTGCTGAGGTCGGCGAGCCCGTCTTGTGTCGTTTCTTCTACAATGCTATTGTCTATCACGACGATTCTCTCCATGAGCACGTATCGTATGGACGAACGGCGGACTCAGCCTTGGTACCTCAAGCTGCACTGGCAGATTTTAGCTGCCATGGTGCTGGCGGTGCCTTTTGGACTGCTAACCGGGAGCGAGGGGGCCGGCGCCGTGGGCTGGATGGGTGAGCTTTTCTTGCGGCTTTTAAAAATGGTCGTTGTGCCGTTGATTCTGTTCTCCATAATCTCAGGCGTTACCGGAGTCGGATCGGTCAAGGGTGTTGGCCGTCTGGGGCTCAAGACCGTTATCTACTACGTGTTTACCTCGGCCGCGGCCATCCTGGTTGGGCTAATTCTGGTCAACATCATCCATCCAGGTGATCCCGGCCTGCTTCACCTGGCCGGGCGACCAGTCGAGATCGCCTCCGGCGCGCCGTCACTGCATGATCTTCTCCTGCGCCTGGTGCCGGAGAACCCGGTCGAGGCCATGGTATACACCGCTGATGACCCACACCAAGGGCCGGACATTCTGGGGATGATCTTTTTTGCTGTGCTGTTCGGTGCCTGCATTTTAGCGCTGCCAGACGAAAAGAGACGGCGCGTGAGCGGGATGTTCGACACACTGTTCGCGGTTATGATGAAAATGACCGGCTGGGTGATCCGATTGGCACCGTTGGGCGTCTTTGCCTTACTGGCCGATGTGATCGGCACGACAGGCTTCGACGCCTTTCGGGCCTTGGGCATGTACATGCTGACAGTGTTGCTGGCGCTGGCCGTGCATGCGGGTATCACACTGCCTTTGGTTTGTCTTCTGCTTGCGCGCCGCAACCCGCTGCGCTTCGCGCGGGCCATGTCACCCGCTTTAGCCACCGCCTTCTCTGCCGCATCCTCCAACGCGGCTTTGCCGTTGACGATGGATTGCGTCCAGCAGGGCGCGGCCGTATCCAACCGGGTCAGCAGCTTCGTCTTGCCCTTGGGCGCCACCGTCAATATGGACGGCACGGCCCTCTATGAATGTGTGGCGGTCATTTTCATTGCCCAGTGCTACGGTGTTCAGCTAGGCTTGACACAGCAGCTTGTAGTCATGCTGACGGCGCTCCTGGCCAGCATCGGTGCAGCGGGAATTCCCCATGCCGGCCTGGTGATGATGGGCATCGTCCTCGGAGCGGTAGGTCTGCCGCTCGAGGGAATCGGCGTGATCCTGGCCGTGGATCGGGTGCTGGATATGTGTCGCACCACGGTCAACGTGTTTTCTGATTCGATTGGTGCGGCCACCGTGGCGCGCTTTGAAGGAGAACCCGTGCACTGGCCGCGGGTTTCCGCTCTCGAGAGCGGGGAGGATTGATTATGATCACAAGACACAAGTTTTTTGTCTTTGTCTCGCTGGTGGCCCTTGCCTGCGGCTGCGGAAACAAGGACAACGGAGAGATCCCGTGCAGCGAGGCCGACGCAGGTAACGGATGCTATCCTGGTTTTTCATGCATCGACGGCGCCTGCGTCTGCAATATTGACTGCTCGCCCGGCAATCACTGCGTGTACGATCCAATCTCCGACTTGGCGGTCTGTGTCCCCAACGACAAAACGGACGGCGGCACGGTCGACTCCGACGAGGACGGCATACCAGACGACGGGGACAACAGCGGCGAATCGGGTGACAACCCCTGCAGCGGGGGCGCCAATACCAACTGCGATGACAACTGCCCGCTGAACAGCAACGCAGCACAGGCCGACCTGGACGGTGACGGCAAGGGCGACGCTTGCGACGGCGATAACGACAACGACGGCGTGGAAGACAAGAAAGACAACTGCTGGGACGGCAATCCCGACAATCCCGACAACTACAATCCGTTGCAGATCGACACCGACGGCGACGGCAGCGGAAACGAATGCGACGACGACGATGACGGCGACGACGTCCCGGACGCCAGCGACAACTGTCCCTTGGTGACCAACCCCGGCCAGGAAGACGCCAACCAGAACGGAATCGGCGACATCTGCGAGACTGATCGCGATGGTGACGGGGTCGACGACGGCATTGACAACTGCCCGGACGTGCCCAACCCAGGCCAGGGAGACGCTGATCACGACGGAGTCGGCAACGAGTGCGACCCTGACATCGACGGCGACAACGTGCCCAACAACTCAGACAACTGCCGCTGGCAATCGAACAGCAACCAGGCCAACAACGACGGCGATAGCCGGGGCGACGTTTGCGACCCGGATGATGACAATGACGGTATCTGTGATCCCGGCCAGCAGGACGCTTCATGCAGCGGCAGCGATAATTGCCGCTACACTCCGAATCCTGCTCAAGCTGATGCCAATGCCGATGGAGTAGGCGACATTTGCGACCCGGACGGCGATCGGATTCCCTCCTATCGAGACAATTGCCCTACCATCTCCAACCCGGAGCAGTGGAACAACGATCGCAATTTCAGATGCTGGGACGACGTCAACCAGACCTGGTTCGACTGCGGCGATGATTTCGGCGATGCCTGCGACGATGATGATGACAACGACGGCATCCTGGATAGCGTGGATAACTGCCCTCTCGTTGCCAACGCCGATCAGGCCCTGCCCGACGGTGGCGGCGCGCGAGGCGCGGCCTGCCGCACCGATTTCGACGGTGACGGAATGCCGGACGATGACGACAACTGCCCCGAGGTACGCAACCCCAACCAGGAGAACGGCAACGCGGACAACCTCGGCGACGCCTGCGACCGGGACGCAGACGGCGTGTCCGACGACGTGGACGACTGTCCAGACGACGCCGACGCTGAGCAGACTGATGCCGATGGTGACGGCATCGGTGACGCCTGTGATCTCGACGACGACAACGATGGCTTGACCGACGGAGCCGATAACTGCCCACAAGACTCCAACCCCGACCAGCTCGATACGGACAACGACGGCGAGGGTAACGCCTGCGATGACGATGACGATGGGGACGGGGTGCTCGACGGAGACGACAACTGCCCGCTGGTGGCAAATCCATATCCGGATTGCTCAACTGATGCTGACTGCACTAGTGCCGGCGGAAGCTGCGACACGGACGCAGGCCACTGTCTGGGTCAGGAAAACGTCTGCCAGAACGATCGCGACGGTGACCAGATTCCGGACGGCTCGGACAACTGCCCGGATGATCCCAACACCAACCAGGCTGATGACGAAGGCGACGGTGTGGGCGATGTGTGTGACAACTGCCCGAGCATAGACAACCAGACCCAGGACAACTCAGACAGCGACACACTGGGAGACGCCTGCGATAACTGCCCAGGGGTGGACAACCAGACCCAGGACAACTCAGACAGCGACACACTGGGTGACGCCTGCGACAACTGCCCAGGGGTGGACAACCAGACCCAGGACAACTCAGACAGCGACACACTGGGAGACGCCTGCGACAACTGTCCGAGCGTAGACAACCAGACCCAGGACAACTCAGACAGCGACACACTGGGTGACGCCTGCGACAACTGCCCAGGGGTGGACAACCAGACCCAGGACAACTCAGACAGCGACACGCTGGGCGACGCCTGCGACAACTGCCCGGGCGTAGACAACCAGACCCAGGACA